>Ga0209139_10000231_pt1 | contig 18369 bp, 18 predicted proteins | sample BogFormECP14_OM3_FD_188246 | JGI IMG/M metagenome (GOLD analysis project Ga0209139, IMG submission 188246) | Bog forest soil microbial communities from Calvert Island, British Columbia, Canada - ECP14_OM3 (SPAdes) (version 2) | ecosystem: Environmental > Aquatic > Freshwater > Wetlands > Bog ...
CTCTCGACCGTCAGTTCCCGGGCGGCCATCATCGTGCGGTCCACCAAATCGCGCACTACCGCGTTCTGAAACTCGCGCACCAGTGCCAGCGTTTGCGGCGAACAGAGCGGCAGCAACTGCTCGAATTTGCGCTCGCCGCGCTGCAAAGCTTCTTCGCGTGTTCGAATCTCGCCGGTATATTCGGGATGCTCGCGCACGTGATACAAAACTGCCGTCTTGAGGCCGCTGAAGCTGAAATCCAGCGGATTCCCGCGCGTCTTCGTGGGACCGAACTTGGTGGGGGGAGCCGCTCCGTTAGTGGCAGCTGCGAGGCGGTCCAAGATCGGGCCGCCCGGATAACCGAGCCCCAACAGCTTCGCGACTTTGTCGTAGGCTTCGCCAGCGGCGTCGTCGCGTGTCTGCCCAATCTTTCTGTACTGCAAAAGTCCGTCGAAACCGTGGCCGTCGGAAGCGCCGGCCTTCACTTCATACAGAACGGTGTGCCCGCCGGAAACAATCAAGCACACGGCCGGCAGTTTTGCCACGCGCCCCGCCTTGTGCGCTTCGAGAAAAACCGCGTGTACGTGTCCAGCGAGATGATTTACCGGCACGAGCGGCTTGCCCAACGCTGCCGCCAAAGTTTTTCCATAGGTGATGCCCACGAGCAGCGCACCGACTAGCCCCGGTCCCTGGGTAACGCCAATCGCCTCTACATCGTTAAGCTTCATGCCCGCCTGCGTCAACGCCTCCCGCACGACCGGCACGATCTGGCGCAAATGTTCGCGCGAAGCCAACTCCGGCACAACGCCGCCGTATTTTCGATGAATATCGATCTGCGAGGCGACAACGCTGGACAAGATTTCGCGACCGTCCGCGACAACCGCGGCGGCCGTCTCGTCGCACGACGATTCAATTCCCAAAATGCGCGTCACTTTCGAATACTCGTTCAAGCACTCGCCAAATAAAATTAAAGCTTCAGAGTCTTCAAATATTCACGAAATGGTTCGCCCAACTCTTTGTTTTGCAGCGCGATTTCGACGGTCGCCTTGAGGAATCCAAGTTTGTCGCCCGCATCGTAGGAAATGCCGTCATAGATGTACGCCCAAAGGCCGTGCTCCTGGGCCAGAATGCGCAGGGCGTCGGTGAGTTGAATTTCACCTCCGGCTCCGGGCTTGGTGCGCTGCAGACAATCAAAAATTTCGGGCGGCAAAACATAACGCCCCGTGATTGCCAGGTTCGACGGAGCTTTATCCGGCGTCGGTTTCTCCACGAGGTCACGAATCCTGAGCAGCCGCGCGCCAAACGGCGGCTGCGGAGCAGGCTCTCCATCGACGATGCCGTAAAGGTGCGTTTTTTCCTTGGGCACTTCTTCCACCGCGATCGCGCCAACACCGGTCGCCGCGTAAACCTCAATGAGCTGCTTCGTAGCAGGATTCTCTCCAGGAATCAGCACATCGCCCAGCAGCACCGCGAATGGCTCGTCGCCCACGAGATCTTTTGCCACCAGGACGGCATGGCCCAAACCAAGCGGCTCCTTTTGACGCGTGTAACTCACCTGCACCATGTCGCTGATTCGCCGCACCATCGCGGCCTGTTCTTTCTTCCCGCGTTCCTCGAGGAAGCGCTCCAGCGTCGGCGCATGATCGAAATGATCCTCAATCGAGTTTTTGCCTTTTCCCGTCACGATGATGATGTGCTCGATGCCGGACGCAACACACTCTTCCACCACATACTGAATCTGCGGCTTATCAACAACCGTCAACATCTCTTTGGGTTGCGCCTTGGTGGCGGGCAAAAAACGCGTGCCAAGCCCCGCAGCGGGCAGAACGGCCTTGCGAACTTTGCGTATTGAGTTCGTTGGTCTCAATGAATCGGCCATGCGTCTCCTCGCGAGGCTTATTTTTTCTTGGTGGTCTTCTTTTCTTTCGAGGAACTTTCTTTGGAGCTGGATTCCTTCGATGAGGAATCCTTGGCACCGGCAGACTCTTTCCCATCGCCGCCGCTAGCGCCGCCATCCTTGCCGGCTTCTTTCGTGCCAGACTCCTTACTCTCCCCCGCCGGCTTGCTTTCTTTGCTGCCTCCGTCGGGAGATTTTCCCGCGTAGTCAGTCACATACCAGCCCGACCCTTTAAATTTGATAGCCGGGGCCGTGATGACAGACTCCACTTTTCCGCCGCAGTGGGGGCACTTCTTCAGGTGCGGACCGGCCACGGGCTCGATTTTATCCGTATGTCGGCCGCATTTCAGGCATTTGTATTCGTACAGTGGCACAGCAACTCCCTCCGCGTAGGCACCAAACAAAAAAGTATAGCACGCGGAACAAACTCCCTATGTGGTTCGCTATGTGGCGCAGGGCGCGAGCCCTGCGTCTTTTTCGGTCGCCACGGGTAAGCGCCTCAGCACCACATGTTAGACTCTTCAACATGACCGCAATCGCAGCCACCGACACAAGAACCGCACGGGGCTGCTTGTACCTGGTCGGAACACCGATCGGCAACCTCGAGGACATCACCCTCCGCGCGCTGCGCATCCTCAAAGAAGTCGATCAGATCGCCTGCGAAGACACCCGCCACACACAAAAACTCCTCAACCACTACGAAATTCGCAAACCGCTAATCAGCTACCACGAGCATAACGAACTGACGCGAGCGCCAGAGCTGCTGATCTCCCTCGAGCAAGGCGCAAAAATAGCGCTGGTCAGCGACGCCGGAATGCCGCTGGTCTCCGATCCCGGCCATCGCCTCGTGACGCTCTGCCTTCGCCATCACGTTCCCGTTGTACCGGTTCCGGGACCATCTGCTCTACTCGCGTCTCTAGCCGCCAGCGGTTTGCCCAATGAAGAATTCCTTTTCGTGGGCTTCCTTCCCAATCGCAGCGGCGAACGACGCCGAGCTCTCGAACGGCTGCGCATCGAGGATCGCACCATCATCCTATACGAAGCGCCGCATCGTATCGCGGAGTGCGTGGCGGACGCTCGCGAAGTCCTCGGCAACCGCAGCGCGTGCATCGCGCGCGAAGTGACCAAGCTCCACGAAGAGTTTCGGCGCGGCAAACTCTCAGAACTTTTTGCGTCTCTCGAGGACCGTCCCGCCAAGGGCGAGATCACTCTGTTGATTGGCGCGGAGGATCCAGCCGATGCACGCACGCCAGCGAATTCCATGCAAAGCCTCGCGGAACGCGTCGAGGAGCTGATCCACCAGGCCAAACTCGACCGCAAGGAAGCTTTAAAGCTCGCCGCTAGAGAACGCGGCTTATCCCGCCGCGAGGCCTACGACAAAATGGTCATCGCCCGCAACGATAAGGATGGCGACGAGTGAGTTTGGCGTGAAAACTTCCCACCATTCGAGTGGAGGCGGACGATGTACAGAAACATGCGAGTGGCGATACTTGCAACTCCACTTTTAGTGGCTTCGCCAGTTTGCTTTGCTCAGACCAATCCCAATCTGCAGACTTACTTCAAGGATGACATCGGGCTTACGGACGAGCAGATTTCAGCGATCCGCGGCGGGCAAGCGTTCGCAAAGAACCTGCACTCAAGAATGGCGGATGAGATTTTCATGTTTGGCGCGGTGTACATCAACGCCAAACCGGAGAGCTATTTGCGATTTGCGCGCGATTTTGAACGGATGCGCACCGTGCCCGGTTTCCTGGCCATCGGCGACTTCAGCGCCCCTCCGCAGTTTTCCGATTTGAAGGATTTAGCGCTCGACACCGAAGACATCAAGGAATTGAAAGAGTGCAAGCCCGGTGATTGCAAGATTCAGCTTCCGGCCAGCTCCATCGACGACATCCACCACATGGTCGATTGGTCCCAGCCGAACGTCGAAGAAGAATTGAACAAGTTGGTACGCAAAAGAGTGCTCGAACTCGTCACTACCTATCAGCACGGGGGCAACGCCGTGCTGGGCCCATATAACGACAAGCGGAACCCCACAGAAGTGCCGGAACAGTTCAAATACATGCTCAGCTACACGAAAGCGCTGCCGAAATACTTACCCGACTTCTACAACTACTTGCTGTCCTATCCGGCGGCGAAGCCCGCCAACGTAGAAAACAGTTTCTACTGGGACAAGGTGAAATTTGGATTGAAGCCGACCGTGCGCATCGTCCATGTCCTGACGATGCGTGGAGAAACCGCGCTCGATCCCGCCTACGTGATCGCCGAAAAACAGCTCTACTCGAGCCACTACTTTCAGACCGCCCTCGATTTAACGTTTTGCGTCCTCGACAGCGCGGATCCGAAAACGCCGGGGTTCTATCTGATCAAGACGATGGGCTCCGAGCAGGCCGGACTGACCGGTTTCAAGGGCTCGATCGTGCGGAAAGTGGCGACGGACCGCTCGTCGTCCTCACTGCAAAAATCGCTGAGCGCAATAAAAGAAACGCTGGAGCACGTCCAGCCGGCCCAGTAGACGACACAACTGCGCGAGATTCGCCGATGGCGTTTAACTCGTCTCGGGCGCAGCCTCTTGGCTCAGCACCGCACTCGCTTCGTTCACTTCGGCAAGTTGACAATCGCTAGTTCAAGCGCTTGCTTCGTGTCCGCCGCGTGAGTTGGACCAGCGAGGAAGGTCAAGTCTTGCAGCGACGGCACGGGCGAAGCACCCTCATTCTTGAGCAATTGCTCGGTGCGCGCCGCACGCAGGAATCCGGCATAAAATCGCTCGGCGACCTCGCCGGTATTGAATTTCGTCACGCCGCCATCCAAAATCGTCGGCGCAAAGAACGGGTGCGCCGCTCCAAGCCGGTTCGATTCGCGGTACACGATGGAGCCAACAAATTCCATCCGCTGTAACGTGAAATTCTCGGAATCGCCGAGCCCAATGATCAGCAGCTTTCTCGCACCCAGACTTCCCGCCTGTGGAACGAGAACAATCGTTTCACCAAGTTCGCCGCGAAACAGCGTCGGTTTGCGAATTCTCTCCAAAAGGCCCTTCAGCTTGTCATTAGCTTCGACCAGCGACCCGTGAAGTGTGTTCTGCGGCGCCGATTCGAACAGGCAAATGATTTGCAGCTCAGTATCGGTCTCAGTCGGACTCTGCACCAAAACACGCGTAGGAACCGGCGCGTTGGATACTTGCAGCTCTGTGGCTTTTGGGGTCGCCGGATGGGCCGCCTGAGCCAGAGAGGCTTCCGCGGTTTTTCCGCCCGTCCAATCGACAAGCAGGTCCGGAACGGACCACGACGCTATCAGCGCAAACAAAACCAGCAATGGCACATACACAAACGCTTTGCGCAGAAACGGAGGCAGTTTCTTCATCGCACCCTCCAAAGATAGAGATATTCCGGGGCCAAAAGGGTGCGAAAAAACTGCGCTCAGACTTTCCAAGCGCTAACTTTCCGCGCCATTTCCCAAACCATGTTGTCCAGCGCCAACCCCATGTCCGGCTGTCCCGGCCTGCGCGTATTCGTCAGCGCCGCCCAGCAAAATCCCGAAGCCGTGCGCACCATAATTGTCGTGGTTCCGGGCAGGCTCCCGCCATGCCACCAATTCGGAACATTATTCACTGCCCAGCCGCGAGCATAACTGGCGTTCACCGCGCTCGGCGTCGTCATCAACCGAATCGTCTCGGGCCTAAGAATATTCGGCGTCGACTTGAAGCCGTCCACATGATTCAAAAACGCAACGAGGTCCCGCGCGGTCGCCAGCCACCCGCCGTGCGCATCCATCCGCGCAACATTCATGTCGTACGGATCCTCGCCATTCTGGCCGTAGTAAATCACTTCCCGCGGCGCGCCTTCTTCCAGCGTGTTACCGGAAATCCGCATGTCGCCCAAGCCACATCGCGCCAGAATTTCTTCGCGCACGAAGTCCGGGTAAGCGCGCCCACTGACCTGCTCGACCACCCGCCCAAGCACGCAGTAACCGAAGTTCGAGTACGCGTAATGCGTCCCCGGCGGATTCTGCAGGCTCTTCGTGTCGAGCACCCACCCAATCAACTGCGCGTGATCCATCCCGAGGTTCTCAAACATCGGATCGTCGCTCGAGTTATCCCAACCGCCGCACGTGTGCGTCAGCAGATGGTCGATGGTTATCTCCTCGACCCAACTTTTATAGGGAGGTGTACCGAATCTCGTTCCAAGAACCGCCCCAGCGCCGAACACCTTGTCGTTCTGGCGAAGCTTCCCACGTTCGATCAACGTAAAAATCGCCGTCGCGGTGATAGGTTTCGATACGCTAGCAATGCGAAAGAGGCTCGAAACCGTAACCCGCTCGCCAGACTGTCGATTTGCCTCGCCGAACGGGCTGTCGTACACTAGCCGGCCTTTCCTCGCAATCGCCACCGAAAGGCCTGGCACATCGAAGTTACGCATGAACGCGGTCGCAACCGCGGCCATCTGCTCGCGTTCCGAAGACGCAATCTCGTCCTCGGACGCAACGCGGCGGCCACAGCCGGAACCCGCGAACGGCAGCGCCAGCGCCGCCGCCGAGATAATTCCCGTGATCGCGCATCTTCTCGTGACCCGGCGCATGAAGATCGCTCCAAAAAAACTGTTCCAATTCTCAATTTCGAAGCATCAGTATCCGTGAGGCGCGCGAAATATAGCAACGCGGGTAGGGTGCGTCAAACGAGGCAGTAAGAGAGCCCCGCACGCGTCCCGGCAGCAGCATTGCCATGCGCTTGCGTTCGGTGTAGTTTAGCCCGGCTGGGAAGGTTGAACAGGGTCCGGCCAAACTTATCAAAACTCATCAAAGGTGGTGGAGAATGCCTGGCGAGACAGATAAAGACCTATGGAGTCGGCGTGGATTTTTGGGCGTCAGCTCGGCGGCGCTCGCGGCCGCAAGTGTGCTGGGACCTGATCGAACCGAGGCACAAGAGCAAAGTTCCGCGCAATATCCCAAGGGGGATCGAAGCGCGAGCGATCCCGGCCCGACCAACGTCGCACTCGACGCCGCAAATTCCGATTCCGACCATCCGCTGCCCTCTGATGCCGGCGGCGTGCAAACATTTAAGTATCCGTTCTCCTTCGCCCACAAACGCTTTCAAGAAGGCGGCTGGTCGCGCGAAGTCACCGTTCGCGAACTCGCCGTTTCAAAATCCCTCGCTGGCGTCGACATGCGCCTCACCGCCGGCGGCGTCCGCGAACTCCACTGGCATACCGCCGCCGAGTGGGCCTACATGCTCTACGGCAGCGCGCGCATCACCTGCGTCGACTTTGACGGCAAAAGTTTCGTGGCCGACGTGAAAGACGGCGACCTCTGGTACTTCCCTCCAGGCATCCCGCACTCGATTCAGGGCCTGCAGCCTGACGGCGCAGAATTCATGCTCGTCTTCGACGACGGCAACTTCTCTGAATACGAAACTGTCCTCCTCACCGACTGGATGGCGCACACGCCGCCGGATGTAGTAGCGAAAAATTTCGGTGTCGCGCAATCGGCGCTCGCCAAAATGCCCAAGCGCGAAAAATTCATCTTCCAGACAAGCGTTCCCGGCTCTCTCGCCGAAGACCAGCGCATCGCCGCCGGACCTCTCGGCCCATCGCCCATCGATTTTGCCTTCCGCACCACGCAAAATCCGGCGCCGACCAAACTCAAGGCCGGCGAAGTCCGCGTGATCGACTCGAGCAGCTTCAAGATTTCCACCACGGTCGCGGCGGCAATCGTCACCGTCAAACCCGGCGGCATGCGCGAACTGCACTGGCATCCCAACGCCGACGAATGGCAGTTTTACATCAGCGGAAAAGCGCGTATGACGGTTTTTACGACCGGCGGTCGCGCGCGCACCATGGACTTCGAAACCGGCGACGTCGGCTACATTCAAAAGACGCTCCCGCACTACGTCCAGAACATGGGCACCACCGACCTGAAATTCCTGGAAATGTTCAAGAGCAGCTACTATCAGGATCTCGCGCTCTCCGAGTGGCTCTCGCACACGCCACCGGAACTCGTCGCCGCGCACTTGAATCTGGACAAAGCCACATTAGACGCAATGCCCAAAGACAAGCCGTTAATCGTCCCATAGAGCTCGACCTTGTAGGGGCGGGGCTTGCCCCGCCCTCCGTCCGCCTCACCGTTTCTGATTCCGCTGGCCCTTGCACGCGCAACCCGAAGGTTGCCTTTGCTCACGCACCGCGCTAATATGCAACCCGGAGGTTGCTTAAAGATGAGCGACAAGATCGAGAAGCGCATCGAGCTCGCGGCGCCACTCTCCCGCGTCTGGCGCGCACTGACCGACTACCGCGAGTTCGGCGAGTGGTTCCTCGTCAAGATCGACGGCCCCTTCGTACCCGGCCAGGTCTCGCGCGGCCAAATCATCTACCCCGGCTGCGAAGGGATCGAATGGGAAGCCACCGTGCAAAAAATGGAACCCGAGAAACTATTCTCGTTCACCTGGCGGCCTCACTCCGTCGATCCCAATGTCGATTACTCGAACGAGTCGCCCACCTTGGTCGAATTCCGCCTGGAGAAAACCGTGACGGGCACGCTTCTCATAGTCACCGAGTCCGGCTTCGACAAGATTCCCGCCGCTCGCCGCGCCGAAGCGCTCCGCAAGAACGACGGCGGTTGGACAGAACAGATGAAGAACATCGAGAAATATGTCGCACAAACGAAGAAGTAGCTTCAGCGCCGGTCACGCGCGCCAAAGACTTCGTGCACCGGTCTTCGCCGCGCTCGGCGATGAAACGCGCCTAACGCTGGTCGCCAAGCTCTCCAGCGGACAACCCTATTCCATCTCGCAGCTAACGCGCGGTTCTAGACTCACGCGGCAAGCAATCACCAAACATCTATGCGTATTGCAAAACGTAGGAATCGTGCGCGGCACTCGTAGGGGCCGCGAAAGCCGCTTCCAGTTCAATCCGCAACCAATAGAAGGAATGAAGAAATACCTCGACTCCGTTTCCCGGCGATGGGATCAGGCCCTAGCCCGGCTCAAAACCTTCGTCGAAGAATGACTTCTTACAAGAAGTTAACGCACTGTCCGCCGTCCAGATCGCTACCTCTCTTGGATTTCTTCACGAACCTTAGGAGTGATCCAAATGAGTTTGGCTCCGAGCCCCTGAATCGTATCCATCGCATAAATCGCGTCCCCGTTGAGCGTATCGCGGTCGGCCTCGAAGTAAATCGTCCAGACCAGACGATGACGCAGCTCCTGTCGCAGTCTTTCGCCCAGCGCTTCTCGCGCTACCCACTCGCCGTTCACATAAAATTTCTCGCCAACTCCGAGATAGACGCCCAGTCCTTCTTGCCAGGGGCTCGCATCCCCGACCGCGGGTGCGCGTGTACCGAGATCAATCCACAGTCCGTAGCGATGCGGGTCGGGAAATAGAACGCAAATCATAATTGCGACCCACAGCACGGCACCAAATATCAAACCAAAGTTCGGTAGACCTACGATAAGAGGCATTCGACGAAAATCCGGCCAGGCCAATACATTTCGCAGCTTGATGCCGGGGAACATGCTGACCGTGTAGCCTAGGTCGGCGTTTGGCGTAAGGAAGCTCAAGGAGCCGCGGAAAAGGAGCCAACTGCCGGCGCCAGTAAGCGATACGCAAAACCAAAAGAGTACTGGCGCGAGGAGCCTATCACTCGAAGGATATGCTCCCTCTGAATTGAGGGCGATCGGGATACTCCAAAAGAGAAAGGCTCCAAGCAGCAATGTGCAAGCGCCCGCTCGGAACAGAGTCTTGGGAGGCATTGTCCGCTAGCGTATTGGACACCCTCGGCCCCGAAGGAGTTCCCGTGATTCTATGTCTCCCAAGAGTTAAGACCTTAGTCCGTTTGTTTGGCTCGCACTGAAGCGAAGGGGTCTTATTCGTAGCGGAGAGCCACCAACGGATCGACGCGTGCGGCGCGGCGGGCTGGAACCCAGCACGCGATTACGCCAGTCAGCAGAAGCAGCAGCGGGACCGCGAAGAGCGTCACCGGATCGTAAGGCGAGACGCCCCACAGCAGCGAAGCGATCGCGCGGACCGCGCCGAGGCTGACGGCCAAACCGATCGCGACTCCAAGCACGACCAGACGCAGTCCCATATTGATCACCAACTTCAGCACGTCGCGCTTCTCGGCCCCGAGCGCCATGCGGATGCCGATTTCATGCGTTCTGCGCGCGGCCGTATACGCAAGCACGCTGTAAACGCCGATCGTCACGAGAATCAAGCCGATGCTCGCAAAAATCCCCATCAGGAAAAATCCAAACCGCGGCCCAGCGTAGGAAAACTGGCTGATGTAGCCTTCGAGCGTGCCCGTCAGCGTAAGCGCCACGCTGCGGTCCGTGGCCCAGACTTCCTGCCGCACCGCGTTCAGCATCGCGGAAGGCTCGCCGGCAGTTCGCACGAGGATGCCGCGGCTGAAAGAGCCAGTGATCGTGTACGGCACCCAGACCTCGGGCTCGGCTGGATCCTGAAGCCCGCGGTTCTTTGCGTCGGCAACCACGCCGATAATCTCAAACCACGGGTCGTGCACCGGATCGGGGATAATTTCTAGGTGCATGAGGTGAACGCGCTGCCCGACGGGATTGTCTGCGCCCAGATATTTGCGTGCAAAGGTCTGATTGACGACCATCAGTTTCTTCGCGCCGTTGACTTCCGCCTCGGTGAACGGTCGCCCCGTCAAGAATTGCAGCTTGAGCACAGGGAAATACCCCTCGCTGCAAAGTTGATAAAGCGTGGTCCATTTTTCCGCATGCGTCTTGCCTGGAATTTCGACATCGCTCGGGATCCCTCCGTAGGGCGGCAGAGTGCTGGTTTCCGTGGCCTCGACAATTCCCGGCATCGCTTTCAGCCGCAGCAACAGTGGACGGAAAAACCCAGTGAGCTGGTCGGCGGTTTTGTACCGCTCCTGAGGAAGCGGAAGCCGAGCTACGAGGATATGATCCGGCTGCAAACCGAGATGCACTTCGCGCAGGGCGACAAAGCTGCGCATCAGCAGCCCTGCACCCACCAGCAGCGTCAGCGAAAGCGCGACTTCCAGCACTACGACGGCGTCGCGCAAACGTCCATGACGGAAGCCACCGCTCACTCCCTTCCCGCTGTCGCGTAAAGGATCGTTCAGGTCCCGCCGCGCCGTTTGGAGCGCTGGAACAAGCCCGAAAACAATCGCAGTTGCCACCGAAATGCCAAGCGTGAAGAGCAGAACAGAACCATTCAACCGGATCGTCGCCTCAGCCGGAATAATTTCCTGCGGGATCAGCGCAACCAGCGACTTCAGGCCGCCCCAGGCGAACAAAGCGCCAAGACCTGCGCCTCCGATCGCCAGGATCAGACTCTCAACCAGCAGTTGACGCACGAGCCTCCAACGTCCCGCGCCAAGCGCGGCGCGAATGGCGAATTCCTTTTCGCGCGTCGTCGCACGTGCCAAAAGCAAGTTAGCCACGTTCCCGCAGCCAATCAGCAGCAGAAAACCAACCGCCACCAGTACGATAAAAAGCGTCGTGCGAAACCGCCCCACCACAAGATCAGTCAGCGATTGCACCTCCACAGTGAAATGCTTTGGATATTCCTTCGGATATACGGTCGACAAATGATTCGCGATAACGGCAAGGTCAGCCTCCGCCGCGCGTTCAGAAATTCCAGGCTTGAGATGCCCCATCAGGAACCAGTGCCGAGTAAAGAGGAGCGTTGTGGTGTCCGCATGGATGGGTTTCTCCGGGATCCACATGTCCGCGTCGCCCCATGCGAATCGTGGTGGCATCACTCCGATCAGCGTGCGGGCGGTTCCGTTTAAGACGAACGTTTTGTTCAAGAGGCCGGGGTCAGCGTTGAACCGGTTGACCCACGTCTTGTAGCGCAGCACAAAGACCGGCGTGGCACCCGGCTCGTAATCCGCGGGCTGCATGACGCGCCCGACCAGCGCAGGCATACCAAGAAATTCAAACGTGCCCGGCGTGACCATCGAGCCGCCGAACCGGTCCGTCCCTTCGCCGTAGGTGTACAGCACATCCATCTGGTCGTTCGCGATGACGCGGTCAAACACATGATTCTGCGCGACATAGTCCAGGAACTCGGGTCCGCTGTAACCACCGCGGCCACCGGGCTGATTTTGCTCCGTGTCATGAATCTGCAGGGAAACAAAGTGTCGGGCATCGGGATATGGAAACGGCTCCATGAGCACGTTCTCGATAACGCTAAAAATGGCGGTCGATGCGCCAATCCCCAAAGCAAGCGTCACCATCGCAATGATGGCGAAGCTCGGGCTCTTCCTCAGGTTGCGCGCGGCAAAGTGGAGATCTTGCCAGAGTGAGAACATACCTGTGCCTCCGTGGGGACCGCTCGAAGCCGCTCAATGGAAAGACGTTCTTGCACCCCGATTAGTTCCCTTCCAGTCGCCAAACAATGGATAGATTTGCGTATGTGCTCCGTTGGACGCCGCGCAGGGTGGGAAGTTTGCCCGCCTCGCCCCTCCATCTTACCGGCGAAAGAAAATTAATCTAAAGCGCAGCTAAACGGTGGTGTCCTAATTTGGAGTGCGGGAGCTCTGCTCCCGCTTTTTGCAGCATGACCTGACAAGAGCCCGCGTTACCAACAAACCGAAATTAGGACACTACCAGCTCACTCGATGGTTTCCCGAAAGGGTCAGTTTCGGCTAGGATGTGCTCACATTTTGCTTGCTGGTTCCGCGACAACGCTGTCCCACGTGCGAGTGGTCGGCGATCGCCCCAACGTGGAGGAGCTTCCAGTGAAAAAGCTTGTGGTGGCTGCGGTTCTGGCGGCAGGTGCGGCGGTCGTTCCGTGTGCGCGTGCCGCCGGACAGTCTTGCGAACAACTCGCGCAACTCGCCCTGCCCGACACGAAAATTACGTCCGCGCAGACTGTGGCGGCGGGAGCGTTCACCCAGCCAGCAAATCTCGAACCTTGGCTCGCGGGAGATCCCCATTTCTTCAAACGGCTCCCGGCATTTTGCCGGGTCACTGCCCAGTCGAAACCGACTGCCGATTCCGACATCAAAATCGAAGTCTGGATGCCTTCCACCGGATGGAACGGAAAGTTTCGAGGCCAAGGCAACGGTGGCTTCGCCGGATCCGTTGACTATCGCACGCTTTCCGTGGCCGTCGCGCAAGGCTACGCCTCGGCGAGCACCGACACCGGCCACTCTGCAGGAGGCACCGACGCGGCCTGGGCGCTCGGTCATCCGGAGAAAATCGTGGACTTCGCGTACCGCGCGATTCACCAAATGACGCTCGTTGGCAAAGCGACCGTGAAAGCATTTTACGGCGATGCCCCGCAACATTCTTATTTTACAGCCTGTTCGAACGGCGGCCGCCAGGCTCTGATGGAAACGCAGCGCTTCCCCGAAGATTATGACGGTGTTCTAGCCGGCGCTCCCGCCTACGATTGGACGCATTTGCTCGCGAGCGCGCTGTGGGATGCGCAGGCAACAACCCTGGATCCAGCCAGCTACATCCCCGCAGCCAAAATTCCCGTGATCGCCCACGCCGTGAATGCATCCTGCGACGCGATGGACGGCGTAACGGACGGTGTTCTAAACGATCCACGCCAATGCCATTTCGAACCGGCAACTCTGCTCTGCAAGGTCAGCGATTCGAATTCTTGCCTCACCCAGCCACAAGTCACCGCTCTGAAAAAACTGTATGAAGGCGCGCATGATTCGAAGGGCAAAAGAATATTCCCAGGTTTCGTACCCGGCGGCGAAGACGGCGGCGCTGGTTGGAGTCTCTGGATCACCGGAACGCAGCCCGGCGGCGCATGGCTCTTCGCCTTTGGGAATGGTTTTTTTGGCAACATGGTCTATGACAAAGCGGACTGGGACTACAAAACGGCGAAACTTGACCAAGCCGTTACGGACGCAGACAAAAAATATGCAAACATGCTGAATGCCACGGATCCCAATCTCGATGCTTTCAAGAAGAGAGGCGGGAAGCTAATCATCTATCACGGCTGGAACGATCCTGCGATTTCTGCGCTGAGTACGATCCAATATTACGAGGCGGTCCAAAACAAGCTGGGTCAATCGCGAGCCGATTCTTTTCTGCGGCTTTTCCTCGTGCCAGGAATGCAGCACTGTGCGAGCGGCCCAGGTCCGGATAATTTCGGTCAGTTCGGTATTAGCCAGCCAAACGACCCGCAACACAACATCTACCTCGCGCTGGAGCAGTGGGTCGAAAAAGGCGCCGCGCCTTCGTCAGTCATTGCGGCAAAGACAGCAGATGGGGCCGCAGGTTCGACACCAAAAGTGAAAGAAACCCGTCCGCTCTGCGCCTACCCGCAAGTCGCAAAATACAAAGGCAGCGGCGACACCAACGAAGCCGCAAATTTCACCTGCACTGCGCCACAAGCAAACTGACAAACGCCGCCCAGAAGGCGGCGCTACACCCTGAAACTGTGTTCGAAAAATTTGGCACGAAAACGCGCGCTGCGGTCCTAAGCGGCGTTTTCGGGGCGGAAGACGCGCTGGAAGCGCGGGCCAGTGAATTGGACGCCTACCAGGCGCTCACCTTGATTGGCCGCGTCGACAACGTGGACGACTCTGCCAGACGTCGAGAAGTCGGATTCGGTGCGGCGCGAAGCGTAGCGCGAAAACGGGATACGGATTTCGAGGTCGGAGCCAATCGCGACGTCGAAGCGCGTCACGAAGGCGGCTCCGCTGCGGCATAGATTTTCGCTGGAAGTTTCTTCTTCAAACACAACACCGCGGCTGTCGCGTCCCCGCACCCTGAGCGGGAGGCGGACGGCGATTCTACGCTCCGAGCGTTGCCTCGAGGCGGTCTGTGTCTGCATCAAAGGGACCATGGGCTGGGTCCTCTTTCCTGGCGTCCGCAACGCGGCTTGGGTCTTCGGCCACAGTGCGTGTGTTCTCATGCGTGACCGCGAAGCGGTCAACACCGTGTGCGCCCGCTGAGCAGGCCACGATTTCCCCCACCGCCAAACCAGCTACATGCGGTCCAGCCTGCGAACGGCTGGCTTCCGCGGCGGCTCGGCTCTCGAAGAAGGTTTCCACCTTTTCGACCACCTCGCTGGGCGTTCGCGCCGCGTGCACGATTCGACGAAGCTCGCTGCCGTTCCCCACGCCATGAGTAAACCAGCAAGCGAACTGCTTCATTTTGCCTATACCATCGGGCAGGTTGGCAGCACAAATTTGCCTATAGTAGCCAGAAAGTAACTGATGGCGGTCGTCCTCGCTGGGCGTGTCGTACCGACCACTCTCCGCATATTGCGCCATTTGCCGGAAAATCCAGGGGTTGGTGGCTGCCGCTCGCCCGATCATCACGGCGTCGCAACCTGTTTCGCGTACCATGCGCTCAGCATCTTCGGGCGTGTTGATATCGCCATTGCCAATCACCGGAATCTTTACTGCCTGCTTCACCGCCGCAATAATCGACCAGTCCGCCGCCCCCGCATACCCCTGACACCGCGTCCGCGGATGCACAGCGACTCCCTCGACTCCCATATCTTCCGCCATCCGCGCAACCTCGACGGCTACGATGGACTTATCATCCCAGCCAGCTCGAAGCTTCACAGTGAGTGGGATGCGAACCGCCGCCCGAACGGCACGAAAAATCTCGCCCAGCAATGGGAAATCCCGCAGCAATCCCGACCCGCCGCACTTCACAACTTTCTTCGCCGGACAGCCGAGATTGATGTCCACCGCGTCGTAGCCCAAATCCTCGACCATCTTCGCCGCGTCGGCCATCACCTGCGGATTCGCCCCAAATAGCTGCGCCGTGATGGGATGCTCATCTTCCTGAAAGTAAAGATAACGCAACGTCTTTGCGACGCTCCGCGTGATGCCCTCGGAGCTGGTGAACTCCGTCATCAGCAGCCCGCAACTCCCCAACCCGCGAATCACCCGCCGGAAAAGCGTATCCGTCACCCCGGCCATAGGCGCAAGCACCGCCGCCGGACGGATCGTCAAGTCACGAATTTGGAAGCTAGCCGGAATCGTGCGCTCGCTCATTGGTAGATCCAGTCTAGGCCGGGCCGGGACGCCGTGGCAAGAAGATCGAGGCGTCGGGTTCGGGAGCGCGCGGAGGTTGACAGGTCAACCCTTGGGAGGGGCCAAATTCGACTGATATCGTGATATCATCTAGCGATGGCGCAACTCATTGTTCGGAAGATTGAGGATGAAGTGAAGGAAAAGCTGCGGCGGCGGGCGCGACGGCATGGGCGAAGCGTCGAGGAAGAGGTGCGCGAAATCCTGCGCGACGCCACGAAACGCGAGGGCAAGAAAAACAGGCGGCTGGGAACAGCAATTGCCAGCCTCTTCCGTAGTGCCGGACTTAAGTCTGGCGAGGAAATCAGCGAACTGAGAGAGATCGAGATCGAAGGGCCGGACTTCGAACAATGATTGTTCTGGACACCAACGTCATCTCGGCCCTGATGCGCAAGGAGCCGGAAAAGCCGGTGGTGAGGTGGCTGGACGCACAGCCTGCAACCTCCGTTTGGATCACTGCGATTACGATCATGGAGATTCGGTTTGGATTGCAGACAATGCCGAAAGGCCGGCGCCAGGATGGATTGATCAGGTCGTTTGATTTGATGCTCACAAGTATGATCGAAGGGCGCATAGCTTCTTTCGACGCAGAAGCCGGAACGCACGCTGCCGAATTGATGGCTCAACGGAAGCGACGGGGCCGCCCCGCCGAAGTGCGTGACACAATGATCGCTGGCATCGTGCTTTCGAACCGGGCGACGCTGGCAACAAGGAACACGCAGCATTTCGAGGATTTGGCGCTGACCGTGATAAACCCATGGGAGACGTAGGTCGTGGGATTCGCGGCCAGGAGGCACACCGGAAAGTAGCAAAATGCCCATGGCTTTGAGCGTCCAGGAACAATTTGGGAAGATTGATATCTACGTCTTCGATCAAATCCTGCGTGGGCACATCTCACCCGCCATGCGCATTCTGGATGCCGGCTGCGGGTACGGCCGCAACCTCGTTTACTTATTGAGGGAGGGGGCTGAGATTTTCGCCGTAGACGCGAATTCCAATGCCGTAGAGCATGTGCGCCAACTTTCCAAATCGCTGAAGACAGAATTGCCGGATCACAATTTTCAAGTCAGTGCTTTGGAAAGGCTTCCTTTTCCTGATGAATTCGTGGACGTAGTCATTTGCAATTCCGTCCTTCACTTTGCAAAAGACGACGCGCACTTCCTGGCTATGGTTGCTGAACTCTGGCGAGTTCTTCGTCCGGGCGGTCTTTTATTTTGCCGGCTGGGTTCGCGCATCGGAATGGATTTCGAACCGCTCGGCAATAATTTGTTCGCCATGCCCGATGGTGGCAGTTGGTTTCTCGTTGATGAACAAAAATTGATGGACCTCACGGCAAAGATGGACGGCGTTCTGATCGACCCTCTGAAAACAACGATCGTGCAGGATCAACGCTGTATGACGACCTGGGTCATCAAAAAATCTTCCGTGGCTCGGTAGCAGGGGCCGCTCGGATGCGGGACTCGAGTCTCTATCTAAATTGTATTTGATGGCTCAAAAGCGGCCCCCTATACCCGGCCGACACACGAAGGTAGTATGATTTCCTGGTGGCGCGGCTTCTCCACGACGACACCTTTCGCCGGCTTTGCCGTGGACGTGACCTTCTCGCCAGTGAATATCAATCCCGTGTTCTGCTCGAACAGGCGGCGCGCGAGGCCTGTCTTTCCGAATTTCATTTCCATCGTCTATTCCGCGCTACTTTTGGCGAAACGCCGCATGATTTTCTGACTCGCCTGCGTATGGATCGCGCCAAGCAGATGCTCGCCTCTCAGCGCACCGTAACGGAAGTCTGCTTCGAGATTGGCTACGGCAGCCTGGGTTCGTTCTCCAGCAAGTTCCGCGGCCAGTTCGGCCAAAGTCCCGTCGAATTTCAGCGCGAGGTTCGCCGTATCTTCGGCTATAGCGCTCCGTGGAGGGTGCTGATGATACCGACGTGCTTTCTACAGGCGTTGGCTGCAGAAGAGAAAACCGGCATCGAATAGCAAGAATCGAGAAGCATCGCGCGAGGCGATTGACTAGTCTATTCCCCGAGGGAGACGCAGTACCCCTCGCATCACACCTTGAAGGAGAACTACCATGATTCAAAAGATGTCTCACGCGACCATTTATGTGCTTGATCAGGACCAGGCCAAGGATTTTTATGTGAATAAGTTGGGTTTTGAAGCCAAGGCTGATTACACGGCGCCCAACGGCTTCCGATGGCTGACGGTTGTTCCAAAAGGACAATCCGAGTTTGAGATTGCCCTGTTGAAGGTCGGCAGTGCCGCGCCGCCGGAATCAAACGGCTCAGACACATCCAAGAAAGATGTTGAGGCGATGGCCGCGCTGCTGAAGAAAGGCTGGCTCAGTACAGGCGCCTTCCAAACCGCCGATTGCCGCAAGACCTCCGCAGAATTGAAGGCCAAAGGCGTGGAGTTTGTCTCCGAACCCAAAGATGAGTTCTGGGGGGTTACGGCGGTCATCAAAGACGCATTCGGCAACTATTTCAGCATGACCCAGCCGAA
>Ga0209139_10000232_pt1 | contig 18343 bp, 15 predicted proteins | sample BogFormECP14_OM3_FD_188246 | JGI IMG/M metagenome (GOLD analysis project Ga0209139, IMG submission 188246) | Bog forest soil microbial communities from Calvert Island, British Columbia, Canada - ECP14_OM3 (SPAdes) (version 2) | ecosystem: Environmental > Aquatic > Freshwater > Wetlands > Bog ...
AGCCTTGCGAATCGCATAGGCCCCAGGCCATGCGTGGGGTGTTGTGGGCGATGCCATAGCGGCCGTCGGGGGCGAGGAGAATGATGCCACCGTGTCCGCCGAGGCGCTTGTAGAGGTAGGCGATGGCGTCGGGGGCGACTTGTTCGGGCGCGCGGCCTTGTTGCACGCGGTCTACGGCCCACTTTCCCAGAACCAGCTTCATGATCGGCTCGCCCCATCCGGTGAGCGAGACGGCCGCGCTGGCGTTGTCGGCGTAGCAGCCGCAGCCGATGAGCGAGGAATCGCCGACACGGCCGGGGGCTTTGTTCAGCGTGCCTCCGGTGGAGGTGGCGGCGGCGATGTTGCCCTTTGCATCGAGGGCAACGGCTCCGACTGTGTCATGCGAGGCAAGTTCGGCGGCGGTTTCCGGAGACTTGTCGTCTCCGGCGAAGGTGAGGTCGGGGAGTCCGGCGCGCTCCTTCTCTTGAGCTTGTTCAAGGCGCTGGCGCTCGCGGTCGAGGACGAGTTCTGAGTTATCGATGAGCGTCATACCATGCTGCTCTGCGAATTCTTCCGCGCCCTGGCCGACGAAGTAGACGTGCGGGCTTTTATCCAGAACGAGCCGCGCTGCCTGGATGGGATTGCGCAGGCGCTCGACGCAGGCTACGCCTCCGGCGCGCATGGTGCCTCCGTCCATGAGCAGGGCGTCGAGCTGCACGCGGCCGTCACGGGTGAGGAAGCTGCCGCGTCCGGCGTCGAAGGTGTCGTCGTCTTCGAGAACGGCGACTGCGGCCTCGACTGCGTCTACAGCCGATGCACCTTTGTCGAGTTGGGCGTATCCCGCGGCGAGCGCGTTTGAGACGCCGCGCTGATGGGCTTCGACCATGTCGTCAGGGATGGCCCAGGCTCCGCCGTGAACCAGAAGTACGGGTGTGTGTGGCATACGCGACTTCTGATTGTATCTTGTAGAAACAGAGACGCGCCCTTGCGGGCGCGCGCTGCACATCTTGTCGAATTGCTTTTGTTCAGCTTGCGACTGCGACTTCTTTGCCGGCCTGCGCCAGAAAGCCGCCGATTTCCTTCGCGCGGTTGTTCAGCACTTCTTCAGCGAAGCCCTGAAATTTTGCGGCGACGGCGCGGTCTTTCTGTTGCGCTGCGTGGTTGAGAATCGCGGAGACTGCCTTGAGTTCGGAAAAGACCTCAGGCGGCGGATCGGGAAGAATCCAGCGGATGTGCAGCTTGCCGTCGCTCCCGATGTAGATTTCATAAACGCCATTGTCCACGAGGACGCTGAGACGTTCAAAGTGTGCCATGTGTGTAAACCCTCCTTACGTATGGATCGTGAGAAGGGCCGGGAGATCGTTACAGGCGGCGGGAGTTATGTGACGGAAGATCAGCACAGCGAAGGCTCGTCAGGGTCGCAGCGCTTGAGGGTCAGGAGAACGGAGTGCTGCTTTGCGAAGACGCCGGTCGAGGTTTCGCTGCGGTCGAGTTCCTTGAGGTCGCCCGCGGCATAAATGGCGGAGCGGTTGCCACAGGTTGCGGCCAGGCCCATGCGGCCGAGGTAGCCAAGGCATCCGACCATGCGCTGGGCCAGCGCTGCGCGGATGGTGCGCTCGGGCAAGTCGACTTCTCCCTGCGCGTTGGTCATGGTCTGGTCAAGGTGTTCGATGCGCTGGATGGTGGTCTGCTGCCAGAGCTCGCTGACGCCGGTGTTTGCCATGGGCGCACCGAACTGGTCGACGAGCTTGACGTGATAGGAAGGGACAACGGTCAGCTTCTTAGGGTAGAGCAGAACTACGAGTGCGAGAAATCCGAATAACCACCAGGCCCAATGCTTTCTCATCGCCGCTACTCTACCGCGATTGATGCTCGTCTGCGTAGGGTTTTTTATGGGCTCGGTAAGGTTGGTATGCCGAGCGATGACGCGGGCGGCAGCGGCGTTTTGTTGTTGTCGTGATCGTCGAAGAGGTGGCGGAGCTGCGTGCAGCGGTTGTACCAGAGCAGCTGCGCGGCCTCATAGCGGACCTGCACGTTGCCGAGCCAATAGGGGCGGTTCTCTTTCTTCCAGACGTCTTCGTAGAGTTCGCGGGTGAAGGTGTAGCCGTCGCGGAGCTGGTCGCAGCGGCCGTCGTTCATGTCGGTGATGAGGGAGAAGAGCGCGTCGACCTCGTCGTTCTTTGTCGCGTCGTTCTGTTCGGCGTAGACCTTGTTGTAGAACTGGGCCATCTCGTCGGCGAACTCGAACTTCATGCCGATGAAGTCCATGCGGCGAGCGCCGAGTTCCATGGCGTCGAGGGGGTTGCGATCGATGAGGTCCGGATTTTCATCCTTGGCCTGCTCGATGAGGGTGATGGCCTCCTCGGCGTGCAGGCGGAGGTCGCGGGAGGCGGGGCGGATTTTTTCGGCGATGGCTTGGCCGTCTTTACTCCCACCTCCATCCCAAGGGTCGAGCCAGAAAATGTTGTTGTTCGCGTCTTCGATGTGGACTTTGCTCAGCGACTGGTGCGCGGCGATGAGTTCGAGATGCGCCTGGTTGATTTTGCCTGACCAGTCATGATGGAAGACTGGGCCGAAGGCCTGCTGGTATTGCGGGATGCTGCTCTCGCCCTGCTGCCAGCTGGCGGCGGCACCGAAAATCATGCCGTACCAGACCTGATCGAAGAGGGTCTCGCCCTGGTCGTTCCACATGGTGGTGATGGCGCCTTTTGCGCCCATGCGCTGACCGTCGCGGATAAAGCCCTGAATATTGCGCAGGGCGACGTCGTTATTGGGATAAACCTTGAGCCAGCTGTCGACACCGGGCGCGACCCAGGTTTCCAGGCCGGCGTCGGTGAAGGGCTTGATGTATTTGTCGAAGCTGGGTTCGGGGTCGTACCACCAGGGGACGGCGATGAGATCTTTCGGCAGGCGCTTGACCTGTTCGGGGTCGTTCATGGCGACGTCGCCCCAGAAGAGGATTTTCTTTTGCAGCGGCGCGAGCTGATTGGCAATGGCGAGCAGGAAGTCAACGTAGACGGCGCCGAGGCCGCGTTTCTGGACTTCGTCGTGGGTTTTGCCGCGGCCAAGGCCGAAGGTTTCATCGGCGCCGATGTGGATGTAGGGTCCGGGGAAAACCTGCGCGATTTCAGTGAACCATGACTTGATGATCTGGAGCGATCCGGGCTCGCCGGGTGCAAGGACGTCGCCGTGCGGCGTTTCGCCGAGGTCGATGTACTTGTCGTAGGCGAGCACGCGGTAGAGGTGTCCGAAGGCTTCCTGCTCGGGGATGATGGTGATGTGGTACTGCTGCGCGTAGCGAACGAGTGCAGCCGCGTCTTCGTGCGTTAGGGCGGCGGGGCCGGGCGCGGGAACAGGGTTGCCGTTGTAGCGCAGCGTGAATTCGAAGTAGGGCGAATAACCGTTGAGCTTGTAGGCGGCGAAGGTGCGAATCTGTTTCTTCTGGTAATCAAGCGTGGGCATGCCGCTGCGCGAGAGGTCGTCATCGGCGACGCGGTGCGCCAGCGCAGGCCAGTCGCGAATGAGTGCGGCGCGGAGGGTCCACGTGCCGCTCTGCTTCGTGACGAGCTGCTTGACGGTCTGCGCTCCGTAGAAGATGCCGGACGAGGTTTCTGCGATGACGTAGAGTGCGTCGCTTTTGGGGATGAGAACGTAGCCTTCATCGTGCATTTGCGGCTCGAAGGCTGTGTGGCCGGCGGAGAGCAGATCGAAGGCTTGTGGGTTGTCTCTGCGTAGAAGAATGATGCGAGGCGCGCTCCTGGCTTCGCTCTTCTTGATCCCCCAGGATGCTAGCGTTTCCTGCAGGTCCTGTGCTGCGAATTTGTCTTCGTCGCCGCCGCCGGGGGCTTCGATCGCGATACCTGCGCTCAGGGGAATTTCCGAGACGACGCGCACTTCTTTCGGTTGCGGGATGAGCGGCAGCGTTGCGGGTTGTTGTGCGGCACTGATCTGCGCGAGAAGCAGGATAGACGAAGCAGCGAAAAAGGCTGCGGTGGCTTTCGTTCTATGGAGCAAAGGCTTTTCTCCGGCGATGCCAGTATAGCGGTGCGGCACTCGCGTGCCGATGGTGTCAAAACGAAAGCCTGAATGTGTGAGAATGAAGCCGATGATGCGCCGCGAGTTTCTCTCCTCCTCTGCAAGCGCTCTTGCCGTTGCCGCCTTCGACTGGAAGAACGCTTTTGCTTCGCCGCCTGAAACAGGACCCGCAAGCGCCGCTGCGCTGAATCAGGTCGGGTATCTGCCTGCGTTGCCGAAGCAGGCTAGCGTGCATGTTCCCGCTGCGTCGTTTGTGGTTCGCTCGACGGCTGGAAATGAGATTGTTCATCGCGGCACGCTCAGCACCCCCAAGGCCGATGCCGCTTCGGGCGATACGCTGCAGACGGCGGATTTTTCTGCGCTTAATGCGCCGGGTTCGTATGTTCTGGAACTCGACTCCGGGAATCAGTCTCTGCCGTTTCAAATTGGCGGCGATGTCTATCGCGATGCTCTGCGGCTGACGACGCGCTCGTTCTACGGGCAGCGCTGCGGATGCAATGTCGATCTTGGTGGAGGCTACGCGCATCCCGCGTGTCATCTCTCGGCTGCGAATCATGCGTCCTCGGGAAAGAGCGGCGTGCTGCATAATCGCGGCGGCTGGCATGACGCGGGTGATTACGGCCGCTACATCGTCAACTCGGGGATCGGCACGGGCACGCTGCTGTGGGCGTGGGAGCTGTATCAGCGCACGTTGAGCAAGTTGTCGCTGCAGATTCCAGAATCGGGTGGGAAGGTTCCGGACTTTCTTGCCGAGGTGAAGTGGAATCTTGACTGGATGCTGACGCTGCAGGATGACGATGGCGGTGTGTGGCACAAGCAGACGAGCCTGCGCTTCTGCGCCTTTATCATGCCGCAGGACGACATACTGACCAGCTACGTGATCGGCACCGGAGCTCCTGCGTACAAGGGCACGTGCGCGACGGCTGATTTCGCTGCGGTGATGGCCATCGCCGCACGCTGCTATGGTGCATATGACTCCGTGTATGCCAAGCGCTGCCTTGCGGCTGCGCGCAGGGCGTGGAGCTGGTGCACGCGCAATCCGAAGATCGTGTTTCACAATCCGCCTGACGTGAGCACTGGCGAATATGGAGACACAGATTGCGGTGACGAAATGCTGTGGGCTGCCGCGGAGTTGTGGCGCACGACGGGCAATGACGAATATCAGAAGGCTTTTGCCGCCGCTGCGGGAAAGCCTGAGGCAATCGCGATCAGCGCACCTTCGTGGAGCGATCTTGCGGCGATGGCGTATTGGACCTACGCGCTCTCGGGAAGAAAAGACACGATCGGGCTACAAAGTGGGATTCAGCAGGCTACGATCAAGGCGGCGGAGTCGCTTGCAGAAGATAGTAACAGTAACGGTTACGGAAATACGCTTGGCGAGTCAGACTATGTGTGGGGATCGAACGGCGTGGCCGGAAACCACTCGATGCTGCTATTCATCGCGCATCATTTTCATGCAAATAACAGCTTCGTCGAGGCTGCACTGGACAACCTGCACTATCTCCTCGGGCGCAACTGCTTCGGCATTTCATGGGTCACGCAGCTTGGTTCGCGCCCGTTTTTGCATCCGCATCATCGGCCGAGCGGAGCCGATCACCTGCCTGACCCGTGGCCGGGTCTGCTTTCCGGCGGTCCCAATGCGCATCCGGCTGATCCTGTGGCGAAGGCGCTACCTCCGGGGCCACCGATGCGCATGTACGTGGACGATCAGGGAGCCTATTCGGTAAACGAGGTTGCCATTAACTGGAATGCTCCGCTTGTCTTTCTGCTCGCAGCGGCCAACAGTCTCTAGCCGTCAAGTCACTCTCGTAATGAAAGAAAATGCTCCTGAACAGCGCAGAGTCTTGTATCGTGCTGCGTCTCATCCTAGCCTGATCTGCATGGGTCAGATACATGCGGCACTTTGGGGCCTGGCTCTCGTACTTAGCTCACCGGGCCTACTCTTCGCTGCTGCAAAGCCGCACATCGTCGCCTTGGGGGCGGTGAAAAAGGTCCCATACTCGATCGCCGGCGATCCGGCGGGTGCGGGGGATGACGAAAAAGAACTGCGGGTTCGCCCACTGGTCATCGATGCCAAGATCAAGGAATGGACGACCGGGGATGCGCATGATGTGACGGACCGCAGCTTTGCCGTGCGCCGCGCGATCCGGTTGAATGATGCCCTCCCCACAGAGAAGAACGAACATTGGGTTTGGCAACGCGGACCCTGGCTGCTGGTGGATCGCGCTACCGGACACGTTACGGCTATCAAGCTGCCTAATTACGATCCTGCGGTTTCAAGCGTAGTGTGGTTCCGCGATTATGCGGCCTATTGCGGGCTTACGGCCACCGGCCGCCAACTTTATGCCGTGGTTGCGCAGGTGGCAGCGCGCAAACCTGTGCTAGCCAAGAAGCTTGGTGCGTGGGATCCGGAAGACCATCCGAAACCTGCATGCGCGCCTTCGACATGGCAACGCGAGCCCCTGCGGATCACATTCCAGGCGACTGGAGCCGAACAGATCAGCTATGATTTGGTGGGTTTATCCGCCGTTCTGGTGGAAGATGGCGATGCGGTCGACTCTGAGAACTAGTGACACAATTTACCTCGATCAGCCGAGGTTTTTTTGCGCGGCAGCAAAACAAATGTCTTGTGTCGCTTTCCGACGCTGGATACCGATTGTATGTTCAGATAGACTTTTCACGTGCGACGCGCGCTCTCCATCTCGCTGCTGCTGCTCTTCAGCTTCTCGCTGATCTCGCCGCTGCTTGCATCGGATGTTGTGCAGGCGAACCTGCCGGCCTGCTGCCGCCGCGCGGGCAAGCACCATTGCGCCATGCCGGACTCCAATTCGCAGCAAGGCAAGAGCGTTGGCGTTATTTCCGAGAAATGCCCCTGCATTCCGCCTTCGACTGCGGCCTTGCATCTCCTGGTTTTTGCTCCGCCAGCAAAGGCTGCCGTATTTGCCGGACTGATCGCCCATCCGGCAATTCATGCGCAAACAGCCGCTCAGTACCGCATTTCTTTTGATCGCTCACGCCAGAAGCGTGGTCCTCCCAGTCGCATTCTCCTGTAGCTCTCGCATCCAGCCTCGTTTGCCATCTCCAGACAAACGAGGGTTCTGAAATTTCTTCAGCTACGTGAAGGAGGCTTCTGCTATATGCGCAGAACTGTACTGCTTTTTCTCTTCGGCTGCCTGCTTTTCAGTCAGCACGCACGCGCTACCGTCTTTGGACAGGTGGAAGGCATCGTGCACGACCCGCAGCACCGCCCGATCTCAGGTGCAAAGGTGGTCTTGCAAAGTTTCAGTTCGGCTTACTCGCTTTCTGGTGAGACTAATAGCGACGGGTTCTTCCGCTTTCAGGCTGTACCTTTCGGGGACTACACCATCACCGTATCCGAATCGGGATTTGCGTCGTTCAGCCAGCCCTTTTCGCTTGCGTCGGGGACCTCGCCCATTCTGCACTTTCAGTTGGCTATTGCGACCGTCGTTGAGTCCGTCAAGACGGTTGGACGCGTGGACGAGGCCAACGTCGATTCGGTAACGCCAACCACGACCTTGAGCAGGGAAGACATCGCCCAGACCCCCGGAGCTAACCGCAGCTACGGAATGGAGATGATCACCGACTACGTTCCCGGCGCCTACATGACCCACGACATGCTGCATATGCGCGGCGGCCATCAGGTAAGCTGGCTGATCGATGGCGTCGAAATTCCTAACACCAACATCGCCAGCAATCTTGGGCCGCAGATCAGTCCGAAAGACATCGATTATCTGGAAGTTCAGCGCGGGAGCTATGACTCCGACGTGGGCGACCGCAGTTATGGCGTCTTCAATGTCGCGCCCCGGACCGGCTTTGAGCGGAACAATGAAGGCGAACTCGTTGTCAGCCTCGGTAACTTCTGGCAAACCGACGATCAGGTAAGCTTCGGCAGCCACTCGGAGAAGTTCGCCTACTACGCCAGCCTCAACGGCACTCGCAGCGATTACGGATTGGCGCCCCCGGTCAGCCAGGTCTATCATGATGCGGCCAATGGCTATGGTGGTTTCGGGACTCTGATCTACAACCGCACGCCGGAAGACCAGTTCCGCCTGGTTAGCCAGCTACGGACCGACTACTTTCAGATTCCATACGATCCAGACCCCAATAGTTATGGGAACCAGCTTGTGCCGACCTATGGCCTGCGCGATGGACAGCACGAGACCGACGGTATGTCAGCTTTTACCTGGGTGCATACCTTCAACCCGTCCACGGTGCTCGAAGTCTCTCCCTTTTATCACTACAACAGCGCCAACTATGAACCGAGTGTCGACGATTATCCCGTTGCCACCACATCCGACCGCGCCTCAAATTACGGCGGCGCCCAGGCAAACATCAATGTAAATATCGCAAAAAACACGATCCAGGCAGGCATCTATGCCTGGGGCCAGCACGACAGCTATCTTTTTGGTTCGATCTTCAACGATGGCAGCTATCAGAATTTCAGCATCACCGATTCGGCTTCCGGCGGCCTTGTTGAGGAGTACATCTCCGACAATTACAAGCCCACATCCTGGCTGACGCTGATAGGCGGTCTGCGACAGTCGTATTTTACGTCCAGCTTTTCGGAAGACTACACCTACCCGCGAGTTGGAGTAGCGTTTCAGATTCCGAAACTGAACTGGGTCTTCCGCGCGTTCTATGGCCGCTACTATCAGCCGCCGCCGCTGCTGACGGCTTCGGGTCCTGTCGTCAATTATGCGAATGCAAACAACACCAGTTTTGAACCCCTGCACGGCGAACGGGATGAAGAGCACCAGTTTGGCGTGCAGATACCGTTCAAAGGCTGGCTGCTGGACGCCGATACTTTCCAGACCCGCGCAAATAACTTCCTCGACCACTCGAACATCGGCGAGTCCAGCATCTACTACCCTGTCACCGTTAACGGCGCGCTGATTCAGGCCTGGGAATTGACCTTGCGGAGCCCGCGTCTATGGCGTTTCGGACAGGGGCATCTCGCGTACTCCAACCAGATCGCCCAGCAGCGTGGCGACATCACGGGCGGCCTCATCTGCATTCCGATTGGATCACCGGCGTGCGACGCGGGCTTCGACTACACGCCAGTCGATCATGACCAGCGGAACACGCTGAACGTCGGTTTCAACGCGACGTTACCCTGGCATATCGATGGTTCGACCAACGTCTACTACGGCTCCGGCTTCAGCAACGGATACCCCGGTCCGCCATCACCCTACTCCGGTAATTACCTTCCCGGGCACACTACTTTCGACCTCTCACTCGGGAAGGAATTCAGCGACAACGTGACTGTGTCCGTGTCTGCGCTCAACGTTGCCAACCGGCGCGTTCTGCTGGATAACAGTCTCACCTTTGGCGGCTTCCACTATAACGATCCTCGCCAGATTTACGCAGAGATTCGCTATCGATTCCATTACTAGGCGTTTCCGATCCTTCGGCTCACGCGGCACGAAGGGTGGGAATCACTTCTTCATGTCGCGCGAATCCCACTGGACGCAGCCTGTGGGCTGAGTGTAGTCGAGCATCTTGCAACCTGAGAGGCTGCCTTGCGCTTGATTGCCGCTGCTGAAAGGCATCAGCGTCGGCGGCCCGAGGACGCCCAGGAACTGGCTGTCCCATTTCACGGGAACAAGCGAATTGTTTTTGAGAGTGAAGCTGGCGGGAGCGGGCGTCGGCTTGCCCTCAACCGGATCGAAATTCAGCACGAGCGATTTCTTGTCGAGCGTCCAGTGCACATGCCAGGTTTCCGGATCTTTATCGTGCCAGTTCTGCTGGAGTACGGCTGTGCCGTCCTTTGCCAGTTCGAGAAGAACGACACGGTGCACTTCTGCGGAATAACCGCCGCTACCCATGTAGAAATTCTTCAGCTTGTCAGCGTAGCCGGAAGCTGTAGAAAGAATCATTGCAAACAGCAGAACGCACGTTGGTGGGGATATCCGCATATCGCCTACATGGTATCGCGGACAACAGCTTTTTCCATCGGCGAATAAATGTGCTCGGGTCGTATTCCAAGACCAATGCCGCGCCCCAGTATTCGCCTGAGTCCGGGAATTTGCATAAATGCGCGCAACTGCCACGGAGCTTTTGCTTTCTCCGGCCGGCCGAGAAAATTGAGCGAGGCATTATGCGCCCTGGCCTGGAAGGACTGGATCACGCGCACGGGAAGCTCCCGCCGCTCCTGCACTTGCGCGAGCAACGCATCGGTTACGCACTTTTCGTGTAAGGCCTGTGTAAGAATGTTTGCGGTCGCGACCGCGTCCTGGATCGCAAGATTAATACCGACGCCACCTGCCGGAGACATCGCATGAGCCGCGTCACCGATGCAAAGCAGGCCGGTTCTGAACCACGTGCGAAGTCGGTTGATCTGGACGGATAGAAGTTTGACCTGATCCCAATCTTTAATCTCTTCCAGGCGCTCGTTCAGGAACGGCGCTACTCGCAGGAGGGAATTGCGAAAAGCGGGTAGTCCGGCACTTTTGACCGCATCGAATACGCCTTTTCGGATGATCAGGCCTGCCTGAAAGTAGTCGCCGCGATTGATGAGGATCAGCATCTCGCCGTAGTCGATGCGGCCGAGTGACTGATAGGGATCGTCAGCCTTGCGGCTGACGCGAAACCAGAGCACATCCACCGGCACGCCGATGTCCATCACTTCAAAGTTCCCGGACTCGCGCAGGGTTGAGTGCCGTCCGTCGCAGGCGACGACCAGATCTGCCTCGATCTCTATCTCACCCGTAGGCGTCTTCACGCGAACTCCTTTAACGACGCCATCTTCTTCGAGAAGACCAGTGACCTCGTGTTCCATGCGCAGGTCGAAGGATTTGAAACTCTTGCCATGTTCTGCAAGGAAGTTCAGGAAATCCCACTGCGGCATAAGCGCGATGAACTTGCACTTCACAGGCAGATGAGAGAAATCGGCGCCGGTGAAAGCGAAGTCCCCGAAGAGTCCGCCGATTGACCGGAGTTCCTGGTGCGGCACCTTTAGAAACTCTTCGAGCAGGCCCAGCTCATGCATTAGCTCAAGGGTCGAGGGATGAATTGTGTCGCCGCGAAAGTCGCGGAAGAAGTCCTTGTGCTTTTCGAGTACGATGACGCTCACACCGGCGCGCGCGAGCAGATAACCGAGCATCACTCCCGCCGGGCCGCCGCCAGCGATGCAGCAGGTCGTAGTTTCGCGTTTCAGCGTGGTTCTCCTTTCGGAGTGCATGGAAGACTGCTGGCAAGCGGCTAATTGCTTGTCAGGACTACCATACATCTATGGATGCTTTCGACGAGCTACTCAGGCAGGCGGAAATCGCGCATGGCCATCTTTGCGCCGGACAGATACTCGGAGTGCGCATGGCGATGCTGGGATGCGCGAGGCTTGGCATTGACGATCCTCGCGGAAAAGACCGCAAGCGACTTGTGACTTATGTCGAAATCGATCGTTGCGCCACGGATGCGATCGGTGTGGTGACCGGATGCCGTCTTGGCAAGCGCGCGCTGAAGTTTCGCGATTGGGGAAAGATGGCCGCGACGTTTGTCGATCTTGCTGCGGGTAAGGCGGTTCGCATCTCGGCGAAGGAGTCGTCGAAGGCGCTGGCGCGGGAGATGTATCCGGAGATTGAGAACAAGAACCAGCAGCAGATGCGCGCTTACCGTGAGATGCGTGACGGCGATCTCTTTGAGGAACAGTGGGTGAGCGTCGCCGTCGGGCCGAACGAGATGCCCGGCTTCAAAGGCGAACGCATCGCCTGCCATCTCTGTGGCGAGGGGATCAACTACGACCGCTTTGTGCGCCGCGATGGGCACATCCTTTGTTTGAGTTGTGCCGCGCCAGAAGAGCGCTATTACCAGCCGCTATAGAGAATAAAAATGTTCGCCGATACGGCAGCTTGTTGCAGCTAGTTTGCAACTACATCTTCAGTGGCCTGCTCCACAGCAGATGAACTCAGCGCCAGATCATAGGCACGATAGACGCCCTCAAAGACTGAATCCCACGAAGCATGCAGGGCAGCGGCACGCGCCGCCGCTCGCATTTCACCGTACAGCTGCGGATTGCGAAGGACGTCGAGGATTGCTCCTGCGAAATCTTGATCTTCAGCAATGAAGCCTGTCTGTCCTCCTTTGACGATGTATCTGGGGCCGCCATTGGGCGTTACGATCGCTGGAACTCCCGATGACAGAGCTTCGAGCACGACATTGCCGAAGGTGTCTGTGTGGGAAGGAAAAACGAACAAGTCCATGTTTGCGTAGGCGCGGGAAAGATCCTGTCCGCGCAGCACGCCGGGAAATTCGGCGTTGGGAAGGCGTTCGCGCAGCCATTGTTCTTCGACGCCATGTCCCACGATGAGAAAGCGGAAGTTGTTGAGACCTGCCTCCAGCAACTGCTCACGGATGCGCGCCAGCAGGGCAACATTTTTCTCGATGGAAAGCCGGCCTACAAAGCCAAGGACGAAGTCAGTGTCAGTCTCGGCGCGGTCGCGATGCCGCGGTGAAAAGAGTTCTGTGTCAACGCCGCGCGGCATCAGCTTACAGGGCCGACCGGTAGCGCGCTCAAGCAGGCGGCACAAGTCGATATTGGGCGCAAAGAGCAATCGAGCGAGCGAGTAGAATTGCGCACTTGCATACAGACTGACTCCCTCAATCTGGCGTGCAGCCGGCGGTGCGGTCTTGTCCGGGAGCCGTTTTAGAAACCACTGCGACCGTTTTGCCGCGTATTCATGGACATTTGTGTGCCATGAGGCGACCAGCGGCAGGCGATAGTGATTCGCCAGGAGCGCGCCGATCATGCCGAAGTCGCTTGGGCCGGTGATGTGAATCAGGTCAGGCCGGAAGCTGCGCAGCGTCCGCGCGATGATGGGCATGTGACGAAAGAAGCCCAGATCGAAGCTGAGGTCTTTTTCCAGACCGAAGGAGAGGGGTCCGCGAGAGAGCTCCAGGGTCGTAAGATGGCCTTCGGTGAGCAGGCGGGGCGTACGGTTTCCGGCACGAATGCACAAAAAGGGCAGATTGTGTCGCCGGATAAAAGCCTCAAACTGGCGACTGGTGTGGGCCACGCCATTGATTTCGTGGAATGAGTCAGGGAAATAAGCCACGCGCGGCGCTGGGGAGGCCATACAAATGGAGTGTATATCCTGCCTGTTAATGGCTGACAGGACCTTCCGGCACCTGTCTTACTGGCCTTCTTCGATCGCGACGCGGTTGATGATGCGCTGCACGAAGACGACATGAAAGTTAACGTGACGGGCGAGGTCGGGAACAAATTCGGTGATGAAGTTGTTGATTGGGTCCGTGGCCAGGGCTGTGCCATAGCGGGCGGATGCCGCGGCCCAGCCTGTATCTCGGTAGGGAACATAGGCGTCGCCGATCGCCTCTTCGAAAATTCCGCCGACTACGTTGGCGTAGTTGAACATGCCTTTGCCGTCGTCACCCTGTGTCCATACAACCTGATAGATACAGTGCGCGATGCGCCGCTTGTAGGATGCATTGGGAAAGCGGTGGTAGTGCGGGTCCTGGTGCATGATGGAAGGGATAAGAAATGTGCCGAAGAACTCGTTAGTCATGTCCTGCGTGATGGACACGCCGGAGAGCTTAGCCCAGCCTTCCATGCCGGGCCCGTATGCGGAATGAGAATCAGTTGCGACAGAGATCGCGGAGGTGCCACCGATGGTGAGCAGGTTGAAGGGATCGATGACGTCTTTTCCGGCGAGGATGGCTTTCTGCTTTGGCGTCATCGGGTGCGGCTCGGCGTTGTTGATGAATTTCTGAAAAGGGTCGTATGTGGGCCCGCAACTCATCTGGGGCGACGTAGATGTCTTTGATTGCGTGTCTTTGCAGGAGGCCTGTACGGAAGGAAATGTACTCAAAGTGGACTTGGGGGGATCGGGTGCGGCGGGAGGAAAACTCTGGCCCGGCTCAGCTGCGGCGACAAGTTCCACCGCTGGCTCGGGTGCGTCCGGGAGTAATTCCTGCGCTCTTCCCCGTATGCAGCCGATGCCTGCGAAAAGCAAAATCAACAATGCCGCGCCGACTCCATGCTTGTGTCGATTTAGCGTTCCGTATCTCTTCTGGCGGAGTAACAGGATGCGCAGGAGCTGCATATCTGATTGGACGAACCACAGCGTATTTTTCTACTTCAACAATTCAAATCAAAGACTACTGATTGCTGTGGCGACGGAAAAACCTGTTGCGCGTATCGGGCCAGAACTCCGACCAGATGTTGCCGCCAGCTTCGCCAAGCAGAGAGAAGGCCCAGGTCGAGAAGACCACGCGGGCATTCGCGCTCTTGTCAGGATAGTAAGCCATGGTGAGCGCGGAGGCCATTCCGTGGCCTACAACCACCGAGGTGTTGAAGCCCGAAGCGCCAGAATCGCGCTGACCGACAAAAACGCGCGATGCCGCATACAGTCCGCGGTGGACGATGGAGCCGTCGGCCTTGCGATAGTAGCGTGGATCTTCATGCAGCAGGGCGGGCAAAACACCGTCTGAGAAAGTACGCATGCTGAGGTCGCGAATCGCGGCCGCGCCCAGCCGCTGACCGTAGGCGCCCGAGTCGACGCCATATCTGGGGTCGCTGTCTCTCAGTTGTTCCCATCCTGAGGAGAAGAAGGTAGAGAACCAGCTTGGTGGTCGCAATTCCTCATGTACTGGAAAGAGTAGTTTGTCTTTTGCGTAGAGTGGTGGAACCTTTTCGCCGGGCTCGACGATGTCCGACCACTTTCGCTTTTCGACGGCGGCAGGTGTGTTGTTTACCGGATCACTCGGGTTGGGAGCATCAGGCACGAAACCCTGAGCCGGGGAGGACAGGCTAGTTAGCGTGAGCATCAAAAAGCTCACACAAATAATGGAATGTCTTACAAGCTTCAAAATTGGTTCCTTGCTCATCTGCTCGTTGTACGTATCGCAGGAATCAACTTACTTAGACGGCTGTGCTCTGCGCATGGATGTATGCGAATCGCAAGTTAACGGCTTAGGCACCTGCGGCAGATGAGCCGTTGACCTTGCAATCTGACGAAACGCACACTAATGGTGTACAGGAGTGCCCACACATGCCCGGCAGCCCATTTGAAGAATTCGGACGCAAAGTCGATGAACACATCAGTAACGTGACTCCGCGTGTTGAAGAAGAGGTGCACAGGGTCATTGCCTATCTCAATGACGAAGTTGTGCCGAAGGTGAAGCAGAATTCGTCGGAGGCTTTGCGGATCGCGGCGGAGCAACTGCGAAAGCTGGCGGATCATCTGGAGAAGAAATGAGAAAGCTGATAGTGTGTGCAGGCTTCTCGGGGCTTGTTCTTGTATCTGGTTGCGGACACAAGCAACAGGCGGTGTATGCTCCGCCCCCACCGCCTCCGCCAGCGATACACACGCCGGCGCCTGCGACAGCGACAGCGCAGACTCCGTCTCCAGTTCCGTCGACTACCAACACGCCAGCAGCTACAGAAGAATCAGCAGACGAGACTTTTGTCGCGTCGCACTCGCCCATCTATTCGGAGACGGGGATGGCGAGCTGGTATGGGCCGCCTTATCACAATCGTCGCGGAGCCAATGGACAAGTCTTCGATCAAAATGCCATGTCGGCTGCTCATCGCACGTTGCCGATGGGATCGCTGGTTCGCGTGACGAATTTGCAGACCGGGCAGACAGCGGTGATGCGAATTACCGACCGTGGGCCGTTTGTGCCAGATCGTGTGCTTGATCTTTCTGTTGCTTCTGCAAAAGTGGTCGGCGTGTGGCGGCCGGGAACTGCGCAGGTGCGCATTGATGTCTACGCCGCGCCGAAGCCGATTGACGAGGGTGGACGCTGGTGCGTACAGATTGGCGCCTTCAGCAAAGAGAAAGAAGCGCTGAAGCTGGAAGAGCATCTCGAGCATAAGTACCAGACCGCCAATGTGATCGAATTTACCGGGCCTACTGGGCACTGGGTGAGGATCCGTCCACTGAATGACGACAAAGGCAAGGCTGTGGAGATTGCCAAGGAACTGAAGCCGGAAGAAGGCGAGGCTTACCTGGTGCGGCTTGATTGAAGTAGCGGCCCGGATCATTTCATCTACCTACACGCTTCCTCCCGACAAACTGGAAAAGGCGATTCATCTGAGTCATTGGCACGCGGCGCTGCATTTTGGCGGGGTGGCCTGGGCCGTTCTGATTTTGTGTGTGCTGGTGCATTGGGGTGTTGGTGAACGCATCAGTAAATGGGCTGCTTCTGTTACATCGAAGGCGTGGCTGCAGGGCTTGCTCGTCGGTCCGGTCTGGCTGATGATCCTCGCGTTGATCGATCTTCCAGCAGAGATCATCTCGCATGCAGTCTCTCTGCATTATGGGCTGTCGGTACAACGCTGGACCGGATGGTTTGGCGACTGGGGAATCTCTTCGCTGTTGTTGATTCTCTTCGGCACGCTAGCACTCACGTGCGTCTACGCGCTGATGCGCAGTTCGCCGCGACGCTGGTGGCTCTGGCTCTGGCTGCTGACTGTGCCGGTCGAGATCGCTGGCATCTTCGCCACGCCTGTATTCATCGATCCGCTGTTCAACCGCTTTTCTCCGCTGGAGAAGAGCGATCCTGCGTTGGTGACCCAGTTGGAGCGCGTGGTCGCTCGCGGCGGCATCGATATCCCTCCGTCGCGGATGTTTCTGATGGATGCAAGCGCGAAGTCAACCGGTGTGGATGCCTATGTGACAGGCTTCGGCTCGTCGAAACGCATCGTGGTCTGGGATACGACGCTGAAGCTCGCGCCTATGGATGAGATTCTTTTCATCTACGGGCATGAGCAGGGACATTATGTGTTGCACCATATCGTGAAGGGGCTGCTTTATTCTCTCAGCCTGTTCTTTATCTTCTACTGGGTTGCCTTTCGGCTTTTGCGATGGCTGGTGGAGTGTCGGGGAGATGCGTGGCGCATCCATTCGCTCGATGACTGGGCTTCCGTCGGGTTGGTGCTGCTGGTGATGACGCTTCTGAATTTCATCGCCGAGCCGATGGGGAATGCTTTCAGCCGCATGATCGAGCACCAGGCGGATGTATACGGGCAGGAGGTGATTCACGGACTCGTGGCCGACCCGCAGCAGGTGGCCGTTGAGGATTTTCAGCGGCTCGGCGAGATATGGCTGGAGAATCCTTCGCCGAACCGGTTTGTGGAGTGGTGGGCTTACTCACATCCTTCGACAAGCGAACGTTTAAAGTTCGCCGCAGGCTATGATCCATGGAGCGAGGGCGAAGAGCCCCGCTATTTCCGGAAGTAATCGCCCGCCTAGTGAATCACCGCGATTTTTGCGCGCTTCCCCACGCGTACTGGAATGCGCGCAGGACGTTTCGGCAAATCGAGAAACTTCTGCGTCGTTGTCGTGCCATCGATGTTCACGCCCGCTGCGACCTGCTTTTCAGCCTCGGTACGCGATGCTTTCATTCCGAGCGCGACAAGCAACTTGGCAACGTTGACTCGAATTTCGATGGACGGATCCTGCATGGCGCGTTCCAGCTCAACTGCATCGGCAACCGCGATTTGTTTCAGATCGACAGATGCCTCTTCCGCAACTGATGCCGTATCTCTTTGCTGAAAGAGCTTCGCCCAGTTCTCATCTGCTTCCATCGCTGCTTCCTTAGAGTGAAACCCCGCGACGATCGTGCGCGCCAGAAGTTTCTTCGCTTCCATCGGATGCAGCGCACCGCTGGCAACATCGGCCTGCATCTTGTCGATCTCGGACTGGCGCAGGTCCGTCAACAGCGTCCAGTAGCGCCACATCAGCTCGTCGTTGATGGACATGAGCTTGCCGTACATCTCCTGCGGAGGCTCGTGGATGCCGATGGCGTTGTTGAGAGACTTCGACATCTTCTGCACGCCATCAATGCCTTCGATAATCGGCGTCATCAGCACGATCTGGGGTTGCTGGCCAAAGTCACGCTGCAGCTCGCGCCCAGCTAGGAGATTGAACTTCTGGTCGGTGCCACCCAATTCGACATCGGCTTTCAAAGCGACCGAATCATAGCCCTGCATGATCGGGTAGAGCATTTCGTGCAACGCGATTGGCTGCTCGTCCTGGAAGCGCTTGTGGAACTCGTCGCGTTCGAGCATCTGCGAGACGGTAAACTTCGCAGCCAGACGGATAACGCCTTCGAATCCCAGCTTGTCCAGCCACTCGGAGTTGAAGCGTACTTCAGTCTTCCTGCGGTCGAGGATGCGAAAGACCAGATCGGTGTAGGTCTTCGCGTTCTCCTGGATCTGTTCCCGCGTCAGCGGTTTGCGCGTGGCCGAGCGGCCGGTCGGGTCGCCAATGAGCGACGTGAAGTCGCCGATAAGGAAGATGACCTGGTGGCCGAGGTCCTGAAAATGCTTGAGCTTGCGCATCAGGACGGT
>Ga0209139_10000233_pt1 | contig 18316 bp, 15 predicted proteins | sample BogFormECP14_OM3_FD_188246 | JGI IMG/M metagenome (GOLD analysis project Ga0209139, IMG submission 188246) | Bog forest soil microbial communities from Calvert Island, British Columbia, Canada - ECP14_OM3 (SPAdes) (version 2) | ecosystem: Environmental > Aquatic > Freshwater > Wetlands > Bog ...
TTCCATGCCCTTGCACTTTTTCCCCTTCGGACTCTCGCCAAGTGCCTTGAAAATTTCTTCCAGCCGCTCCACGTGCCCCTTCGTCTGCTCTAGGTGCGCCGCAAACCCAGTCTGCAGTTCCTCCGAGGTCGCTGCCTTCGCCATCTTCGGCAGCGCCTTCACCAATTGTGTTTCCGCGCTGTACAGATCCTTCAACTCCTCGACGTAAAGATGTTTTAACCGATTCATTTCCATGGGCCCTCCCCGTCGAATCAAAGTTCGACCGGTCTCCGTAGTCTCAAAGTGTGAAAACGTGCCGCACCTTCCATAAACAACTTCCAGCAAAACGCCGCCATAGAGGGAATCAGGTAGGAAGCCAAGCTTTAAATCTGTACCGCCGCTGTAGGAGGGGAACAGTGGGGCAGCCACTCTTGGCCGCGTTCTTGCAGCTTCAGCATTTCAAGCTTACTGCGCTGAGATTGTAGCGGCGTCAGCTCCGACGCGGGGTTTTCTGTGAAGAGGTAGTAAGCACACTGTTGTTCGTCAAAGATTCCGCGACCGATGAGTCAAAGCTGCGAACGTGCAGATCTCGCTGGGGAAAGGGAATCTCGATACCGGCTTCTCGCAAGGCCTTGGCGACAGCGATGGTCACATCGCTTTGGAGTTGAAACCAGAGATCTTGCTGAGCACACCAGAAGCGCAGCTCAAACTTCAGGGTACTTTCGCCAAATCCCAGGAAGAAAGCCGTGGGCGGGCGCACGAGCAAGACTCCTGGATACGATTCGGCCACTCCTACGAGGAGCTTGATGACTCGTTCAGGGTCCGTGCCGTACGCTATCCCCACTGGCACATCAACACGGCGCCATTGCGACGAAAGCGTCCAATTGATGACTTGGTTCGAGAGCAGGTTGCTGTTGGGCACGATCACTTCCGCACCCTGGTAGGTCAAAACCGTGCTGGAGCGCGCGCCAATGCGCCGGACAGTGCCAACCAATCCGTTTACGTCCACCGTGTCGCCGACGTGGATGGGCCGCTCAAACAGCAAGATCAATCCGGAAACGAAATTGTTCACGATATTCTGCAAGCCGAAACCCAGGCCAACGCCGAGAGCACCGGTGAGCACGGTGAACTTGTCTAGTTCCACTCCCGCTGCGGATATAGCGGCTGTGGCAATCACAAACAGGAGGAGGTAATAGGTGACGGTTGAGATGGCGTAGGGCACGCCACGTTGTAGAGGCAATCTCGAGAGTACGGACTTCTTCAAGAAAAAGGTGAACGCGTTTGCAAGGGCATAGCCAACTAGCAGGATTAGCAGAACGGTGATCGTGCCGCCGAGGGTGAAATGGACCTTTTCAAAGCCGATCGGAAATTGCAACAAGCGGGATAGGGCATCTTTCACGGTGTCGTACATGGTAAGCAGTTGTAATATGGCCTTCAGCCACAGCAACAATGCTGCAACAGCCAGAACGCGGCCTCCCCAACGCTCTAAGGCATCACGAGGCGTTTCCGGCAGGGCTCGCACCCAATTGGTATGCAGGAGCGTGCTAAGAATCAAAGTCGAGACCCGGGCTCCGCAATAAAGTGCAGCAGCCAAGAAGGGTCCAACAAGGGCGGTCAACCCTAGAACCTGAGACAGAGAAACATATCCGATAATATTGGCTGTTAAAGACAAAGCGAGTAATAGAAGCCCCCCTCGGATGCCGATCATGAGGACTCGCCGGCTTCGTGCTTGCATCAGCAGTAGGCTTAGGCGAGAGGGACGCGCGAGCCAGCCAAAACTGACTAAAGCAGCGACAACAAAAAGGGCGTAAACCTCACGCTTGAACAACGGTGGAAGTTGAACGAGCAGGTACAACCCCTCGACCGCGTAAAAACCGGACAAAACATAAAGAAGAGTCCGAAGCCTGGGCTCAATCATCGGGGCCAGCAGGCGCAACACGGGAATCAGGTAAAGCAAGTAGAAGAGGAAGGCGATGCCTAAAGGCGCCGAAGAGATAAACTCTCCCGTTCCCAGAAGGGCCACTAAAAGAGCAACCGAAAACGGAGCGTCCAACACCCGCAATGCCGTTGCCGAAACTTCGGGCAGCGTCTCGCGCGCAATGTAGCGCTTGAGTTTGTAGGTTGCGAGCAAGGCCAAAACGTAGGACACGACGAGACTAAACGAAGCGAATTTGTACACCCGCAGAAATTCCTCAGCGGTTCCGAGGGAGCGCTCAAAAGAACGATGGAACGTAGGCCCCGCCGTTTTGTCGAGTTCGCGCAGCTCGCGAGCTTCCCAGAGGGGACGGCTGTCTGCTTCCAGAAGACGGCTGCGTTGTCGGTCCCGAGCTTGACGAACTCGGAGCAAGGTATTCGAGATTTGCTGGTCCTGCTGAGAGACCTGATTTTGGAGTGCGAGCACGAGATTCAGTTGCTCTTGCGATTGCGCGCGCGTGGTCTGGATTCCGTTGAGTACCTGCAGGATGCGATCGAGAACAGGCCTGATACCGGAAATACTGTGAAATTGATCCCAAGTGGCCCGCCACTCCACCTGTAGGGCCTCCAGCACCTGGTTCTGTTCCTCCAGCTTCGCCGCCAGCGCCGTCAAGAGCTTGCGTTGCGAGGTGAACTCCAGGCCGCGAGAATGCCAGTATCGTTGTTCGTCCTCGAGTTCCAGCGGTGTAGGAGTACCCGTCAAGAGCTCCTCTGTTTGAAGCACGCGCTGGTGGATTTCTTCCGTCTGCTCATCCGACTTCCTCGCCGCCTCCAGGAGTTCACCCTTCGGCGTCAGATGTGAGCTGATTTCCTGTAGCAGGCGGTCCGATTCCTCTGCACGGTCGGCAATCTGGGGCAGGGGAATCACTCGGTCTGCCGGGCGAACCGGAGTGAGTGCAGGAGCTCCGGCCACCTGCGGGGCGCTAGCGCTGTTCGGCGGTGCTGAGGGTGTCGTTGCCGGCGGCTGAGACTGGGCACCACGCATTGGCGGGGAAAGGAGAGCCAAAAGCAGCGTAACCGCGAGCAAGCAGAGACCGGACGCGGCGGGCAGAAATTCCCAAGTAATCGCCCTCCGGACCAGGCGAGAAAATGACCCGAGTTGGATTACAGGTATACGCACTATCAGTGGATCCAGATTCGCCGTGGTGCACTAGACACAAGATTATCCCGTGAGGCCTTGCCGGACACTGTCAGAAATGACAGCAGCTGCCACAAGTCTAGGAACAAATTGCGTAAGGACTTTTGCGTGTATCGAAAGCCCACCAGCTCGATCTGGCTGTCGGTGGGCGGTTCTTGAAGGCGATGCAAGGATGAGGACGCAAGCTAGGTAATTTACGGGCGAGCCGTGCGGTTAAGCAGGAACGTACGTCAGCCGAATCAGGTCCTCGGCGATGAGATCGGTGCCCACCAGGTGGAGCGGCGGCCGGGGACCGGCGAAGTATGGCTTGCCGCTCCCAAGCACGACGGGGCGGAGGTAGAGTCGATACTCATCGATAAGACCGGCCTCGGTCAGGCTTCGCGCCAGGGCTGGGCCGCCAACGTCAATCTCGCCGGTCAGTTCAGCCTTTAGCCTGCGTATCGCCGCCTCGAAGTCATCCGCGATCAGCGTGGCGTTGGGGCCAACTGACTTGAGCGAGCTCGACACCACCCACTTCGGTTGCCGCCGCCACGCCGCCGCGAAGTCGTGGTCGTTCGCGTCCCAGTCAGGAAGGTCTTCGTCCCAATAACGCATGATCTCGTACAGGCCGCGACCATATATGCAGCCGGTCAGGCCACGCACATGCTCGACGAAGTGACGAAAGGCCGAGGGCACAGGCGGCCCCAACTTCATGTGGTCGACGTAGCCATCCAGGGACTGGTTCATTCCAAAGACAAGTTTCGCCATGCTGCAAAACCTCCATCCCAAGTTCTTCAAAATAGCATAAGCCGTAGTTGCGCGGAAGTGAAGCTGGACACAATCCGCGCGCCGCTTGAATCGCTATAAAATGCAGTGATTACTGCAAGAAACTAAACGAAGTGCTTTGTATTGTGGGAGTTTTGGTAGGGCGGGTGGCCCATCCTTGCGCGTTTTTCGCAAGGGTGGGATCTTCGTACCTTGTAAGTTAGCGATTTTGGTAGGGGCGGTGGGGATCGAACTCTAGTTCCCTACTCGCCAAGTCATTGAATCAATTCACCCGAGAACACAGATTTGGGGCCACTTGGGGCCAAAAGGTTCGCCACCTTCTCCACGGCGTTACGTTGGGAATCGCCAATCACGTGACCATAAACTCCCAGCGTGATCCGGGCGTCCGAATGCCGCAGTTGAGCTTGAGCAACGGTTGGCGACGCACCGGTTTCCAGAAGTAGACTCGAATGCGTGTGACGAAACGCATGCAAGCCGCATTTTGGAATCTTTAGTTTTTCGAGCACTGGCCATAGCCCTTTCTGAACAACCTTGTTTGCGCTATAGGGCCTGCCCCGCCGATTCATGAAGAGGAGTTTCGCCGGATTCGGCTGCCACGACTCAAGAAAAATCTTGATCATGACGGACAGCGCGTCCGCCATCGGGATCGGAGCCTTGCTGGCTCTGCTCTTGACGGTCTGCATTTGACCCTGCCATACCGATCGGCGGACGTGAATCGTCCTCCGTTCGAAATCCAGGTCATCCATTTGCAGTGCCAGAATTTCCCCAACTCGCATCCCGGTCATTGCAGCGACTGCGAACATAGTACGAAAGGGCTGCCCTGCTACGGTGATGATTTGCCTAGCCTCGTCAGCAGTGAAGAATCGAGCTGCTTCCTTCACTTCCTCCGAGGGCATTACGAGCTTCCCGAAATCGACTGGTTCGCAGATATATCCCCAGTTTTTTGCCGTGGACAATATCACCGACAAAGTCCCCATCACATTCGCGGCGGTCTTGCTCGATACCGTTTCCGCTAATCGAGTCACGAACGTCTGTTGCACCTCCAGTCCTAAGTCTTCCACTTTTACTCTGCCGAGAAGGGGCAAGATGTGGCACCTCAAGTGTGATTCGGCCGCTCTTGCTCCTGACGGTTTGCGGTGGATCAAAACTTCCGTTCTCCACCTTTCGGCGAATTCAGCGAACGTTGCAATCCGGCCCGGACGGTAACTTGGCGCGTTAACACGGGAGAGCATTGTTTCAAAGCGCCTCTCCGCGAGCCTCCGCGTTGGAAATTCTGTTCTCGTCCCGATCACGAAAGACCGTTTTATCCGCTGCACCGTTCCGTCAGAACGCATGACATCTTCACGCCAGCGTCCTACCCATACAGAAGTTTTCTTGCCACGCAAATACAGATACCCTCTCTGGTAACGACGACGGGCCATGCTTTCTCCTTGCCCGTTGAGTCGTTGCCCTTGCGACAGCAGGATATCACTTTCCGTCAAGGGTTCTGCCTTCATCGTTCCCACGCATCGTGCGAGTCGATCAGTGCTCCGGCGCAACTGCAATCGGTTCGCTCCTCGATCCCTCCTCATCCGGCGTTTTTGCCGCCGTCGAATGGAGGGCGGCTTGAGCCTTCGTCACGGTGTGCCGAGCGTAATAATTCGGATTGTCTTTGTCGTCTGCGCGGTAGTCGGCGATGCGCTGGATCACGACTTCGGGATCGTCGCCGCGGGCGAGGGCGCGCTTCGCATACGCCCAGTCATATTCGGATTGGCTTTTGTGATCGCCGGGCGCCGTTCGTCTTCGTTCTTGGGCCTCGCCAAAGTGGCGGGGCGCTTCGGGCGCGTCTTCGTCAATCGTGAAGTCGCGGAGCGTGTAGACCGCATCGCTTTCTTGGCGAGCTTGGACGATGAATTCGTCGGGAAGTTTGTGATTGGCGAATCCTGGCAGGCGCAGCACGCGCGTCGAGTCCGTTGCCGCCAGATCGCCGCCGAACTTATTTGCGAGGTTGTGAAGAAGGGATTCCCCCTCGTCTTGACTGAACCCACTCACTTTCCAGACGACCTGGTGCTTGCCGGGAGAGGTATCGAGGACAAAGTTTGGTGCTGGCACTTCGGCAGAATTGCGAATCGCTTCGAGAGCTTCGTCACCCTTTCTGTCGAGGTCGAGATAAACGTGGCGGATACCCTTTATGTCTCCCTTGGTGCGGCTAAACGCGCCGTCCTTAGTCGGATTCATTCCCATATACACGTCGTAGCCACGGGCGCTCTGACCCGCTAGCCAGCTTTGAAAGTCGGGACTCGCGATGGTCTCCGCCTTGGAGATGGTTTGAACGGTGTGGCCGGTCGAGCGATTCCGCACGAGGATCGCGGCGCTATCCTCAGGCCCGAACAGTTCCCGGACATACTCCGAAGCGGTCAGAGATCGCGGTGCGAAAGCAGTGTCGGTGCTCATGGGTGGTCCTGCTTGGCCAAGAACACTGCGCCGTAGTCGAACAGGTCCGCATCCGGGTCGTATCTGTTGATCAGGAGAACCTCGGAAATGTATCTGCGTCCAGGCCGGCGCTCGACATGGATCACCACGTTCAGAGAGTCGGCGATGTTCGTCTTAATCGCGCGGTACGGTAATTCGATCCCGCTCTGCAGGACGCAACTCGTGAACCGCGCGAGTCCTTGTTGTGCTGAGTTCGCATGGATCGTGCACAGAGTCCCAGAGTGTCCGGTGTTCAGGAGTTGCAAGAGATCGAAGGCCTCGCCGCCGCGAACCTCGCCCAAGACGATACGGTCCGGGCGATGGCGAAGGGCCGCTTTGAGGAGATCGCGGATGGCCACTGCCGGAAGACCATTCTGTTCGCGGCGTGATTCAAACCGGACGAGGTTTTCCTGCGATAGTTGAATCTCGGCGGTGTCTTCGATGACGAGCACCCGGTCATCCTGCGGGATGAATTTTCCGAGGATTGATAGAAGTGTCGTTTTGCCAGTGCCCGTGCCTCCGCTAATGAGGATGTTCTTGCGGGCGAGAACGTAGTCTTCAAGGTGGTTCGCGAGGGGGCGGTCGAGGGTTCCAGCTCGAATCAGATCCTCCATCTCGAAGTGGCGGGTGTTGAACTTGCGGATCGTGAGCGTCACACCGCCCAGACTGCACGGCGGGATGATCGCGGCGACGCGGCTGCCATCGGGTAGGCGACCTTGTGAAGAAGGATGATGAATTTGACGAGGTTGGTGTACGCCTGTTGCCAAAAAGGCTCCTTGCCTCGGCCAAAGAGATTGTTCAGGAGCGAAGCGATGTTGTACGCGAGAGCGTAGGCGTCGAGATCGTTATGGAGAGGGTTGTAGCAGTACTCGGAATCGAGACTGATTTCGATGTAGTCCTCGGCGCGTTGGTGACGCGCGAGGATGTCTTTTACCTTGCTGCAAAAATCTCCCTTCACCTCAAGGATCAAACCGCCAACGCGCTTCTCTCTGTCGGCGGCTTTGTAGGCCAGAATTTGTTCGGCGAACGGAAGCATGCAGCAACTCGTCTTGCCACTACCAATAGCGCCCAAGATGGCGATTCCGGTGAACAAACCGCGCTCGGGAATCGTGAGCCAATAGGGAGCCTTGGCGGGCACCGGCTTGCGGGGGTTGTGCCGACCACTCGCCTCGCCGATCACGTGGCGCTAGTTTGCGATACAGCGTGCGAGAGACTTGCTCAGGTTCTAATTCACTTGGCTGGAGTGATTGGCCAAAAAGTTCAAGGGGGAGTTGAATTTGACGTTACAAATGAAGAGTTAGCCAGCGCCGCGAACATCACCCCGTTCACCGCGAGTCGTCTTTTGAGCGAATGGCAAACCAGCCGCGCCGTCGTAAAGCGCCGAGGCAAAATAGTGCTTCGCTCTCCCGAGCGGTTGTTTCTACGCGTAGTCTAATCCCCTCTTGATCGACTTAAACCGGAAGACCGCAACCTACTTCAAGGGAATCGTGGCACCGAAGATCAAACCTGACGTTGCCATGTCGTAGACAAAGCGAACGCCGCCGCTGGGGCGATAATTCACCGACATATACCTCCATCCGCCTTGCAGGCTAAATTTCTTGAACTTCCAACCCAGAAGCCCGGCCACTTGGTAGTCCGAATTCGCCCCCCCGCCTCCGGCATCTCCGAGAATCGTGAGGGTGACCTTTGGCGAGAGCAAGACTTGGAATCTGGCTCCCCCGACCGCGTCAACCCAATTCGCCGATGCATAGAATCCATTGGCAACCTGAGGCTGCAAAGTCAGAGTGTTCCCCAGGTGCAAATAACGAAACCCGGCCAACCCATCGACTTTGAACTTTTCACTGTCAACCACGCGGTAGCCGATTTTCTGCGTCAGCATGAGCTGCTTGATCTCAACTTTTACCGACGTTGGCCCCACTTCGAAGGGGAGTGCTTTGTCGTCGGAAAGCTTCATCCACATGAAATCAAAAGGCATCACGATGCGGTTGTAGCGCGGTTCCAAGGCAAACATCAAACCAATATTTAAATAGGAAAAGAGGTCACGGAAACTGGCATGCACGCTACCTTCATGGCCCAGTGCACCGACCGTGCCGTGCACGCCGGCAAACCACACATAGGGATCAATGCCAAAGTGCCATCCCTCATCGGAGGGTTTCGGCGGGTCCGGCAGGGGTGGTGCAGCGCTGGGAGCCCCCGGCGAGTCTGCATCCACCAGCGTCAAGGAAAGGACTGGCGATGGCGCGCTCGCTATCGGAAGACGAGCCAAAACCTGCGTGGAAGAATCATCCGTTTGGTCCACGGACTCGCCTAGATTGACAAGCTGAGAGAAGAAGTCTTCAGGGCCGCCGCCATTATTTTGGTCAAATCGAGGAACATCGAGGTTCGGACTCCCGGCAGGGTTGACCTGGTCTCCGAGATCTCGATTTGTCATTTCATACCAACTAAGAAACGTACCCCGGTGCGCGAAAGGAGGTTCTTGCGAACTCGAATCGAGGCCTGCCTCTCCCTTGGGGACAAGTCCGTTTGCTTGAGCCCCAGCGGTTGGCGGGAAGATACCCGAAGCGGCTAGCAGCAATGCAATTGAAAGCAACAGCGGAATTCTCCAATTAAGGGGCATACGTCTTGTTCTCCTTCTCGATCTCGCAAACATTTCTCCGAATCAAGGCACAATTGAATTGCTGCGCTCGAGTTTCTCTTTCTTAATTCCTCTCCTCCGCTCAACCCCAACCATGATTCCTGTTCTGGGGCTATTTCATTGTCGGAGGCAAAGACTTGAAGCTTCGAGAGAAACGACAACAGGTCACAGATGTTGGTAATTGGAATTGGTGGTGGTCACGACGAGCTGTTTGGCGGTCGCGTTGAGGACGGTCTGTTGCGCGTAATTTGTGCCATCGGGGAGGCTGGCCATTTGTACCTGCAAGGTAACAGCATCCTTGGCTTCACCCAGATAGGTGTTGACGTTCAAAGAGATGATCTTATGAGCGGCGGTGTCGAACGTGAGGGTCATCTGATCACCAGGCTGGGCATAATCCTTGAAAATCAAATTCACCACGCCCCCTGCCGGATTGAATGAGACTTTCCCAGCCTGGTAGGCTTGTTGCATCCGCTGCGGGTCCGGTGGCACATACTGGCTAAGGAGGATCTTTACGTCTCCCATGTAGTCCTTCATCTCTTCTTTTTTCTTGGCAACGACTCTTTGCTTCAGCCTGCCACCGCTGGGTGGTTCTGGGGGTGGACTGACCAGGTTTTTCTGAACCTGGCCGTCAGGACCGTAGCGGCACAGGTTCTGGGAGGAAGGTTTTGGATCTCCCTTTAGGGTGAGTTGGGTTGTCTCGATCCATTGATATTGCTGCAGTCTCTGCTTATTTTCCGCAGCGGACTGTTTTACAGCTGCGACTTTTTCCTGCAGCTCGCTGTTTTGAGCAATCGCTTGCCCCACCGCCAGAAATGCAATCGCACAACCTATTAGAACGAAGCGTCTAATCATGACTTCTCCTGAATTTAGATTCGTACCTTCTACTCAATAAATATCCGGCCTATTTCTTCGGCGGCGGAAATGACTTAAGGAGCTTGGCTACTGCCTTGTCGAGATTCTTCTGTTTCTTGTCCGGATCCTTGGGGGGATTCAAAGTTTTGGTGGCTGTTCCTTTCCAGATGAGCTGCTTGCCGGCCTGGTCATAGACATCGAAAGCCAGAGTCCCGATCTGAAGTGTCGAGCTTGTAGCCGAAGCCATGCCGCCTCCCATCCGCCAGCCCACGCCGCCTCCATAAGCGTTCCACTGCTTTTCCTGGTTGATGGAAACTTGGTAGGCGACGAAGAGGTCGGCAGTGTCGCTGTCGGTTTTTGTGAATCCCTTAGCCGCGAGTTGTGAATCAATCGATTGTTTGATTTGCTGGTCCAGGATCTGGTCCGGGTATTCCGCACCCTCGACCTTAACCCACTTGTAAGTTTTGAACTTGGAGAAGTCCGTGCCCGGCGCTGAATTGTAGGAGACATCCTGCGCCAGTACCGATCCGCACGCGAACAAAATCAAGCCCACTAGTATCGCGAACTGAACTACGCCTCTGCTGCGTTTCGAATTCATAGTTACTCCTTCTGGAAATGACGATGGCCTACGGAAAGTCGCTAGAGAAATACTTTAGATTCCTATTCAAAACTTCAGGAAACCAGGTACTCCGCGCCGGACGTCGCCTCCGAATTGCAGCCGTCACGACCCCACAAAGAAGCAGCCAAGATAATCTGTTCCCTCGCAAGACCGCATGGACACCGAAATGGCGAAGATGAAAACGCGTCCACTCTGAAGTTTCATGTTTCATTGTTCGTTTGACACCTGTCAATTTTACTAGTTGCTGAAAATTAGGCTGTCGACCAAAGTCACATCTGGTTGAGACGTGCGCTACTGCGTTACATAGAGCGGTGGAAGATTTTGCAAATTCAGTGACTTTAAGGACAAACCCACTCGAATGCAGTTCACCATGATGTGCGCAGGCCCGGGAAGTCTGGCTGGACAGCGCTAGTTCCCGCAGCGCATTGCGTTTCGACCGACTAAAAGGCATAGCACGTGAGAAAGAATAAAACAGTCATCAAGGCTGCACAGGCCGCCCCGGCAACGCGCGCCCCCCTGCTCCTTATAGTCGGCATCATTGTATTGTTCGTGGGCATAGCCGCGTGGAAGACGGTAGCCACGCCTTCGCCGAATGCCAACTCAATTGTTGCAGCTGCTACGCCGGCGCCCTTGCCTCCAACAACGAACTTCATTCCCACCATTCCAAACACAACTCCTGCACCGGACAGCGCGCCAGATGGCATGGCATGGATTCCCGGCGGGGAGTTCTCCATGGGCGTTCAGAATGCGCCGGATATGAATGAAGTCGGTATGCAAGCCACGACAGATTCCCAACCGATCCATCGCGCGTACGTGGACGGCTTCTGGATGGACAAGACCGACGTCACCAACGAGGAGTTCGCAAAATTCGCAAAGTCCACGGGCTACGTCACAGTCGCGGAGCGCAAGCCCCGCGCGGAGGATTTTCCAGGGGCTCCACCCGAAAATTTGGTAGCTGGTTCGGTTCTGTTTTCTCCACCCGCTCACGCTGTCCCGTTGAACGATCACTTTCAATGGTGGGCGTACGTTAAGGGCGCAAATTGGCGTCATCCGTTTGGTCCGGAGAGCAACAGCAAGGGCAAAGATAAATACCCGGTCGTTCACGTCGCCTATGAAGACGCTCTTGCCTATGCCACATGGTCGGGCAAGCGATTACCGACCGAGGCGGAGTGGGAATTCGCTGCGCGCGGCGGCTTGTCCGGAAAGCCGTTTGTCTGGGGCGACCAATTTCGACCGAATGGCAAATGGATGGCTAATACCTACCAGGGAGAATTTCCGGTGAAAGGCATGGACAAGGGTGAAGACGGCTTCGTCGGCATCGCTCCGGTCGCACAGTATCCGGCGAACGGCTACGGTCTCTTCGACATGGCTGGCAATGTTTGGCAATGGACCAGCGACTGGTATCGCCCGGACTATTATGCGCGGCTCGCCGCCGTTGGGGGCGTTGCGCGAAACCCGCAGGGTCCGGATTCTCCCTTCGATCCATCTGAGCCAACGGAAAAGAAAAAAGTTCACCGCGGCGGCTCCTTCCTTTGCACCGATCAATATTGCTCGCGCTACATCGTCGGCACGCGCGGCAAAGGTGAAGTCAGCACGGCAACCAACCATCTCGGCTTTCGCTGCGTGAAGGACGTTTCGGCGACGAGTCGGTCCACTAGCAAGTAGGGCATTCAAGTTTCTGCAACAAGGAAGAAGCAGGAGGCGAACGAAGATGAAGAGTGCAACCGCAGGAAAAGTGATCGTCGCAGCAATCGTAGCGCTTGTCTTGGTGCTCACGGGATCCACCGCGAGCGCGGAGGCCAAGAAGCCCAATATCGTTGTCATCATGGGCGATGACATCGGGATAGCGAACATCGGCGTCTATAGCCACGGCATGATGGCCGGCAAGACGCCGAACCTCGACAAACTCGCCAAGGAAGGCATGCTGCTCACGGATTATTACGCCGAGGCGAGCTGCACGGCTGGCCGCGCGAACTTCATCATGGGCGAACTGCCCATCCGCACGGGTATGACCACGGTCGGCCAGGCCGGCGCGAAAATCGGTATACCCGCCGAGGCGGTAACCATCGCCACGGTGCTCAGGTCCATGGGCTACGCCACCGGCCAGTTCGGGAAGAATCACCTAGGTGATCTTAACGAGTTTTTGCCTACCGTCCACGGCTTCGATGAATTCTTCGGCTATCTGTATCACCTGGACGCCATGGAAGACCCGTTCCACCCGAACTACCCGAAGAATCTTTTGAATGTCGTTGGGCCGCGCAACCTGGTTCATTCCTGGGCCACTGACACGGATGACGCCACCGAGATGCCGCGCTGGGGCAAGATCGGCAAGCAGAAGATCGTCGATGAGGGGCCGTTGCCGCCGCACCCGACCGAGGGCATCAAATACAACATGGAGACGGTGGACGACACGATTCGCGATCTCTCCCTCAAGTTTATTGACAAGGCCAAGGCTGATGGCAAGCCGTTCTTTGTCTGGCTCAACCCGACGCGCATGCACGTAGTCACACACCTGTCGCCCAAATACTTGGCGATGATGAACTCGGAGAATGGTTGGAGCATCGAAGAAGCCGGCATGGCGCAGTTGGATGACGACATCGGCCTCGTAATGCAACACCTGAAGGACGCGGGGCTAGACGATAACACCATCGTCGTGTTCACCACGGACAACGGCACCGAAACGTTCACCTGGCCCGATGGCGGCACCACGCCGTTCGCACAGGCGAAAGGGACGATCATGGAAGGCGGGTTCCGCGTGCCGTGCCTCGTGCGCTGGCCCGGCCATGTCCCGGCGGATTCCGTGGGGAACGGCATCATGTCCGGCATGGACTGGCTCCCCACGTTTGTCTCTATCGCCGGAAACCCGAACATCACCGAGCAGTTGCTGAAAGGGGTGAAATTCGGCGACCGAACTTACAAGAACCATCTCGATGGCTATGATCAGACCGCCATGCTCACCGGCAAAGGCCCGTCCACTCGCCACGAAATCTTCTACCTCGGCGAAAGCACAGTTGGCGCAGTGCGCGTTGACGACTACAAGTATCGCTTCATCGACCAACCCCAAGGCTGGCTGGGAGTCAAAAACCATCCGGACATACCTACGATTATCAATCTGCGCCTCGATCCGTATGAGAGATTGGGCTTTCCAGAAGACATGACGAAGAATGGGTCGCTGATGTTTTTCGGCGATTGGTACATGTATCAATTCTGGCGTTTTGTCTTCGTTCAGCAAGTGATGGGCAGGGAAATCCAGACCTTCCTGGAATTCCCGCCCATGCAGCGGGGCGCGAGTTTTAACCTAGACGCAATCAAAGCCGAGATGGCCGCCAAGATGGCCCAGGCGGAGGCGGCTTCCAAAGGCCCCAGCAACTAACAGAAACCAACGTCACGGCGGGCGGCTCGCAAGAGCCGCCGCTCGAGTTGAACCATGAAGATTTTACTTATTGCGACCGCGTTTATTGAGGTGCTGGCAGGCTTGGCGCTTCTGCTCCTGCCATCACAAGCGGCCTCGCTTCTGTTTGGTTCTGCGCTTGGCACGCCTACCGCGCTGGTGGTGGCTCGCCTTGCGGGAGTAGCGCTACTCACACTGGGTGTCGCTTGTTGGTTGGGGCGCAGCGAGGAAAAGGGCCGCATAGGAAACGCCTTGGTCGGCGCGATGCTGGTATATAACACCGCCGTCGCGGCGCTCATTTCCTACGCTCGAATCGGCATAGGGCTCATCGCCTTATTGCTTTGGCCGGCCGTTCTGCTTCACGCGGTGATGGCGATCTGGTGCATTACATGCCTTCGGGGCAACCGTGCATAGACGCCGATGCGAGCCACAACAGATTTTGTGATTCTGAAGAGATCAAAAGCACGGGCTCACAGAGATTCTTAGATGAAATTGTTCATGCGATGCATAAAGAATCTGATAGGAATTGTCGGCCGCATACTGACAACGTCTTCATGGGCGACTACTGCAACGCATAAAGCGAGCTTGATGAGCTTTCCAGCGAAGGAGGATAGAGAATGATTAAGACTCTCACGAAACAGCTTTTGTCAACGACACTATCATTGCTGCTAGTCATTGCGGCAACTTCCGGCGATGCTGGCGCTCAGCAACCGTCGCCACAGGGTGCGACCGGGTATTCAGGTCAAGGAGCGCCGTTGTTCCCTGACGAGTTGCAACAATTGCTGGCCCCCATCGCGCTTTACCCGGACTCCCTGGTAGCACAGATTCTTGGAGCTGCGACGTTTCCAGATCAGATTGCTGCGGCTGACGGCTGGCTTCAGCAGAATAGCGCACTGAAAGGCACAGCTCTGATGCAGGCCGTTGATGCGCAACCGTGGGATCCCAGTGTGAAGGCGCTCACCCAATTTCCCTCGGTGCTTGACAATCTGGCGAAGAACCTCAGTTGGACTTCGTCGATGGGAGAGGCGTATCACACGCAAGCCGCCGATGTCATGTCAGCTGTCCAGGTGTTACGCGCAAAAGCCAAAGCTGCCGGCAATTTGAAATCAGGCTCACAGATTACGATCGTGCAAGAATCGCCGCAAGTCATCGTGATTCAGCCAGCGAATCCGCAGGTCGTATACGTTCCCGTGTACAGCCCTACGGTGGTTTACGGTTATCCCTACGTGACTCCCGCATACGTCGCGCCTCCCGTAGCGGCGACCGCGGTAGTTGCATTTGGAGTTGGCATAGCGGTCGGCGCGATGATGAGTAGTAGCTGTTGCGCCTGGGGTTATAGCAGTTGGAACTGTGGCTGGCACGGCACCACCACGGTCGTTTATCACGGCGGAGCGTACTACGGAAATAATGCCTGGCACGGCGGCTACTATGGTTCGAGCGCCTCTGCCTATGGTCCTAACGGCTCCGCGCACGCCAGCTCCGGCTATAACCCGTCCACCGGGACTTACGCACGTGGCGGCACGGTATCAACCCCGTACGGCAGCCAAAGTGCCGGCCAAGCGTACAACCCAAAGACCGGGGCTTATGGCGCGACGGAGCAAGGCTCCAATGCCAATGGGAGCTGGGGAAGTTCGACGGTCTCGAAAAACGGAACCACTGCAAACACCCAGCATCAGACGACCTCTCAAGGAACCACCGGGTCGATGCAAGCTTCGAACGGTGCCTCGGCTTATGGCGCGTCGGGTAAAAACGGCAACAGCGCCGCCGTGGGTCAGACCGCAAACGGCAACAAATATGCGGCAGCGAACGGCAACACCTACAAAAACACCGGCGGTGGTTGGCAGAACACGAATGGCAATTCAAATAAATATAGCGGCTCCAGTTCCAATTCTGCTTCTTCCAAAGGCTGGGGAGGGCAGGAAAAGAGCGGGGGATCGTCGGCCTTCAGCGGAAGCAGCGGCGGAGGCTGGGAATCCAGATCGGCCAGTGCTCGCGGTTCGGCGAGCAGAGGCGGCGGTAGTCGCAGGTGAACAGCGATGCAGCCGCAAACGAAGTCAACGTTCGTAAGCGGAGCTGTCGAAATTTCTTGCAGTCGATGATTTGGAGGCTTGGTATGTCGTTCGTAACCCACAGAATCGCAAGTACGACTCGGTTTGGACTTCTGGCGCTAATCATTTCTCTCGTCGGCTGCAACAACTCCAATAAACCCTCATTCAGACTGTTTGCCTCACCCGAAGCCGCGGGCACCGCGCTGTTGGAAGCGGCAAAGTCAGGGGATCAAAACGCGGCGCTGGCAATCTTCGGTCCAGAGTCGAAAGAGATAATCTTCTCTGGCGACGCCGTTCAGGACAAGACCGCGGTCGACGCATTTGTGGCGGCCTATGGGGTGATGCATCGCTGGCGCAAGATGCCGGATGGAACACAAGTTTTGCTCATCGGAGCTGACAATTTTCCCTTTCCAATCCCGTTGAAGAAGGGTGATGGCGGGCAATGGTTCTTTGACACGGTAGCGGGAAAGGAAGAGATTCTGACGCGCCGCATTGGTAGAAATGAACTGGCAATAATCGAAGTGTGTGGTGCAGTGGCCGACGCCCAGGCAGAGTACTCTTCGCAGCCCCACGACGGCGGAGGCAAGGGACAGTTTGCTCTGAAGTTCATCAGCGATGCTGGAAAGCAAAATGGTTTGTACTGGGAGGCGCCGGAAGGCCAGCCCAAGAGCCCGCTCGGGCCTTTGGCGGCGCTCGCCACCACCGAAGGGTACAGCGCAAAACAGAACGCGCATACGCCATTCCATGGTTACTTCTTCCACATGCTGACTCGGCAAGGCAGTCACGCTCCAGGCGGCGCGAAGGATTATGTCGTGAATGGGAAAATGGTTGGTGGATTCGCCTTCGTCGCGTATCCCGCTGAATACGGCAATTCAGGAATAATGACATTCGTCATCAACCAGGATGGCGTGCTGCTGCAGAAAGACTTGGGGAAGACCACAACAGAAACAGCAACTGCAATGACTGAGTTCGATCCCGATACTAGTTGGAGCCAGGTTCAGGAATGACTCGTTTTCTCTGGACAAGTGTCGGGAGCTGAATGCGGTGCCCATCGAGTGGCAGCTTGATTAGATTCGCAAAGTTTAGTTAACATGTTCACGTTCATGGAGGATTTCATGCGATTAGCCGTCCTATGTCTCGTAGCATCCGCCGTGCTTCCGTTACCAAGCCGGGCACAGGTTCCTGTTTTCAAGATTACGCAAGAAGATAGCACGGTTAAGTTCTCCGTGAAGGCGTCGGTGGCGCTAGAAGGTACTTTCGAGAAATGGGACGCCACAGTCACATTCACGTCTCCAGATATCTCGACGGGAGTCTTGGACATCAAGATTCAGGCTGACAGCGTGAATACCGGCAGCGGCATGAAGGACGGCAAGCTGAAGAGCAAAGACTTTTTCGATGTCAAAGACAATCCGATAATCACGTTTCATTCAAAGAAGTTTGTGCAAACCGGTCCCGACACCATTGAGGTACAGGGTGACTTTACAATACGCGGCGTGGCCAAGCCCGAGACGCTGATCTTCACGATTACCGGCGCGGGAACCGGCGCAGGCGGAATTAAAGGGACAATGGCCTTCGATCGTAAGGAGTTCGGGATGAATAGCGGCATTCCCTTCATCAAGATCGCCGACCGCGTCGAGGTGACTGTCGACCTCAAGGGGAAGCGAGTCAGCGGTCCTCCGATGGATCTCAAGAAATAGCCCGCCTGGCAAAGGGACTGTCGCGGCGGCACACTTGGCCAGCGCGGCAATCAGGCATTGGAACCAAGCTGATTTTGTAGCTTCAGGTGCAGCAGGAACTTTTGCGGCATGCGGATGTTCGAACCACTATGAATATCTACACGCAAGCCGTTCCTTCCGCTCTGCGAGTAGCGAACAGCAAAGTCGTTCGCTTAGTGCTCCCTGCGCAAGTCGCCTAGCGTTAATGGCCCCTTGTGGCCCCTCGAAAAGTTACAAGCTGTTTTTTATGAAGGAGATGTTGGTAGGGGCGGTGGGGATCGAAATTGCATCCCTACTTCACAAAGACCTGCACGGCAACGACTTAGTGCCACTGCCCCAATTTCAATTGTTGTTAAATGTTGTCAAACGTAAGGCGTTGGCCTTGCTTACTCCTTTGAGGGGATACCGTGATGGCTTTTCCATTCCGCTATCATTCTCTCACCTTCAAGGATCTGTTCAGTCGTCATATGCTCTTTGGCGTAGACGATGTTTTGATTCGGCGGGTCTACCTCAAAAAGACTAAACCACATGTAAGCCCGAACATAGTCTTTAGGAACTCCGTGACCATCCATATATAGCATTCCCAGATTGTTCCTTCCTTGACCAGCTCCTCCCAAATCTGGAACGTGCTCTGCGGCCTTTTTGAACCAATGGGCGGCCAGTGCGTAATCCTGTTTCACGCCTTCTCCCTCTTCATACATTCGGCCCAGTTCGTTCTGCGCCTCTGCATTGCCCGTTGCTGCAGACTT
>Ga0209139_10000234_pt1 | contig 18290 bp, 16 predicted proteins | sample BogFormECP14_OM3_FD_188246 | JGI IMG/M metagenome (GOLD analysis project Ga0209139, IMG submission 188246) | Bog forest soil microbial communities from Calvert Island, British Columbia, Canada - ECP14_OM3 (SPAdes) (version 2) | ecosystem: Environmental > Aquatic > Freshwater > Wetlands > Bog ...
TGTGACCCACACGCGCCATCCGATCACGCTGGCTCGCACCGTGATGGAAAAGTCGAAGCACGTCATGCTCATCGGTGCCGGAGCAGAAGAATTCGCAGCCGCAAACGGTCTGGAGATGGTAGACCCCAGCTTCTTCTTCACCGAGCGCCGCTGGCAGAACCTGGTCGAAGAACTGAAGAAGGAAGGCAAGCCCATCCCGCCGCGTCCCGCCGGAGCGCCGCCCACCCCGACGAAGCCAGTAGCCCAGATCGAGTCTCCCGAAGCCCACAAATTCGGCACCGTAGGCGTCGTCGCGCTCGACAAGCAGGGCAACATCGCCGCCGGAACCTCAACCGGAGGCCTGACCGCAAAGATGTGGGGACGCGTTGGCGATTCGCCCATCATCGGCGCCGGAACTTACGCCGACAATCGCTCCTGCGCCGTCTCCGGAACAGGAACCGGCGAGTACTTCATCCGCCTGACGGTGGCGCGGACGATCTGCGCCCTCGTCCAGTACAAAGGCATGAGCCTGCAGGAAGCGGCAGACAACGTCATCCAACGCCAGCTCACCGACATGAAGGGCGACGGCGGCATCATCGCCATCGATACGAAAGGCGACATGGTCTGGAGCTTCAACTCACCGGGCATGTACCGCGCCCGCATCTCCGAAGGCGGCAAGCCGGAAATCGGCATGTACAAAGACGAGAAGTAGCCAAAAGAAACAGGGATCAAGCGATCTTGATCCCTGTTTCTGGTTACTGCGTGAACGACTAGCTGCCGAGCTTCTTGATGAAGTGGATGGTCTTCTTGCCGGCATCTTCGGTGTAGTAGACAGTCACTTTCCCGGCCTTGTCAGCGCCTTCGCCGATGCCCTTGCCCGTATCTGCCGCTGCGCGTCCGGACATCTTGAATGTCTCCACCGTTCCGTCGGCAGTTTTTATAGCGACGGTCTTCGTTCCGCGGTCGATGTGGGTGACAGTGCCCTCGGTCGCCTTCAGTCCATCATCGCCGATGTCGTCAATTTCATGGGCGGTCGCTTTCGTGCCCTCGCCGGTGTAATGGATCGCGACTTTGCTGCCTTCCTTTACTCCGTGAAAAGCATCGTCTGTCCCTTTTGCCGTATCTTTCGCTCCATGCACCACCAGATCGCCTGTGTAGTGGAAGGTGTGATCCGTGCCGTCAGCGGTGGTTACGACAACCGTTTTCGTACCCGCATCGATCTTCTTAACGGTCCCATCGACCGCACCGACCACATCCTGAGCCACGAGAGCCAGCACCGGAGACAGAACAAAAGCCGCCACCCAAATCGCTTTCCTGATCATCGCTATCTTCTTTCAGTTTGAAATATGAAAACAATGGCCGCGGAGACACAGGTTCGACGGGAAACCGAACCTGCGGTCGTCCAACTGATGGCCACACTTATAGATGGTCTTTCCCGACGAGGATATCCGCCACTCAAGCGCTGCCGCACCGACGCGGCGTATTGTCGGTTCCTACTTTACTGGGGTGTCTGGGACAGCCTCCACCCTTACGATTTTGCACTCAACCTGTTTGCCTTCAGTGGTCTTGATCTTGGCCTTGTTGCCGTCGATCTCGTATTTCACGTTGCTGCCCACGACGAAATCCGTCGCATTCATCGACTTGTCGGGGTCGGTCCGGCAGGTATAGGCCTTGTCGGTGGTGCTGAAGGAGAGATCGTAGGCCTGATGTTTCTGATCCTTGCCCTTTATCCCGGCCGGCTGAGAATCCTTGAGCACGGTCGTGCCCTGAAGCTTCTTATCGGCGAGAGCCGGGACCGTCATCGCCATTACCAGAAATGCAAGTGCTAGCTTACGCATACTCCACCTCCGGACAAACCATGATAGGAAACTATCTCGGCCCTACTTCTCGATCTCCACGCCGCGCCAGAAAGCAATATGGTGCTTGATGTTACGGGCAGCCGGCTTGGGATCGGGATAATACCAGGCGGCATCCTGATTTTCCTGCCCGTCAACCATCAGGCTGTAATACCGCGCCAGGCCCTTCCATGGACAGGTCGAGGTTGTTGAGCTGGGGCGCAGGTATTCGCGCTTCACCGCCGTCTCCGGGAAATACACATTTCCCTCAACCGTCTCGTAAGTATCACTTTCTGCAATTACTTTTCCGTTCCAGACTGCCTTTGCCATCGCGATCTTCGTTACCCTTCAGTGAATCTAACCCCGTCTACATTAGCAGAAGCTCGGGCTGAGGTAAAACGCGCGAGCCGGAGAATTTGCAGTAATCAACAACATCGCGAGGGAGGAACTGCGACGTTTGCGGCAGGAACTTGTTGTGAGCGGTACACTGGATGCAATTTCGTCGAAAGTTACCAGTTATCCTTTAGATGCCATGAGAAGTCGCCCATAAGTTAGTTACTTTCGTTTCGGTTACAGTCAACTTAGCTCTTCTGAATCGGGCCGGAAAAATATTATGATGATCGAATCCTAAATTCTGGCTAACTGGTTGAGACATAGGGAATCGGAGTGGTTTTGGGAGCCGACTTGAAAGCGCGCATCCAGCTGAGTGACCTATTGATCGGAGCGCATCTTGTTACCGCCGAACAGGTGGCCGAGGCGCTCAGCCATCAGGGGCAATACGGCGGCCGCCTGGGCGATCGTCTGGTGGCAATCGGCGCTCTGACACAGGAAGCTCTGGATGCCTTTCTTCACCGCATGCCGACCGAGCCGGCGAATATTGCAGCCACCAAAATCCACGAATCGGAACTGCTGACACTGCTCATAAAGCTGATCTACACGGGCCGCCTGGAAACGGTCCGCCAGTTCTCCGACGCGATCAAGCTGCCGTATCACATTGTCCTCGAAATGATTCCCAAGGCGATCGACCGCCAGTTTCTGCGCGCGCTCGGCATGCGCGAAACCGAGAATCTGATTGACATGAGCTATGCCCTCACGGAAGAGGGCCGCCGCTGGGCGCAGGACGCGCTGCAGCAGTCCAGGTATGCCGGGCCTGCGCCGGTCACGCTCGACGAGTTTACCGAGATGATCGGCCGTCAAAAGCTCACGAACGAGACGGTTACCTATCCGCGCATCCGCGAGGCTTTGGGAAGCCTGGTTTTTGATGTGAGCATGATCGAGAAAAGCGGGCCTGCATTGAATGCGGGCAGGTCGATGCTCCTTTACGGTCCGCCAGGCAATGGGAAAACATCCGTTGCCCTTTGCTTTGCCAGCGTCTTCGACGATGTGATCTATGTGCCCTACTCGGTGATGATCGAAGGACAGATCATGCGCGTCTACGACGCCAGCGTCCATTCCATGCTGCAGCAGCCACCGGTAGTCGAGGAGGAGGAAAATCTTTTCTCCTTCATTCGGCAGGAGGAATATGACACGCGCTGGGTGCCCTGCAGGCGACCTTTCGTAATCGCTGGCGGAGAGCTGACGCTGGAGATGCTGGATCTAAGATACGATCCGGTGGCGAACTTCTACGAGGCGCCTCTGCATGTGAAGGCGCTTGGCGGATGCTTCATTATCGATGATTTCGGGCGTCAGCTTGTGACTCCGGCGCACTTGCTGAACCGCTGGATTGTGCCGCTCGAAAGTCGCGTCGACTACCTAAAACTGCACACGGGGAAGAGCTTCACCGTTCCTTTCGAAGAACTAGTGATCTTCTCGACCAATATTGATCCCGAGGATCTGATGGACCCGGCCTTCTTGCGCCGGTTGCCGTACAAAATTGAGGTGGGGGCGCCGAGTCTTGAACTCTACCGGCGTATCTTCGACCAGGAGTGCGCGCGAGGTGGCCTGGAGCTCTCCGACAGTACGTTTGATTTCATCGTGCAAAAGATCACCGAAGAAAAAGGCTTGGAACTCGCTGCCTTCCAGCCGAAGTTCATCACCGATCAGATCCTGGCAACCTGCCGCTTTATGGACCAGCCGCCGCACTTCGAACCGCGATTTATCGATTACGCAATTGACAATCTGCGGGTAGTGCACAGAGCTTCTGCAAATGGGGGCACGGTTGAAGGGAGAACCTATGCTGAGGCCATGAGCTATTGGGCCTCACAATAGTTCTCCCGTTCACTGATACTTAAACTGCCGTCTCTACCAGCGGGCCGTGTGTTTCAACGGTAGGCTTCTCGGCTACGGGAGCGTCTCCGATCCGCTTCGAGTAGCTGCAGACTACAGCCGACTCTTCCTCACCCTTCTTTTTGCGCTTCTTCGTGCTTTCTTCATCGTCGGCAGAAGCGGGCTTTTTGTTGTTCGGGCAGACGAGGTAGATGCCGGATTTGAGAGTCTTCTCCATCAGGTAGGGTGAGCCGCATTCCGGGCACTTTTGGTCGACCGGCTTGTAGTTCGCAGTGAAGTCGCACTTGGGGTAGTTCTCGCAACCGTAGAAGATGTTGCCGCGCCGCGCCTTCTTTTCTACGATCTGGCCGTCTTTGCACTTTGGGCAAATTACACCGATGGTGTTCTGCTTGATGTACTTGCACTTGGGGTACGCCGAACAGGAGATGAACTCGCCGTACTGGCCCACGCGCTTGACGAGCTGGCTGCCGCACTTCGGGCACATCTCGTCAACCGGTTCTGGCGGCTTCTGCTGTTGCTTCTGATGCAGGCGGCGAACGGTTTTGCAGGGCGGGTCTTCACTGTAACCGGGGCAAGCCATATATGGACCCCAGGGGCCGTTGCGCAGCACCATCACGCGGCCGCAGTTCTCGCAGTATTCCTCTTCCTGCTCCGCATCCTGATTCTCGGTCTGAAGGTTGGGCTTCGCCTCGAAATTTTCACGCGTGTAAGTACAGCTGTCCTTCTTTTTCTTGTCGTAGGAACTGCAGGCGTAGAAGGAGCCGAACTTGCCCCACTTCAGCACCAGCGGCGAGCCGCAAAGTGGACACTTCTCGTCCGTCGGCTTCTCCATCCGCTTGATGTCTTCCATGTGCTTGCTCGCGTCCAGAAGCTCCTCGGCAAAGTGACTGTAGAAGCCGGAAAGCAGATCGGTCCACTTCTCGCGTCCGTCTTCAATGTCGTCCAGCTCTTCTTCGAGTTTCGCGGTGTACTTCGTATCGAAGATGTAGGGGAAGTTCTTTACGAGCAGATTGGTGACTACGGTGCCGATTTCTGTTGGGACGAACCGACCTGAACGTCCGCCGATCTTCTGCACGTACTCGCGATCCTGAATCGTATTAATGATGGACGCGTAGGTGGACGGGCGGCCAATGCCTTGCTCTTCGAGTTCCTTGACGAGCGAGGCCTCGTTGTAGCGCGGTGGCGGTTCGGTGTAGTGCTGCTCGGGCTTCAGCTGGTTGAGTTTAAGCGACTGGCTTTCATCGAGCGCGGGCAGTTTGTTGGCAAGAGCCTCGTCGTCCTCGTCCTTCTTGTCTTTCGATTCTTCGTAAACTTTGAGGAAGCCGTCGAACTTGAGCACCGATCCGGTGACGCGGAAGTCGTAGCCGCGGTCGGCCTTGGCGAGAATGTCGACGGTGGTCTGATCGAAGACGGCGGGCATCATCTGCGAGGCGACAAAGCGCTGCCAGATGAGCTTGTAGAGTTTGTACTGCTCGTCACTCAGGTAGCGCCGGATTTCGTCGGGGTGATGATTGACGTCTGTCGGGCGAATCGCTTCGTGCGCGTCCTGTGCATCCTTCTTTGATTTGTATGCGTTCGGCGCGGCGGGGAGATAGGCGGAGCCGAGTTTTTTCTTGATCCAGTCGCGAACGTTGGCGATGGCGTCTGGCGCGACGCGGGTCGAATCGGTACGCATGTAGGTGATAAGGCCGACGGTTTCGTTGCCGATCTCGACACCTTCATAGAGACGCTGTGCGACGCCCATGGTGCGCTTGACGTTGAAGCCAAGTCGTCTCGACGCGTCCTGTTGCAGCTTGCTGGTGGTAAAGGGCGCGGTTGAGTTGCGTTTGCGCTCTTTGCGGTCAACGCTGCGCACAGACCACGTTGCTTTCTTGAGCTGCGCGATGACTTCATCGGTGATTCTCTGATCAGGCAGTGAGGGCGCGTCGACGGTTTCGACCTTTGCACGCTGTCCGTCGATGCCGACGAAGCGCGCAGTGAATGGCGACGACTTCTGTGCTTCGAGTTCGGCATCGATGGTCCAGTATTCAACTGGATTGAAGGCTTTGATTTCGCTCTCGCGCTCGACGATGAGGCGCACGGCGACGGTCTGCACACGACCAGCGGATAGTCCGCGACGAACTTTGTCCCAGAGCAGCGGCGAGACTTGATAACCGACGATGCGGTCGAGCACGCGGCGCGTGGTCTGCGCGTCGACCAGATGAGAATCTACATCGCGTGCGTGCAGGAATGCGTCTTTGACTGCCTTCGGCGTGATTTCGTTGAAGGTGACGCGATGGATTGCGCTCTTTTTGACGACCTTGCTCAGTTCGTCGGCGAGGTGCGCGGCGATGGCTTCGCCTTCGCGATCGGGGTCAGGCGCGAGATAAACCTGATCGGACTTCGCTGCGAGTTTCTTGAGACGGTCGACAACCTTCTCCTTGCCGGGGATGACGATCAGCTCCGGCTCGAAGGTTCCGTCTTCAAGATCGACACCGATTTTGTTTTTGGGCAGGTCCTTAATATGTCCGACCGATGCTTCGACGGTGTAGTCCTTGCCCAGATATTTGCTGATCGTCTTTGCTTTCGCGGGGGATTCGACGATCACAAGCGCTTTGCTCATTTTTTCCTTCAATTCACGGGCATCGTTCGCCCAACTTCCAGACTGCACTTAATTCTTATGGAAGCTATCACGGTTTGCCGCGATGAATCCAGCGCGCACATTTCTACAGACGCAGAATTGCGCGATTCGATACATGACATCAACGCTTTCGGGAATTTCAAAAACTTTTAACGTAGTTCTTGCCCGGAAGTTGCTTGATGCGCCCTGCAAGCTCCAGTTCAAAGAGTGCGGTAAACACTTCGGATGAACTCAGCTCAGGCTCCAGCTTTTCCATGATCTCGTCAAGTTGCAAGGATTCGTCGTGGCGAAGCACGCTCATGACCCGAGTCTCGGCAGGCGGCAGGGGAGCTTCCTCAAATAACGATGCAGCAGGTTGCCCTTTCGATGCAATCTCCCATTCCGACTCGATTTCAAGACGAATCTGCGAAGGCAGGTCTTCCCACACGTCTTCCCATGTGGCGGTGAGCTTTGCGCCCTGCTTAATCAACGTGTTAGGGCCCCAGGCGTTTTTTGTAGTGACATTGCCGGGAACAGCAAAGACGTCGCGGTTCTGCTCGAGCGCGCAGCGAGCGGTCACGCGCGTGCCGCTGTGCTCACCTGCTTCGACGACGAGCACGCCGATGCTCATTCCGCTGAGGATGCGGTTGCGCTTGGGAAAGTTTTGCGGAGCGGGGAAAGTGCCCATTGGCAGTTCGGAGACGAGCGCGCCTCCGCTCGCAAGAATCTGCTCGGCGAGCGATTTGTTTTCTTTCGGATAAATTACGTCGATGCCTGTGCCCCAGACGGCGACGGTTTTGCCTTTTGCTGCGAGCGCTCCTTTATGTGCGGATGTGTCGACGCCGCGTGCCATTCCGCTGAGTATTATCAATCCGCGTGCTGCCAGATCGCGTGAGAGCATCTCGGCCATCCCTGATCCATACGGTGTTGGATGGCGTGTTCCGACGACTGCGATTGCTGATTTGGCGAGTAAAGTTGCATCGCCGCGAATCCAGAGCAGCGGTGGCGCATCAAAGATTTCGCGCAGGCGCTCGGGGTAGTCGGGATCAGCGTAGGTGAGAAAGGATGCGCCGGATTTCTGGAGAGCTTCGAGTTCTTTGTTCGCGGCATCGAGTGCCTTGCCGTCGGCGATAAACTGCACCGATTCTGCAGGGAAGTGAAGGGCTTCGAGTCCGGTGAGAGGAAGATGGAGTATTTGTTCGGCTGCTCCGACATCGCGTACTGCGCGCAGGATGCGGCGCGGCCCGAGGCCGGGTGTCAGGGCAAGAGCTAGCCACGCGAGGCGCTCCTGGTCTGCAAACTCTGTAGCCGACGGAGATTCAGTGGCTGATGGCAAGGTGGAGTCTACCTTTGATTCCAATACACACACCTTCGGCGATGCTTTGCCTGAATGATTTTTCTTTCTGTGATTTGGTGGGAGAGTAGATGCGATGTGGATCAAAGTCAAGTTACCGAGGCGTTGTTACACTGACAAGTGCGCCGTCTAAAAATTGCTGCCATCAACTTTCTCAATCCCGCTCCTTTAATGTGGGATTTTGAACATGAGCCGGGCAAGAGCCGCCTGGCGGAACGTTATTCGATTCATCAAACCACTCCCGCAGCCTGTGCCGATGAACTGGTGCAGGGGACAGCCGACATCGGGCTGGTTCCGGTGGCGACGTGTGCGTTTGCGCCATCGCTTGCTGTTGTTCCGGGCTGCGCGATTGCTTCGCTGGGGGATATCCGATCGATCATTTTGGTCGTGAAACATGCGGATGGCGTGAAGGGAGTGCGTAAAGTTGCACTCGATACCTCGTCACGCACTTCGGCGGTTTATACGCGGATTCTGTTTCACAAGTACTGGAATGCTGAGGCGGAGTTTGTTTCGCATGCTCCTGATCTGGAAGCGATGCTGAACGTTGCGGATGCAGCGCTGCTGATTGGCGATCCAGCATTGCTGGCGCTGGAAGATCGCGCGGCACGCGAAGAGCGCACTGGTAACAAGCTGATCTATCTCGATCTTGGTCATGAATGGCGTGCACTGACTGGTGCGGCGTGGGTCTCGGCTTTCTGGGCGGTGCGTCCGGAGGGATTGCACGATGCCGCCGTGAATGCTGATGCTGTGTCGCACGATTTTCAGCAATCACGCGACAACGGGCTTGCGCACGTGGACGATCTGGTTGCGGAGTGGTCCACGCATCTTGCCGTGCCCGCAGAGACGATCCACACTTACCTGACGCATAACATTCACTATCACCTTGATGATGCATGCCTGGAAGGACTGCAGCTCTTCTATCGTTACGGAACTGAATGCGGTGCGCTGCCTGCGGTTCCCGCGTTGACGTTGCTGTAAAGTTCGCTTCCTGCGCGACTCGCAGTCGCAAAGCTGCGTCCAATGTGCGTGGGCCTCTTTCAAAATGCAGCTGCTCCGCATCGGGTGCACAGGCACGCTTTGCCCATACCTCGCTGGCTTATTCACTTTGGCGTGCTTGGCGTTTTTGTTGTGTCGGTGATCGATGCGTCGGTTATTCCGCTGCCACTGCCGGGGAGCACGGATCTGTTGGTGCTGCTGCTGACCACTCAGCACAATGCGCCATGGTTACTGGTTGTGGCTGCGGTGAGCGGGAGTCTATTGGGCGGCTATCTCACATGGAGCGCCGGGAAAAAAGGCGGCGAGGCCATGATCGAACGATATGTCCCCAAACGCTTTTCAGGACGAATTATCAAATGGGTGAAGAAGCATGGTGTGGCCAGCGTAGCCACAGCCGCGATTCTGCCGCCGCCCGTTCCATTGCTGCCGTTTCTGCTCGCGGCGGGCGCACTGGGTGTTCGGCGTAAGCAGTTTCTCTGGTCGTTTGCCATTGCGCGCACAGCGCGCTACAGCCTGATTGCATGGTTGGGTGCGACCTATGGCCGGCGTGTGTTGCGGCTGTGGTCGCAGTATCTGGCTGGATGGGCGGATGTGATTCTGTGGGTGTTTATCGGGTTGTTGATCGCGGCGATTGTGTTCGGGGTATGGAAGTATCGGCACGATCAGAGAGGCGCTCGTGTCGCGGTGAGCGCCTCGTGATTTCTAACCCGTCATCCTGAGGCCCATGCAGGGTCTGCCTTTGCGAAGGTGCGTTGCCGCATCCGGAAAAACAGATCCTTCGTTCCGCTCAGGATGACAATTCTGTGAGCGTTAGATTTCCCAGCGTACCAGTGCCGCGCCGGTGGTGAAGCCTGCGCCTACGCTGGCGATGAGCACCAGGTCGTTCTTCTTTAATCTGCCTTCTTCACGCGCCGTCTGCATTGCGAGTGGAATGGTTGCGGCTGTAGTGTTCCCGTAGCGGTCGATGTTGATAATGACGCGGTCGAGCGGCATACCGAGGCGTTCTGCGGTGGACAGGATGATGCGCTTATTGGCCTGATGCGGGATGAAGCAGCTGAGATCGGCTCCGGTGATGCCGCAGCGCGCAAGCACTTTTTCCGTTGCCTCTGCCATTTTGCGCACGGCGTATTTGTAGACGGCCTGGCCATCCTGATGGACGTAGTGCATCTTGTTGGCAATTGTTTCTGTGGAGGGTGGATGGAGGCTTCCGCCGGCGGGCATATAGAGCGAGCAGCCTCCGGAGCCGTCGATTTCATGCAGGAAGTCGATCATACCGAGCTCGCCTTCTTCGGCCGGCTCGATGAGCACTGCGCCAGCGCCGTCGCCGAAGAGGATGCAGGTGGCGCGATCGGTGTAGTCGAGAATCGAGGACATGGTGTCGGCGCCGATGACGAGCACTTTTGAGTGCGCGCCGGATTCGACGAGCTTTACGCCCGTTTGCAATGCATAAACGAAGCCGGAGCATGCGGCGGAGAGATCGAATCCCCATGCGCCTTTTGCGCCCAGCTTGTTCTGGACGAGGCATGCGGTTGCCGGGAAGAGCATGTCGGGGGTGACGGTGGCAACGATGATCGCCTCGACTTCTGTCGGCTCGATGCCGCGCTCAGCGAGGCAAATCTTCGCCGCTTCGACAGCCATGTCGCTGGTGGCCAGGCCCTTTTCGAGAATGTGGCGCTCGCGGATGCCGGTGCGCTCGACGATCCACTGATCATTGGTGTCGACCATTTTTTCGAGATCGGCGTTGGTCAATACGCGAGGAGGAACGTAGGTTCCGAGGGCACTGATTTTGGCGCGTCGGGAAGTATGAGGACGCACAGTAAGGCTCAAGGCTGCTCTCCATCTGCTGCAAAATAAAGAATCATTTTCTCCGAGTGTGTGCTTCGATGTCTATCAAAGCGACAGTTTGGATGCGCGGGAAGTGTAAAAGTTGTGTGTCAGGAGAGTTAGAGCTGGTGGAGAAGAAGACATGTACCGGGCGACCTACTGCGCACACACTAGCCCGTTACCGTTGCTCCCTTCCGGGCCTGGCGGGGTTGGCGGGATTGAGTCGCGTAGGACCCGGCACATTCCTAATGATACCACCTGATGAGGGGCTTCGCATGCGGTGTGCGCGAGAGTAATTGAGGTAATTCCGGTAAAATAATAATGTGACTTTATCTGTTCTCGACGACGCTGATGTCAGTGTCCTCGATTCCTCAAAAACCGCATTACAGACGCCGCGCCTCAAGGTAGGCTTTGTGAGTCTTGGCTGTCCTAAGAATCTGGTGGACAGCGAAGTAATGATGGGCTTGCTGGACCAGGCAGGCGCGCAAATGACTACGTCTCCGGAAACTGCCGACATTCTGGTAGTGAACACTTGCTCGTTTATCGATACAGCCAAGCAGGAATCGGTGGATACGATTCTGGAAATGGCGCAGCACAAGACGACAGGCAAGGCGCAGAAGCTGATTGTTGCCGGATGCCTGGTGGAGCGCTATCGCGACGAGATCCGGAAGAACATTCCGGAGGTCGATGCTGTTGTCGGCACTGGTGAGCTGGAGAAGATTCTAGAAGCCGCTGGTTTGAATGCGCCGGTTGCTCAGGCTTCGCCGGCTGCGTCACCGTTCAATATTCTTTCGGGCACGACGGCGAGGGCAGAGGGCGATCTGCGCGAGTCGCAGGGACGCTTCGCGCGCAAGGAATGGGATGGAGCGGATGCTGCCTTACCGCAGTATCTTTACGACCACACCACGCCGCGGTTGCTGGCGACGCGCGGGCCTTCGGCCTACATCAAGATTGCGGAAGGCTGCGATCATCCCTGCAGCTTCTGTGTGATTCCGAATCTGCGCGGAAAGTTTCGCTCGCGGCACTTTGAATCGGTTGTGGCGGAAGCGGAGCGGCTGGTGTCGCAGGGCGTGGAAGAGATTACTCTGATCGGGCAGGATACAACTTGCTACGGCGAAGATCTTGGCCTGAAAGACGGCCTGGCGATGCTGCTGGACAAGCTTGCCGGGATTGAGGGTCTGCGCTGGCTGCGGTTTCTCTATGCGTATCCCAATAAGATTACCGGGCGGCTGCTGGAGACGATCGCGAAGCACGACAACATCTGCAAGTATCTCGACGTTCCGTTGCAGCATGCGTCGGGGCCAGTGCTCAAGAGTATGAAGCGCGGCGCAAATGCGGATATTTTCTTGAAGACGATTGAGAAGGTTCGTGCTGCGGTGCCGGGAATTGCGCTCCGCACTTCGTTCATCGTCGGATTTCCGGGCGAGACGGATGCGGACTTCGAGACGCTTTCGAATTTCGTTCGCGAGGCGCGGTTCGACTGGCTTGGCGTCTTTGGCTATTCCGATGAAGAAGGCTCAGGCGCGTTTTCACACGGCGAAAAGGTTCCGGCTAAGGTGATTGAGCAGCGCAAGCGTGCGCTGATGCGGCTGCAAAAGGGTCTGAGCAAGAAGGCGAAACAGCAGTGGGTGGGTCGGACCGTGAACGTGCTGGTGGAAGGCGAATCGGCTGAGACTCCGCTGTTGTGGGAAGGTCGATCACAGTTCCATGCGCCGGAGATTGACGGAACGGTCTATATCAACGACTTCGGGCCACTGGAAACGATTGTGCCCGGACGCTTTTATGAATGCGAGATCACAGAAGCGCACGACTACGATGTAGTTGCTCGCGTACTTTCGGAAGCATGAGTAAGAAGGACACAAAAAAAGAACCTGTTTTGCGCTGCCCCACCTGTAGAACGCTGGTGACGAGGAGCGGTGAGGATTTTCCCTTCTGCAGCGACCGCTGCCGAGTGATCGACCTGGGAAAGTGGGCAAGCGGCGAATATCGCATCTCGTCGCCGATACTCGATCCTGAAGTGTTGGAAGACCTGAAAGGATTGAAGCCAGGCCGCCAGCATGACGACGAAGAGTAAGACCCTCTGGGCGTGGACTGCCGCGACGTTTTTTGGCGCGGGATTTGGAAAGCCAGGGCCGGGAACGTGGGGGTCAGTGGCGGCTGCTCTGCTCTGGTTTGCGGGGGTGCGATTCGCGCATCTTTCTCCGATGCAAACGGCGATAGCGTCAATGAGCGGTGCGTTGCTCGTGTTGTTGATCGGTATTCCGGCGGCGACGATTGTTGAGCGGGAAAGCGGACGCGGAGATCCCGGCTTTGTCGTTTTAGACGAGGTTTGCGGGCAGTGGATCGCGCTCTCGGCTTCTCCGGCAAATTGGGCGCACGCGTTGCTGGCCTTGATCCTTTTTCGCGCCTTCGACATCATAAAACCATGGCCTGCCCGTCGGTTGGAGCGATTGCATGGTGGCGCGGGCATCATGCTGGATGATGTGGCTGCCGGCGTCTATGCCCTGCTGGTGTTTCTTCTGATACATCATTGGTGGTAAGGTTTTTGCTGCGAAGAGAATAGGAAATGAGTCGCTGGTTTCGAGATATGGCCCGAACGACAAAAGCGGACCCATCGGATGTTCCCCGAATCGACGCGGTTGTGCCGGCAGCGGCGCTACCGGGCGGGGAAGTGGAATTGGCCGGCTCGAACCTTGGCCCTCTGGTGATGCGGCAACCGGTGGCGATGCTCGGTCAGTTGTCGGCGTCGGTTCTGCTGAGCCGCAGCAAGCGTCTAAAGCTGCGGATTCCCGAGGAAGCAGAGAGCGGCCCGCTGCAGATTTTGCAGAACGGAGCGCAGAGCAACTCCGTCAAGATGCTTGTCGCTGGAATGATCGCGACCGATGTGCATATCGTCGCAAATCCCGCGGTAGACAGCGAGGGCAACATCTACGCTACCCTTTCCGGGCCCCGCGGCCAGAGCACGCCGGTTTCTGTATATCGCATTGCTTCGGATGGGGAGTTGCGGCCATTTGTTACCGGCATCATGAACGCGACGGGGCTGGCACTCGATCCTGAAGGATTTCTCTACGTCTCATCGCGCAATGACGGGACAGTATTTCGAGTGTCGCCGAATGGCATTTACACGCAGTTTGCCGAGGGCATGGGGATCGCCACAGGGATTGCTTTTGACGGAGACCAGAATCTCTATGTTGGTGATCGCAGCGGCACGATTTTCAAGATTGCTCCTGATCGACAGATCTTTGTTTTTGCCACTCTCGAGCCGAGCGTGGCGGCATATCATCTTGCGTTTGACCGTGATGGAACTCTTTACGTGACCGGACCGACGACATCGAGCTACGATTGCGTTTATGCGATTGACCGCGATGGCAACGCGCGCGTCTTTTATCGCGGATTGGGGCGTCCGCAGGGGCTGGCATTGGATATCGCGGGCAACCTGTATGTCGCAGCATCGTGGCATGGGCGGCGCGGCGTAGTGCGCATCACGCCGTCGGGCGAAGCGTCTCTGGCTATCGCCGGGTCGGGAATTGTGGGACTCGCCTTTGCTCCCGGTGGCGATGTGGTGCTCGCGACCAATACGGCCATGTATCATTTAGCTTTGGGCGTGGAAGGATTGCGCTCCATCTGATTACTGTTTCTGCCCTCCGCACCGCATGAAATGTGAAATCATCGCCATCGGGTCCGAACTGCTGACGCCCTTCCGTCAGGACACGAACTCGCTCTATCTGACAGAACGGCTGAATGCGCTGGGCGTGACGGTTGCGTTCAAGACGATCGTCGGCGACCGCAGAAAAGACCTTACAAATGTGATCAGCACAGCGCTGGGACGAGCCGACATCATTATTACGATGGGCGGCCTTGGGCCGACCGAAGATGACCTGACTCGCGAAGCCTGGGCTGACGCGCTTGGAATCGAGCTGAAGCGAGACGGAGACATTGTCGGGCAACTCTATGTGCGGGCAGCGCAGCGCCGCTGGCATCTCACGGAAAACAATCTGAAGCAGGCTGACGTGCTTGCCGGGGCGACGGTGCTGGAAAATCCGCGGGGCTCTGCGCCGGGGCAGTGGCTGGATACGGTTTTCGGTACGCATCGCAAGCTGGGCATGCTGCTGCCCGGCCCTCCGAGCGAGATCAAGCCGATGTTCGATGAGCAGTGCGTGCCGCGGCTGCGCGAGATTCTGCCGCAGAAGTTTATTGCCACACGCACGCTCAAGGCAGCGATGATCGGAGAATCACATGCCGACGCGCGCATTGCGCCGATCTACACCCGCTATACGGATGTCGAGACGACGATCCTTGCGCATCTTGGCGATATTCAGCTGACGCTCATCTCGACAAAGGCGACGATGGAAGAAGCAGAAGAGCGGGTGAACGAACTCGCTAGCCTGATTGAAGAAGAGCTGGACGATTTGATTTATTCGTCGTCGACTCACGCCGAATCGCTGGAGCAGATTGTTCTTTATTACCTGGAGATGCGCGGAGCAACTCTTTCTGTCGCAGAAAGCTGTACTGGCGGATTGATTGCGGAGCGCCTGACGAGCATCAGCGGCAGTTCGCGCTCGTTCCTTGGCGGAGCGGTTGTGTACAGCAATGAATTGAAGACCGAGTTTGCCGGCGTTCCTGAAGAACTGATCGAGGAGAAAGGCGCGGTGAGCAGGGAAGTAGCGGCTGCATTGGCGGAGGGCATCCGCCGTCGCTGCCGCAGTACCTATGGCATTGGCGTGACCGGAATTGCCGGGCCGGGCGGCGGGACAGAGGAAAAGCCGGTGGGCCTCGTTTACATTTCTCTCAGTGATGGAGTACAGACGGAAGTGGTCGAGAAGAATTTCGCTGGAGACCGCGAGCGCATTCGCTTCTATGCGAGCCAGCAGGCGCTCGACATGATTCGCCGCAGGCTTATGTAGTCAAGGGGCCTGCTAATAGGATTAGCAGGCGCTCGCTGCTAAACTCATAGTCGCATGTCTGTCGTTACCTATCTTGTGATCGCCCTGATTGCCTACCTGCTGGGGTCGATTCCGTTTGGATACGTGCTGGTGCGGCTCTTCCGCAAGGAAGATATTCGGGAACAAGGCAGCGGCAACATCGGAGCGACGAATGTTGTCCGCTCGGGTGCTAAGGGGCTGGGCGCTCTCACATTTCTATTAGACGCGTTGAAGGGCTATGTTGCCGTGGCTGCAGCGGCGTGGGTGTTGGACTTGCATCTATTTCAGCAGGTTTCGGTGCAGAGTGCGACGGCGCTCGCGGCGCTGGTTGCGATCGTCGGCCATATTTTTCCAGTCTGGCTCGGCTACAAGGGCGGCAAGGGCGTGGCCACGGGGTTTGGAGTTTTCGTAGCTGTGGCATGGCTTCCCGCCGTCGCATCACTCTTAGTTTTTATTGTGGTGTTTGCGCTTTCGCGCTATGTTTCGCTGGGGTCGATCCTTGGCGCTGCTGCGTTTCCTGTGTTTGCATTTCTGTTCCCGCACTTTCCTTATGAAGCATCGATGATTGCGGTGATCTTCATCGTTCCGTTGATTCTGATTGTGAAGCATCATCAAAACATTGGCCGCCTGCTTCACGGGACGGAATATCGCTTCGGCAAAACGAAGGCCAGCGCTGCATGAGCCGAATTGCAGTGATGGGCAGCGGCGCGTGGGGCACCGCGATGGCGCTGAGTCTTGCCAGCCGCGGCGGCCATGATCTGACCCTCTGGTCGCACTCGCCTGAAGTGAGCGAGACAATTACGGAGCGCGGCGAGAACGTCGCGTTTCTTCCCGGATTTTCCATTCCAAAGAGTATTCGCACGACTTCGAGCATTGAAGAAGCGCTGCGCGATGTGGAGATCGTAGTAAGCGTGATGCCGTCGCATCATGTTCGTGCCAGCTATGAGCAATTCGCGCCATTTCTGCATTCTGGCCAGTTGCTGGTCAGCGGAACCAAAGGCATTGAGGACGAGACCCTGCTCCGTATGAGCGAGCTGATTGCCGATGTCCTCGGCAAATTCGGCCTCAGCTTGCCGGTTGGCGTGCTCAGTGGGCCTTCGTTTGCGCAGGAAGTTGCTGCCGGGGCGCCGACTGCGATTACGATTGCCTCTTCGGATTCTGAACTTGCCGTGCGGGTCCAGCGAGAATTCGGCAGCCAGTCGCTGCGACTCTATACGAATGACGATGTTGTTGGCGTTGAGCTAGGTGGCGCGCTTAAGAATGTTATTGCAATTGCCGCGGGGATCGTTTCCGGACTTGCGCTTGGACACAACAGCGCAGCTGCGCTAATTACACGCGGCATTGCAGAGACAACGCGCCTCGCCGTTGCCTGCGGAGGCCGCAGTGAGACGCTCGCCGGGCTTTCGGGAATTGGTGATCTGGTGCTGACCTGTACCGGCTCTCTTTCACGTAATCGGACGGTCGGCATTGAGCTGGGTAAGGGTCGCAGTCTAGTGGAGATTCTTGCAGGGCTGCACGGAAAGGTTGCAGAGGGTGTGCGGACGACGTCTGCTGCTCTGGGCCTTGCACGACGTCATCATGTCGAGATGCCAATTACCGAGCAGGTAGCCGCGATTCTCGATGAGGAGAGGTCGCCGCTGGAGGCGATGCGCGAGTTGATGTCGCGTCCGGGCCGCGACGAGTAGCTTGTTACACTCAAAACAGCATGATTCAAACGCTGTTTGGCAGCCTGAACGAACCAGAAAAGAAGAGCATATTCGACCGCATGAAGGACGCTGTCTCGCGCACGCGGGACAGTCTGGGCGAGCGGATCGAGAGCGTCATTGCGCTCACGCGCGAGGTCGACGAGTCGGCGCTTGAAGATCTGGAGATGAGCCTGATCGCCTCCGATCTGGGCGTGACGACGACCGCTGAGATCATCGATGCATTGCGCGAGCGGGCGAAGCGCAAGCAGATTCGCGATGGCGCGGAACTGCGCGATCTCTTGAAGGAACAGATCAAGAATATTCTCGATGAGCAGCAGAAGCCCGTACGTATTGTTGTTACGCCGCCTGAAGTCATCATGATGGTCGGCGTCAACGGCACAGGCAAAACCACGACCACCGGCAAGCTGGCCGCCTATTACCGCGCGCAGGGCAAGAGTGTGTTGATGTGCGCGGCAGATACCTTTCGGGCTGCTGCCATCGAGCAGCTCGAGATCTGGGGGCAGCGGAGCGGCGTCGAGATCATCAAGACGCGGCAGGGCGGCGATCCTTCGGCAGCGCTCTTCGACGCGCTGCACGCGGCGAAGGCGCGGAGCAACGACGTGCTGATTGTCGATACTGCTGGTCGTTTGCACACCAAGAACAGCCTGATGGCCGAACTCGACAAGATGCGTCGCACAACGCAGCGCATTATTCCCGACGCGCCGCATGAGGTATTGCTGGTGATGGATGCCACGACCGGGCAGAACGGTCTGCAGCAGGCGCGCTTGTTCACCGAGTCGGCTGGCGTTACCGGCATTGTGCTCACCAAGCTCGATGGCACGGCGAAGGGCGGAATTGCTGTCGCGATTG
>Ga0209139_10000235_pt1 | contig 18275 bp, 18 predicted proteins | sample BogFormECP14_OM3_FD_188246 | JGI IMG/M metagenome (GOLD analysis project Ga0209139, IMG submission 188246) | Bog forest soil microbial communities from Calvert Island, British Columbia, Canada - ECP14_OM3 (SPAdes) (version 2) | ecosystem: Environmental > Aquatic > Freshwater > Wetlands > Bog ...
GGCGTGCGCGATATCGATGCGACTGAGAAAGAAAACATCAAGCGTGCCGGGCTTACGGAGGTTTATACGATGCGTGACATTGATGAGCGCGGCATGCGCACGGTGATGGAAGAAGCTCTGCGCGCGGCCGGGCGCTGTACGGCGGGCTATCATGTTTCCCTCGATATGGATTGGATCGATCCGGAGGATGCTCCGGGAGTGGGGACGCCTGTGCGCGGCGGGGCTACGTATCGCGAGGCGCACCTGGCGATGGAGATTATTGCCGACCATGGGCGAATGCTGAGTCTTGAGGTGGTCGAGGTCAATCCTGTGATCGACGAGCACAACCGCACGGCGGATCTGGCTGTGGAGCTTATTTCTTCGGCTTTTGGGAAGAAGATTTTGTAAGTTGAGTTCGGGTAGCCACGTCAGTCACTAGCCTCCACAGGCTTTCTACTTACAATTAGTTTTTATGCCCAAACTTCGTGTAGGCGTTCTTTTTGGTGGCCGCAGCGGCGAGCATGAGGTTTCGCTGCTTTCGGCTGCTTCGGTTCTTAAGGCGATTGATCCCAAGAAGTATGAAGTGATTCCCATTGGCATCACCAAGGAGGGCCGCTGGGTTACGGCCACGGACGCCGAGCGGTTGCTTTCGGGCGAAGCGCACACGCCGCGGGATCTTCGCGCGGGCGATCCTGAGGCGACCGCTCCGGCTGCGGTGCTGGCTCGGGGTGAGGCAATCATTGTTCCACCGGTTCCTTCGAAGAACAGGACGGGATCGTTGGTTCCGTTCGAGACGCATGGAGGCCCGCAGCATCAGGCGCTGAGTGTGGATGTGATTTTTCCTGTCCTGCATGGAACGTTTGGCGAGGATGGGACGATTCAGGGTCTATTTGAGCTGGCAGGGATCGCTTATGTCGGGTCGGGGGTGTTGGGGTCGGCTACCGGCATGGACAAGGACATAATGAAGCGGCTGTTCGCCTCGGCGAAGCTGCCGATTACGAAGCATGTCACTTTTCTGCGCGGGGAGTGGGAGGCGGGGCCGAAGAAGATTGTCAGCCGCGTAGAAGCGGCGCTGAAGTATCCCGTCTTTGTGAAGCCGGCGAACCTTGGGTCATCGGTCGGGATCAGCAAGGCGCATGATCGCAAAGAGCTTTCGCCAGCGATTGAGCTGGCTGCCGGTTATGACCGCAAGATTGTCGTGGAGCAGGGCGTTGGCGGGAAGCGCGGGAAGGCGCGGGAATTGGAAGTCGCAGTTCTGGGTAATGACGATCCTGAGGCTTCGGTTGTCGGCGAGGTAGTTCCTATTAAGGAATTTTACGATTACGAGGCGAAATATCTGAGCGAGGGCTCGGATCTGATTATTCCGGCGAAGCTTACGCGGCAGCAGACCAAGCAGGTGCAGCAGATGGCGATTGCCGCGTTTCAGGCTTGTGACTGCTCGGGGCTGGCACGAGTTGACTTCCTCCTCGATCCCGGTAAAGCTGGCCGCATTTATTTAAACGAGATCAATACGCTGCCGGGGTTTACGGCCATCAGCATGTATCCGAAACTCTGGGCGGCGTCTGGCGTCAAGTACTCAGAGTTGATCGACCGGCTCATTCAGCTGGCGCTTGACCGCCGTGCGGAGAAGGACCGCACCAATTATTCGCGTTGAAACTTAGCACCGTGCGGCGGTGTCAGAATACTAGGGGGGCTTGGCCTCAACCTGAAAGGAGTAGCATCTCCTCATGACCCTGCTCGATGCACCTGTCTACAATGCCCGACTCGCGAACCGCAATCGCAATGTGATCATCGCCATTATCGCGATTGTTTTGCTGATCGCGGTCACTGGCTTCCTGGGTTTCCTAACCGGACATGGCTGGTTCTTTAGTACGGTGCCTTCCGAGCACAGGGTGAACAAGTTCCTTGACGCCGTCGAGGCGAACGATTTCACAAAGGCCTACGGTCTTTGGAATAACGACGCCGACTGGCAGAAGCATCCCGAACAATACAAGCTCTACGACTTTACTCAGTTTCAGAAGGACTGGGGCTCGGCGAGCGATTACGGCGTGATTCGCAGCCACCAGATCGTCATCGTAAAAGCGGTTGGGAACGGGGTGGTGATGGGCGTCAATATCAATGGCGGCAAGACGCCTCTTTTCCTCCGCGTCGACAACAAGACCAAGCAGATAGGATTCTCTCCGATCGAGCTTTACGTCGGGCCGTAATCTATCTCAGATCCTGCGACAAAATGCCTCCTGAGACATCTTTTTCTCAGGAGAAATTTTCATGGAAACACGTCTGGATTATCAGAAGGCATTCCCCGAAGGCGTACAGGGAATGTTGCATCTGGAGGCGATCCTTCGCCGCAGCGGCCTTGAGTCTTCACTCTATGAGCTGGTGAAAATACGCGCCTCGCAGCTGAACGGCTGCGCCTTCTGCATCGATATGCACACGAAGGATGCGCGCGCCAAGGGCGAAACCGAGCAGCGAATTTATGCGCTTTCCGCCTGGCACGAAGGGCCGTTCTTTACCGAGCGGGAACGCGCCGCTCTAGCCTGGACAGAAGCGATTACGAATATCCAGAATGGCCATGCGTCAGAGGATGTTTATGCGCAGGCACGGCTGCAGTTCAGTGAAGAAGAGCTGGTGAGATTGACTTTTGCCATTACCCAGATCAACAGCTGGAATCGCATCGCAATTGCTTTCCGCCCGGAGGTTGGCGGCTATCAACCACAGGCGGTTACCTCGTCTACTGCGAAGGGCTGAAACTATTCGGCTTCGCCCTCAGTCTCGATCCAGTCGACGGATTCAGCCCAGGGGAAAGTGCGCAGCGCTTCAGCCAAAGCATTCATCACGTTGGCATCGCGGGTCGTGGATTCGACCACGGCCTGAACGATGGAGCGCTCTCCGTCCTCCAGTTCTTCCGTGCGAATTTTGCGAAGCGCGAGCGACCTGTCTTCGATCGCATGGGTCAGGTGGAACTCGGCTTCGGCCACATCTGCCTTGGCGCAGGTGAGCCGTAGGCGATAGAGCGTATGGACCTGAAGCGTGGCCAGAGAGCGCTGGTCGATGTAGCGGGCAAGCGGGCGCAACAGCGAGTTGATGGCAATGAGGAGCACCGTCACAAAGATGCCGTCGAGCAGTTCACCCGCGCCGACGCAGGCGCCTACGGCGGCCGAGCACCAGAGAGTGGCGGCAGTGTTCAGCCCGCGAACGCTGGCGCCGTCTTTCATGATGGCTCCCGCGCCAAGAAAGCCCACGCCAGAAACAACATAGGCGACGATTTGGGTTGAACCGGGCGCGATGGTGGAACCGAGATCCACGAAAGCCGCAGCACCGAGGCAGACCAATGTGTTGGTGCGCAGTCCAGCCGCGCGCTGGCGCCACTGGCGTTCTACACCGATGAGCGCGCCAAGGCACGAGGCCAGCAGCAGGCGCGGGAAGGTCGCCTGATGCATGATGCCTGCCGAATCCGTCCACCACTGAAGCCAGGGATTTGCCATCGCAATCGAGACGCCTTCTATTTTGCCTGATGTGTGTGAATTGCGGGGACTTAGCTGAATCGACTGTACGCCGCCTGCATCCAAAGCGTATAGTTGGAAATTGGGTTCGGGTAGCATCCTTCACGGGAGCTGCACTGGAGACAATCAATGAGTGTGACAAATTTCTGCAGCGCAGACGCGCACAATGCCTCGGCGGTTCGCGCCAAGGTGACCTTCCAGACACTTCAGGAAAAGAAACAGAGCGGCAGGCCGATTACCGCGCTCACGGCCTACGATTACTCCACCGCGAGGCTCGTAGACGAGACCGGGATGGATCTGATCCTCGTTGGCGATTCGCTCGCGCAGGTGGTGCTGGGGTACGACAGTACGCTTCCGGTCACAATGGAGGAGATGCTGCACCACACACGCGCAGTGCGGCGGGCGGTGAAGCATGCGATTGTTGTCGCGGACATGCCTTACGGCTCATATCAGGTGAGCGTGCAGGAAGGCGTGGCCAATGCGGCACGCTTTATGAAGGAAGCCGGCGCGGAAGCCGTCAAGATTGAAGGCGGAGCGAACCGCGTGGAGCTGGTCGAGCGTTTGACCGACGCGGAGATCCCGGTTGTCGGACATCTTGGGCTGACTCCGCAGTCGGTGCATCGCATGGGCGGCTACAAGGTACAGGGGAAATCGATGGCAGCAGCAGACGCTCTGCTGAAGGATGCGCTTGCGCTGGAAGAAGCTGGCGCGGTCGCTATCGTGCTTGAGGGCATGCCGCGCGAGGTGGCGCAGCACATTACGCGCAGACTGAATATTCCGACGATCGGAATAGGCGCCGGTCCTGACTGCGATGGGCAGATCTTGGTCTTTCACGATCTGGTGAATCTGAGCTTTTCAAAGCCGGCAAAGTTTGTTCGCCAGTATGGCGATGCGGCGGGGCTTTTCCGTTCGGCGGTCGAAGGTTACCTGCACGACGTTGAGAAACGTGAATTTCCCGCGGAGAGCGAAAGCTACCATCTGCCGAAAGAGACGCGCGCGGCATTCGAAGCTGCGTCGCCGATTCGCCGCAAAGCATAGCATCCATGCGTATCGTTAAGACAATTGCAGAGGCGCAGTCTGCCTGCGCGCGGTTGCGTCGCGAGGGGCGCATTCTCGGCTTGGTGCCGACGATGGGGGCGCTGCATGAAGGGCATCTGTCGCTGGTACGCGCGGCCCGGGCGGCGTCTGATGTCGTGGTTGTTTCCATCTTTGTGAACCCGACACAGTTTGGGCCGAACGAGGATTTCTCGAAGTATCCCCGGACCTTTGAGACGGATTGCGCGATGCTGGAGCGGGAAGGCGTGGACCTGATCTTTGCTCCCACTGTAGATGAGATGTATCCGGCAGGTGCGAGCACGTTTGTGGTTGTTGAGGGGGTGAGCGATCGGCTCGATGGAGCCTCACGGCCGGGACATTTCCGTGGCGTTACTACTGTCGTCAGTAAGTTGTTTCACATCATCGAGGCGCATAAGGCTTTTTTCGGGCAGAAGGATGCGGCGCAGGTTGCGGTGCTGCGGAAGATGGTGCGTGACCTGAATTTTCCGCTGAAGATGGTTGTTTGCCCGATTGTGCGGGAAGGCGATGGGCTGGCGCTTAGTTCGCGGAATCGCTACTTGTCGGAGACAGAGCGTGAGCAGGCTCTGGTATTGCATCGGGCTCTGAAAGCGGTGGAAACAGCGGTAGCTTCCGGGGAAAAATCCGCGCAGAGATTGGTTGAAATTGCGTGCGCGGTCTTTGCTGAAGAGCCGAGTGTTCGCGTTGACTACATTTCTGTCGTCGATCCTGACACGCTTGAAGATGTTCCTGATGTCACCGGCGGGGCACTCGTTGCTGTTGCTGCGTTTGTGGGAGCTACGCGGCTTATCGACAACATCCTGCTGTAACGCTCATCCCTGCCTTGGCAGTCGTGGTTCCCACCCTGACTTTGTCAGGATGGGGCACCCTTTTTTTCCTTATCCGAGAAAAACCTTCAAAAGCCTACTGCGGTTTTGGCATCGGCATGCCGCCTGCCGGATGCTCTTCCGGTTTGGGGACGAATTGCGTTGGCATCTGGTTGCCGCGATGGCAGGTGCCGCAGGTTACGGTCTTGTCCTCGGGCTTCGCGTCCGGATCCTTGATCTGCGTCATGAATTTTGAGTTGATTTCCTGCGTCATGGCGATCATGGTGCGGGCGCTTGTCTTCTCCGGTTTCGTATCGGCGGCGAAATTCGGCTGGTGCGTCTGCTCATTTACTTCGTGGCAGAAGTTGCAGTGCACGCCGAGCGCGCGCGAATACCCGCCCATCAGCTTCATCAGGTCCGGCGGCGCGATGTCCTTGGGCAGCACCTGCAGATTTGTGGGCTTCGGCATGGGCATGTGCGCTTGTGGCGCCGGAGCCTTGGTATCGGGGGGTGTGTCCTGAGCGAGTAGTGGAAAGCTCGTGCACACAAGGAATGTTGCAGTGACTACGAAGAAGGCGCTGCGTCTCATCCTGAATTTCTCCAATTGTTGCTGGAATCCCACTGGTGCCTGCCAGTATACGGGCGAATTGTTGAAAAGGTCACGCCCGACCAGAGACAAATTGATTTCCTCTTATCAAAAAACGAGCCAGCATATCCGCGGCATGGCGAATTCCGATGCGCGGCGTTACGGCGATGCCTTCTGGCCGGTAGCCGTCATCCTCGATTCGCAAGCAGGACCGGGGATCGGTTACGTAGAGGCCATTGTGCGCGGCGCGAGTGATGTCGAGCGCCTGGCATAGGCGTCCGGGGCCGGAGGTCAGCAACTGCGGCTTTGGGTTCGGCGGCAGCTTGCGGAGCTTTGCCATCGTTGCCAGCCCTTCGACTGGCTCCAAAGCGCGGATGAGGACGCCGCCTGCCTGCCCGTCCGGTTCGCAGGAGACGTTGAGGCAGTAATACATGCCGTAAATGAAGTAGACGTAGGCTACTCCCGGAGGCCCGAAAAGGACTGCGTTGCGTGTCGTCCGTCCGATGTAGGAATGCGCTGCGGGGTCTTCTGCGCCGAAGTAGGCTTCCACCTCCACGATACGGCCGATGAGGTGTTCACCGTTCCGCTCCCGAACGACGAGTTTGCCCAGCATAGCGCGTGCGACAATGTCGGGAGCGCGTTCATAGAACGAACTGGGAACGGCTGATGCTACCTTGTTGGAAGAGCGCGCTATCCGAGACATACGAGTCGAGTACAGGAATCGAGAAAAGGAGCCGTAAGATGCGTCGCTACTCTGGATTCAGAAGTATTGTCACACATGCAGTTGCGGGGCTCATGCTCACCGCTGCCGCACTTTCTTCGCAGGCCCAGCGTATCCCGGCGGGCACGACGATTGTGGTCACAAACACAACTGCGCTCAGCTCCGGCACAGCCACTGTCGGTCAGCGCTGGTCTGGAGTCATGGTCAATGATCTTTCTGTGAATGGGGAGGTCGTAGCTCCAACGGGGTCCGGGGTGAGAGGCGTGGTTTCCGATGCTGAGTCTTCGGGCCGGCTAAGTAAACCCGGCGTGTTGGCCCTGGAACTGGTATCGGTCAATGGCATTCCTGTCACAACAGACATGTACGCGGTTGACGGCGAGGGCCACACCAAGAGCAATGTCACCAAAATAGGGGGGACTGCTGCCGTGGGTGCTCTGCTGGGTGGAATCTTTGGTGGCGGCAAAGGCGCTGCCATCGGAGCCGCGGCTGGCGCGGGAGCGGGAACTGCCGGCGCAGCGGCGACCGGCAAGAAGGAAGCCAAGATCGACGCAGAATCTACACTGACGTTTAAGGTGCAGTGACGGTTCGCGTCTTGTCTATAGAGTCCCAGGTCTCAGATCGAGACCTGGGCACCCAGATGTCACGAGTACCCATCTATTTCTTTCCGGCTTTGATCGTCTCCAGGACCTCTTCGGCGTGACCTTCCGGCTTCACTTTTGGGAAGATTTTGAGCAGGGTCTGGTCAGGGCCGATGAGAAAGGTTGTCCGCTCGATCCCGATCACTTTCTTGCCATACATGTTCTTTTCCTTCAGCACGCCAAACTGTTTGCACACTTTTTCGTCTACATCAGCAAGGAGTGGATACGGAAGATCATACTTTGCCTTGAATTTCGCCTGGGCCTTTGGCGTGTCGCGGGAGATGCCCAGGACTACAGCTCCGGTTTTCTGAATTTTCTTGAAGACGTCGCGGAAGCCGCATGCTTCGATCGTGCAGCCCGGCGTATCGGCCCGGGGGTAAAAGAAGAGCACAACCGGCGTTCCGGCGTAATCTGAAAGATGTACGGTGTTCTCCTGGTCATCCTGGAGCGTAAAATCTGCAACTTTATCGTGAACTTCCATGAATGGGTCCTTCCGCAAGAATAGTGTTATGGGTCGAGTCGATTGTGCCGCAGACCCTGAGTGTATGTCACTGCCTGCTGCTGTATCCGGGTTAAAAGCTACGCGAATCTTTTTTATTTTGTCTATGTGGATCGGGTATGTGTGCGTGGCGTATGCGCAATATCCAGGTCACATCAGCAAGCCCGCAGACACAACGCCTACATTGCGGGCAACAGGCGTTTTTGAATGGACGGGCGACCTGGCGCAGCCCAAGGCTGGCCGCCTTATTCCGCTGACGGTGTGGGACGGGCAGCAATACCAGCCGGGAGGCTTGTACCTGGCGCAGCCGGCTCCGATTACCGTGCTCACCGGAACGATTTACGAACTTGAGCAGGCTGGCAATCCTAAAGGGCTTTTCAGCGTCAACGGCGCGCAGAACATGGAGGGTTCGTGGATCGCGATTGGGTCGGTCAAGCCTGAGGTGATCAAGGCCAAGGCGAAGCCGCCGATGTCGAAGCATCCACCACAGGTCGTGAAAGACGCGGGCAGCAGCGGGTCGACGACGGATTCAGACAGGCCCACGCTGCACAGGAAAGAAGGCAGCGACAGCGGTTCTGCTTCGGGTTCGAGCAATACGGGGAGTAGCACGGCGAGCAGCACTCAGGCCAGCAGCGGGAGCGGGTCGAGTGCACCGGCGAGCGATCCGGATAAACCCACGCTGCACCGGCGGGATCCCAGCGACACCAGCTCCGGCTCGGGTTCGAGCGGCGATTCGCCCAGCACCGCAAGCGCATCCACTGACGACTCTGACAAGCCTACGCTGCATCGGAAGGATTCGAGCGACAGCACGGAGAATGCTCCCAGCATCGATCCCGACCGGCCTACCCTCCACAAGCGTACGGAGAGTGCTGCCAATGCGGGCGGTCCGGTGAGCTACCCTACTAATCCTGATCCGGACCGTCCCAAGCTGCGTTACGGTAAAGCGCAAACGGTGGAGGGAAGCGTCGAGCCCTCGAAGCTAGAGGGCCTGCCGATGGACATGAACCAGATGGCAGCCATCTCTGACGTGAAGACGAAAGAGACGCATCCTTTCACATATAGCTGGGCGGATCCGGACGATGCCGCAAAAATGAAGGCCGCGATGGAAGACCTGGCGCAGAAGGAGATCGCTGCAGGGTTTACGACGCCAGCAAAACCGGCAAATGTAACAAAGACAGCTACAAAAACAACGACGACGAAGCGCAAGGCTGCGCCTCCGCCTCCACCACCGCCGCTTGAAGATGAAAAATTCAGCGTCTATGAGCTTTCTTACAACGGTGGCGCGACGCTGGTCTTGACGGCGAAATCGACTGGCGACAATGGCGAGGCGAAATACATTACGCTGATTGCCCAGCCGGATTTTTATGGCGTGCCGCATCCCTTATTCCAGCAGCTGACGAGCGACAAGGCTCTGGACGTCTCTCCGCGCATGCATCTCGTAGACGCTGCGGATACGGATGGCGATGGGCGCGCGGAATTGATCTTCGAGCTGCGTGGAAAGACCGGCAGAGCTTTCGGCATCTATCGCGTGGTAAGCGGGCGCGCGTATGAGGCATACAACACAGGCCCGCTGCCTTAGCCGGGCCTGTATCAGATGAAGGTTACATCTTGGGTAGTTGAGTCGTGTCCCAACCGCCGCCGAGGGCTTTGATCAACAAAACGTTCGCGGCGAACTGACGCGTAGTGATGTCGGCCTGGGTGCGTTGGTTGGTAAGCAATGTGGTCTGGGCTATGAGGACTACCAGATAATCATCCAGGCCTTGCTTGTATCGGGTCGTGCTGATCTGCAGAGACCGCTGCGCTGCTGCTACTGCATCCGCCTGCGTAACCGATTCCTGATCGAGAATGCGCAGAGCCGCCAGATTGTCTTCTACTTCCTGGAAAGCGCTCAACACGCTTTGCCGATAGTTGGCGACGGTCAATTCGTAGTTGTCTCGCGCCTGCTCCGTCACCGCGTGGCGGCGTCCGGCGTCAAAGAGCAGTTCCGAGGCAGACGCGCCCAAGGACCACAAAGCGCTCGGGCCCTGAATCCATGTGCCGGGATTCGCACTCTCAAAGCCGCCTGCACCGCCGAGTGTAATGTTCGGGTAATAGGCTGAGATCGCCACTCCGATCTGCGCGTTTGCCGCGTCGGCGCGGCGCTCCATGCCCGCCACGTCTGGGCGGCGTTCGAGCAGCTCCGATGGGAGACCTGGAGGAACCTGCGGCAGTGGCAGACTCAGGGGCGATTGCGACAGACTGAACGTGGAAGCGGGCTCGCCAATCAACGTCGCGATGGCGTGCTCGAATTGCGCGCGCGCAACCCCTACATCAATGTCCTGCGCCTGGGTGCTCTTTAGCTGCGTCTCCGCTAGCGCTACGTCTGAATCGGTTGCCACGCCACCTTTGAAGCGCTTCTGCGTCAAGTCCAGGTAGTCGGCATAAGACTTCACCGTGTTGTCGAGGAGTTGCTTCTGCAGATCGAGACCGCGCAGCTCGAAATAATCCTGCGCCAATTCTGAACGAATGCTCAGCTCAACGTTGGCAAGATCGGCGGCGCTGGCTTGAGCGCTGGCGCGCGAGGCTTCGACGGTGCGGCGTACCTGTCCCCACAGATCGGGTTCCCAGCTGGCTTGCCCGGTAAGTGAGAAGTCGTTGTACTGTGAGACTGCACCGGGAACGGCAGTTGGCCGATTTTGTGATAAATGCTGGCGCGAGATCGATGGTCCCGCACTCAGTGTTGGGTAGTAACTCGCACGGGCGATCTGTACTGCAGCACGCGCAGCGAAGTATTGCTCCGTCGCAGCCTTCAAGGTCTGGTTGGAAACCGCGACCTTCCCTTCCAGCGCGTTGAGTTGCGGGTCGTTGTAGATCTCCCACCATTTACCGCGCAGCACCTGATCGCTGGGCTGCGCCTGCTTCCAGGATCCGTTCGGAATGCTCGGCGGAGGCGGGGTCTCTTTGAAAGCCGGCGCTGCAGGCGCGGTAGGCCGCTTGTAATTCGGACCAACCGTACAGCCGGCAATCAGCAGACAGAGTGCGGCGGCGCTGATGGCCGGGATGCGAAGAGCGGTCATGCTTACTTCCCTCCGCTTTGCGGCTTTGCCTGCTGGTTCTGCTGTTCGGGGCGCACGACACGCACTAACTCGCCATCGATAACGGAATCCGGTGGATTCTGTATTACTTCGTCATCGGACTGTAGTCCTTGCGTCACTTCGACGACTCGGCCATCGTCACGCCCGATGGTGATGGGAACGAGCTTCGCTTTGCCATCAACGACTGTGGCAACCTGCAGTCCTTGCGAACGGAAAATCAACGCTGGAACGGGAATGATGAGAGTCGGCTGGGCGTTGTCTAATTTGAAGTGGACCTGGGCATATGCGCCCGGAACGAGCTCTCCCTTGCGATTGTCTACGTCGACTTCAACCAGCAGCGTGCGCGAAGTTGGATCAATCGCTTTTGATGTACGCACGATCTTGCCCTGAAATTTGCGGCCCGGGTATTCGACAAAGGTCAGGTCGGCCACAACTCCGGGTTTGCATGCCAGTGAATAAACCTGCGGGACATTGACGTAAACACGAAGCGTTTGCTCCGCGGCCAGGTGGAACATTTCCTTTGTTGCTCCGGAATCGATCAGCTGGCCAACATCGATGTTGCGCGCAGTAATGACGCCATCGAATGGAGCGTAAACCTTTTCAAAAGAGACGAGTTGCTCCAGCCTTTGTACGTTAGCCTGCGCTGACTTCACCTGCGTGCTCGTAGCGGATGCCTGCGTTGTGAAGTTCTCCGTATCCTGCTGCGACACTGCATTTGTTTTCAGCAGGTCCTGATACCGGGATGAGGTGGTTTGCGCATACTTGGCATTCGCTTCAGCCGTAAGCAAGTCGGCCCTGGCCTGCGCCAGTTGCTGATCGACCTCGGGGCTTTCGATTTCCGCCAGTAGCTGACCTGTCTTCACGCGCGCGCCGATATCGAAATACCACTTCCTGAGATAACCGTTCGTGCGAGCGTAGATGGGTGAATCGACAAAGGCAAAGATGTTGCCGGGCAGAATGACCTCTTCTGACGGGCTGCCCTTTTGCGGTTTCGAAACAAGCACATCGGGCGCGGCCAGAGCATTCGTATCATCCTGCAACTTGGTGCGCGCGCGCAGCCGGGGAATGATTCCGGTAACTGCCAGAACGGCCGCGGCAACCAGGGCAACGATCAGAAACGTGATCGCACCCGCGCGCGACCCGTGAGAGGCAGAATGCTGATCGTGACCACTGTGGGATTCAGGTGTTTGACTCATGGTTCTTAGTTCTCCCCTCTGACTGGCAGGGTTTCTCCAGCACGGTCTTTTCGCCGGTTGTGCAGGACACTGAAGAATGTTGGCACAAAGAAGAGCGTTGAGACGGTTGCCAGCAACAAGCCCCCGATCACGGCGCGTCCCAACGGCGCGTTTTGTTCACCGCCATCACCCAGGCCCAGAGCCATGGGCACCATGCCGATGATCATTGCCAGCGCCGTCATCAGCACCGGACGGAAGCGCGTAAATCCGGCATTGAGCGCGGCTGCCGGCGCATCGCCGACATTTTCTTCCAGCTGTTCACGCGCAAAACTGATCACAAGAATGGAGTTTGACGTGGCCACGCCCATGCACATGATGGCGCCGGTCAGGGCGGGGACACTGATTCGCGTATGCGTGATGAACAAAAACCAGACGATGCCGCACAATGCAGCAGGCAAGGCGGAGATGACGATAAACGGATCAAGCCAGGATTGGAAGTTGACCACGATCAACAAGTACACGAGCAGGATGGAGAAGACCAGTCCGCCAATAAGGCCGACGAATGAGGTTCGCATCGTCTGTACCTGGCCACGCACGACGATCTGAGAACCGCGCGGCAGCTTGCCCTTCATGTCGGCGATGATCTTGTCGATTTGTTTCGATACGCTGGCAAGGTCGCTGTTTACTACGTTGCCGTAGATATCGATGACTGGGGCAATGTTGTAGTGCGACACGGCGCCCATCTCGGCCCCGGGGACTATCGAAGCAACATTGCCCAGGATCTGAATCGGTTGGCCTCCCATGGCAGTGCCGGTCGATGCAGTCAGTGTTCCGGGACCGCTGCCTGTCGCCGTGGCGGGTGTGGTCGTTGCCGTTGTGCCGGTAGTGACGGGGATGTTTCTCAAGTCCTGAAGGGTGTCGAGATCGTATTCCGGGGACTGTACGGCGACGCTGTAGGTAACGCCAGTCTTCGGGTTGAGCCAGAAACTGGGCGTGGTCTGGAAGCTGCCGCTTGTCGCGACGAGCAGGCTCTGGGCAACGTTACTTTGCTGCAATCCGATCTGCTGGGCCTTGGTGCGGTCGACGTCGACGGAGAAGTTCGGATAGTCGAACGGCTGCTGAATGCGGAGGTCAGCAATGCCGGGGACATATTTCACTCGATCCAGCAGCTTGTCGGCGAATGCACGGTTGCCTTCGAGATTCGGGCCAACCACCTGGATGTCGATGGGTGCAGGTAGGCCAAAATTGAGAATCTGCGTGACCATGTCGACCGGCAGCTCATAAAACAGGACCCCGGGAAAGCGGTGCGCCAGCGTAGTACGAAGCTTCTGTACGTAGGCTTCGGTGGGGTGATGATCTTCAGTCAGTGAGACCTGGATATCCGCATCGGAAGGACCGATCGTGCCGGAATTATTGTAGGTGGTATTGATGCTGCTGTAAGGAAGGCCGATGTTGTCGATGATGGTAACGAGTTCTCTCTTCGGAATGACCTCCCGGATCGTCTCATCCACTTCGTCACAGAGACGCGCTGTTTCTTCGATGCGCGTTCCGGTGCGGGTCCGCATGTGGAGCTGGAATTGTCCCGCGTCGACAGAGGGGAAGAAGTCCTGGCCGAGGAATGGGTAGAGCAGCGTCGCTGATCCTATGCAGAAGACGAGGAAAAGGATCAGGAAGAGAACGGCGTGCGCGATACACATCTCGAGCAGGCCTCGATATCCGTTGCGGAATTTCTCGAAGTAGTGCTCGAAACCTAGCTGGAAGCGCACGAGAGGGTTACGGCTCTGATGTCTGCGCTCCACTTCGTCGTCGTCGTGCTCCTGCAGCAGATACTTGGCCATGGTGGGCACAACCGTTCGCGAGAGCAGGTAGGACGCGAGCATGGCGAAGACAACGGCCTCCGCCAGTGGCACGAAGAGAAACTTGGCTACGCCCGTAAGGAAGAACATCGGGACGAAGACGATACAGATGGAGAGCGTGGAAACGAATGCGGGGATAGCGATCTGGGCTGCGCCATCGAGAATCGCCTGTTCTACTGCCTTGCCCATCTCAATATTGCGATTGATGTTCTCGATTTCTACGGTAGCGTCATCCACAAGGATGCCGACCGCGAGCGCCAGGCCGCCGAGCGTCATGATGTTGATCGTTTCACCCAGGGCGCTCAGCACCAGCAGGGAGGAAAGGATGGACAGAGGAATCGAGATCGCGATGATCAGAGTGCTGCGCCAGCTGCCGAGAAAGACCAGGATCATGATGGCCGTCAGGCAGGCGGCAATGATGCCTTCGTGCACAACACCGTCAATGGATGCGCGCACGAAAATCGACTGGTCGAAAAGAGGTGTGATCTTCAAGGCTGGAGGCAGCTGCGCCTTGACGCCAGGAAGCTTTGCCTGGATGCCTTTCACGATGTCGAGCGTGGAAGCATCACCCGTTTTGAGGACGCTCAACAGTGAAGCGCGCTGACCATCGACGCGCACAATGTTCGTCTGCGGAGGAAATCCGTCGCGTACATGGGCGACATCATGGATGAAGACTGTTGCGCCATTCACGGAGCGGATGGGCAGGTCGTTCAGTTGCTCTACGGTGTCGGGCGAACTGTTGGTTTCAATCTGGTATTCAAACTGCGCAACTTTCGTCGTACCCGAAGGGAGGATCAGATTTTGCGCGGCAATCGCGTCTACGATATCCGAGGGCGAAAGACCTTTCGACTGCAGTGCCGGGACGTTGAGATCCACCTGGACCTGGCGCTGTTTGCCGCCATAGGGATACGGGATGCCGGCGCCATCCACAGTTACCAGCTGTGTGCGGATGAAGTTCAAGCCGTAATCGTTCAGTTGCTGCTCAGAGAGCCCTTCGCCCGAGAGTCCGAGCTGGATAATGGGAACGCTCGATGCGCTGTACTGAATGATGAGCGGTGCAGTTGTACCTGGAGGGAGCTGGCGCAATTGCGTCTGCACAATGGCGGTGATCTGGGCGACGGCCATCGCGATGTTGACTTTGGGCTGAAAGAAAACCTTGATGATGCCGCGCCCATTGAGCGACTGCGACTCGATGTGCTCGATGTCGTTCACCGTGGTGGTGAGGGTGCGCTCGCTCTGAAAGACGATGCGGGTTGACATCTGCTCGGGCGATAAGCCGGTGTAGTTCCATGCGATTGCTACGACCGGGATATCGATGTTCGGAAAAATATCCGTGGGCGTCCGCATGATCGAGATCGGGCCCAGGATCAGCAAGAGCAGAGCAAATACAGCAAATGTATACGGCCTTCGCAGCGCGAGGCGGACTATCCACATAGTTCGTCAATCTCTCCTGCGGCCTACAAGCGCCTCATCGATGCCTGCGCCTGGCCGGAAAGGGTGGGATTCTCTGCGGAACCAGTTCTAACCGTTCAGCTTCCTGCCGGGCCCCCGTCGAGCCACGAAAGCCCGACGAATCAGTTGCCGGACCATTTCGCTCGGTCGACCTCAGCGGGACAAACGGTGTAGCCGCAACAAGTAATGAGCGAATCCTCGTTTCGCAAGAGGGTTCGCCTAACGAAACACCTTACTGTTTGAGGTAATTGCTTTCCAATAGGTCTGGACCAGTTAGGTCAGACGCGCGAACAATTTCATTCTACGGTAGACGGCTCAGCGCGCGAAAAAGCCGAGTCCGCAACCTGAATCGATACAACAGAATGGATGTCATCGGACCAGTTTTCGATTCACAAAGATGAGTGGTCAGTCCATTGAGACTTTACATACTGCTGTGAGAGAGCCGCTATTGTTCCAGCTGCTGGTCCAGTTGGCCCGATTGGCCGGCGAGGAATTTAGATTTGAGATGGCGGAGGGAGAGGGATTCGAACCCCCGTTACCCTTTCGGGTAAAGCGGTTTTCAAGACCGCCTGTTTCAACCACTCACACATCCCTCCGCGAGTGGCAAGTGCTTGCGCTACTTTATTGTACGATGAGTGCCGCTTTTCGCTCGTTGCTGTGGTTGCGATTCAAGAGGCGCCGCGGACATGCTTGAAGTCCGCATCATTAAATGGGAGGCCGGAAGCATTTAGCCCCCGGCCTCCATCGCTGAACCACATTCGATGCCATGTCACTTCATGGCGACAAGCGTCGTTCCACTTTCCTGAAGTTTCGCTTCGTTGAGCCGAGCCTGTTTCTCGGATTTTGACGTAGGCAGTTGCATGTCTACGCCGCCGGCCGGAGTCTGAACTTCACTTAGGAAGTACTGGTCTCCGTAACGATGGAAAACCAGCTTCCCACCCTTGCCGTGGGCCGTGTCCGTTGACTCAACCAGGCTGATTGCATGAATTCCGCCATCTTTGCTGACAACCGCGATGGCATTCTCGTTAAGAACTGTAATCCTATAGCTCCCATGTGGCATGGCTTTCTGCTGGCAGATGAAGTCGAAGGGAATGTCTGCCGTGGCTGCCGTCTGGGCCAGAACGCCGCTGACCGGGAGAAGGCTTGCGGCTGCGAGCAATACGAGTTTGCTGATGTATTTCATGACCTTGTCTCCTTATGAAGAGTCCTGATTTCGACGCCTTCAATCTCTACAGCGGAGACAAGGAAGAATAGGTGCCATTCTTCTGTTTATTTATTTCGAGCGAGCCGAGGGGCAGCGCGCTAAAAGGAGTTATTGGCTAGTAACTATCAAATGTTTCTGCGCCCTGTGTCTGACTTCTCCATCTATAGTCACTAATAGCGGGGACACAGAATGTTCGCGCATTCTGATTCCAGCTTCATGCCGGGCATTGCGCTATAATTCGCGGCACACTGGAGCCGGGCCCATGGTAAGCATCGAACAAGAGCCCAGCGACTCTGATAACTCGATCACCGCTCTACTATCGGAGTTGAACCGAGGCAATCGCGACGTCGAGGAATATCTCATCCCTAAGGTCTATGATGAGCTGCGCCGTGTAGCAGCTCGGCACATGCGCTCTGAGCGGGTTAGCAATACATTGCAGACAACAGCATTGGTAAATGAGGCCTATCTACGCCTTGTCGATATGCCTGCAATCCCCTGGCAAAACCGAGCTCATTTCTTTGCGATTGCCTCTCGGCTGATGCGCCGGATCCTCGTAGATCACGCGCGTGCCCGGCACGCTGGTAAACGAGGTGGATTCCAGCATCAAGTTACTCTAGACGATGCGATTCCAGCCGCGATGCAGGAATCCGTCGACATACTGGCTCTCCACGAGGCTCTCAACCGCTTAACTGAGTTCGACTCTCGACAGGGGCGCCTTGTCGAGCTTCATTTCTTCGGAGGCCTCTCTTTCGAAGAAATTGCCTTGGTTCTTCATATTTCAGAGCGAACAGCAAAGCGCGACTGGAAGATGGCTCGCGCCTGGCTGAAGAATGAGCTCTCCAAAAAGCCATGACCCCCGAACTGTGGCGACGGCTGAAGCCGCTCTACGAATGCGCCCTCGATATACCCGCCGAGCAGCGCGCCGGGTATGTGGCTGAGGCGTGTGCAGGCGACCCCCAGCTTGAAAAAGAGCTGCAAAATTTGCTCGCCGACCACGACGCCGAGACGGCGACCCTCGACGAACCGATCTTCGACCTTCACGCCCTCAAGTTTTCCAGAGAACAAAGCTTCGCTGACGGAACCGTCCTCCTCGGCCGCTTTCGCATCGTCAGACTCCTTGGCTCCGGCGGCATGGGTGAGGTCTATGAGGCCATCGATACCCACTTAGGCCGCATCGCCCTCAAAACCGTGATCGGAGATATCACCGGAAGCCCCGAACGACTGTTGCGCTTTCGAAAAGAGGTGCAACTGGCGCGCAGTGTCAGCAATCCCCATGTATGTCGCATTTACGAGCTATTCCTGACGGAGGGATCCGAGGGCGCGTGCCCGCTCAACGTCGCTCGACGTAACATTCTTTCCGCCCTGCTGCACCTTTCCCGCGATGCCGAGCAGGGCCTTGAGCTTCGGCGAGACAGGGGCGGTTTCGAAGTCGGTCTTCACCTTTTTCACGATATCGGTGCTGCCGAGATGGCATGCGGCGGCGGCCCCGTGGCTGGTCTGGCAGAAATAGCAGTCGTTCTGCGACGAGACATAAGTCGCGATCAGCTCGCGCTCACCAGGCGTGAGCGAGTTCGGTTCATGCAGCAGGATATGCGCCAGTTCGCGCATCGGCTTTGCAGTCTCTGGGCGAAAAGCGAAGCCGCCGGTGATGCCGGCGAATCCTTCGGGGAGGGAAATGTGTGGCATGATTGCGCTCCTTATTTTGCCG
>Ga0209139_10000236_pt1 | contig 18247 bp, 14 predicted proteins | sample BogFormECP14_OM3_FD_188246 | JGI IMG/M metagenome (GOLD analysis project Ga0209139, IMG submission 188246) | Bog forest soil microbial communities from Calvert Island, British Columbia, Canada - ECP14_OM3 (SPAdes) (version 2) | ecosystem: Environmental > Aquatic > Freshwater > Wetlands > Bog ...
AATGTACAAAGTGTTAAATCCGTCTTCAAGAAATCAAATCCTACCCTGGGTGGATCCTATCATCCGTTAATTCCGCAGCCCTTCATCGACAGCGCTGCATCTGCTATAGCCGAGCTTGTTTGTTGTTTCATTCTAGGCGGCCGAGGTTCTCAAGCAAAATGCCCAAATGATTCGATGGCCAGAACAATCTTCTTCATGAGAAGCTCCTTTTGAACTTTTCTCAGCGGTTAACGCTTTGTTGCTTCTTTCTGCGACGGCGACTCCGCACCCACATCGGCAAGCGGTTCGACTTCGATGGGAGAGATGGTTAGCGGTGCAACCTTCAGCTCTTGCAAAGCTTCCTCAGGTTTCTCCGCGGAGAAAATATCTGGTCCAGCTTTGTCTCGCCGAACACTCTTCAGCAAAGCATTAACCGCCTGTCTCTGCCCCACAGGGATCAAGACCGAAACTTCCTTCGCAGCAGGCACGCGAGTAGTTTTGTCGGCTCGGACGAAGCGATTCTTTGCCGGAGCGGAAAGTAGTTCCCGTGGCGCGTCAGTTGAAGGTGTCGACTGCATCACGACTGGCAAATCGGCTGGAGTGACGGAACTCACCTGTAAAACAGGTTCGTCCGTCGCGCGCCAACGGCCGCGAACCAAAACAATCGCTGCGAGGAGCACCACCGCGGCGGCCATCGCCGCACTTGCCGGTATCCAGGAACGGCTCGGAACTGGTTGCTCGTTGAGTTGAGTGCGAACGAGCGGAAGCAGTGACGCAGGGACTTCGGCATTGGCGACGGCCTGAATGCCAGTGTCGATGGCAGTAAAGAGTTGCACCTCCTCGGCGTAGGCGACGCGGCAGGACGCGCAAGCGTCCAAGTGCGAACGCAATTCATGCGAAGGTTCAGAAGCCTCGGCCCTCGCGGCCGCGGCGTCGATCAACGCTGTGCGATAGTCTTCGCAAGTTTTCATTTTCGATGGCATCGCAATTTCTCCGCTAAGAGCTTTCGGCCAAAAAATAATCTCGATTTAACCGTGCCAATCGGCAACACCAGCATTTCCGCCACTTCTTCGATCGTGTGGCCCTGCATGGCGGCGAGCAAAAGAACCAGCCGGTGTTTCTCGGGAAGCTCGTCCATCGCGCGCTCGAGATGCTCCTGAAACTCGCTCGTCGCTGCCAAGTCTTCCGTCGAAGCACGCGGCGCAGTTTGTGACCAAAGCGTTTCGCGCACTTCGCGGCGCTTCGAGGAGCGCGTCCGGTCAATCGCGAGCCGAAACGCGATGCGCACCAGCCACGCACGAAATCGCGTCCGATCGCGCAGCCGCTCAAAGCGCCGGTACGCGCGCAACAACGCTTCCTGCGCCACGTCCTCGGCGTCCGCGCTGTTGCGCAGCACGCCGCGCGCGACGCGATACGCCAACGGCCCGCATTCCGCGAGCCGCTCCTCAAATTCGCGGCGAAGCGCGGCCGCTGCCGCTTCCTGCGCGAATTCTTTCTCGGCGGTACGGCCTGGCTGGATCAGAACCAGCTCCTGCATTGGGTCTATTCTGCGAGCCAAATACGCTCGCCCTCCCCGTACACCTGCAAGACGCCGCGCTCCGGCATTTGGTTCATTGGTTCGCTCGGTTCATTTGGTTCTCCCCGGCTCATGAGATGGGCTTGGTTCATTCGGATGATGCGCCAAGGGACAGAGATGGCTCCCGTTTTGGAACAGTGGCCTGTCGCCTCAGTTCCATATCGGGAGAATCCAACGCGCACAAGTGCACTCCCCGGGCTGCGTCGGCTGCCCCTGAAAAACGCGATGAGATGCGCCGGGTCAATATTTAACTCCCTTATTTACAGACAGTTAAAAAGCCTTCGCTCAAGGAACTACTGCATGCCGACGCGTCCCGAACCCGCTATCTCTTTCGCTGGCCCTTCGCCTGCAATTCCGTGCGGCATGCGGCCTCCTCTCTCGCAAATCAAAACAAACACGAGTGGCCGCATTTCGACCCTCTCCCGCAAAACCCTCCTCGCAGTTCTACTTCTCCAGCTACCGCTCTGTTTCTTGCCCCTCGGCTGCGGCGGAGGTAGCACAGGCCTGAGTACGCCGCCTCCGACGCCGCCACCTCCCGAGGTTAGCGTATCGGTGACGCCAACAAGCGCCGCCGTGCTGCTGGGCAATTCGCAGACGCTCACAGCGACAGTTACAAACACCACGAACAACAGTGTCACGTGGAGCGTGAACGGCGTTCCCGGCGGAGCTTCTGCCACCGGAACGATTACGTCCGGCGGCACATACACCGCACCGGCCGATCTGCCCGCATCAGCAATCGTGCAAGTCACGGCAACCAGCGAAGCCGACACGACGAAGTCAGCGACGGCGCTACTCACGATTACGAGCGACATTGCGATCGCGCTTGCGCCGCCGAATGCCAACGTCGAACTCGGCGCCAAGCAGCCCTTTCGTGCAACCATCAGCAGCGCCGGCCATCCCGACACTTCCGTACGCTGGAGCATCACCGGAGCGGCGTGCCCAGCGGCCTGCGGCAGCGTGGACCTCAACGGCAACTACACCGCGCCAGCGATTCTTCCTTCTGCCGCGACCGCAACGATTACGGCGCAGAGCGTCGCTGATCCATCGAAACAATCCTCCGCGCCCATCAACATCACCAGCGACTTCACGCTGCTAGTTACCGCACCCGCGAGCGTGCCCGCCGGCGCCACGGCAACCATCGTCGCGACCATGACGCCCCTCCCCGGGTCGAACCCCAGCACCGTTCTAACCTGGTCGCTTTCCGGCCCCGGCTGTAGCTCCGCCGCCTGCGGAACGCTGACCGTCGTAACCACGCAAGGCGTCGGCGGCAACGCGACGGCAGATACCGCCACCTACACGGCTCCCACCGCGCCACCGAATCCGGCGAGCGTTACCGTAACGCCGCAAGCCGATCCAACAAAAAAAGCGCAAGCCACGATGGCCGTCCAGGCCGGCGTAAACGTCGGCATCTCTCCGCCCACGGACACGCTTGCCGCGAATCATCGCGTGACGCTTACCGCGCAGGTCTTTGGAACAACAAACACCGGAGTGAACTGGAGCGTCAGCGGCATCCCCGGCGGCAATGCCGCGCTCGGACAAATCTGCGTGGTGGGCTCAAATCCGTGCCAAAGCGTGACCAGCGCAAGCGCGCTGCAAGTGGACTACGTCGCACCGGGATCGATTCCGCAGCCGAATCCGGTGAGCGTGATGGCAACAAGCGTGGCCGACGCCACGAAAAGCGCGAGCGCGCAAATCACACTCATCAATCACGTTCTCGTGTCGGTGCAGCCGCAGAGCGTCACGCTTTCGCCACTCGCGGTGCAAGCGTTTGCAGCCACAGTACTCGGAACCAACAACCAAACCGTCGTCTGGCAAATTCAGGGCACGGCCTGTACGAACAGCGGCGTTTGCGGCGCGATCGACGCGCTTGGCAACTACACCGCTCCGGGCTCGGCTCCGTCGCCCGATGCTCTGCAAGTCGTGGCCATCAGCTCGGACGACACCACGCAATCGGGCGCGGCAAACGTAACGATCTCCACGGGGTCCAGCATCCTTTCGCTGCATCCTGCGAGCGTCTACGCGGGCGCGGCCGACGGCTTCACGGTGCTCGTAGAAGGCAGCGGTTTTACGCCGTCGAGTCCAGGGCCAGGATCGTCGGTGCTGGTTGGAGGAACCGCACGAACGACAACCTGTATCGCCGCGACGGAATGCACAGCTCCAGTAACGGCTGCCGACGTCTCGATCGCCGGAGCTGTTTCGATACAAATCCAAAATCCCAACGGAACGGAATCGAACGCCGTCTCCCTCGTCGTCGCTCCTCCGAACGTGTCCGAAGACGTAATCGCGCTGAGCAGCGCGTCCCCAGCGTCGACCGGCAAAGACATCACCGTCGTTGACCCGACGACCGCGGGCATCAGCGCGCAAGGGAACGACGTGGACCTCAATGTTGCCGCACTCGGCATGTTTTCGACCGCAACCAACGCGTGTTCGCTCACCGGCAATCCCATGCCGCTGCCAAGACCCGCAAGCGGCAGCACAACGTATGACATCTGCGTTTTCTCCGAGAGCGGACTGGACACCAGCATGACGTACACGGTGACGGGGCCGGGCGACGTCACCGTCATCACGAAACAGCCCGCCGGGCTTGGAATTATTCACCTGACGCTGCAGATTCCCGCAAGCGCCTTGCCAGGAGCGCGCACGCTTTTTATCCAAAACACAAATCTGGACGAAACCGCCGCCAGCGGAGCGCTGGAGATCCAGTGAAAGCCACGAGGTAATCGAAAATGAGTTACGCCGAACGCCGCCGATTCTTATGGATTCTTTTTCTAGGGGGAATCGCGCTTCTCGCCGTTGCAGCCGCAGCCAGCGCGACCACTCTCTCTCGTTTGAAGCTCGAGGACATGGCGCAGGAATCCACCGCCGTCGCGAGGATGCGATGCCTGGGTGCGACAAGCCAATGGGAGCAGGGAGAAATTTGGACGGAGACGAGGTTTGAAGTCCTGGAACGCGAAAAAGGCGATCTGCCAGGGGTCGTAACCGTTCGCTTGCTGGGAGGAAGTGTGGGACATCTCCACTCGCACGTCGATGAAGTTCCGGCGTTTCGCGCGGGCGAAGAAGTCTATCTATTTCTTTGGGCGCGCGATGGAGAGCCTTATCAAGTTCTTGGCTGGTCGCAGGGGACGTTTCGCATTGCGCGCAATCCGCAATCCGGTATGGAAATGGTCACGCAGGATTCCGCGTCAGCAACGATTTTCGACCCGCAGGCTCGCGCCTTCCGGCGCGGTGGCATTCGCAATTTGCCAGTAGCCATCTTCAAAGCAAGACTCCACAAAGCCTTAAGAAAAGAAAACCAGTGATCTCGCTCTCGGAAAGAGAGCTTGGTCCTCGGAAGAAAGAGAACGCCGATGACGAAGCATAGAAGAGAGCCAATCTTACGCAGCATCATCGCAACGCTTTTCACCGCCTTCTACGCCGTGTGCGGGATTCCCGGGGCGAGCGGCTACGCGTTCAACGAAATCGTGCCGGATGTGCGCCAGCCAGTGAGCATTTCCGGAGGCTCGGCGTGCCCGGTGGCGTCGCACGATATTATTTCGCCTAGCGCGATCGCGGAGCAGTGGAGCACCGTACTCGGCACGAATCCGGTGACCATCCTCACGCAGGACCAAACGCCCGCCGGGCGCTTGAACGAGATCGAGCAAGTGATTACGCAATCGATGGCCGTGTGGACCGGCGTAAGCGGCACAACGCTTGTGCCCGGAACGTTCGCTCCCATTGCTCGGACGGCGACGCAAAACGCCTGCGGGTCCGATGGCGTGAACTCTATCTGCTTCGATCAGGCCGACGGCGCGTTTACGCCGGGGATTCTGGCGTTCACGCGCGTAATCACCGCGGACGTCATTGGAGTGCAGGTCGGCACAGGAGCGCCCGCGACGCAAGTCGGGCAAATTCTGGATGCCGACGTCTATTTCAGCCCCGGCAATTCGACGATCACATTTGCTACGCCTGCGGCGCTGCCATCTTCGCCGGCAGCTTACGATTTCGAGTCTCTGATGATTCACGAGCTGGGGCACACGCTGGGCTTCAGCCACTCCGCGGTGCTGGCCGCGATGATGTACCCGTTTGCGCCCGCGCCGGGAACCTATTCCGGAACACGGCCAACTGCTCAGCAGCCGGGCGCTCCCTTGGGAGACGACGATCGCACCGGGCTGCGCGTTTTATATCCGGACCCGACTGATACGCTCAACGTGGGTTCCATCACCGGCCAAATCCTGCCGGCCAATCCGCTCTCGCTTCCCGCGTCGCCGCCCGGCGTCACGAGAATTTTTGGCGCGCACGTTGTTGCGGTGAACGCGCATCCGGCGCCGTGATCGGCGCAACGCTCGGAGGATGGAGCTGCGCGGCGCCGGGCCCCGCACAATTCGATGGAACCTACGAAATCGCGCATCTTCCCGTTGGACAAAGCTATCAGGTGTATGCCGAGCCGCTGGACAATACGGCGTATCCGTCGCTGTTCAGCCCGGCCACCGCATCACTGTGCCGCAACCCGACGACGGACGCGGGCTGGCCACCGCTGCAGGCGTGCGTAGTGCCCGCGGTGAACACCAGCTTTACGACGCGAACCCGTCCAGGAAGCTGAGTCGTTTCCACTCCAGGCGATCTGCAGCGCCGAGGCTTCGTACCGTCCGAAAACACAACTCCAAAAAAACAACCGGCCCCGGGGGGCCGGGGCCGGTCGAGGGTGCGGCATTTGTGCTGCGTTCTACTGCGTTGGCAGTAGGAGCTGTGTAAATCCAGTGGTGTTCACGTCGCGGAAGAGCGGCGTGCGCGGCGGCAACAAGGACGGCGTCAGGAACTCCGTATCGAAGTTGTAGCCGCGGCCTGGCGGTTGGTAGACCGTAGTGCAGCACTTGTAGACGCCGGTGGCTTGGCGGTTGTAGTACATGCTGATGATGGACCCGCGATAATTCAGGGTCTGGTTGCTCCAGTTTTCGATATAGCGCAGGAAGTTGTGGACCCCGCCGTCAGTGCCAAAGTCGGCGGAAGGCGCAGGCGTGTACGTCGGGATCGGGAAGGAGACGCCTTTCCCGGCCATGACCGCGGCACGGTACCAAGTTGTCGTAGCTGTATTACTGTTGGCATAGGGGCGCGCAAAGCCATTCACGTCGTTGTAGGCATTCGAGAGAAACGTCACGGCGTCGGCGTTGATCGAGGCGGCTACGTTCAAATTAGCAGTGGCGAAGCCGTTGCCGTCAGAGTTCGCGTTGAAGTCGCCCTGGATGTAAGCGGGATTCTCCGTGGCAATCGCCAGGCCGCAGGGGACGCTGCCGGGGCAGGTGCCAAGCCCGGTCAAGAGACTTCCGTCCATGACCTTGATGGCCCGGCGGAAGAAGGGATTGGGATTTTCACGCGCCTCATTGGCGTGAATTACGTAGTCCATCGGCCATATAGCGGAAGGCGTGGTAACGGTGCACCCTGGGTTAGCCGTGATCGCATTGGTGATGGCGGCGCCGTAAAGATTCCCGGGACCAGCCAAACTATATAGGCCGTATTGTCCGTAGCTCAGTGTAGAGGCCACCGTGGTGGAACTCATCGTGGAGGTCACGGCGCCGGCATCCATCACGTAAGTTGGATTCGCTCCATACGTATAGAAGCCTGAGCTACCCAGAGTATCGAGATCTTCGCCGGTGTCCTGCGTGCCGTTCGGGCAGCCGTTTACGCTGGCGGAGTTGACGAAGTCGTCCCAGCCAAGTTCGCCGGTCTCGTGACCACTGGGAGAAAGGGGCGGCCAGGCGTTCGTGAGCGCCGAAGCGGTGTAGTTGCCGCGCCGGTCGGAAATATAAAGAGTGAAATCGTTAGGCGCGTTGACGTTGTCATAAGCTTGATGGCCCGAGCCTGCGGCGTAGACTCCGGTTCCCGCCAAATACGCAGCCACGTTCTTGGCATCCACTTCGATGTAGTTCATGACACCGGCGGGAGTGACCATCTGCGAATAGTTGATGCCCCCCAGGGTACCGGTCGGGCTGACGTCGCGAAGCGTGCCTTCACGCGGGTCGAACAATGCATTGGGCCAGTAATCCGCCGGATTGGTTGGATAGATCTGGCTCAGCGGCGTAGCGCTATTGAACGTGCCGCACATAGTGCTTTGAAAGGCACCGCCCCAGTTGGACGGGTTGTCGCGTACGCGTTCCAAGCGGATGAGAGCGTTTGGATGAACGTTCTGGCAGGGAGATTGTCCCAATACGCCGGTCGGCAGGCCCAGCAGTGGTTCACTGGTGCCGTACTGTAGGACGGGTGTCGTGGTCAGGCCGCTCCAGGGATTCATGTTGGCCCCCGCATAGCCATAAGCGAGAACTTCCTGGGTGACGTCTTTCCAGGTTCCGCAAGGATTGCCATACGCGGTCTGCAAGTCGATCTTGATATAACCCGTAATGATGGGCAGTCCCGAAGCAACTGCATATCCCGTTCCGCTCGGAGTGGGCAGCCAATAGCCGTCTGCGGAGTTGTAGGCAGTTGCACCCGAAGCTGCTCCGGATGCCGCCATCGGCACGGGAGGCGTGTTGTATCCCGCGGTGTTATTCGAATTCATCTTCGTTGCCAGAGTGGCCGCAGCACCGGTCCAGCTGGCAACCGGCATGGCGAGGGTAGCCAGGTTCAAGGGCGCGGTAGCCGAGGTGCAAGGAAGCGACGTGATGTCGGTCGGGTTGTCGGAAAGCAGAATCTTAATGCTGGCTTCCGCGTAATACCGGAGGTTCGTGATCGAGGCGCTCTCGCCGGAGATCGGGCGGCGAATCAGGTCCGTGGGCTGCGTGCTGCCATTGCCGAGGAGCACGATGCCGAGATTCAGCTGGTTCGCGCCGGTCGTGCCGTTCCGGAGATTGCCGGCGTAATCGGCGCTGCCGAGGGAAATCGTGGGCCAGTTTGAGTTTGCCGCCGAGCCTACGGTGCCAACCAGGCTCCCCTCCGTCGTCGCCAAGGGACGCGTGCTGCTGCCATTGAAAACGTTAACGGTGCCGTTATACGAACTCGAGGTGGAAGTTCCATTCGAGAGGTTCGTGCGAATGACGTTCAGATAGGCTGTAACAGGTTGGGAAAGTGTGAGCGGACCGGGGTTAGCGGCCAGGAATATGTTCCCATTGGTCGCGGTGCGTCCGCCAAAATTGAAGACCGGGCCGGCGAAGAAGCTCATATCGGTCGTTGAAAACACACCGAACTGGAACACCGGAATACCGACGGTTTGTGTGGTTCGCTGGAGCTTCACCTCGGAGCCGGCCGCCGTGCGCGCGGTCACGTTGAGCGTATAGAGCGTTTGGAGCGCCGTCATACCATTGTAAGGACCGGAGTTAATCACGTTGGTGGTCGCCAAAGGGTTCCCGTTAGAATCGGTCGGGAAGTTGATGACGTAGCCGCTGCCCCCAGTCGCTTGGACGAAATTGATGCCGGTAAAAACCGGGGGTGCCGTTTCGAGCGCGGTAATTTGCGGGCCGGTCGGCGAATAGTTGGTGTCGAAGAGGGTGCCGATATCGGCGGTGATCTTCTCCATGCCAGCTTCCGCAGCATAGAACGCGCGGCTGTAGTCGTTATTGATTCCGCTGAGCTTCTGTCCCGAGGTGATGAGCAGGATGAAACCTACCAGGAGGCTGGAAAGCAGCAGCATCAGGAGCATGGTGGTCAGCAGGGCGATGCCGGACTCGCGTCGTGTCAATTTTTTAAGGGTATTCATTGCGGGCTCCTAGGTTATTTGTACCGGTTGACGTACGCCATGCTGCGCAGGCTGAGCTGCGTCTGGAAGTTCTCTCGGGCGTATTGCTTGGTCTGACCGAGCATGCTGGTCGAACGCGTGCTCATGTAGAGATTCACGGAACGAATCTGGCTTTCGGAATAGCCTCCGGGCACCGTCGTTTCATTCACCGCGACGCCATCATTGAAGTTGAACGTAAATTGCAAATTCTCGAGCGTCTCTCCGACAGGCTGGGCGGCATTGAAATTGACCGCGCGGTCGAGCCGCACGTGAATTGGGTCACTGATGTTGTCGAGCCAGTAGGAAACCATCCAAACGCGCGTGGCCGAGGTCTGCGGATAGGTGCCCAGGTAGGTTTTAACCCCCGTCACGGCATTGATGTTGTAGTTCTGGAGACTCACGAGCGTGCCGCCGGTCGCGCTGGTGATGCCGTTGAGATTGAAGGCATCGCCGGAGGCGAAATTGAGCGTTTGACTGGACACGCTGGTGACCACCTGAAGAGCGTTCCCGTTCGTATTGCTGAACATGATTAGGTCGCCGGGATTGATCTGCACGCCGCTGGCGGAGAGGGTGCTGAGGTTAAAGCAGGTCGCGTCGAAGCTGACGGTGTTCCCGGTTGCCGAGAGGCTGCCGGCAGGGCAGGTGCTGCCGTTGATCGGCTGCGCATTCATGCCCACGATGGTGGAAGTCGAGCCGGACGTGTTGTCGGCGTAGACCACGGAAATAATGTCGGTGTTCGTGAGTGACGTGGCGTCGGGAGCGGTGATGAGCGGCCCCAGGGCGTTGCCCGGTTCAATAGACGGCAGCGTGGTGTTGCAAACAGGGAAAGTAGCTGCGCCGGTAGGCATCGGACGCTTCAGGTTGGAAGTGCCGCCGGGGCAAGCGGAGGTGGCCGCAAATGTCGGAATAGAAATGCCACCGGTGGGAATGCCCATGCCGGTCATGATGAGGTCTTGTTCAAGGAGATTCAGGCCGGCGCGGATGTTGTCGGCCATGTCTTCGCGCTGGTTGACGTTCTGGTTTGAATACGTCGCCGTTCTAAAGGCGAGAATGGTGGCCCCGAGAGCGACCAGGGTGACGGCCATGGCGACCGTGAATTCGATGAGCGTAAATCCCGTTTGTTTCTTCATCGCTAATGTCCTCATACGATCCTCAGGCGAACGCCGAGATGTAGCTGACCAGTGTGTAGGTGCGGTTCAATTTCCCAACCTGGTAATTAATAGTGACGGTGATCATCCGCAGGTTCGTCTCGCCCGTCACTGGCGTGATGGCGATGGTGCGCGTCATCCAAGGGTTTAGATCGACGACTTGGTCGTCAGCCGTTCCGAGGACCCCGTCGGGGCCCGGACCGATGGTGATGAATTCATGCAGCGAAGCTTCATCCGTCACCGTGCCCACCAGGCCGTCCGTACCGGGGACGAGCAGCGGCTGCGCACCGTCCAGGAAAACGCCGGTGTTACTGACGTTTTGAATCGACGACCAGGTCAACTGCTTGATGTCGCGCGCCGTGAAGATAGATTCAACGGCTTGTTCCGCCTTCTTCTCAGCTACATAGTCGTATTGAGAAAGACTGGCGAGAAAAATACCCTGCGCATAAACAGCCAGCATGGACAGAACGCCGATCGATAGCACCACGATCGAGAGCATCGCCTCGATGAGCGTGAATCCTGCTGGGTGGCCCGACTTTTTGCGATGTAGTCTCATGACGAAGCTTCTCTCCTACTGTTCTTCTTGCCAATTCGCGACTGTGCCGCCAGTCAATCCGGCGGTCCAGGAATAAGAGCGTACGCGTCCCGTGGATCCGAGAACCGTGATGCCCCGTGCTGTGTTCGGCCGGCCGGCGATCCCAACAAAGATGGAGGCGTTGACCGGGTTGCTATTTCCCACCGTGTTGAAACCAGACGACGCGGTAGTACCCACCAGGCTTCCTGACGTGCTGAACAGGACGGCGAGACCTGTGCTGCCGCCGCTGGCGGGCGCGAACGTAAGCGCCGACGAATTGCCGAAAGCCATCGGTGTGTCGGGTATCCCGGAAAAAAGATAAAAAGAGCAGCCGCCCGCAACTCCATCGTTCAGATAAACAGGCGCGATGGGCGTAGCTGCTGCCTCACCGGGAAGTGTCTGGACCGCAAGCTGAATCTCGTTGGGGGCCGTAAACGTCACAACGACATTCCGGCGCATCGTCAGCGCCAATTGCCGCGCTGTGCGCATTTGGGTGATGACCTGAAACATGGCCTCATTGGCCTTCGACCCAAACGTCGTACTTGTGGTAGACATGATCGCCATGGCGCCCAGCACGAAGACAATCAGCACCACCGTGATCATCTCGAGTAGCGAAAACCCTTGTTCGTTCTTGCGCTTGCTCATTCCAGAACTCCTAAGATTGCATCCGGTCACATGCCGGGTGACAAGAGGAGTGCACGTCCCGCACCAGTGTGGACTTTCCATTAAGTATAATGTTTTTATTAATTTAGAAGGAATGAAGGGCGCGGGAGAGGCTGCCAGGCTTGGCGGATGTAACAAAACGTTACAGGTCGCCACCTTTGAAACAAGGTGTCGGACGATGGCTTCCCTAGACGGCGACGAGCCAACCCCCTCCGAAAAGGAGGCCGGGGCCGAGGGATGCGAGAAAGATTGGACCCGGCCTGTCGGGCGCGCCGCTTGGGGCCGACCGGAGGATCGCGTCGAGCGCCACCCCACAGGTAGATGAACCGAGATTGCCGAAGGTTCGGGCGACTGCGGGGAATTTGTCCGCCGGAAGCTCGAGTTGCCTGGCGAGAAGGTTGACGAGGCGAGGATTCGGCTGGTGCGTTGCCAACCCTCGCACCGAAGCGCGCGCAAGGCCGCTGCGGAGTTCGACATCCAGGATGACTTTCTCCATGCGCGTGATGGCGGCACGCGACAGCGCTTCGCCGTCAAAATGCACGTTGATGCCTCCGTCCAGGCCGTCGGACACACGAATCGCTCCCGCGTGCTGACCGGCGCAACCAAAGAAAAACTCTCCGAGCGCGTAAGCCTGTTGGGGAACGGTTGCGTTCTTCGCGCGCAGAAGGAAGGCGCTGGCGCCGTCACCGAACAGGCCGCCGAATTCTCCCGCCACGCGACCTGGCTTGAAAATCGTGCTGTGAACATCTGAAGAGACGACCAAGATGCTTCGGGCCTGTCCCGACGCGATCAAGCCTTGCGCCACAGCCAGTCCATTGAGGAGGCCCAGGCAAGCGCCGCCTACATCGAGCGCGCCGCACGTTTCGCGCACGAGCAACAGCGAGTGAAGCTGCGCCGCTAGGGACGGATAGCTGCGATGCGTTTCGCTGGTGGCGATGATCCAATCGAGTTCTGGCGCAGCGCAAGCGACGGCGTGGAGCGCTTGCCGCGCGGCCCGCGCACCTAGCGTGAGTTCGTTTTCGTCTTCCGCAGCATACGCAAGCGACTCGATTCCAGCCCGGTTGCGGAGTTTGCCGGGCGGCATGCCGAAGGCGCGGTCGATTTCCTCCGAGGGTATTTTGCGCGAGCCCACGACCGCATACGAACTTGCGAGGATGACGGCGGTAATCATTGCCAACCTACCAGTAGACGAGAAAACGGCGTCGACGGAAACTCCATTTGAATTCCCCGTTGAGTGTCCGCGCAGAGAAGAATTTCCATGAAATCAAGAATACTCGATCGCTCCGGGCGATGCGCGGAGCGAGAAGGTTCCGCGCGAGCGGCAAGTGAATGCGGAGGCAATCGCTTTGCAAACAGTTTTCTCGAGGCGATCTAGTTTTCCGTGGCGGAATCTTCGGAGTTGCCGCTCGGCCCACAGGTGCTACTCGCGACCGGGAACTTTCTTTGCTTTGCATGGTAATGAATATAAAGCAGCAAAAGGGGCGCTCACACACGCGGCGGTTATTAAGCCTCACCGGTACGCCCGATGTCGGGCGGCGAGTGAGACCCACTTGGTGAAAAGTTGTTGATGATCGGAGAAGTTGCATGATCCAGGGTAGACATCGGACGTGGCGGCCCTGTTTTCTTTTCTTTTTGATTTTTTCCTTTCTTTCCGCCGCCCGTTCACAAACTCAGACGGTGCCGGCCGTGGCGCAGCACACGGCGACCGACGTCGTGATGTTGTCGCTCGAAGCGTTGAATCCTCGCGCAGAGCATGGGCGACGTGTGACCGAAGGACTGCTAGGTGAGTCCGAGGCAACTCTCGAGACCGAGAAACATCTTCTCGATATTCAGATGAATATTGTCCGTGAGACCGCCAAGTTTGGACCGGTCTTGTTGCTGGCTCCCGACGAAACGACGAAAAATGCCGTTTACCAGCGATGCGAAGAATTTCAGATATGCGAGTTGTTCCGAAGCGATCGGGTGCGCATAAAAGTTGTCGCTCATGACGGTGTCTGGATCCGCGATTTCGGGCCGCAAATTGAGGCTATCGGGGCGTCGGCCCAGGTCGCGCACTGGCGCTATTTCGATCTTCGGCTGGAAGAGGCCAAGCGGGAGAAGGCTCAGGAATTGGAGACCGCCCGGCTAAGGCTGCTCGAAGCCCGCCAGCAGGAAGACCTGACCGATGCATTCACGCAAGAGTCCACATCGGAAGCGCGCAAAGCAGCCGTTTCCACCATCGACGCGAAGCTCTATGTCCTGCGACAGTATTCCCAGCTTTTGAACGAAACGTCTCCGCAGCGTACCAACGACGAAAATTCCGCGTTCGATATTGCAGATGCCGTTCTGGCGGCTCCTGATTTCGGCTACAAAAGCTCGACGGTTGCGCTCGACGGCGGAAATCTTTTCAAGCTGGAGGATGGCCGCTGCCTTACGACAAGAGTGCTTCTCTCTCGCAATAAGGATCAAGCCATCAATCTTGACCAGGAGCTCGAGAAAATCGGCGGCTGCAAGGAGGTAACGTACCTCGATCCGCTGCCGGGCGAAGTGATTGAGCACATCGATATGTTCGCGTTGCCCGTGGGCGGCAAACGCATCCTGCTCGCTTCCTATGACTTGTCACAACCATTCGCGGCAGAGTATTGGAGCAAATTGAACAACGCGGAGCGTGACCTGGCGGTGGACGCGGGGCTCGCCATGGAATCGAATGCCGCACGATTGAGGCGTCTGGGATATGAAGTGCTGCCAGTGCCTTCGCCATTCCCAAGAATTTCGGCGAACGGCCGCGCGTATTATCCGAGTGTTTTAAATGCGTTGGTGCGCGAAGGCGCGGACGGATACAGGGAGGTCCTGGTTCCGTCCTATAGAGACTATGAGACCGCTATACAGTCTGCGGCCTTGCAACAGATTACGGCCGCGTTCGGTCCCAAAGCCGAAGTTGCGGCCATCGAAGCTACGGAGGCCGCGAAGGCGCAGGGCGCGATCCATTGCCTGACGTTGACGGCACCCCTGCAACTTTCGATCTTTGGCAGTGGCGCGGACGCGGCGAGACGCATCGAAGCCCTGGCTCGAAAAGAGCAGCTTGATCGGAATGCAGGTGCGGAGATCGTTTCTCAAATTCCGGCCGCCGGACTGCAAGGATCATGGGCGATTCTTGGAGAGGATGAACCGCCGGACGCGGCGCCAGTGGAGCTCTACCCTCGAAGAATATTCTTCGGTGAAAACGAATTTCAGAAGGGTGTGTTTAACCAGCTGGAATCCGACGGAAAGTACGCCGTCGATAAGAGGGATGTTGCTTCCTGGTCGGTCCATTTCGTCTTCGCGGACCAGAATGTCACGATCGCGGTCGTGCAATGGATCAATAAGGACGAAGCGAAGCTCATTCTCGATCACGGAGAGAACACGTTGGTTCTGAGGCGAATCGGCACCGGGCAATCTTCGCCATTCAAATCCGAGGAGCAAGGCACGTCGCAAACGGGCGGACGAGCGCCCGCTCCCAGCGGAAAACATTCCACAACGAATAAGCCCACCGGATCCGCGGGACAACCATCAGGCAGTTTGCAGCCCGCTCGCCCGTAGCTGCGGAAGCAACACAATTCAAATTGGCCCGAGGGATGTGTTACGGGTGCTTACACTGCGTTTGGCGAAGCATGTGATTACGTTTCGTCGGCGCGCTCTAGGCGCGCGAGCGAGCGCGTCAAGGAAATCGAGACCGAGCCAAGGGACATTCCCAGAACGTCAGCAATCTCGCGATAGCGAAGGCCTTCCGCCCGCAGACGCAGGCAGCATTGATCCCGCTCGGGAAGCGCTCGAAGAACCGCGCGAAAGCGATCGTGCCTTTGTATCGCAGCGAGGCGCTCTTCGGGATTTGGAGCAGGATCCAATCGTTTCTCGATCAAGCTCACGTCCGATGGAATGACGCCGGCCATTCTGTGCGCCGCCAGACGATGCTTCAGCGCCAGGTTGTGCACCACTCGAAAGAGCCAGCCGCGAAGATTCTTGCGGGAACGGCCAAGCCGCAGATGGCGGTGCAACGAGAGGAAAACCTCTTGAATAATCTCTTCGCCGTCGTGCACGGAAAGCCCGAACGATAGGGCATACCGCAGCAGGCGGCTCCGGAATTCGTCGAACAAGCTAACGATTTCCGCTTCCAACTCGGAGGGTAACGTGGGCAGCGCAGAATCAGCGGCCCGGGGCAGGGCCAATCTCAGCAGAGAATCGGAGAGAGAAAAAGCCATCCAGCTCATCTTAATACTAGATTCTCTGGAGCGGTGATTTGTTCATTGCTATTTTGGTCGTCTGGTTTCCATTCCATAGATCGGTTGCAGACGAATTTCTAGTGAGGGTTCCCCTCGGCGGTAGCGCCGCCGCCCTGGCTCGCGCGCAAAGCTTCCCTTCCCGGCCACCGGGCGGTGGTTAGCGACGGCGCACTTTGGACAGCAGGCGGAGAATCTCCAGATAGAGCCAGATCAGCGTGACCATCAGGCCGAACGCGCCGTACCACTCCATGTACTTCGGTGCGCCGCCGTTTACGCCCGTTTCGATCATGTCAAAATCGAGGACGAGGTTCAGCGCCGCGATGATCACCACGAACAGGCTGAACGCGATGCCCCAGGGCCCGCCGCCGTAGATTACCGGCACTTGGTAATGGAAGAAAACGCGCAGAGCCATCCCAATCAGATAAAAAACCGCGATGCCGCCGGTAGCCGCGATCACGCCGATTTTGAACCCTTGCGTGGCGCGAATCACACCGGTCTTGTAGGCGAGCAGCATGACGAAGAGCGTGCCGAACGTGAGGCCGACGGCTTGAATGGCAATGCCGGGATAGCGGACCTCGAGCAGGGCGGAAATGCCGCCAAGTGCCAGCCCTTCAAGGAGCGCGTAAATTGGCGCAGTCACGGGAGCCCAAGTTTTCTTGAAAATGGTCACCAGTGCGGTGACGAATCCGCCGAGAAGGCCGCCGATCATCCAGGGGATGGCCGCTCCCGGTTGATTGGAGTGCCCCAGACCCCAGGTCCATGCGGCGGTCGCGACCACGCAGAGCAGGAGCGCGCCCGTCTTGTTGACGGTGCCTTGCAGCGTCATGGCTTCGCCGGTCGCTACTTGGCCTTTGAACGCTTTTTCGTTTAGCGCGGGATTGGACGTGCGCAGAAAACTTGCCATAGTGGCCTCCGAACAGTGCACCGAACAGGTGTAAACCTAAGTTTACTCCGTCTCAATCCACAATCCAAACCAACCGAATCGCGGCTTAATCAGTACGTCATGGCGAAATGGGGCGCAGCGTGTTTACCCTGAGCCCCGAAGGGCTGCGCCCCTACAAAGGATTCGCGGCGGCGCTTCGAAAATGGGTGGTTACGACTGTTTTTGCGTGCTGGAGATTTGGCTTTGGACTTGTTCGCGGAATTGGAGCGGGTGATAGATTTTCTCAAACGTCTCGGGAGTACCGCCGGTGCCGCGAATGATGACCGTGCCGTAGCCGAGCACGCGGCCCAGCGCGGGCTCTTCGACCACGACGCTTTCAATTCGGGAGAGAAGAAGCTCGACCGTGCGGCGGCTCGCAAGGCCCGTTTTTACGATGACGCGTTTGTTGGTGAGCGCCATGACCGTGGCGCCGCGGCGCACTATTCCGATCCCGAAAAAGATCGCCGCTATGGCCAAAAAGACGACGCCCGCCCACCGCAGCACAGCCACATACGAAACCAAGCTTCCGTTTACGGAACTCCACGGAGTGACGAGCAGCCCCACGCCAATCACGGCGAGGACCGCGGCGATCAGCGTGTGGCCCAGCATGACAATCCAATGCAGCTCGGTCTGATACTGGACCGTTTCGCCAGAGATGAGATGTTTTTCAACGTAGCTCAAAGCGGCTCCTCGAAGGCGTGCGACAGCGTTCAACGCGGAGTATATCTTCCCGGATTATAGGCTGGAAAGATGTCCTGTATGACGCAAGCCTGAATTGCGATTCGCGGATTATTTGGTAGCGCTAACGGGAATCGAACCCGTATTTCGGCCTTGAAAGGGCCGCGTGCTAACCGTTGCACCATAGCGCCACATTTTGCAGGGTGTGGAACCTATCTAGGATAAGAGAAATTCGCGGAATGAACAAGCGGCGCCGAGGAAATGGGCCAGCGCCCTAAGCGCGCACGAAGTCATTTTCTTTCGTGGAACAAAGAGAGTTGACTAGGGGCATAGGGTGGGTTTTATATAGTAGGAGAATAAGCTTGGAGGTAACCATGATGCGCATTCGTATTTCGTGGCTCATGTTGCCGTTAGTCCTGTTCGCAGTTTCTACCTCGTTCCTTTCCGCGCAAGAACCTTTTGCCGACACCAGCCCTCCGGGAAAGAATCCAGACGTAGCTGCAAATCCCGGCACTGAAAATATGTACGTTCCGCCCAAGCCGGGAGAACCGTTCACGGGGAAATCGAGCGTAACGTGGACGAGCCGCGATGGATCTACGTCACATTTTGCCTTCATGAGCATGCTCGCGCGGGATCCCTCCGGAAAACTCTACTTTGAGAGCAGGCGGAGGATGGCGGCAGGCGAGCTTCGACCTAGAGCATACTTCATTATTGTTGACCCGAAGGAGGAGACGCGGACGATATGCTATGTTTCCACGAAAACGTGCCGGATCAATGCGTTTCGGCGC
>Ga0209139_10000237_pt1 | contig 18212 bp, 20 predicted proteins | sample BogFormECP14_OM3_FD_188246 | JGI IMG/M metagenome (GOLD analysis project Ga0209139, IMG submission 188246) | Bog forest soil microbial communities from Calvert Island, British Columbia, Canada - ECP14_OM3 (SPAdes) (version 2) | ecosystem: Environmental > Aquatic > Freshwater > Wetlands > Bog ...
GTCTCGTGCAAGACATCGGATGACGCCCAAGCGCTGGCGTCGCAAATGACGGCAACTGCCAGCAGTCTCAGCGACTACTATGCGGCCCTAGCCCATCTCGCAGAGGAACACGCAAAGCTCGAGCGGTTGCAGCAGGCCACTATGGGCGTTCCACTCGACCCGCAGGATATCGCTCAGTTGCAGGATGTACAGAATGCGCTGCAGAAGCGCGCCGACGCAGCGCAGGCATTAGCCGATCTGGCCACGGCCTTTACCGCACTCAGCGGATCGGGTGCGCCCGCCGATGTTTCAAACTCTGCCGCGAATCTTGGTGTGGCGCTCTCGTCCCTTCCGCAGCTCCCGGCTGTTCCCACTGCGCCCGCACTCATGCAGAGCGCGGGAAGGATACTGACGCAATTCGCCCAGGAACACGATGAGCGAAAAATGGCGAAAAGCATGGACCCAACGATTGCCGCCTTTTCGCAGATGTTTTCTCAGGAAAAGCCGGCGTACGACTCCATCGACCGGACATACATCGGCGTAGCGCAGACCATCGCGCTCGACCTGTTGCAGAAAAACCAGGTCGATCCCGGCAGCCTTATGGAGCCGGCTCTCAAGCCCTTCGATCTCGCCTCCCGTGTGCCTGCCGGACAACTGTCACAGGGCCTTACGGATTACGCGCATGAGCAGATCACAAGCCAGGGCGCAGCTGATATCGCGGCACACGCTCAAGCCTCGGCGACAATGGACAATACGCTCAAAGAGCTATCGAAGCGCACGCATCAACTCGCCACCGACGGAAAGATGCCGGAACGCGGCTTGGCCGTCGCTCTGTCCGACGTCGAGTTGTGGACGAAACGCATCTTGAAGTAGGAGACCAATCGTATGGGACCATCCCTGCAAAGCCTTGAAGACCAGTACATGCTTCTCACCCGCGAGCTTTCAGCAGTTTTGGCTGCCTGCCCGACACAAACCGAGCGTGACCGGGTCATGACGCAATATGTGGCCTCGCGGCGCAACTACTGGAACAGTATTCAAAAGATCTTTCATGACGACGACCCGCAGATTGCCGCACTTGTGCAGGAAATGCAGCAGGAGCAGCAGAAGATCAAGGACTGCACCGATCATCTGAACGATATTTCTAAAGTCATCGACATCATCTCCGACGCGGTGAATGTGGGCTCGGCACTCGTCGCATTGGGTGTTTGATCGCGGTTTCGCCGCAAGTCTCTTTGCTGTCAACAAATATCCGTTCGTTCAAAGTTCTTCTATGCTGTAATGCGCAAAGGGATAGAACCGTATGAAGCTCCTCGCAAAATTCAATCTTCTTCTCATTGTTGTTTTTGGTCTCGGACTTACCCTGATCGCTGTCAACGCGCGCAGCTTTCTCATGGACGACGCCAAGAAGGTCGTCTTAAACCAGGCCGAGCTGATGGCCGCGAGTGCCGGCGCCACGCGCAGCTATACGGAAGAAGAGATCAGCCCCATTCTCGAAGACACACAGCAGCACGCAGACACATTCCTGCCGCAGACCATCCCGTTCTACGCGGCGACAGTCACGTTCAATCGCCTGCGCAAGAATTTTCCCGATTACACCTACAAAGAAGCGACGCTGAATCCCACGAATCTGGTCGACCGCGCCGAAGACTGGCAGGCCGATATCATCAACTATTTCCGCAACGATGCCTCCCAGAAGCAACTGGTCGGCGAGCGCCAGAGCTCGGTCGGAACTTCGCTCTATCTGGCACGCCCCATCGTTGCAGAGTCGGGGTGCCTGACATGCCATAGCACACCGAGCGTCGCGCCCAAGGCTATGCTCAAACGCTATGGCTCGCAGAATGGTTTCGGCTGGAAGCCAAATGAGATTGTGGCTGCGCAGATCATTTCGATTCCCATGTCTGTTCCCATCAAGATCGCCGATGAGGGCTTCCGCAATCTGCTGATCACGCTCGGAACCATCTTCTTTGCTGCCATCGTGCTCATCGATCTCGGCATGTACTTCATCGTGATCCGGCCGCTGCGTAATGTGAGCACGTCGGCAGACCGCATCAGCACCGGCGAGATTGACCTGCCGCCGCTTCCGGTAAAGGGCAAGGATGAAATCGCGCAGGTCACAACATCGTTCAACCGCATGCACACCAGCCTGAAGAAGGCCATGGAGATGCTGGGTGACTCGTGAGTTTCACGACCAGACGTGATTAGCCGCGCTTCGACTGCAGAAACTTCTGCCTGTCTTTTTCCGATGCAATGTGCGTTGCGGCTTCCTGATAAAGCTGGTTGAGGTCGGTGCATTTCGTTGCCAGCTTGCGCACTACCACGCTGGCGATGGGGCCGATGTAGACGGCCAGCTTTTTGCTGATGTCATCAATCGGAAATTGCACGACCTGGCTGGTGCTTTTCTGCGGCGCCTGCTGGGTGCCATTCCTTTTTTGCTGCGAAGACTGTACGCCTGCACCCGGCGCGCTTCCGCTGGGTATGTGGAGAGCCGTCGTCTCGATGGAAAAAACCTCCCGTATGCCCGTCGCCGGAATGGCGTCGAGCGCAACGAGAAATTCCTGCGCCGTTGCATATCTCTCTTCCGGCGTTTTTTCGAGCGCCTTCAAAAGAGCATTCGAGAGTTCCACCGGGAGACGCGGATTCAACTGGACCGGCGCGGGAGGCCGGTCGTTGAGGTGAGAACGCATCACCTCCAGGTTGTTATTTCCCTTCACCGGCAGCCAGCCGGTCAGAATTTCATAGAGCGTCACGCCCACCGAGTAAATGTCCGAGCGCAGCGTCGCCTTGTCTCCCGCAATCTGTTCGGGCGACATGTAGTTCACCGACCCCAGCATGAAGCCCGGAGCGGTCAGCTCGGCTGAGTGCTCTCCGATGGCGATGCCGAAATCGACCAGCTTCACCTCGTTTTCCGCATTGATCATGATGTTCGACGGCTTGATATCGCGATGGACCACCCCGCGGTTGTGCGCATAGTCAAGCGCCGAAAGCATCTGCCGCGCAAATTGCAGGACCATGGGTACGGGCATCCGCGTCCGCGTGCTCATAGCCCGAAGCGTCTCGCCGCTGATCAACTCCATGATCATGATGAGCTGGCTGTCGAAGTAGAAAGCGTTATGCAGCGCTGCAATATGAGGGTGATTCAGCGCGCCCAGCAGCTGAATCTCGCGGCGAAAACGTTCCGCCAATTCCGGCGTTGCAATCTGGCCGGGAAGCAGAATCTTCATGGCCTCGCTGCGTTGAGAAATTGTGTGGCGCACCTCGTAAACCTGGCCCAGACCGCCCGCCCCGAGTGTGCGGACGACCTCGTAGTCGCCCACCCTTTGTCCCGTTTCAAATGCCATAGATGTTAAGACCATTCTGCTTGAAGCAGGCAACCGCCAGCAATCATTAAGCAAGGCCCGGATGCGATAGATGCTCAGCGGATGAGATGATGGGAGGGTTACTGAGGAGAACTGCTTGAGAATTCGCCGGCGCACGAGGATCACGATCGCCGTAGTCGTGGTCATTCTGCTCCTATTGGCTGCAGCCCTTTACCTGCGCGTGAAAGCCCCGCCGGAGGCTGCCCGGCTGCTGCCCGAATCCGACGGCATCGTATACATGAACCTGCGCCCCATACGAACCGTTACCCACTTCGACCGGCATCCGGTAACGCATGATCCGGAATATCAAAGCTTCATTGACGCCACCGGCATTCAGTTCGAGCGCGATCTGGATGAAGCCGCCTTTGCCCTGCACCGCATGCCCAATCCTGCCGGACCGAACGGCCAGGTTGCGTTCTCAGAGGTCTTCGTCGGCCACTTCGACGGGCGCAGGCTGATGCACTATCTCGAAGGGCTGTCGACCGCTCAGGAAAGCTACGCCGGACATACGATTTACAGCATCCCGAGCGATGGTCGCACGGTTCGCGTTACGCTGCTCGGTTACGACATGGTTGCGGTAAGCAATACGCCCACCGAAGAACAGATCCACTCCATCCTCGACCGCTATCGTTCAGCGGCGCTGCCCTTCGCCGGTTCGAGCGTGCTGACCGATCACTACGAAGAAGTGCCGTTGCTTTCGATCGCCTGGGGTATCGGACAGATCGGCCTTCCCTTCGGCGACAGCGGGAACGTGAGTGTTTTCGGCTTTCGCCTGCCGATCAGTTTCGACTCCATGTTCATCGCCTCTGTCCGTTGGACAGGTTCGCTGAGGTTGCGCGTGGAGGAGATTGCGCCTACCGAGCAGGCTGCGACATCGTCTGCCGAATCAGTAAAGATGCTGTTAAATTTTGTGCGCAATGCCGAGAGTGTCGCTCCCGGCGTGACCGGCGCTGAGTTTAAGCCGCTGCTGGATAGTATTCAAATTGAACATCATAGGGATCGCGCCGTACTTCATGCGACGGTGCCTCCGCAATTACTGGAGAGGCTCGTAACACCTCCAGGAACCCTGCAGGAAACGCCGCTACCGGGTAGTAACAGCAAATAATTTGCGACCAGGATAGATTGAAGCGGCATCAAAGTGGTCAGACCACCAGGATCAGCGCTGCGCCCGCTGTAAACCGTAAAACATCGTCGGAGGACTGGAAACCATGAGGAGACACTCCCTTTGCGTTGCCGCTGTTGCCGCAACGTTTGCTGCTATTGCTTTGTCTGTATCGGCACTCCATGCCGATGGACCTCCATCATCGCCCGTGATCACGGGGAAGACAGCTTTCACGGATTACTCGCAGGAAAAGCCCGGCGTACGCCGCAAAATCACGATCGCGGACCTGCCGGAACCCTACGCCACCAAGGGCGTTGATAACGGCGCGGATATGGTGAAGCGTCCTGATGGCGCGTGGCCGCAGGCTCCTGCCGGTTTCAAAGTGAGTCTCTATGCCGACGGATTGGTGCAGCCCAGGCTGATTCGCACAGCTCCAAACGGCGACCTCTTCGTAGCCATGAGTTCGAGCAACGAAATCCTGGTTTTCCGGGGAGTGGGTGCTGACGGCAAGCCAAAACAGATGGAAAAATTCGCTGATGGACTGAGCCAGCCCTTCGGCATTGCCTTTTACCCGTCGGGACCGAATCCGAAATGGGTTTACATCGGCAACACCGATTCCGTCGTTCGCTTCCCTTACAAAAATGGCGATCTGAAGGCAAGCGGGCCAGCCGAGAAACTCGCCGACCTGCCCGGTGGCGGACGTTTGCGCGGAGGCGGCCACTGGACGCGCGACATCGTCTTCTCGCAGGACGGCACGAAGATGTTCGTTTCTGTCGGCTCGCACTCTAACGTCGATGACCCGGATACGCATCCGGAAGAATTTCACCGCGCGGACGTGTTGGAATTCACGCCCGAAGGCAAATTCATCAAGATCTATGCCTACGGCATTCGCAATTGCGTCGGCGAGGCTATCAATCCGATCACCGGACAACTCTGGTGCTCCACCAACGAGCGTGACATGCTGGGCGACAATCTCGTGCCCGACTACATCACCCACATCGAAGAAGATGGCTTTTACGGTTGGCCGTGGTGGTATATGGGCCCGCATCAGGACCCGCGTCTTGAGGGCAAGCATCCGGAGTTGAAGGCGAAAGTTACCACGCCGGATGTTCTGTTGCAGCCGCACTTCGCGTCGCTGGAAATGAACTTCTACCAAGGCTCGCAATTTCCCGCTCAGTACAAGGGAGATGCCTTCGCCGCCGAACACGGTTCCTGGAACAAGGCCAACCGTGCCGGCTATGAAGTCATCCGCGTGCCGATGAACAATGGCAAAGCCACTGGCGAGTACGAGGACTTCCTCACCGGATTCACGACGGCTGACGGCCACGTCTGGGGACGCCCCGTAGGGGTGACGTTCGGCGACGATGGCTCACTCTTTGTCACGGATGACGGCTCAGGATCGATCTGGCACGTCACTTACGCCGGCAACTAGTCTACGATTCTCTCCCAGTGCTCTTCCCTTCCGTTCTGCGTCGAATCAGAATAGTGAAGGGAGGAGCACATCGTGGCTGCCACTGAAGATTTTCCCTACGAAACCCGGCTCAACATTCTGCATGAGCCCCTTGAAGTGATTGACGAAAAGGCCCTGTCGAGCGGCTGCACATACAAGTGGTTCAATCAGACCCTTTGCCAGGTAAACGACTCGGTTGTCCGCCTCGGGGTGATCGAGGGTGAATACCACTGGCATAAGCATGACAACGATGACGAGTTCTTCTATGTCGTCGAAGGCGAACTACTCATCGATCTCGAACATCGCTCGATCAGCCTTCAGCCAAGACAAGGCTTTGTGGTTCCGAAGGGAGTTGTGCACCGCACGCGAGCTCCGAAACGAACCGTCATCCTGATGGTGGAAAATGCCGGGATCATTCCGACAGGCAATTAGCCATCAGTCCTCGACAAGACGTAGAAAAGGCCGCCATCATAGGCGGCCTTTCTGTTTATTTTCGGATCTGCTTAATTTACGCCGCCACCTGCTGCGGTTCCACTACCCACGCTGGCAAGCTGCTGCATCGTCTCCCGCAGATACTTGTGTGGATTGACCGGCGTGTTACGAATGCGGACTTCATAGTGCAGATGCGGACCAGTGCTGCGGCCGCTTGTGCCGACGTATCCGATGATCTGGCCGCGCGTGACCTGCTGGCCTTCGGTCACAGCGAAGCCCGAAAGATGCCCGTAACAGGTCTTGACGCCATAACCGTGGTCGATGACGATCTCACGTCCATAACCCGAAGCGCGGTCGGCCATTTCGACGGTGCCGTCGGCGGTTGCCCGAACCGCCTCGCCAAATGTTGACGAGATATCGACGCCGGCATGAAAGGCGCCTTCACCGTTGAATGGATCTTCACGCTCGCCAAACGAACTCGTCACCGGACCGACAACAGGCCACAACGAGGGCGCATTGGCCATGCTCAGAGTATCGTCCAGACTTCCAAACGGATGACGCGTGCTGAGACCGAACGACTGATAAACCTGACCCGAAAGGGCCTTGCGGCGCAAAGCGTCCAGCTGATCAAGCGATTGCGTATAGGCCTGCTGGCTGAAACTGTCTGGGTTGTCGGTGAGCACAGGTACGGCGGCTGTTGCTGTTGACTTCGCCGTTTCCAGTTTGTTCTGCCGCAGACCGTAAAGGGCGGTGACTTCATTTGCGAGCGAGCCCAGGGACGCGGCCTGTACTTCCTTCTCGTGCGCGACCTGCTCCATATGGGCATAGTCTTTGCGGAGAGCTTCACGCTGTGAACGCACCTGATTGAAGCTGGCAGTCTTCAGCAACATGCGGGTATAGGAACCCGCCATGCCAGTGATGGTAAAAGCACCTACAATTGCCGCCGCCACGAAGACGTACGCGTAGTGCAGAGGAACGGGAATCTTTCTGAGCCGTCCATCCTCTTCGCGGGCAACAAAAATAATGTAGAAGCGTTTACGCACAACCCTACTCGTCTGAGGAACTTAACCCCTCGAAAACCTTTTCGCCTGGCAAATACACATGACGAATCTGTGACCATCGCTGAAACAGGTTTTCGGGTATTCTCTGAAGACCCTATCAGGTTGACGAATATGGGTCAACCAAAGTTTGGCGAATGGTTCCCAATCGCAAACAACTTTGGTAACTCTTACTGTCCACTCACCCGCACAAATTACACGCTTGGATGCATGACGTACCAGATTTGTGAGAGCAGGGGTATGCTGGACACCGTGTCCGCCAAGCGAAAATCCCTGCCGCCAGCAGGCGAAAAGGCGCTGGTTGCTGCCATCCGGGAGCGCGCAGCGACCCATAACCCCTTTGTGCGGCTAGGCATTGGAGACGATTGCGCGGTCTTGCGCCCTCCACCGGGCAGCGAAATCGTTGTCACCACAGACTTGTCTCTGGAACAGGTCCATTTCCGGCGGGACTGGCACGCACCCGAATCGGCTGGCCACCGATGCCTGGCGCGTGGCCTGAGCGATCTCGCGGCCATGGGTGCGCAGCCCATGGCGGCATTCCTTTCGCTGGCTGTCCCGATTGAACTGACAGGCGCGGACCCGGGACCAAGCTGGCTGGACCGCTTTCTGAACGGGCTGCTGGCGCTCGCCGACCAGCACCATGTTCCGCTCGCCGGCGGCGATACGGCACAGTCGCCTCTTTTTGACGAAGCAGGCTCGAAGCAAACGGGCATGGTCGCAGCAGACATTGTCCTCGTGGGGGCAGTTCCGAAGGGCCGTGCCCTTCTTCGATCCGGCGCGAAAGCGGGAGATCTTCTCTACGTCACCGGCGCTCTAGGGGGGGCAGAGGCAGAACTTCTCGCCCTCGGACGCAACCCGCAGGCCTTTCGCAAACTCACGAAATCAGCCCCAAAGCATCCGCATCTCTATCCCGAACCGCGTCTTGCCGCCGGAGCAAAGCTTCTCGCGCTGCGCACAGCAACGGCTGCAATTGATGTAAGCGACGGCCTCTCCACCGATCTCGCGCACCTGTGCGAAGAGTCAGGATTAGCCGCCGAGATCGACACGGCAGCCATCCCCGTCCACGCCTTGGCAGAGAAAGTGGAGAAGGACGGCTGGATTCCCTCGGCGCTGTACCTGGCACTGCATGGCGGCGAGGATTATGAACTCCTCTTCACCGCATCTCCGCTGACAAAAGTACCGGCAAAGATTGCCGGAGTGCCTATTCGCGCCGTCGGGCGCATGAAGGCGCATCGTAAAGGAAAGCCGTTCATCGAAATGATCGGGGCAGACGGCAAGCGCACATCGCTCGATGCTGGTGGCTGGGAGCATTTTCGCTAAGGCCAGGACAAATTAGACATTTTGCCTATTTTGTCTAAAATAGATAAATGCGATACGTTTCCGCCACAGATGCGAAGCAAGGATTAGCAGCGCTGCTGGACGCGGCGCAGCGTGAGCCTGTCATGATTCGCCGCCACGAGCGCGATGTGGCCGTCCTTCTTTCTCCGCAGGAATATGAGCGTCTGCGCGACCTGAACACAGCGGAATTTCAGCGTTTCTGCGATCGAATTGCAGCGCAGGCTGCGGAACGCGGCATGAATCCGGACGTCCTCAACCGGCTGCTCTCCGATGAGGACTAGGCAGCGCATCGTTGTCGACACGAACACGCTTGTCAGCCGCCTCCTCCTACCCGATTCCACACCGGCGCAGGCAGTGCGCAGGGCGGTTGATTCCGGGCAGTTACTCGTTTCCGAAGCCACCATGCTTGAACTCATGGAGGTTCTTGGACGTCCGAAGTTCGACCGCTACATATCCCTTGAAGATCGACGAAGCTTTTTCCAGCTGTTGATCTGCATCGCAGAACTTGTTCCCATCAACTATGTGGTGCATGCCTGCCGAGACCCAAAAGACGATAAGTTCCTGGAGCTGGCAGTAAATGGCCAAGCTCAAACCGTCATAACCGGAGATGCCGATCTTCTCGCACTCCATCCATTTCAAGGCATCGCGATTCTCACTCCATCCGAATATCTGAAGGATCCCGCAAACTGAAAGCCCCTTTCTCACCGCCGCCCGCGCAGGGCGCATTTGTTGTTAGCATTTTGAATGTATGCACACGAACAAAACGCGCGTTCGCTTCGCGCCTTCGCCGACGGGGCTGCTGCATGTAGGCAACGCCCGCACGGCGCTTTACAACTGGCTGGTGGCCCGCCACGCGGGCGGACAATACATTCTTCGCATCGAAGACACGGACGTTGAGCGCAGCAAGGAAGAGCACGAAACACAGCTCATCGAAGACCTGCACTGGCTCGGTCTTGAATGGGACGAGGGCCCGGAGATTGGCGGCCCACACGCTCCCTATCGGCAGTCGGAGCGGCTTGCGATCTACGACGAGCACACCCAGCAACTATTGAAAGAAGCCAAAGCCTATCGCTGCTTCTGCACCTTCGAAGAGCTCGAAGCGGAGCGCCTGCGCGCTGTCGCCGAGCATCGTCCGCAGGTCTATTCCGGCAAATGCCGTGTGATTTCCGAAGCAGATTCCGCCGCGCGAGCCGCAGCCGGAGAGCCCTTTGCAGTGCGTCTCCGCATTCCCGATCGCCCGCTGCGTTTTCACGATATCGTGCGTGGCGAGGTTGAGTTCGCCAGCGATACGGTCAGCGATCCGATCCTGGTTCGTTCCAGCGGCGTACCCGTCTACAACTACGTCGTCACAGTCGACGACGCGCTCATGGAGATCACGCACGTGATCCGCGGCGACGACCACATCTCGAATACGCCGAAGCAGGTTGCTATCTACGAAGCCTTCGGATGGTCTGTGCCGCAGTTTGCGCACTTGTCGACGATCCTCGGCAGCGACCGCGAGCGCCTTTCAAAACGTCACGGAGCCACGTCCATTGCCAGCTTCCGTGAAATGGGCATTCTGCCAGAGGCGCTGGTGAATTACCTTGCCCTGCTGGGCTGGGGTGCGAAGGACGGCACCAGCGAAACCTTCACGCCGCAGGAGCTGATCAAGGAGTTCGAACTGGAGCGCGTAACCGCGTCGCCTGCGGTCTTCGACTTCGACAAGCTGCACTGGCTCAATCGTCACTACCTCAAAGCGGCCGATCCGGCGCGCGTTCTCGAATTGGCGTGGCCCTACTTCGAAAAAGCAGGCCTCTTGCCCGCGCGCTCTTCTGCCGATCAGGAAACTGTGCAGTGGTTCGGCAAACTTGTCGCACTCTTTCTGCCTTCCATCGATCGCCTGGAGCAGTTGCCGGAGAAAGCGCAATTCGTCTTCAACTTCAACGCATCCGCTGCAAAAGAAAACGCGGAGAATGCGACCGTTCTGCAATCAGATACCGCGCAAAAGGTCCTTTCAGCCTTTGCGCAGCGCGTACGCCGACACGAGGGCGCAATAACACCGGAACAGTTCAAAGCCTGGATGAACGAGATCAAGGCCGAAACCGGAGCAAAGGGAAAAGATCTGTTCCATCCCGTGCGCATCGCACTTACCGGAGCGCATTCCGGGCCGGAATTCGATAAGCTGATTCCGATTTTTGAAGAAGGCACGCGTTTGCCGATTCCTGTCCCGGTGCCGAGCGCGCGCGAGCGGGTCGAGCAATTTGTGGCCTAGTCCCATGATGAGCGTCTATTGGATCCAACATGACCGACGGCCACACCTTGCCATCGTCGCGCGGCCGCGTGGTGCAGAGCGGCTGGAAACTGATCTGCAGGTAGTGAAGTCGTCGGGCATCGACATTCTCGTTTCTCTGCTTCCAGCTGACGAGGCCAGCTATCTGGGCTTGTCGAGAGAGGCCGAGTTTGCGCAGAAAGTCGGCATGGAATTCATCTCGTTTCCGATTCCCGATCGCGCGACCCCTGCGAACAGGGAGAATTTCTGCAAGCTGATCTCGTATCTCGCTGAGGCAGTCCAGGCTGGAAAACATGTCGGGGCGCATTGCCAAGGCTCTATTGGACGGGCCACAGTGACGACCGCTTCTGTCCTGATCGAACTGGGCTGGAACGCGGAACATGCCCTGCGCGTGATCGAAGAGGCTCGTGGCTACCCCGTTCCGGACACAGAAGCGCAACGACGCTGGATTCTTCAGTTCACGCCATGTTCAGAGAGTTGATATGGCAAGCCAAACGATGAAGCCGACCCTCGACCTCACCTTCCCACACAGTTGGTCCGCCGAGATATTAGAAAAGCGCCCACTGATTGCGCCCGCGCGGCAGTTTGTATATCCACAACAGGTAGAAGAGGTCGAACGCGGCGCGTTGGAGCTTTTGCTAAAGCCAATCGAGGGCGATGCCTTCCTCGCCACGTGCGCTCTTGGCTTCGCCGATCCATCTGCACCCACCGGCGTCTGGAGTTGTCCCAATCCTGACTGGCTCTGCGCCGCGTCAGGCGGATATGCGTACCTCATCCACACACTCCAGCCACAGCAATGGACCATGATCCCGTATCGCCCCGTGCTAAACGTACGTGCTCTGCCCGAACAGCAGTTGCTGCTCTTCATCGGACACCACTCCATCCTCGCCTGGGGGCGCGATGGGCAAGCTTGGCAGTCTGAGCGCGTCTCATGGGAAGGCATCGAAGTCACTGACATCGTCGGCGACACGCTCTGCGGCCTCGGCTGGGACCTGATCACCGACAAAGACGTCGCCTTCGCCATCGACCTCAAGACCGGAGAACACACCGGCGGCGTCACTTGTTAATCGAATAAAAACTCAAAGCTGCGTCACCCTGCTCCAGTAAACGATAGCGCCGCAACTTCCCATATTCATCCTCAAGTGTCTGTTTGCGATGATGCTCCGCGATCACAGCCGCATCGTCGGCGAGCAGAGAATCGTACTCGCCGCCCAGCAATCCCAGCACCAGCGCGTATTCCTCCGCAGCCTTGTAAGGCGGATCGAGAAACACGACATCGAAACGCAGTCCCTGTTCCGCAAGGCGCTTCACTGATGACGCCGCGCCGCGCGTTTCCAGCTGCCAGCCTTCACGAATTCCGAGAGCACTCAGATTTGCGCGAATTGCGGCAGCCGCCGGAGCAGCCTTCTCGACGAACACCACGCGTCCAGCCCCGCGGCTCAGCGCCTCGATTCCGTTCGCACCCGACCCAGCATACAGATCAAGAAACACAGCGCCTTCAATACGCGGCGCAAGCACATTAAAGAGTGTCTCGCGCAAGCGATCGCTGGTAGGCCGCGTATCGAGCCCGCGCGGAGCAGTCAGCGTACGCGAGCGAAATTTTCCTGCAATCACGCGCATCGTTTCGATACTAGCGCAGCTCTCGTCAACGATTTTCCGTGCAAGCGCGTACACAACCCCGCCAGCATACAATGGCTGAAGTAGGCTTTTTAAGGAAAGAGGACGAACGGCAAATGCGTGGTTGGTCATTTCCCCTGGGGCGCTGGTTAGGAGTGGATTTGCGCATCCACACCTTTTTTCTGTTGCTCCTTGGCCTCTGCCTGCTTTCGACAACATTGGTGAACGTCGACTCCTGGCGGGCCATCATGCTGTGGCTGGTCCTGCTGCTGGCCGTGGTCGTACGGGAAGTTGCGCGCGTCATTGTCGCCGCATACTATGGCGTGCAGTTGCGCAGCATTCTTCTGCTGCCCATCGGCGGCCTTTTCTCGTATGCGAATCCAGACAGCGCAGAGCGCGCCAGCAGCGGCAGTATACAGACCTGGCTGGCCGTCGTTGGACCTCTGGCCAATTTCGGATTCGCCATCGCCATCGGAACGCTGATTGCCGGGGCCGCGCCTCAAGTGGCTCTATTTGCCCGGCCTTGGGTCACGCCCACGCACCTCATGCGCTCGGCCGTCTGGCTCAACGTGATTCTCGGCATCCTGAACCTCATCCCAGCGTATCCGCTGGATGCGGGCCGTATCCTGCGCAGCGGCTTCAGCCGTACGCGCGGCGCGGCACAGGCCACGCGTGCTGCTTCCGGAGTGGGCCAGATTCTCGGCGCAGTCGCCGTGCTCGGCGGCATTGCTCTGCTTCTCATTCCCAGCTCCGGCCTCGGCAGCAGCCTGAGCCCGTGGCTGATCATGGGCGGCTTTTTCATCTTCGTCGGCGCACAGCTTGAAGATCAGGGCGTCATGTTCCAGTCCGTTGTCGACACGGTCACGATGCGCGACGTCATGCTCACTGATTTCTCCACCCTCGCGCCATCCGACACGCTCGAAGACGCACTCTACAAAGCCATCCACAGCCTGCAGGACGAATTCCCGGTAGTGCGTGGCGCGAACCTCGTTGGCATCGTCTCACGGCAGGGAATTCTCGAAGCGCTGCGCAGCGAAGGCAATGGCTACGTGCAGGGCGTCATGTCGCGGACCTTCCAGGTAGCGCGGCCCAATGATTCGCTCGGCTCGATGATTCGCCGCATGGCAGGTGGCCGCATGTCGCTCATCCCTGTAACGGAAGACGATCGCGTGATCGGCATCGTGACCTTGCAGAACCTGATGCACAGCATGGGCATGCTGGCTGAACACAGGCGCCTCAAGCGCGAGAACGGATAATGCCCGACGACGAAAGCGACAGTCTGATTGAAGAACAACCGAACCAGCCTCTCGCACCGGGTCTCTATCTCGTTGGCACGCCCATCGGCAACCTCGGAGACATCACGCTGCGCGCCATCCGCGTGCTGCGTTCAGCAGATCGAATTGCCTGCGAAGATACGCGCCAGACGCAAAAGCTGCTGAACCACTTCGGCATCACCACGCCAACCATCAGCTGCCACGAACACAACGAGGCCGAACGCATCCCCGAATTTCTGGCCGCCATGCAGAAAGGCGCGCGCATCGCTATCGTCTCCGATGCCGGCATGCCTGGAATCTCCGATCCCGGCATGCACCTCGCCGCCGCGGCAATCGAAGTAGGCATCGCAGTTCATCCCATCCCCGGCGCGAACGCCGCGTTAAGCGCGCTGGTCGCCTCCGGCCTTAACACGGAGCGCTTCGCCTACGCCGGTTTTCTGCCCGCAAAGGCCGGCCAGCGCCGCGCCGAGTTGGAACGGCTGGCCGCAAGTGTCGAAGACGGCACGACACTCGTCTTCTATGAAGCCCCGCACCGCATCCTGGAAACCCTCGCTGACGTGCAGGCAGTCTGGGGCGGGCAATGCCGCGTCGTCGTCGCCCGCGAACTGACCAAGCTACATGAGGAATTTCTTCGCGGCAGCGCAGCCGAAGTCGCGGCAGATCTGACCCAGCGCGACCGCATTCGCGGAGAGATTACGCTACTGGTCGAAGCGCGCGCTTTGCCAACAGATACAGCTTCAGTAAGTATTTCCACGCGTGTTGAGGAGTTGCAGAAGACAGAAGGCCTCGACGAAAGAGATGCACTCAAACGCATTGCCCGAGAGCGTGGCATGTCCAAAAGCGATATATACCGAGAGTTGCAGCGCGAACGGGCCAAACGCTAGTTGACAGGGTCCTTATCTCAGTCCCGGCGTCAAAAAGCAGGAGTGGGACCGGACGCATATTAGCCTTAACTTTCGCGCGTTCGCATCCCCCAGACAGCATTTCGATAGAATTATTAACAAACGGGATGAAGCACTAAAGTATCCTCTACTCCTGAAACGAGGTTCTTGAACATGGCAACTGCAACACTCGAACGTGTCGCGCCTGAGTACAAAGTAGCCGACATGTCCCTGGCCGACTGGGGACGCAAAGAGATTTCGATCGCCGAGCATGAGATGCCCGGCCTCATGTCGATCCGGCGCAAATACGCCGCGGAAAAGCCCCTTGCCGGCGTCCGCGTGACTGGTTCCCTCCACATGACCATTCAGACCGCCGTGCTCATCGAGACGCTGGTCGATCTTGGCGCCGAAGTACGATGGGCGAGCTGCAACATCTTCTCGACGCAGGATCACGCTGCTGCCGCTATCGCCGCCGCTGGCGTTCCTGTCTTCGCCTGGAAGGGCGAATCGCTTGAAGAGTACTGGGACTGTACCTACCAGGCGCTGAAGCATGCCGGCAGTACGGGCCCGCAGCTTGTTGTCGATGACGGCGGCGACGTAACCCTGCTGATTCACAAGGGCTACGAACTCGAAAATGGCGATGGCTGGGTGAATACGCCCTCGTCCAACCATGAAGAACAGGTCATCAAGGATCTGTTGAAGCGCATTCACGCCGAAGACCCGCAGCGCTGGCACAACGTGGTGAAGGAATGGCGCGGCGTTTCCGAAGAGACGACGACCGGCGTTCATCGCCTCTACAAGATGATGGAGCAGGGCAAACTCCTCATCCCTGCCATCAATGTCAACGACTCGGTGACCAAGTCGAAGTTCGACAACCTCTACGGCTGCCGCGAGTCGCTGGCGGACGGCATCAAGCGCGCCACCGACGTCATGGTCGCCGGCAAGGTGGCCGTGATCTGCGGATATGGCGACGTGGGCAAAGGCTCGGCGCATTCACTGCGCGGCATGGGCGCCCGTGTCATCGTAACCGAAATCGACCCCATCAACGCCCTGCAGGCTGCGATGGAAGGCTTCGAAGTCACAACCATCGAAGACACGCTGGGACGCGGCGACATCTACGTCACCTGCACCGGCAACCTGGACGTCATCACCCTCGACCACATGAAGGCGATGAAGGATCAGGCGATCGTCTGCAACATCGGCCACTTCGACAACGAAATCCAGATGGATCTCCTCAACACCGAGACCGGGGTAAAGAGGATCAACATCAAACCGCAGGTTGATCAGTATGACTTCCCCGACGGACACAGCATCTTTGTCCTGGCGGAAGGCCGTTTGGTAAATCTTGGCTGCGCTACCGGACACCCGAGCTTCGTGATGAGCAACAGCTTCTCCAACCAGACGCTGGCGCAGATCGACCTCTGGAAGAACAAGGACGTCTACAAGGTCGATGTCTATACGCTGCCCAAGAAGCTGGATGAGGAAGTGGCTCGTCTGCATCTGGAGAAGATCGGCGTCAAGCTGACAACGCTTTCGCCAAAGCAGGCGGAGTATCTAGGCGTCTCACCGGAAGGCCCGTACAAGTCAGAGCACTACCGGTACTAAAGTTGGTAGCAAGAAGGGTGCCCCATCCTGACGCAGTCAGGGTGGGGTTTTTCGTTTTCTTCGAGCTTGTCATCCTGAACGCAGTTGAAGGATCTGCTGTTTGCTTCGAAGCAAACTTCGCTTAAAACGGCCGCGCCCCTGAAACAATCCCAGCCTGGCCTGACCGCAGCGCCCATTGTCCATCACGCTTTTCGAGATACACCCATTCACCCTGCCCGCAAAAGCTTCCACACCAGTTCAGCATGTAGACCAGAGCACCTGTGCGGCGCGCGCTGAAGTACACATCGCTGAAATAGGTAATCCCGCCACAGTTCGAATATTTCTGGTTGCCATCGCCGGCAGTGGCCGAGGTACGCGACGCGCGGAACGCATTCGCCTCATCCGACGAAAGCACCACGTACTGTGAATTTGAGCTGTGCGGCAGGCTCATACGCTGATACTTCCGCGTATTGAAGTCGGCCAGCGCCTCCTGAAACGGCCTGGGATCGTTCCCCGGAGGCTGGAGCTGCGCATCCGGAGCGAGCGAGGGGTTCATATCGTCAATGTTGACGGTCGTATCCGCAATCGCCCAGCACTGGTTCTGGCCGCGCCCGAGGTTCTGGAACACAGCGCCGTTATGAAGCAGCGCGGAGTAAACCGCGCCGATATCGTGCTGATCCGCAGCCGTGTGGACAGGATCGGGGGGCTTTGCGAAGGCCGAACCGGTGAGTACCCCTGCCAGGAGAATCGACAGTCCCCACCGCATCTTCATAGCTTTAATGGGCTCCAGCAGTGTCCCATGGAGCGGGTGAGCGCGCGATGGGATTCTTGTCTCGCCCCTTCAGGCGATCGTAAAAATAATCGTCGCTTGTAGTGCCGATGGACTCGTTATACAGGCTAGGCGAGCCGACAGCCTCTTTCAGTTCTTCGCTGAAGCGGTGAATCGCCTTCAGGTGATCCGCCGTCGCCGCAATCTCCAAGTGCTTCGTTTTCAAGGATTTCTGGAAGCCGCGATCGAGCAGGTGGGCAGTCTCGCCGCCCAGCACAAAGCCCGGACGCGCAGCGAAAGCCACGCTTCCGTCATTTGCCTTCGCAATCACAGCGGCGCAGCCATGCTTCTGCACCCGATATTGCCCTGCGACCCCGGAAACGGGTTGCACATCAAATTGAGAGCTGCGAAGGTTTGCGAGAATTTCGTCGAAGGTTAGCTGCTTCGTTTTTCTAGGCATAGCGGTAAAGGCACGGCAGAGGCTACACTTAGAGATAAGCTGCCGCGTGCTTTCACTGTCGCACACTTTTGCCGCAGGCTGCAACGCAATCGTATGGCAACGTACTCGGTCCTCTCCCAGTCTATGGGCTCGACTCTTCTGGAACGCATCGGTAACACACCCTTGGTGCGTCTGGAGCGCCTGATCGCCCATCTGCCGGGAATTCAGATCCTGGGCAAGGCCGAGTGGGCCAACCCCGGCGGATCGGTGAAGGACCGCGCCGCTTCCTCGATCGTCTCCGCAGCAGCCCCACTGTGAACGCGCGGATGATCGAGGCCGAGCTGGCCTCCGGAATTATGACCGCGGCGAACTATTCCTATGACGCCAGGCGCGCCAGCGGCGCCGGCTTCTTCATCATCGGCGACGCCTTCGCGTTCATCGATCCGGTCTTTTCGAGCGGGGTGCTGCTCGCGATGACGGCGGGCGAGATGGCCGCGGAGGTTGCCGCGTTGTGGCTCACCGATTCTCGCGCCGGCCTCGCTCTGGCACGCCGGGCCGAGCGCCGGCAGCGCCGCGCGATGCACCGGCTGAGCTGGCTCATCTATCGCATCAATCATCCGGTCTTCCGCGATATGTTCATGGCGCCGAGCGACGTTCTCCGCAT
>Ga0209139_10000238_pt1 | contig 18188 bp, 14 predicted proteins | sample BogFormECP14_OM3_FD_188246 | JGI IMG/M metagenome (GOLD analysis project Ga0209139, IMG submission 188246) | Bog forest soil microbial communities from Calvert Island, British Columbia, Canada - ECP14_OM3 (SPAdes) (version 2) | ecosystem: Environmental > Aquatic > Freshwater > Wetlands > Bog ...
AATAGGCGAGCTGGCTGACGGGAACAAAGAGCGTGGCGATGCCGAGGCCTTGTATGACGCGCGCCAGGGCTTCATGACGATAGTCGGTGGCCAGAGTGAAACTCGCGAAATACCACATGGCACAGGCGAACACGACGTATCCAAAACCGAGCAGACGCTGCACTCCTAGCTTGGGAAGAATTCTGACAACTACAGGCGCGAGCATGACGATGACGAAGGCGCCGGGACCGAGGACCAGCCCGGCGTCTGTGGCGGTGTAGCCATAAAGTCGCTGCAACATTTGCGGGATCAGCACGGTGGAGCCGTAGAGTGTGAAGCCGAACAGGAAATAGAAAATGTTGGCGAGCGCGAAGTTTCTGTCGGCAAGTAGACGGATTTCCACCACGGGATCGGGATGACGCCACTCCCAGATGATGGCGAAAAGCAAAGCGACCACGGCGATGGTGAAGAAAACGATGATGAAGTTGCTTTCGAACCAATCTTCGGTCTGCCCGCGATCGAGAACTACCTCCAGGCAAGCGAAGGCCATGGCCACGGAGAAAATTCCCCAGACGTCGATTTTCAGTTTGCCGGAGCGCCGGGCGGCTTCCACCTCACGCGTGAACTCCGGCGGATCGGAGAGTACACGGCTGGTGAGAATCAAGGAGATGATACCGATGGGGATGTTGATGAAGAACACCCAGCGCCAGCTCCAATGGTCGGTGATCCAGCCGCCGAGCGGCGGCCCAATGGCGGGCGCGGTGACAATGGCCATGCTGTAGAGAGCGAAGGCGGCGGCGCGCTTGGCGGGCGGAAAAGTGTCTACCAGGATGGCTTGTTCAACCGGGGCCAATCCTCCTCCACCAACGCCCTGCAGAACGCGAAAAAAAATCAGCATGCCGAGGCTGGGAGCGAATCCGCACAACAGCGAGCTGATGGTGAAAAGCGCCACGCAAATCATGTAGTAGCGCTTGCGACCGAAAACGCGGCTGAGCCACGCGGAGAGCGGCAACACCACCGCGTTGGAAACGAGGTAGCTGGTGAGCACCCAAGTGCTTTCATCGGCGCTGACGGCGAGTCCGCCGGCGATGTGCGGCAAGGCGACGTTGGCGATGGCCGTGTCCAGCAACTCCATGAAGGTAGCCAAGGTGACGGTGACGGCAATGAACCATGGGTTGATGGCCACGCGAGGAGTGGGGAGGCTGAAAGCGGCGGTGGCGGGATTAAGGGTTTCGGCCATGAGGTCGCTGCCTAGTTTGATGCACTAGAGACCGTTCGGTCGCATTCATGGTATCGCGGGATTCTGAAAAAGACCAGTCGGTCTCAGGGTTCAGAACGAGGTCAATTGCGCACAGGTGGGGAGCCGGGGGAGAGGATTTTAACGCAGAGGACACCGAGGACGCGGAGGAAGGGAAAATGGAGGAAGAAAGAAAGAGAAAAAGAAAAAGAAAGGGCCCGGCCTATGTCAACGACACAGGTCGGGCCTCGCCGAGACGCTCTTTTTCGGAGCCTCGGTTTCAGGCGGACGCTTGGCTACTGCGGCCTAAGAACGCCAGCAGTTCCGCGTTGATGCGGTCCTTCAACGTGGTGCACATGCCGTGCGGCGCGCCGGGGAGTACCTTGAGAACGGCACCCTTCACGATCTTTGCGGATTGTAAGCCCGCCGCCACGATGGGCACGATTTGATCGTCATCGCCGTGCAAGATGAGCGTGGGCACGTCGAATTTCTTGAGGTCTTCAGTCAGGTCGGTCTCGGAGAAGGCTTTAATGCATTCGTAGGCCGCGGGATATCCGGCCAACATGCCTTGCAGCCAGAAATTTTCGCGTACGCCTTCGGAAATTTTTGCGCCTGGGCGGTTGTAACCGTAGAAAGGCATGCTGAGGTCCTTGAAGAACTGCGAGCGGTCGGCTTGAACGCCGGCGCGGAGTCCGTCAAACACTTCGATGGGCAAGCCAACGGGATTGGCCGGAGTCTTGACCATCAGCGGGGGCACGGCGCTGATCAGGACAGCCTTGGCAACGCGCCCGGTGCCGTGGCGGCCAATGTAACGCGCCACTTCGCCGCCGCCAGTCGAGTGTCCGACGTGAATGGCGTCCTTCAGATCCAGCGCTTTGGTGAGCGCGGCGAGATCGTCGGCATAGGTGTCCATGTTGTTGCCGCTCAGCGGCTGGCTGGAGCGGCCATGTCCGCGACGGTCATGAGCGATACAACGGAAGCCACGCGCAGCGAGAAAGTACATCTGATCCTCGAAGGCGTCAGCGTCCAGCGGCCAACCGTGGCTGAAGACCACGGGCTGTCCGGTGCCCCAATCGTTATAGAAGATGTCGATGTTGCCGGAGTTCTCTTTGCCTACGGTGATAAATGGCATGTATCCCTACCTTTCGTTTGTCCTGCGCGGATCGGATGTTGAACAAGAAGTGGATTGCGTGACGCCCGGATTTGACGGAGTAAAGACTGTCGCCTCTAGAGACCGCTAACGATTTCGGATAGAAACCAGGTTCGGCGCTCGGTTTCGTCGATCCAGTTTTCGATCAGGCTGGCGGTGGCGACGTCGTGATGCTGATCGCAGACTTCGTGCAAGGAGCGGAGAAAGCGCGTCAGCTCGCGATTGTCGGCGCGCAATTCGGTGAGCATATCGGATGTAGCAACGGTTTCCTGATTGTTATCCGTAAGCCGCTGATGTTTGGAGACGTCGCCAATGGAGCGGAGCGTGGTGCCGCCAATTTTGCGGGCCCGCTCGGCAATATCATCGGTCATGGCAAAAATTTGCTCGGCGTGTTCATCAAGGAGCAGATGATAGTCGCGGAAGTGGCGGCCGGTCATGTGCCAGTGGAAATTCTTGGTCTTGAGATAGAGCGCGAAGGTATCCGCCAACAAGTGGCGAAGACCACTGGAGATTTCCTCGACACCCTGTTTACTAAGGTCGGCGGAAAGTTCGGAGGCGCCGGTTGATTCTTTTTGTAGTCGAGCTGCGTTGCGAGTAGTCATGATTTCTGCTCCTCATTTTTTGATTGCTGTGAGCGAGATTCCGGGGGCCTTCACGCGCCGGAATTTTTCACGCACCTGAAATTGGAGATTTCTTCTAAGATGCGCGCTGTTCGCTAAGTCTCGGTAGCGGCCGCCGGCTGGCGCCGTAACCCATCCTGCGCAGCCTGGCGGACTTTCGCAGCGCGACCTTGGCGTGGAATAGCCGCGCCTTGGCGGCCGAGACGGAGATGCCGATCTGTGCGGCGGCTTCTTTCAAGGAATGTCCTTGAAATTGCTGCAACTCGACAACTTCGCGAATCGCGGGACGCAATCCGCGGACGGCAGTTTGCAGAATTTGTTGCCTTTCCTGTTGCGCATAGCGTTTTTCAGGGTTCGGGGCGTGGTCCGGCACTTCCCAGTAGACTTCCGTGACGCCGGAGGAGTTGTTCGAACCATCAATGGAAATCTCCCGCGAAGTGCGCTGCTTGCGTAGAATCATGAGCGCGGAATTGATGGCGATGCGGGTAAGCCAGGTGGTGAAACTGGCGCGACCGTCGAAGTCCTTGATGTGCAGGAAGGCGCGCACCAGGGAATCCTGAAGCGCATCTTCGGCATCTTCGCGATTCTTGGTGATGCGGCGCGTGGCCTGGAAGACCTTTTGCATGGAACGCTGGCAGAGAATCTCGAAGGCCTCGGATTGCCCGCGTTTGGCGGCGGCTACGAGGCCGCGTTCGTCGAACTCGCGAAATCGGTCATGTAGCATGACAACGGCGCTTGGTGCGTGAAATATAGCTGCTGATTGAAGGGACATATTGGGCTCCTCAGAACTAATTTTATTTTGAGGCGGCGCGCTTTCTAATTCAGAAACTTCATGGCCGCGGACCGCACGATCATTGACGGGCTCAGTGTGATGTTCTTCGCGAGCCTGCGAAACCCTAGATAGTGCTTACGAACGCCCCCTCAAAAGTGTGACGAATAACCCAGCCCGATGCGCGCCTGAACCGGCAACGAAGCGGCCATTTCTCAGTCGGCGCAAGTGGCTCAAGCGACTGGCTTTGTGCGATCAACTTTGAGGCCACAAAAAGATGTAGCGATTTCAGTTTTTCGGAGAGAACCGTCGATTTGCGGAATAACGAGACTGGGAACTTAGGCGGGCCAGGTTCAGTGATCGTCAGTATCCTTGCCGGAAGAGACCACGAGCACGCGGCGGCCGAAAATCCGCGCGTCGATCGAGTAGGCTCCCGGTCCAAGCAATGCCAGAGCGACGGGATTCAGAATGAGAAAGAACACAACAGGCGAATCAAATCTGCCGGCGAGCAGCACACCGAGTACGTCGATAACGCAGACCAGAATAGAAAAAACGGGAGTAAGGAAGCCGAAACAAAGACAGATAGCGGCAAGAGAAAGAAATCCCATAGCCCAGCGTGAAGCCAGAACGCCCTGCGCGGCGGGATTATCGAGCAAGGGCAGGATAGCGACGGAGATGCGCAATAGCAGTAGCGCCACGCCTGGTCCGCCGCCGGGAAACATAGCAAAGAGTCTTTGCACGACGGAAAGCGTATAGCGCTGTTCTGCAAGGGGATACACGAAAGAGGGGTAGCCCTTTGTAACTCCTTTGAGGTAAGGACGAAAAGCCACAGGAGGAGTACCCTTGTTCAGCAAACGCGGAGCAGGCGCCCAGGTATGGAATCGCGAGCCAATGCGGAAGTGCCGGAACAAGTGAACGCGGTGCAAACACGAATCAAGGTACTGACGGTGGACGACCACCCGCTATTGCGGGAAGGCATCGCCGCGGTACTGGAAGGTCAGCCTGATCTGCAGTTGGTGGGAGAAGCAACCAACGGACGGGAAGCGATCGACAAATTTCGGGCCTGTTTGCCGGATGTGGTGTTGATGGATTTGCAGATGCCGGAAATGAACGGGATCGATGCGATCGCGGCCATCCGCAGCGAGTATCCCGACGCCCGAATTGTGGTGCTGACTACATACAAAGGCGACATGCAAGCGATCCGCGCATTCAAGGCCGGTGCTTCGGGATACCTGCTGAAGAGCATGCTGCGCAAGGAACTTCTGGATACCATTCGCCTGGTGCATGCGGGGAAAAAACGTATTCCGCCGGAGATTGCCAGCGAGATAGCGGAACACCACTCGGATGATACGCTGACGCAGCGGGAGATCGAGGTCTTGCAGCACGTGGCAACCGGAGCGGCAAACAAAATGGTCGCAGGGCATTTGGGGATTTCTGAAGAGACCGTCAAAGCACATATGCGAAGCATTCTGGCGAAGCTATCAGCGAACGATCGGACGCACGCGGTGATGATCGCGCTAAAACGCGGGATTATCGAACTGTAGATTGTGCGGAAGCAGATTTCGCTCACGTCCATCGGAGGACGGCCGAGTCCCCAGAGCGAATACTAAGATTGGTGGACGTGACCGGGATCGAACCGGTGACCCCCTGCTTGCAAAGCAGGTGCTCTCCCAGCTGAGCTACACGCCCTCAGAAACAACAGCTTCTTATTCTAAGCCATTTGCGATTTCCCGCGCCACCGCGATGCCCTTGGCGCGACGCGGCAAGAGCACCCATGTCGTTAAAGAAGTGGCCTTCGGAACTCGCCAGTTCTGCTCGCGCGGAACAGAAATCCCCGCTGTGCGCTTTGTCGGCTACCAGACATTCGCTATACTGACGCAGCCTCCTCTCACCCGCGCAACCCCGCGCGGGATGGCGGAGTTCAACCATTTCAGATTCGACGCGGCAACCCGGCGCCTGCGGGTTCCAAACGCCCCGCGCGATAGAAGATCGGAAACTGTGGCAATACCTGAACGGGACTCCCGCTTAGCGCGGGCTGAAGGCGATGTAATGATTGTGGGCGGTTCGGCCGCCGGGCTTTTTACCGCGGCAAAGGTCGCGCAGGGTGGCCGCAAGGTGCGCGTCCTGGAGTCCAAGCCGGGTTTCGAGCCGGCGTCGCGCACGCTGATCGTCACCGATCATTTCCGCAATCAGCTGGGAATCGCGGCCAAAGAAAGCATTATCAACGAGATTCGCCGCTTTGAACTTTTCACCGACGGACGTTCCGCACAAGTCGCGTTAAATAAGCCGGATTTGATCATCGAACGCTCGCGCCTGATTTCCGCGCTGGCGCGTGACGCGCAAAAAGCGGGCGCCACGCTGGATTTTGATACGCGCTTCCTCGGCCTCGCACCCAACGGCCACGGATTGCGGGTACAGGTTGAATCGGGTGGGCGTCGCGAGGAGCTGCACGCAGACAGCCTGGTGGGGGCCGATGGGGCTACCAGCCGCGTGGCGCGCGCTTCCGGTTGGCCGCCGATCGAGACCGTACCATTGATGCAGGCCATCGTTCGTTTGCCCAAGGATTGTCCTCCGGATACCACACGCGTGTGGTTCGTCCCCGACGACACACCGTACTTCTATTGGCTGGTTCCGGAGTCGCCGGAGCGCGGTGCGTTGGGCATTATCGGCGAGGACGGCCGCGACACCAAGCGCTGCATCGAACGCTTTCTGCAAAAGAAAAATATGGAGCCACTTGAGTGGCAGGGCGCGCGCATTCCCGTTTACAAGAAGTGGATTCCGGTTCGTCGCCGGATCGGCAATGGAGAGGTTTTCTTGGTTGGGGACGCTGCGGCACAGGTGAAAGTTTCGACCGTCGGCGGCATTGTGACCGGCTTCCGCGGCGCGCTCGGGGTGGCCGAAGCCATCCTGCGCAATGGCAACAGCGGCGAACTCTCTGCCCTCCGACGGGAACTCGGCACGCACTGGCTCATTCGCCGGACACTGCATCACTTCCAGCAGAAAGACTATTCGCATCTGGTGGATCTGCTGAATAGCGCGGCTCGTCAATCTCTCGGAGAGATTAATCGCGACGAATCTACGCGCTTGCTTTGGCAAGTGGTGCGGCGACAGCCGCGCCTGGTGTTGCTTGGGCTTCGGGGGCTGCTGATGGGCAGTGCCACTAAAGTCTGAGAGATCTCCGTAGCTTCTCAGTACCCCGCGTGCCTCATTTTCCTGCATCGCAGTATACAAAGAATGCTCCGCGATTGACGGTTCCGCTGCTTTGTTCCGCTAGTTTTTTTCAGTCATAATAGGGGATTGCAATCTCGCTTCGGACCGCAACAGGAGACGTAGTCCGCAGCGCTTATCGAGGAGTGTTCTCATTGCGCATCTCAGTCATTGGCTGTGGGTACGTGGGACTAGTTACGGGCGCATGCTTGGCCGAGGCTGGGCACGAAGTGGTGTGCACGGACATAAACACCGACCGCATTGCGCAGCTCAATGCTGGCGGTGTGCCCATCTACGAGCAACACTTGGGCGAGATTTTGGCGTCCGCGCGAAAGGCCGGCAAGATTTCCTATACCTCGAATATCGGCGAAGCCATTCGCGCCGGAGATGCCATCTTTATCTGTGTCGGTACGCCACCAAAGGAATCTGGCGAAGCGGATCTTTCGGCCATCGATCATGTAGCGCGGCAAATCGCTGCCGAAGCACAATCACCGAAGCTAGTCGTCGAAAAAAGCACTGTCCCCGCGCGCACCGGCTTGGAACTCAGCCGCGCTCTCAAGGCCTATTCACGCGGCGGCAGCTTGAAATTCAGCGTCGCTTCCAATCCCGAATTTCTGCGCGAAGGCACCGCGGTGTATGACTTTTTTCACCCTGATCGGATTGTTGTGGGAGTGGAAGATTCTTCCACAGCGGATCAATTGCGCGAAATCTATCGTCCCATCCTTGAACGCAAATTTCATTGCCCGGTACACCAGGGCGCATGCCCTGTGGGGGCCAAAGCCGAATTTCTGGTGACCACCATTAATAGCGCAGAGCTGATCAAACACGCTTCCAACTCTTTCCTGGCGCTTAAGATCAGCTACGCCAATGTGATCGCGGACCTCTGCGAAAGGATTGGCGCGGACGTTGAGCAAGTTACGCACGCCATGGGCCTCGATCCGCGCATCGGCACGCAATTCTTGAAAGCCGGATTGGGCTTCGGGGGCTTCTGCTTTCCCAAGGACGTTCAGGCTTTTATCCATCTTTCCGCCACCGTGGGGGTGGACTTTGAAATTCTGAAAGCCACCGAGCGCGTTAACAAGCAACGCATCGAGCGCTTCCTTGAAAAGGTTCATAAAGCTCTATGGGTCGTGAAAGGCAAGCGCATCGCCGTGCTAGGCCTGGCCTTTAAGGCCAATACCGACGACATTCGCTTTGCTCCCGCGTTGGACGTAGTCAAGAAGCTGCTTGACGAAGGCGCACACCTCCACGCCAGCGATCCCGAAGCCATCGCCGGAACGCGCAAGTTGTTTCCGCAAATCGAGTATCATGACGATCCGTACGAGACGTTGAAAAATGCCGACGCTGTGCTGGTATGCACCGAGTGGGACGTTTTTAAGAAAATAGATTGGGAACGTGCCGGCAAATTGATGGCCCGCAAATTGGTGATCGACGGACGGAATCTCTATTCGCCAAAGCACATGCGTGACCTAGGATTCGAATACTATTGCTTCGGCCGCGAATAGGAGCTTTGCGATTCCTGATATTCCTTCGCAAAATAAGCCAGCGTGGTCGCCAGGCCCTCGTCTAAATCAACCTTTGGCTCCCAGCCAAATAGCCGTTTGGCCTTGCTGATATCCGGCTGGCGCCGCTTCGGATCGTCTTGTGGCAGCGGCTCGAAAACAATATTCGGCTCGGGACGGTAGTGCCTGCGAATGTGTTCCGCAAATTCCAAAATGGTCATCTCTCGTGGATTTCCTATATTCACGGGAAAATGTTCATCCGTATGCATCAGGCGGTAAATTCCCTCGATCAGATCATCCACGTAGCAAAAACTGCGTGTCTGCTTACCGTCACCGAAGATCGTCAGTGGCTTGCCGCTGAGCGCCTGATAGACAAAATTGGGCAGCGCTCGTCCATCATTCAACCTCATGCGCGGGCCGTAGGTATTGAAAATGCGAACGATGTGGGTATCCAAGCCATGATGGGTGTGGTACGCCATGGTCAAGGCTTCCGCGAAGCGCTTCGATTCGTCATAGACCGAGCGCGGCCCGACCGGATTGACGTGCCCCCAGTAATCTTCGCGCTGCGGTGAGATTTCCGGGTCTCCGTAGCACTCGCTGGTGGACGCCAGGAAAAATTTCGCGCCCTTCGCCAGCGCCAGATCCAGGGCATTCAGCGTGCCGAGCGATCCTACCTTCATCGTCGCAATGGGATGTTTCAAATAGTCCGGAGGACTGGCGGGGGAGGCAAAATGCAGGACGTAGCCGACGTCCCCCGCGATGTGCATCGCATCGCTCACATCCAACTTCAGAAACTCAAACTTCCCGTTCCCTTTGAGATGCGCGAGGTTCTTCTCCGACCCAGTGATCAGATTGTCGAGCGCCAGAACTTCCCAGCCCTCTTTGAGCAGCCGATCGCAAAGATGCGACCCGAGAAAACCGGCTCCACCCGTAATCACCGCGCGCATGCGCCCTCCAGACACCACACCACAATCCGTTAGTGTACCGTGCACCTCTCGGATTGACCATACATCCGCGGCACGCTAGGCTTCTGCGCGTTGTGAAACTCTTTCCCAAAAAAATGCCAACGCAGCTCGGCTCCTCACACACTGCCGTCAGCCGTCGCACTTTGCAGTCCTTAGCAGGGCTTTTCACGCTCGCGATTCTGCTATCGATGGTGTTCCTTCTTAATGTAGGGCGCTGGCTGGTGGTTGAAGACCCGCTGGCGAAAGCTCAGGCCATCGTTGTGCTCAGCGGACGTCTCCCCACGCGAGCGCTCGCCGCAGCGCAACTCTATCGGGATGGATTCGCTCCAGAAGTTTGGCTGACACACTCCGCCCAACCGGGCGAAGCCCTCGCGGCGCTCGACATCCCCTACGACGGTGAAGATGTTTACAACGCCCGCGTTTTGTCCCACGAAGGGGTTCCCATCCAGGCAATCCATGTATTGCCCGATCCCATCGTCAACACTGCCGACGAAATGGCTGTAATCGCCGACGCCCTGCCGCCAGACAAGACCGGCGTCGTGATCATCGTGACTACCAAGGCGCATACTCGGCGCACTCGCGAGTTGTGGCGGCGCATCGCCAAGGATCGCGGCCGCGCCATCATCCGCGCGGCGCCTAACGATCCTTTCGATCCTGCGCACTGGTGGCGCACTAGCGGCGACGCGCTGGATGTTGTGCGTGAATGCCTGGGATTGCTGAATGCATGGGCAGGCTTGCTGCTGCACGGCTCGTAGTTCAATTGCGCTTCAGAAGAAAAAGAATCTCTTTTTGCGCTGCTCGTTGCTTTCATCCAGAACTTCCGGAACGTGCGGTAGTTCCTGGCCCTCGAAGGCGGCCAGAGGATTTTCGACGAATAGCGCCTCGGCTTTCTCTTTGCCAAATTGTGCTTCTACGGCATCGTATGCCCCGCGCAAAACCAGCGGTCGCGTCTTCGTGTTGTGCGCATCGCTGGCCACAAAATGCACCAGCCCCTCGCCAATCCATCGCCACGCATGCTCTTGCGCACCCTGTCCAAAACCTCCGGTCAACGATCCGCCGGTCACTTGCACGTAGCACCCGTGCTGCACCCAGGTTCTCAGCCGTTCGGGATGAGCGCGCAGGATTGCGTTGCGTTCCGGATGGGTGATCACCGGTTGCAGACCGGCCAGTTGCAGCTCATGCAGACGGTGGTCCATCGGCGGGGGGATGGAAAATTCATTGAACTCCACCAGCAGATAGTTTTTCTGGTTGATGCAAAACCGCGGCGCGTCCTCGCGCAGCGCAATCATATTCTCCGGGCTCATGTGAAAATCGCAGCCGGTGGCCAGCAGCAAACGGTCACCAAGACGCTTCTGCAAATCGTCGCGGCATGCCCGCACGCGGCGGAAGTCAAAGACATACGAACTGCTCGAGTGCGGCGTGGCCACCACACGCGTGACGCCGTCCGCGATGGCCGATTCTGCCATCTGCAACGATTCCTCGATCCCCTGCGAGCCATCGTCTAGACCAGGCAAAATATGGCAGTGCAAGTCGATCATAGGGTTCCCGTCATTCTCGAGCGAAAGATCATCGCAAACCATTTTCCCTCTGTACCCGTGCCCGCGGCAACCTCCGTGAACGAGCTGTAACATACTCAATACCGCGTGTTTTTCTCTCGCGCCCTAAACTGCTAACATTCTTCCATCGACGCCGCGCTGACTTGTCGACCCGTTGCCTGCCGGAAATAACCGGTCTGCCGTCCGCGTATCGTTTTGCGCAATTTTTTGTTTACCGCGCTAGCCGCGGCAGCTCACGAGGAGTCCCTCTTACTTCATGCCGGTCGATAGGAAACCAGAATTTTTTAAAGGTGCGCAACTCAAGGTAGCGATTATCGGTTGTGGTTACGTGGGTTTACCGCTGGCGTTGCGCTTCGCGGAGGCCGGACACCGCGTCACGGGTTTCGATACCGACCCCGCCAAGGTCAGCCTGTTGAATGCGGGGAAATCGTACATCCAGCACATTCAGCAAACGAAAATTCAGCAGTTCGTCAACAGCAAGCATTTCGGCGCCACCAACGATTTCACCAAGCTGAAAGAAGTCGACGCCATCATTATCTGCGTCCCCACGCCGCTCGACGAACGGCGCGAACCAGACCTTAGCTACGTGGAACAAACGGCGCTCGCCATCTATCCGAATTTGCAGCGCGGACAGCTCGTGGTCCTCGAATCCACCACCTATCCCGGCACCACCGAGGAACTCGTGCTGCCGATCCTGGAAAAGAGCGGCCTGCACTGCTCGATCGCCGCGGGGCCGGAAAACGAAAATATCCCCTGCGACTTTTTCCTGGCTTTTTCGCCGGAGCGCGAAGATCCCGGCAACAAACAATATGGCTTGGCGCAGATTCCGAAGGTGGTGGGCGGTCTGAACCCACCCAGCAGCCGCGCCGCGGTAGCCCTGTACGCACAGGTCGTAGCCCGCGTCGTGCCAGTTAGCTCCACGCGGGCCGCGGAAATGGCCAAACTTCTGGAAAATATTTTCCGCTGCGTGAATATCGCCCTCGTCAACGAGCTGAAAATGCTCAGCCTGCGCATGAATATCGATATTTGGGAAGTGATCGACGCCGCCGCCACCAAGCCATTCGGCTTCATGCCGTTTTATCCAGGACCGGGACTCGGCGGTCACTGCATCCCCATCGATCCGTACTATCTTTCCTGGAAGGCCCGCGAATTCGATTTCTCCACCCGTTTCATCGAGCTCGCCGGCGAAGTCAATACCGCCATGCCATATCACGTGGTTGACGCCATCGCCGCCGCCCTCAACAACCACAAGAAGAGCCTGAAGGGTTCCAAGCTCCTGATTCTCGGCATGGCCTACAAAAAAGACGTGGACGATCTTCGCGAATCGCCCACGCTGAAAATCATGCAACTGCTGCAGCAGCGCGGCACGGAGTTTGACTACAACGATCCGTACTTCCCGCACCTGCACAAAATGCGCCATTACAATTTCGCAGAGATGAAGTCCGTGCCGCTGAATCCGCAAACTTTGGCCAGTTACGACGCCGTGGTGATCTCCACCGACCACTCCAGCTACGACTACGCCGCCATCGTCGATGCCGCCAAGCTGGTCATCGACACGCGCAACGCCACGCGGCGCGTAGTACGGCACCGCGACAAAATCGTTCTGTGCTAGTGTTTCATCCGAGCCAGCCGGATCAGGAAGACAAACTACCTTTCGCCAACCTTCACCAGCTCCACTCGAGCCGTGGCGACGGGAATCACCGCTTCGATCAGCACCGGCGTACGCAGCGCGTTATTCGCCAGATATAGCGAGAATTGCGCGTCCTTCATCTCCGCCCCGTTATCAAGCACGTGAATTGCGATCTTCGACGCGCGAAAATTTCCCGCCGCCACGCTAACCACTTCTGCAGCGCTCTCCCGCCGCGCGCGCACCTCATACAATTTGTGCCCGTCATACACCGGACTGCGCACCTCGGGAATCTGAGACCAATCCACGCCGCGCAAATACTGCAGCATCCCCAGCGGATCCCTCGTCCCTGGCAGCACGCGCGCCTCCGTCACATCCGACGGCGCCACCTCCCGTCCGGTAGCCGTCATCCGCTGCACGGAGTCCACCTTTTGCCCGCGTTCATTCAAGTGCATCTCATACTGCAAACTGGTCATGGAAGAGGCCTCGCTGAAGGAATCAAACTGGTCGTCCAGCGCAAACACCATGCGCAACGGATTTTCCGTGTGTGCAAACGCCTGCAAGTGCCACACGCTCTTGCCCAGAAAATCCCGCCGCTCGCCCACCTGCAGCCGCAAATTCGCCACATTATTCAGCTTGGCCATGCTGGCGCTGAACTCCAGCACCTCCCCAGCACGGACCACCGGCTCGTTGCTCTTCTTCGCGTCCACCCCGGAGGACGCGGGGGACGCGGAGCCCTCATTTGATGTAGCGTCGGGAGCTGTTCCTCGGTTGCGAGCCACCGTAGTCGTTGGCGGATATTCCGGTCCCGACGTCAGCATCGGCCTCGCGGACACATGTTTCACGTGGAACCAGTAGTAAGCGCCAACGGCGCAAACCACCAAAGCCAATAACGCCATCACTCGTATAACTCGGAGACCCATGTTTGTCGTGCGCCTAACCGGCTTTCGTGCCTCAGCAACATCTGACACCATATCAGCGTACCAAAATGCCAGCATCGCCGCCCCAGCAACGCCATCGCCGTCAGACAACCTTGCTCCCCCGACGCCCATCTTTATTCCAGGTCACTCGGCTGCGCAACGGGGGATAAACAAACCATTTTCAAATGGACGCCGGTTCTCAAGGAAATGCCGGAGCTTTTTCTTTACCTGTTCCGCCCATGCTAGGCTATTGCTTTCCTTGACCGGCCCAAACAGCGTGAATTCTCTCTCTCAACGACCAAGTCGTTTCGCCCTCCGCACCTCGCTGTTTCTTTGCACCCTCTTTGCTCTCTTGCAATTTCCCACGTATGCTTCTCCACAGCAAACCCACCTCCCCAACGCCAAAGGCCAACTCGCCGAAATCTCGTCCAGCGGTCCGCAGCGCCGCCAAGGCGACCTGTACTTCGCGGACGACAACGTCGTGGTCATCTATGGCGACGCCCGTCTTACCGCCGACCACGTTCAATACAATGACGCGACTTCCGAGATCATCGCCACCGGCCACGTGAAATACGACTTCGAAAATCAGCATCTCGATGCTGACGACGCGCATTACAACGTCAGCACCGGCCACGGTCTCTTCCATCACGTGCATGGCACGGTGAAAATCGTCAGAAAACCCAATCCCACCATCCTCGTCTCGGAAAACCCTTTGTATTTCAATGGCGAAGAAGTCGAGCGGCTTAGCGAAGACGTCTATGTGATCCGCAAAGCATGGATCACCATTTGCGATCCCGAACATCCCAGTTGGCAATTCTTCGCCGCACACGCTCACGTCCAACTCAACGACAAAGTCGCTCTGGTCAACGCCAACTTTCGCCTCTTTCGCATTCCCCTCATTTGGCTCCCTTATGCGAACGCCCCGGCAGGCTCCAAAATTCGCCAAACTGGCTTTCTCGTCCCGGATATCGGCCACAGTTCCGTTAAGGGCCTGGTCCTTGGCGACGCCCTTTACTTCGCCCCCACCAGCTGGATGGACGCCACGCTCGGCGCGCAATATTTCAGCCTCCGCGGCGCCAGCGAACGCGGCCAATTGCGCATCCTGCCCACTGAAAACACTTCCATCACCTACAACTATTTTGGCGTCGATGATCGCGGCCTGATTAACTCGCTCGGGCAACGCCAGCCCGAAGGCGGCGAAGATCAGCGCCTCGAAATCAAAACCCTGCTCCCCGGCGGCTGGCGTTTCGTCACCGATTACAATCAGCTTTCCTCCCTCACCTTCCGTCTGGCCTTCTCTGACACTTTTGGCGAAGCCATCAACTCTGAAGTACGCAGCGCCATCTTCCTCTCCAAGAATTATCAGGGCTTCAGCTTCAACATCGCGGGCATCAACGACAAGAGCTTTCTCACCCTTCCCACGCTGGTTCCTCCGCTTATTCCGGCAACCAGCGTCACCCTGCGCAATTTCCCCGAGCTTCGTATCAGCTCGGTCGACCAAGCTCCGTGGCAAAGTCTCCCGTTCTATTTTTCCTTTGACTCCTTCGCCGGGGCTTCGCGCCGCTCCGATGAATTCATCGACACTCCGAAATTCGTTTCCCGCGCGGAATTCGCTCCGCGCGTTACCGTTCCTTTCCACTTCGGACCCTGGTTGGACGTCGCTGCGTCCGCCACTTTCCGCGCTACTCGCTACGGCGCCAGCCTCGACAACTTGGGACCCGCTCCCGTGGTCGTCGATCAATCCATCGTCCGCAAAACCGGGGAATTTACCATCGACATTCGCCCGCCCACTCTCGAACGCTATTTCGACCGTCCGAAAAAGAATCGCCGCTACAAACACACTATCGAGCCGTACATTACCTATCGCTACGTCACGGGCGTGAACAATTTCGCCGATTTTATTCGCTTCGATTCAGACGCCACCATCACCGATACCAATGAAGTCGAATACGGCTTCACCCAGCATTTTTTTGTGAAAGATGGAGAGAACCAGCCGGAAGAACTAATTTCGTGGAACTTGGTGCAAAAACACTATTTCGATCCTACCTTCGGCGGCGCGATCGTCGCGGGAGACCGCAACGTCTTCGAGGCGCTGAATTCCATCACGCCTTTCGCCTTCGCTCTTGGACCCGTCCACTGGTCGCCCGTTGTCAGCGACTTCAAAGTCACTCCCGGCGGTCTCTACGATTTCGAGTCCATCCTCGAATACGACACCGCTCTGCACAAACTCACCACGATTGGTGAACTCTTAAAGATAAAGCCCTACAGTAATTTTTTCGCGACTATCGCGGACTTCCGCATCGACGCGAACACCATCCTTCAACCCATTTCCAATCAAATCCGTCTGCTCGCGGGCTACGGCGCGGAAAATCGCAAAGGCTTCAACCTGACCACCGGCGTCAGCTACGATTTCCACACCAACCAGTTGCTGAGCCAAATCGTACAGGTCACTTACAACGGCGGCTGCTGCGGCCTCAGTGTCGAGTATCGCCATTTGGACGTCGCCGGCGTCAATTCGGAAAACCAATTCCGCGTAGCCTTTATCATCGCCAATATCGGTAATTTCGGTAATCTCCGCCGCCAGGAAAAGGTTTTCTAAAAAACGCCCGTTCGTCCGGCCTCCGTTCGTCCAGCCCCCTTTTGTCCAGAGGTAGGCACAGCCGCAAATATTTTTGTCCCTCCGTGTACCGCACGCCTTCATACTGGCAATGACCATTCGCGCGCCATTTCGCTAGTGACCACCTCCGCAACCACTCGCCCAACCCCTCACAGCGGCAAACGCCACGCTCTTCTCGTCGCTACTGGAATTTTTCTCAGCCGCATCGCTGGTCTGGTCCGCGACCGCATTTTCGCCCACTATTTTGGAAATTCCGACGCCGCCGATGCCTTCAAAGCCGCCTTCCGCATTCCGAATTTCCTGCAAAATCTTTTCGGCGAAGGCGTGCTCTCCGCCAGCTTCATCCCGGTCTACGCCGGCTTGCTCGCGCGGAAAGAAGAAGACGAAGCCCGTCGCGTAGCAGGCGCGGTAGCCTCGCTGCTTGCGTTGACCACCTCGCTGATTGTTCTGGTCGGCGTGCTCGCCACGCCCTACTTGATCGACGCCATCGCCCCCGGCTTTCACGGCGAGAAACGTCAACTCACCATCCAGATGGTCCGCATCCTCTTTCCCGGCGCCGGCTTGCTGGTTTTTTCCGCCTGGTGCCTTGGCGTACTCAACAGCCACCGCCGTTTTTTCCTTTCTTACACCGCACCTGTGCTGTGGAACGCCGCCATGATCGCCACGCTATGGATCTTCGGCAGCCGCTACGCGCAATTTCCGCTGGCGGAAATTCTGGCTTGGGGCTCCGTTGCCGGCAGCGCGCTACAGGTCGCTGTGCAACTGCCGGTCGTTCTCGGTTTGCTCCGCGGTTTTCATTTCACGCTGCATTTTGGCGCGGAAAATATTCGCACCGTGGTCCGCAATTTCGCGCCGGTATTCATCAGCCGCGGCGTGGTGCAAATCAGCGCTTTCATCGACGCGCTGCTCGCCAGCCTGCTCCCTGGTGGCGCCGTCGCGGCCCTGGCCTACGCGCAAACCCTCTACACGCTTCCCGTCAGCCTTTTCGGAATGTCCGTTTCCGCAGCCGAACTTCCCGCCATGTCTGGCGCTCTCGGCGCGGAAGAAGAGGTCGCCGCGGTTCTGCGCTCCCGTCTGAACTCCGGCTTGCGCCAAATCGCATTCTTCGTCTTGCCGTCGGTGGTGGCTTTCCTGATTCTCGGCGATGTCATCGTTGCCGCCATCTATCGCTCCGGCCGCTTCACCCAGTCCGACGTGCTGTACGTCTGGGGCATTCTCGCGGGTTCCACGGTTGGCCTGCTGGCATCCACCCTCGGCCGCCTCTACGCCTCCACCTACTACGCTCTCCGCGACACGCGCACTCCTCTGCGCTTCGCCGTCCTTCGCGTGATCCTGACCACCATCCTGGGCTATCTTTTCGCGCTACCGCTGCCACACCTATTGGGCATTCCGTCGCGCTGGGGTGTCGCGGGACTCACCATCTCCGCGGGCATCTCTTCTTGGGTGGAGTTCACACTACTGCGCCGCGCACTGAATCGTCGCATCGGCGCTAGTGGACTGCCGGCGACCTTTCTCGCCCAGCTTTGGGCATCCGCTGTGTTCGCCGCAGCGGTAGCTTGGGCAATCCACCATGCGCTCGGCCCGCGCTCGCCGATTCCCGTGGCAATTTTAGTTTTGGGGATTTATGGAATTCTCTACTTCGCCGCCACGCTGCTCTTCCGTTTGCCGGAAGCGCGTTCACTTTTTAGCCGTGCCAGAAACACTATCGGCCAGGCGTAACGAATAATCGCGTCACAACGCAGCCCACGCCTCTCAATCTTTCGTCGTAGGCATTCCCTCTGCCTCCCACGCCCTAAAGCCGCCGTCCATCGACTCCACATTGGTGTAACCCATCTTCTGAATATTGTCCGCCGCCAGCGCCGAGCGATATCCTCCGCCGCAATACAGCACCACCTTGGTATTCGTATCCGGAATCAATTTGGCGATGTCCCGTTCGATAACTCCTTTGCCTAAGTGGATTGCGTCCGTCGCGTGACCTTCCTTCCACTCGTTGTCTTCGCGCACATCCACCAACAGGAATTGCTCTCCGGCCGCGCGGC
>Ga0209139_10000240_pt1 | contig 18183 bp, 17 predicted proteins | sample BogFormECP14_OM3_FD_188246 | JGI IMG/M metagenome (GOLD analysis project Ga0209139, IMG submission 188246) | Bog forest soil microbial communities from Calvert Island, British Columbia, Canada - ECP14_OM3 (SPAdes) (version 2) | ecosystem: Environmental > Aquatic > Freshwater > Wetlands > Bog ...
GGGGCGCAGCCGCACCACAGCGGCTGCGGTTTCGTCGCAGGTCGTCTCGATTCCCAAAACTTGCATCGCGTAGGCTCGGGCTCCTTTGGGGTGAAGGTTGGGTCGCCGATTCGTCTCTATACGCTTGGCGCGCCGCGCGACAGGGCTTATTGATGGGGAGCGAGCCGCCAGACGACGTTGTAGACTCGCCGACCGCGTCGATTCGGCTTGGTCGTCCCCGATAGAGCGAGGCACTTCGCGCCGGCCGCGCGCGGCTACAGGTTCCGGAGCACGAGGATTTGCGCTCGAGGCGAACGATAGCGCTGACGCGCGCGACCGAGGATGCGGAGCGCAGCGCGGCGCGATTGCTGGAGCTGGGCTACGCCAGCTTCGTCGCGCCGGCCACAATGGTCCTCGCGACGCAGGCCGGGATCCCGCGCCGCGATTACGACGCGGTCGTCGCGACCAGCGCCAAGGCTTTCGATCTCCTGAGCCCATACTCGCGCGACGCGATCCTCGCCCTGCCGCTGTTTGTCGTGGGCGCGCAGACCGCGCGAGCCGCCGCCGCGCGGGAGCTCGGGGTCGAAGCTTCGGCGGAGGACGCGGCTGCGCTGGCGGAGAGCCTGCGCGCTCGGCTGGCGCCGGCCTCTCGGGTCCTCTATCTCGCCGGCCGGGACCGAAAGAGCGCTCTCGAGCGCGCGCTCGCCGCGGACGGCCATCGCGTGACGCCGATCGAGGTCTACGTCGCGGAGGCTCGCCGCGCCTGGAGTTTTGGGGAAGCGCGCGCGGTGGCGAATTGCGACGCGGCGCTGCATTATTCGGCCCGGAGCGCCGAGCTCGCGCTGCGGCTCGCAAATGGCGCGGGGATCGCGGAAAGCTTCCGCGCGCTGCTCCACGTCTGCATTTCCGAGGACGCGGCCTCGTCGCTGCGCTCGAGCGGCGCAACGCGCGTCCGCTCGGCCTCGAACCCGGACGAACACGCACTGTTCGACGCGCTCGCGCGGGCCTTTGGCGCGGGCGATTGAGCCGGGGCGCCGGGAGGGGGAAACGGCAACTGGCCATGGGCGACCCGCCTCATCGAGGTTGGGACCCCTTGTCCCCTTTGCGCCGTTCTGGCAGCGGATCGAGCGGCGCCGAGGCGACCGGTCCGAGCGCCGTCACCGATGAGTTTGGCGAATCCGATTTTTCTGAGCGCCTTTGTCGCGCCAATTTTGTCGGCGACGATTTTCCTGTAAGAGGGTCAGATCCGTCGCTCCGTCTCTCAAAGGAAACATTCGCCCTTGCCCCACTCGATATCTCGACGCCATAACCGTCGCGCACTCCTCGCCGCGACCGCGCTTCTTCTCGTCCTGGCCGCTCCGGCGCGCGCACGCGTAGTCGACCCCGGTTCGGGACCTTTCGAAGTCGGGCAGACGCAAACTGGCAATTACCTCTCTGCGATCATCGCCAGCGATGATCGCGACACGGCCGGCTCGGCGTTCTATTTCCGTGAGACCTTGCGCACCGATCCCCGCAACGTCGATCTCATCGAGCGCGCCTTCGCTGCGGCGCTGGCGGACGGCGACGGGATCAACGCGTTTGCGCTCGCCGATCGGCTGATCACCCGCGACCCCGGCAACAGCCTCGCGCGCCTCGCGCTCGCTACGCGTGCGATCTCCGAGGGTCAGTACGCCGCGGCGCGCGCGCAACTCACGACCGGAGACGCGGGCAGGTCGCACGACGTCACCACGTCGTTGCTCACGGCCTGGGCCTGGGCGGGCACGGGCGATCTGCGGAAGGCGCTGGAGACCGTAGATCGAGGCAAGGACGCCAGCGTGGCGGTTTTCCGCGACTATCATGCCGGCCTGATCGCGGACGCGCTCGGCAATCCCGTCGAAGCCCAGCGCCGTTTGAAGGCGGCCTATGACGCGGACAAGAACACGTTGCGGCTCGCGGACGCGTATGGGCGATTCCTCTCACGCCACAACGACATGGAGGGCGCGAAGAAGGTTTATGAGGATTTTCTTCGCCTGATTCCCAATCATCCCGTGATCAAGGCCGCGCTCGCCGATGTCATGGCCGGCAAGCCGCTGCCGCCGACGGTGCACAACCCGAAGGAGGGCGCGGCCGAGGTGCTCTATGGGCTGGGCGGCGCCGGCACGCGGCAGGGCGATGAACTGGCCGCGTTGATCTATCTGCGCCTCGCCCTGATTTTGCGCCCCGATCACGATCTCGCGGCGGTCACCGTCGCCACTCTGTTCGAGGACATGAAGCAGGGCGAAGCGTCTATCCGCGCCTATCAGCTGGTGCCAGTTTCGTCTCCAATGCGCGAGAGCGCCGAAATCCAGGTCGCGCTCGAGCTGGACGCGATCGGCCGGACGGACGAGGCCATGAAGCGCCTGCAGGCACTGGTCGCCGCCCATCCGCAAGAGCCGGAGGCGTGGAGCTCGCTCGGCAGCCTGCAGCGCTCGGCCAAGAATTTCGATGCTGCTGCGCAATCCTACGACAAGGCGATCGAACTTGTGGGGACTCCCGACCGCAGCTATTGGACGCTGTTCTATTTCCGCGGCATCTGCTTCGAGCGTTCGAAGCAGTGGCCGAAGGCCGAGGCGGATTTCAAGAAGGCGTTGGAGCTGTTTCCCGAACAGCCGATGGTGCTCAATTATCTCGGCTATTCCTGGGTCGACAAGGGAATAAACCTCGACGAGGCCTTCAAGATGTTGCGTCGGGCCGTCGATCTCAGGCCGACCGACGGCTACATCGTCGACAGCCTCGGCTGGGCGCACTACAAACTCGGACATTATTCCGAGGCGGTGCAGGAACTGGAAAAGGCAATCGAGCTCAAGCCGGCCGATCCTGTCGTCAACGATCACCTGGGAGACGCCTACTGGCGCGTCAATCGGAAGATCGAGGCGCATTTTCAGTGGAACCATGCGCGCGACATGGATCCCGACCCCGAGGACAAGCCCAACATTCTGAAGAAGATCGAATCCGGATTGCCCGACGAACCCCCCAAGGACGCACCGGAGACCCCGGCCGCCGAAGCCCCCGCGCCGGCCACGGAAACCCCGAAGAGCGGGGGTTAGGGCGTTTTCCGCCTCGCGAACCCTGTGGCGCGCGCCGGCCAAGGTCAACCTGACGCTCCACATCCTGGGGCGGCGCATCGACGGCTATCATGAGCTCGACAGCGTCGTAGCATTCGCTGGCGCGTGCGATTGGCTGCATTTCGAACAGGACGCGCCGCTTTTCCTCGAGGTGGAGGGGCCGACCGCGCCTGCGACCGGTCCAGCGGACGACAATCTCGTGCTTCGAGCGGCGCGCGCGCTCGCCGAGCTCGCCCCGGGGTTGCGACTCGGGCGCTTTCGGCTGATCAAGACTTTGCCGGTCGCGGCTGGCCTGGGCGGCGGTTCGTCTGACGCGGCGGCGGCCTTGCGCGCGCTCGCCCACGCCAATGGAATGGCGAGCGACGATTCCCGATTGTGGGAAGCGGCGCGCGCGACCGGGGCCGACGTCTCGGTCTGCCTCGATCCGCGAGCGCGCGTGATGGCGGGTACCGGCGATCGGATCGGGCCCGCGCTATCTATGGCGCCGCTGCCCGCGGTGCTCGTCAACCCCGCCGTCGCCGTCGCGACGCCGCGGGTTTTCGCGGGGCTCGGGCTCGCGCGCGGGGCGGCGTCGGGGTACGGCCCATCGCCCGATCCGAGCGCGAGCGCCGGATCCGACTTCGCAGCCGCGCTGCGCAGGGGTCGAAACGATCTGCAGGCGAGCGCTGAAGCGATCGCGCCCGCGATATCGGATGCGCTCGCGGCGCTCGCGGCCGGGCCGGGCGTTCGTCTCGCGCGGATGTCCGGTTCGGGCGCGACCTGTTTCGCGCTCTACGAGGATCGAGGCGCAGCCGCGCGCGCGGCGCGGGCGGTCAAGGCCAAGCGGCCGGTCTGGTGGGTGCGGGCGACTTATCTTCGCTGAGGCCTCGTCAGGAAATAAGTAAGCTGGGCGCGCTCCCTTCCCCCCTCGCGGGGCCGAGCGAAACGCAAGAGCGTTTCGCGGGGGGTGTCATTGCGAAGCAATGACGGATAGGGGACCGAGCGGAGCGAGATGGCTCCGTGCAGCTCCGCTGATTTTCGAAATATACCACATGGCTGCGAGCGCCGAGCGCGACATGCCGAACGTTCGGAGCCATCTCGCTCCGCTCGATCCCCCTTGCATCCGGGCCAATAGGGCGTTCGGAAGAACGCCCGTCTTTCGACGGGCTATCGGGCCACCTTCCCCCGCGAGGGGGGAAGGGGTTTCCGTCCTCTCGTTCTCACCCGGCGTTCACGCGCTCGATCACCACGGCGATGCCCTGCCCCACCCCGATGCACATCGAGACGAGCGCATAGCGTCCCTCGATCCGCTCCAACTGGCGCAATGCCGTCAATGCCAGCCGCGCGCCGGAGGCGCCGAGAGGATGGCCCACCGCGATGGCGCCGCCGTTGGGATTGACCCGGGAATCGTCGCTGGCGAGGTCGAGTCCCACGAGGCATCCCAGCACCTGCGTCGCGAACGCCTCGTTGATTTCGATGACGTCGATGTCCGCGAGCGTGAGGCCCGCGCGCTCCAGTGCTTTTTTGCTGGCGGGCACGGGCCCCAGACCCATGACGCGAGGCGCGACGCCCGCGATGGCCGCCGATACGATGCGTCCGCGCGGATTGAGGCCCAGCCGATCGCCGGCGGCGGCCGAGCCGATCAGCAGCGCTGCCGCGCCGTCGTTGATCCCCGAAGCGTTGCCGGCGGTCACGACGCCGCCCTCGAACAGCGGCTTCAGCTTTTGCAGCGATTCCAGCGTCGTTTGTGGCCGGGGATGCTCGTCGGTCGACACGATCGCCGGCGGCTTGCCGCGCGCGGAGGCGATTTCGATCGGCGCGATCTCCTCCATAAAGAACCCTGCTGCCCGCGCCGCTTCGAATTTTTGCTGCGAGCCCAGCGCAAAGCGATCGGAGTCGTCGCGCGGAACGCTCAGACCCTTGGCGATGTTGTCGGCCGTCTCGGGCATCGTATCGGCGCCGAAGTTCGCCTCGATGCCGGGATTGGGGAAACGGGCGCCGATCGTCGAGTCGAACATCGGCATTTGCCGGGAGTAAGCGCTCGTCGCCTTCGCCATCACGAAGGGCGCACGGCTCATGCTTTCGACGCCCCCTGCGACGAACAGTTCGCCCTCGCCGCATCGAACGGCGCGCGCGGCGTCCGCGACGGCCGCCAGACCCGAGCCGCACAGCCGATTGACGGTCTGGCCGCCGACGCTTTCCGGCAGACCCGCGAGAAGCAGAGCGTGGCGTGCGACGTTGCGCGCGTCCTCACCCGCCTGATTGGCGCAGCCGGCGACCACGTCCTCGATCGCCTCGCGGGCTGTGGGGTTGCGCCCGATCAGACTCGCGATGACGCCGCCGAGCAGATCGTCCGGCCGCACCGGCGCAAGCGCGCCCGCGTGACGGCCGAAAGGCGTTCGCAGGCCATCGAAGATCAGGGCGTCTCGCATCGGCGTCAGTCTCCTCGAAACTCAGGCGCTGCGATCGATCAGCACCGCCAGAAAGAATGCGGGTCCCCCGTGGGCCTGCCAGGCATGATTGGTCCCTCGCTGGATGACCACTTGCCCTGGCTTCAGGCGCGTCTCGCCCTCCTCCAGTATCAGGGACGCATCGCCTTGCAAGAGACAAATGACGTCCAACGTCTGGGTCTCGTGCATCGCGGGATGGCGGGATTGGTCGATCACGTGGTGTGCCCCGCCGAATTCGGCGAAACGTTCCAGGGCCGTTTTATCGAGGATCGCTTTGGGAATTCCCTCGGGCAGCGGGCTTACGACGAACCACCGCACTTGGACATTGCCCTTGGCCGGACCCAGTATCGGCTTCCGGGTCCCGAGGTCCGCATGTACGCAGGGATCGAGTGGCCCGCCCGCCGCATCCTCCCAAATCTCGAACAATACGTCGCCGATTTCCGAGGAGGGGCCGCCGTCGATGACGACTACGGATTTTCCCTCCGGGTTGTCGCCGGTGATCACGCGCCGCATCGCCTCTCGAAACGACATGACGACCTCCGCCTAATTTCTTCGCTGCGCCACGAAACGGGCGGCCGCGCGCAAGCCGCCGCCTTCGACCCCCAACCCCGCTTCGTCGAGCGCGGCGAGCGCCTTTTCAACGAGTTCGTCGCGCAAGCCCTTGGCGCCCGCCAACCCATGCACCGAGACGAACGTCGCCTTGTTGCGCGCGGCGTCCTTGCCCGTGCGCTTGCCGAGTTCGGCGTCGGTGCTCTCCGCATCGAGAATATCGTCCGCGACCTGAAACGCGGCGCCAAGCGCCTCGCCGTAACGAACCAGCGCGGCGCGGCGATCAGGCGAAGCATCAGCGAGGATGGCGCCCGCCTCGACGCTGAACCGCAGCAGCGCGCCGGTCTTCATCGCCTGGAGTAATTGGATGGCGTCGGGACTCAACGGGGCCGTGGCGCTCTCGGCCGCGATGTCGAGCATCTGGCCGCCAACCATGCCGCCGAGGCCCGCGGCCCTGGCGAGGCCGAGACACAGCGCCGCGCGCGTTTCGCCAACGGGATGGGTCGCCGGATCGGCCATCACCTCGAAGGCGAGGGTCAGCAGCGCGTCGCCCGCGAGGATCGCGGTCGCCTCGTCATACGCGCGATGAACCGTGGGCCGGCCGCGACGAAGGTCGTCGTCGTCCATCGCCGGCAGATCATCGTGGATGAGGGAATAGCCGTGCACGCACTCGATCGCGGCGCCTGCGCGGCGCGGCGCAGCGCCGGTAACGCCAAGAGCGCCCGCGGTTTCGATCGTCAGGAAGGGCCGCAGCCGTTTGCCCCCGCCCAGCACGCCATGGCGCATCGCGCTGATCAGACGCTCGGGACGCGCGAGCTCTTGGGGTCGCGTCCCGAGGGCGAGCAGTTCTTCGAGCTCGGCCTCGACGTCGGCGCCGACTTCGGCCAGTCGGACCGCAAAAGCGCTCATGTCCATCGAGACCTCGCCCCCTCGCGCGGGAGGAGATTTGCGCGGACTGGATTTCATGCGTCGTAATCCGCAGGATCGAAGACGCGCTTGACCGAGCAGAATTCGCAGGTGACGCCGATCTGCCCGTCGTCGCCGACCATCGCGGCGCGTTCCTCGGCCGAAAAGCTCTGCAACATCGCGTCGATCTTTTCCGCCGAGCAGCGGCACGCTTCTTTCAGCGGCGTCGGATCGGCGACGCGCACGCCGCGTTCGTTGAACAGGCGGAACAGCAGCCGCTCGCTCGACAGCGTCGGATCGATGAGTTCATGATCCTCCGTCGTCGCGGCGCGCGACTTGGCCTCGATCCATTCGTCGTCTTCGGGCGAGGCTTCTTTGATGAAGCCCGGCGGCCCGTCGCCGGGATCGAAATCGACGTGACGGCGTCGCTCGGGCGAGTCCGGCAGGAATTGCACGAGCAGGCCGCCCGCGCGCCATTCGACGCCTTCGGACGTGACGCTCTGGCCGACGGCGAGACGGACGAGCGTCGGTATCTGTTCGGATCGCTCGAAGTAGACGTGCGCGGCTCGCTCGAGTCCCTGCCCCTCTAGCGCGATCACGCCCTGGTGGCGCGAGGCCCGCTCCCCGACGTCGATCGTGAAGGCGAGGTGGCCGGAGCCGAGGATGTCGCCGCCCCCAGCCGACCGGCTCGCGAGCGCCTTCTCGTCGAAGCGGGCGAGAGCACGCAGATTCGAGGGCGCGTCGAAATCGACCACCAACATGCTGAGCGCGCCGTCGGTTTTGGTCTGCAGTTGGAAGCGGCCCTCCAACTTCAGCGTCGAACCGAGCAGCACTGCGAGCGCGGCGGCCTCTCCGACCACCTTGCCGACGGGCTCCGGATAGGCGTGGCGCTTCAATATGGCGTCGATCGCGGGCCCGAGCCGAACCAGACGCCCGCGCGTGCTCAGGCTCTCGACCGTATAGGGCAAGACGATGTCGTCGCGAGCGAGGTCCGAAACGTCGCGCTCGAGTGGGCTCATGACGGCAATGCTCCCAGACACCAGGCCAGCACGCCTTTTTGCGCGTGCAGACGATTTTCGGCCTCGTCGAACACGACGGATTGCGGACCGTCGATCACCTCGTCGGTCACTTCCTCCCCGCGATGTGCGGGCAGACAATGCATGAATACGGCGTCCGGCGCCGCCCGGCTCATCAGCCTGGCGTTGACCTGGTAGGGCGCCAGCAGATTGTGGCGGCGACCTTCGTCCTCGTCGCCCATCGAGACCCAGCAATCCGAAATCACGGCGCTCGCGCCGACGACCGCTGTTTCCGGATCGTCGCGCACGACGATGTTCGCGCCCGCCGCCAAGGCGGCGGCGATCCGCGGCGGCTCGGGCTGCAATTCCGGCGGGCAGGCGATGTCGAGCAGGAAATCGAACCGCGCGGAGGCTTCGACCCAGGACGACAGCACGTTGTTGAAGTCGCCGCTCCACGCGATCTTGCGGCCGCGTATCGGCCCACGATGCTCCTCGAACGTCAGGATATCCGCCATCACCTGACAGGGGTGCGATTGTTTGGTGAGGCCATTGATCACGGGCACCGTGGCGTGGCGCGCCATTTCCAACATATCGGAATGGTCGAGAATGCGGAGCATGATCGCATCGACATAGCGCGAAAGCACGCGCGCGGTGTCGGCGATCGTCTCGCCGCGTCCGAGTTGCATTTCGGCGCCGGTGAGCATGATCGTTTCGCCGCCGAGTTCGCGCATCGCGACATCGAAAGAAACGCGGGTTCGCGTCGACGGGCGATCGAAAATCATTGCCAGGGTCTTGCCTTCCAGCGGACGCGGCGCGGTGCGGCGGTCCTGCGCGCGTCGGACCTTCATGGAAGCCGACGCGTCGAGGATGCCCCGCAGCGTCGGCGCCGGCACGTCGAGCAAGTCGAGGAAATGGCGCGCAGCGGCGCCGCCGTTGGGCGCGCTCATGCCGCAGCGACCGTCGCTTCTGACGGAGAGGCGGCCTCCACGTCGGCGCAAGTCGCGTGGAGCCGCCGCACCCCTTCGCTCAATTCGTCGTCGGAAATGACGAGTGGCGGCAACAGACGCACGACCGCGTCGCCGGCCGGAATGGTCAGAAGGCGATGATTTCGAGCGAGGGCCGCGAAGCCCGCGGCGGGAACCTTGAGCTTGAGCCCGATCATGAGGCCTTCGCCGCGAACCTCCTCGATCACTTGAGGGTGGCGATCCTTGAGCTCGGCGAGCTGCTGACGCGCCAACAGCCCGAGCCGGGCGACATTTTCGATGAAGCCCGGCGCCAGCACGATGTCGAGCACGGCGTTGCCGATCGCCATCGCGAGCGGATTGCCGCCGAACGTCGTGCCATGGACGCCGGCGGTGAGGCCCTTGGCGGCATCCGCGGTCGCCATGCACACACCGAGCGGGAAACCGCCGCCGATGCCCTTCGCGGCGGTCAGGATATCCGGATGGATGCCCGAATACTCGTAGGCGAAAAACCGCCCGGTCCGCCCCACGCCCGTCTGCACCTCGTCGAAAATCAGCAGTAGGCGGTGTTCGTCGCAGATCGCGCGCAAGCCTCGGAGGAAGGCGGCGGGCACGACCCGCACCCCGCCCTCGCCTTGAATCGGCTCGATCATGATCGCAGCCGATTGCGGCCCGATCGCCGCCTCGACCGCTTCGAGATCGCCGAGCGGAATCTGGTCGAAGCCCTGTACCTTGGGACCGAACCCTTCGAGATACTTGGCTTGGCCGCCGGCGGCCAGGGTCGCCAACGTGCGGCCGTGGAAAGCGCCCTCGAACGTCAGAATACCGAAACGCTCAGGATTTCCATCGATCGCATGGCGCTTTCGCGCCATCTTGATCGCGGCCTCGTTGGCCTCCGCGCCCGAATTGGCGAAGAAGACGAGATCCGCGAACGTCGCGTCGGCGAGCCGCCGGGCGAGGCGCTCGCCCTCGGGCATCTGAAACAAGTTGGACGTATGCCAGAGCTTGCCGCCCTGGTTCATCAACGCCTCCACCAGATGGGGGTGCGAGTGCCCAACGGAATTCACCGCGATGCCGGCGCCGAAATCGAGATAGCGCTCGCCCGTCGTCGTCGTCAGCCAGCAGCCGTCGCCCCGCTCGAACGTCACGTCGGCCCGCACGTAAGTCGGCACGATCGCAGATGGCATGATTTCGGACGACATGGCTCGCCTCCCGGAGCTGAGCGCGGGCGCCCTCTGGGGCCGCGCAAAAACAAAAACGCCGCCCCGCGGGGACGGCTTTCTTTGCCAATTGATACAGGGAAACGGGGGAACGGGTCAATTCGCGAGGGCGAAATCGAAAAAAATCTTCATGGGCGCAGCAATCCCGAAGATTTTGCAGAACTGCTCTAATGGCTTGATGCGACTCAAAAATCGACTCGCGGGGCGCCCGGCCAGCTCGGAGACGCCTGAGAGACCTGTTGAAAAACCCCGCTTAGGGCGCTCCCCGACTCTTGCGCTCGATTCAACGCGTAGTGTAGCCTTGGCTCTGGTCACTACGACATGTCGTGGTGAGTATTTCCTGAGAGGGTTTCTAGCGTAAACGCTCGCCAGCGAAGCTGGGCAGGCGACGAGGTCGGATTCGGCCCGGAGAAAATTATTCAGAACGACTAGGGGAAGGGGCGGATTACCTCCCGCCGGGGTTAGCAAGCGAGGCCAAAATGTCTTGGACGGACGAAAAAGTGGAGCTACTTCGCCAGCTCTGGCTGGATGGGCGGAGCGCGAGCCAAATTTCGGCGGCGCTCGGCCAAGGTCTGACACGCAATGCGGTCATCGGCAAAGTTCATCGGTTGGGACTGGCGGGGCGCGCCAAAACTTCCTCGCCCGCCTCCCCGGGATCCGGGACGCCGCGCGCCGCACCTCCGCGGCGCATGGCGCCTCGCGCCGCTTCCGGCGGCAGCATCAGCGGCGGCGGCGGCGGTGGTCATGTGGTGCACGGCAACACGGTGATGGCGCTGATGCACGATACAGTCGCCGAGGCCCAGCCTTCGCGGGTGAAAGAGGACGTCGTCGTGCCGATGTCGTTGCGCGTGACGATCGTAGAGTTGAACGAGGCGATGTGCCGATGGCCGCTCGGCGATCCTACGAGCGGCGAATTTCGATATTGCGGCTCGCCCGCGCTCGGAGCCGCGCCCTATTGCACCTATCACGGCAAGCTCGCTTACCAACCTGTTCAGGACCGGCGGCGCGAACGCGATCGAGACCGCCGTATGCTGATCGCGCGCTGATCGCCCGAGACGGCGCGCCGGCCACGATTGTAAGATTGTAGACGAGGGCGCCGACGGCTCCCGGCGTGAAATATCTGTTGTCGGCAAGATCGCCGCGCTGGAAAGAGCGCGGTCGGCGCCCGCGCTTGGGGACACGGCCGGCTTCAAGCTTTGCCGAACGTTTCGTCGAACGAATAGCCCGTGCCGCGCACGGTGCGGATCGGATCTCGCTCGCGGCCGCGCGACAGCGCTTTGCGCAGACGTCCGACATGAACGTCGACGGTGCGCTCGTCGATTTCGACCGATTGACCCCATACGCCGTCGAGCAGCTGCGCGCGCGAGAAAACGCGGCCGGGCCTCTCGAGCAAATATTCGAGCAATCGAAATTCCGTCGGGCCGAGATGAACGTCGCGCGAGCCGCGGCGCACCCGTCGGGTTTCCCGATCGAGGTCGAGGTCGCCGGCGGTCAATCGTTCGGCGATGCGTTCGGGCCGGCTGCGCCGCAGCAGCGCGCGCACGCGCGCCATCAACTCCGGGACGGAGAAGGGTTTCACGACGTAATCGTCGGCGCCGACCGAAAGCCCGCGCACGCGCTCGACTTCCTCGCCGCGCGCCGTCAACATGATCACCGGCAAGGTTCGCGTCGCTTCGCGAGCGCGTAGTCGCCGGCAGATTTCGAGTCCTGAAACGCCGGGCAGCATCCAGTCGAGAATGACGAGGTCGGGGGGCGTTTCGACCAGGCGCAGTTCGGCCTCGTCGCCGCGCTCCACGCTTTCGGCGCTGTAGCCCTCGGCCTCGAGGTTATAGGTCAGCAGAAGCGCCAGGTCCGCCTCGTCCTCGACGACGAGGATGCGCGGCAAGGCGGCGACGCCGCCGGAGCGGATGGGGTCTCGTCGAACCTCATTCACGGCGTAGCGCTCCCGGGCGCTTCGAATTCATATTCGTGTCGGCCCTTGGGCCGCTCGGTCGGGAGCGTCGATCCGGTGACGAGGTAGAACACGGTCTCGGCGATGTTCGTCGCGTGATCGCCGACCCGCTCGATATTCTTCGAGCAGAACAGTAGATGGGCGCAGAACGAGATGTTGCGAGGGTCTTCCATCATGTGGGTCAAGAGGTCGCGGAAGACCGAATCTTCGAGCGCGTCCAGCTCGACGTCTCGTTCCCAAACGGCGCGAGCGCGCTCGACGTCCCGCTGCGCATAAGCGTCGAGCACGTCCTTCAACTGTTCGGTCGCCACTTCGTTCATGTGCTTGAGGCCGACTATCGTCCGCGGCACGCGCGCTTCGACGCCGATCCTGACCGAGCGTCTGGCAATGTTCTTGGCGAGGTCGCCGACGCGTTCGAGATCGCCGGCGACGCGGATCGCGCCGACGATTTCGCGCAAGTCCACCGCCATCGGCTGCCGCCGGGCGATGGTGAGGATCGCCTGTTCCTCGATCTCGCGCTGCAGGGCGTCGAGCCGGGGGTCTGTGGCGACGACCTGTTGCGCGAGCGCGGCGTCGGCGCCGGCCAACGCGTCCATCGCGTCGATTACCATTTTCTCCGCGATGCCGCCCATTTCGGCGATGCGCCGCTCGAGCGCGCTGAGTTCCTTGTCGTAGGACTTGACGGTGTGATCGACCACTGGTCTTGCTCCCTCAGCCGAATCGGCCGGTGATGTAATCCTGTGTGCGCTTGTCGCGCGGCGAGGTGAAGACTTTGTTCGTCTCGCCGATCTCGACCATTTCGCCCAGGTACATGAAGGCGGTGAATTGCGAGACGCGCGCGGCCTGTTGCATGTTGTGCGTCACGATCGCGATCGTGTAATCCTCGGTCAATTCGTCGATCAGCTCCTCGACTTTGGCCGTCGAGATCGGATCGAGCGCCGAGCATGGCTCGTCCAGCAAGATCACTTCGGGGCTGATGGCGACCGTGCGCGCGATGCACAGCCGCTGCTGTTGCCCGCCGGAAAGGCTGAGCCCGCTCGATTTCAGCTTGTCCTTCACTTCGCCCCACAGCGCCGAGCGTTTCAACGCGGATTCGACGCGGCCGTCGAGCTCGGATTTGGACGGCCTTTCGTAGAGCCGGATGCCAAAGGCGATGTTGTCGTAGATCGACATCGGAAATGGCGTCGGCTTCTGGAACACCATGCCGACGCGCGCGCGCAGCAGGTTGACGTCGAGGCCGGGCGCCAGGAGATTCTCACCGTCCAGCAGGACCTCCCCCTCCGCTCGCTGGTTGGGATAGAGGTCGTACATCCGGTTCAGCACGCGCAGCAGAGTCGACTTGCCGCAGCCCGAGGGGCCGATGAACGCGGTGACGGCGCCCTCGCGCAGCGAGAGCGTGACGTCCTTGAGCGCCTTCGACGCGCCATAGTAGAAGGTCAGGCTGCGAATGACGACTTTATCCTTCGCTGCGCCGGCCTGCTGCGTTGGGCTCGATGCCTGCAAGTTCACATTACTCATTGACGTTTTCTCTTCCATCGGCGGATTCGATCTATTTGCCCTCGCCGCGCGACGAAGACAGGACGCGCGCCAAAATGCTCATGCCCAGCACCGCCGCGGTGACGATCAGCGCGCCGGTCCAGGCGAGCTTCTGCTGCTCGGGATACGGGCTGCGGGCGAATTCGTAGATGATGAGCGGAAGGCTCGACATCGGCTGAGTCGGATCCATGGTGAACAGCGAATTGCCGAGCGCGGTGAAGATCAGCGGCGCCGTCTCGCCCGTCATGCGGGCGATCGCGAGCAGAATCCCGGTGATGAGGCCGGCGCGCACCGCGCGGTACGCGACCCGCTGGATCACGAACGAGCGAGGCATGCCCAGCGCCGAAGCCGCCTCGCGCAAGGTGTTGGGAACGAGGCGGAGCATGTCTTCGGTGGTGCGCACGATGATCGGCGTGGAAATCACGCCCAGCGCGACACCGCCTGCCAAGCCTGAGAAATGCCCGAACGGAACGACGCAGAACTCATAGACGAACAGGCCGACGACGATCGACGGCGCGCTCAGGAGAATGTCGTTGATGAAGCGAACGACCGCGGCGAAACGGGTATAGCGGCCGTATTCGGCCAGAAACGTGCCCGCGAGAATGCCGAGCGGCGCCGAGATCACGAGGCCCAGCAACGTCTGGATCACACTGCCGACGATCGAATTCAGCAAACCGCCGGCGACGCCGGGCGGCGCGGTCATCTTGGTGAAGACGTCGATGGAGAGCCCGCCGAACCCCTTCAATAAGAGCGCACCGAGGATCAGGACGAGCCAACCCAGGCCGAAAGCCGTCGCGGCCCAGGCGAGCGCGATCCAGATCGCGTTGCGGCGCTTGCGCCCGGGATAGAGATTTGCCATCAGCGTCCCGCCTTCACTTCGAGGCGCGACAGCATCCAGCGCGCCAGGGCCAGAACAATGAATGTAATGATGAAAAGGATGAACCCGAGCGCGAGCAGCGAGGAAGTGAACAAGCCGGGATCGGCGTCGGCGAACTGGTTGGCGATCATCGCCGAGATCGTGGTGCCCTGCGACAGGATCGAGGTCGAGATCTTCGTGGCGTTGCCAATGACGAACGTCACCGCCATCGTCTCGCCGAGCGCGCGGCCCAGCGCCAGCATGACTCCCCCGACGACGCCGACCCGGGTGTAGGGGATGACGATGTTGCCCACCACCTCGAACGTCGTGGCGCCGACGCCATATGCAGCTTCTTTCAGGACGCTCGGCACCGTCTCGAACACGTCGCGCGAGATCGCGGTGACGAAGGGCAGGATCATAACCGCGAGGACGAGCCCCGCCGTGAGGATGCCGTAGCCTAGCGGCGGTCCCGCGAACAGGACGCCGATGCCCGGAATCGCGCCCAGTGTTCCAATGAGGAACGGTTGGACATAGGCTTGCATGAACGGCTTGAAATAGTAGACCCCCCAGATGCCGTAGATGATGGAGGGAATGCCCGCGAGCAGTTCGATCGCCACGCCGATCGGTCGACGCAATACGGGCGGACAGAGTTCGGTCAGGAATACGGCTATGCCGAGCCCGACGGGAACGCCGATCAGCATCGCGATGATCGACGTCACAACCGTTCCATAAATTGCCGCGGCGGCGCCGAAACGCTCCTTGGGCGGGCTCCAGGAATCACTGATGAAAAAATCGAGGCCGAAATGCCGGAACGCGGGCCACGCGCCGATGAACAGCGAGATTGCGACGCCGAGCAACAGGATCAGAACCAGCGACGCCGCTCCGAACGTCATGAAGCGAAAGCCGGCGTCCCGGAACTTCAGCCTGCCCAGCGCGGCGCTGCGATCGCTGGGCAGACTTCCAGAGGTCTCAGTCGCTGGGATCGCCGACGCCGTCATCGCCCGCCTCGCTTGTCCACAAAATCAACTCGATCGCGGTCGCTACGATCCGCGAACCGGGACGGCGGAGAAACCGCCGCCCCGAGCGGGATAGCTCATTTCTGTCGGATGTCCGTGGCCCAAGCCTTCTTGACCAGGGCGACGACGTTTTCAGGCATCGGGATGTAATCGAGGGCCTTCGCCATGTCCCCGCCCTTGTCGTAGCAGTATTCGAAGAACTTGAGCGCCTCGTTCGAAGCGGTAACGTCGACCGGCTTCTTGTACATCAGAATGAAGGTGGCGGCGGTGAGCGGCCAGGATTCGTCGCCCGACTGATCGGTCAGGATGACGTAGAAGCCGGGCGCCTTGGCCCAATCGGCGTTGGCGGCGGCGGCCTGGAACGCTTCCATCGTCGGCGCCACCGCCTTGCCAGCCTTGTTGATCATATCCGCGTAAGTCAGGTGGTTCTGCTTGGCGTAAGCGTATTCGACATAGCCGATCGCGCCGTTGGTGCCCGCGACATTGTTGGCGACGCCGTCGTTGCCCTTGGCGCCGATGCCGACCGGCCATTCGACCGAGGTCGCCACGCCGATCGCCGAATTCCAGTCCGACGAGACTTTCGAGAGATAGTTCGTGAAATTGAAGGTGGTGCCCGAACCATCGGCGCGATGAACCACAGCGATCGCGAGATCGGGGAGCGAGGCCTTGGAATTCAGCGCCTTGAGCGCCGGATCGTTCCACTTCGTGATCTTGCCCATGAATATCTTCGCCAGGGTCGGGCCGTCGATGGTCAGTTCGCCCGACTTCACGCCACTGAGATTGACGACGGGGACGATGCCTCCCATTACCATCGGCCATTGCTCTAGGCCGGCTTCTTCGAGATCCTTGGCCTTCAGCGGCGCGTCGGTCGCGCCGAAAGTGACGGTCTTCGCCTTGATCTGCTTGATGCCGGCGCCCGAGCCGATCGATTGGTAGTTCAGGCCGTTGCCCGTCGCTTTCTTATACGCGTCCGCCCATTTGGCGTAGATCGGAAAGGGGAACGTCGCACCCGCGCCGGAAATGTCGCCGGCCCAGGCGCAACCGACGCTCGCCGCGATCAATGCCGCGCTCAGGAAGGATCGTAGGAACATGCATGCCTCTCGGAGGTTTCTGTCTCGCGTCCGGTCGTCGCTTGGCGCACGCCGTCCCGAGCGACGCATCTATAGACCCGCGCGGCACCGCTAATATGAAGGTTCCGTGACGGTTCGATGACAACGGTGATGAGTTGAATTCTGCAACTTTTCCGAAAGATCGACATTGCGGCTCGCCCGGCCGACGGCGCCTCCGCGGGCCCCTGGGCGGCCGCCTCACCTCTCGTGCAGCGGCACGATCGCGGTGAAGGTCGAGCCCTGATCGGGACGGCTGACGATCGTCAGCCGTCCGCGATGGCGCGCCAGGATGTGCTTGACGATCGCCAGGCCAAGGCCGGTGCCGTTCTTCGCGCGGCTCTGCCCGGCGTCGACGCGATAGAATCGTTCTGTCAAGCGCGGCAGATGTTCGGGCGGGATGCCGCGGCCGAAGTCGCGCACGACGAGGGCGCCGTCCTTCGCGGTCTTGACGACCGAGACTTCGACGCGGTCCCCTCCAGCCGCCTCGGGCCGCGCGCCATATTTTATGGCGTTCTCGATCAGGTTCTCCGCCACTCGCACCAGTTCGTCGCGATCTCCGGTGACGACGACGGGTAGCTCGGCGCTCGATTTGATTTCGACCCCCATTTCCCGCGCCATGGGGGCTAGGGTGTCCACGACGTGGCGCGCCGCTTGGCTCAAATCGACCGCCGCCTCCGGGCGCACGTGCTGTTTCTGCTCGATTCGCGAGAGCGAGAGGAGATCGTCGATCAGGCGGGCCATCCGGCGTCCCTGTTCGCGCATGATGGCGAGGAATTTGTCGCGCGCCTTCGCATCGGCGTGCGCGGAGCCCTGCAGGGTTTCGATGAAGCCCAGCAGCGAGGCCAGCGGCGTGCGCAATTCGTGGCTCGCGTTGGCGATGAAGTCGGCGCGCATCCGCTCCACCCGCCGCGATTCCGTCAGATCGCGCAGGGTCAGCAGCGTAGCGACGACCGCGCCTGCGTCGGTGGCGAGCGGCGCGACGCAGACCTCGAACAGTCGCTCGATCGGCACCCGCTCGCTCCACAACGCGGTCTCCGCTTCGCCGGTCGCGGTGACCGCACGGATCGCGTCTATGACGTCGGGCGAGCGCAAGGCCAGGACGAGCGGCTCGCCGATGCGCAGCGCTGGCAACAGGGCGAGCGCGGGCTTGTTGGCGGCGGCGGCGCGATCGTCCGCGCCGACGATGATCGCCGGCTCCGGCATCGCGCCGACGAGCTTGCTCGCGAACGCCGAACGGATCTGCGCGTCGAGTTCGCGATGGCGGGAATCCCTTGCACCCATCGACGGTCATCCCAAAACGTGAAGCCGGGGAGCGCCGGGCGTCGCGAGTTCTAGTCTTCCAGGCTGGTGGTTTCCATCGCCTCGCGCAAGGACCTCCAGCGGCGCGTCGCTTCGTTGGCGCCGAGCAGCGCCAGCGCCAGGAGAAACGGAACGAGATAGTAAATGACGCGAAACATCAACAGCGACGCCAGCAACTGGTCGCTCGATCCGCCGACGCCCTTGAGCATCGTCGCCTCGAAAACGCCTAGACCCCCGGGCGCATGGCTGGCGATTCCGAGCATCGCCGCGAA
>Ga0209139_10000241_pt1 | contig 18136 bp, 16 predicted proteins | sample BogFormECP14_OM3_FD_188246 | JGI IMG/M metagenome (GOLD analysis project Ga0209139, IMG submission 188246) | Bog forest soil microbial communities from Calvert Island, British Columbia, Canada - ECP14_OM3 (SPAdes) (version 2) | ecosystem: Environmental > Aquatic > Freshwater > Wetlands > Bog ...
GCCTACCGCCAGGTCTTCACCAGTAACGCCGAGCGAGCCGCAGCCCTTGCACCCTGGATCGAGAACTACAACACTCAACGACGCCACAGCGCACTCGGCGGCCTCCCACCGATCAGCCGACTGCTACCAACCTGATGGCTCGGTACAACTAGGCGGTGAGGTCGTCGCCGCTGGCCTGCTGCAACAGGCTGCGCCGATACGCCTCCATCGCGACCAGGTCGCCGAACAGCGCGTGGTACTCGTCGCCCTGCTCGACCGGTGACATCCGCTGCAGTTTCGACTTGACCTCTGCGATCTGCCGGCCGACCCAGACCTCTTGCAGGCGGGCCAGCACGCTGGCGATGTAGCGCGGCAGCTTGTCGTCGTCGTTGACCCGGATGCTCTCGACCCCAAGCTCGTTGATCAGTCCGCCGGCCGCCGGCGACGGCGCCTTCTGGCGCACCGCATCGAGCCACTCGGCCCCACCGATGCCGGTCGCGGTGCCGCCGGCGCCCAAGATCGCCGTGCACACCGCGGCGTAGCCGGGATGGGTGAAGCTCTCCACGGTCAGCGTGTCGAACACCGGCCCGGCCAGCGCCGGGTACTGCAACGCCGACTTGAGTGCCTCACGCTGTGGCCAGAGCGTGGGGTCGTGCGGGTCGGGACGAAGGGCGGTGAATTCGGCCGCGCCGGAGTCGGCCTCGGCTGCGGCGGCACGGCGGGGCTTGGCACGGCTTTGGCTCGTGGGGCTCTTGGCCTCCGCACGCACCCGGCCGACGACCTGCGCCACATCCGACCAGCCGACCCAGCCCGCCAGTTGGCGCGCGTACTCGTCGCGCAGCGTGGGGTCTTTGATCTGAGCGACCATCGGTACGCAGCGGCGCAGCGCGGCCACCCGGCCCTCGGCGCTGTCCAAGTCGATCTCGCTCAGTGCCGCACGAATCGCGAACTCGAACAACGGAGTTCGCCGCGCCACCAGATCCCGCAGCGCGCCGTCGCCGGACGCCAGCCGCAGATCGCAGGGGTCCATGCCGTCGGGGGCGACCGCGACGAACGATTGTCCCGCCAGGTGTTGCTCGCCGCCAAACGCCTTGAGCGCCGCCGCCTTGCCTGCCTCGTCACCGTCGAAGACGTAGATCAGCTCACCGCGAAAGAAGCTGTCGTCCATCATGAGTCGGCGCAGCATCGCCAGATGCTCGTCACCGAACGCGGTGCCGCACGACGCGACGGCGGTGGTGACCCCGGAAAGATGCATCGCCATCACGTCGGTGTAGCCCTCGACGACGACGGCCTGATGACCCTTGGCAATGTCACGCTTGGCCAGGTCGATGCCGAACATCACCGCGGACTTCTTGTACAGCGGCGTCTCGGGCGTGTTGATGTACTTGGCCTCCATCGGGTCGTCGTCGAACAATCGGCGCGCGCCGAACCCGATCACCTCGCCGGCCGATGTCCGGATGGGCCACAGCAGGCGGCGGTGGAAACGGTCCATCGGGCCGCGGCGTCCCTGTCGGGACAGGCCCGCAGTCTCCAATTCCTTGAACTCAAACCCTTTGCGCTGCAAGTGTTTTGTCAGCGTGTCCCAGCCCGAAGGGGCGAACCCGCAACCGAAACGGTGAGCAGCCTCGCCGTCGAAGTTTCGCTCAGTCAGGTACTTGCGGGCCGGCGCCGCCTCGTCAGACTCGAGCGCCTGAGCGTAGAACGCCGCTGCCTCGGCGTTGGCCGCGATGAGCCTGCTGCGGCTGCCGCGGTCACGCTGCACATTGGTCGCCGCCGCGCCGGTGTAGGTGATGGTGTGACCGACCCGGTCGGCGAGCAGCTCGACCGCCTCGACGAAGCCGACGTGCTCGATCTTCTGGATGAACGCGTACACGTCGCCGCCCTCGGCGCAGCCGAAGCAGTGGAACTGGCCGTGGTTAGGGCGGACATGAAACGACGGTGACTTCTCGTCGTGAAACGGGCACAGGCCCTTGAGCGAGTCGGCGCCGGCGCGCTTGAGTTGTACGTAGTCGCCGACGACGTCCTCGATGTGGGCCTTTTCGCGGATGGCGGCGATGTCACGATCGGAGATCCGGCCAGCCATCGGCTCAGTCTAGAACGCCGGCCCGGCGACGATGTCCGGACGACGAACTGTGTTGGTAGCTAACCGGTGCCGATCACGCCGCACGCGACGCGCTTCTCGGCGTCGGGACCGTACTCCCCGCCGTGCACCATCAGGGCTGTCTTGTTGCCCGCCAGCAGGTCGTCCCTGGTGAACGCGTCAGTGGTTGTCACCAGGTAGGCGGCACCGTCCTTGCGCACATCCAGCGTGGAGAGGTCACCGCTGGGGGGTTCACCGGTGTGCCCCGGTGCCTGGTAGTGCATGCCGGCCGACATGAAGTCGCCGGGCGCACCGCCCATCGGGTCAGGCGAGTTGGGCTCGCATTTGCCGATCTCGTGGATGTGCATGTTGTGCAAGCCCGGCGTCAGGATGCCGTTCGCGGTTGTCTTCACCGTGACAGTGGCATAGCCGTTGGCGAACTCGAAGGTGGCCGTGGCCACCGAGCGACCGTCAGCGGTGTGCAGTTCGGCGCTGAGTGTTTGGGCACTTGGCGGCGCGCTCGTTGCGGAGGACGCGTTATCGGACTGCTGATGGGAGCTGCAGGCGCTGAGGACGACGGCGGACAACGCGGCGACAACGACATTGGTGTGCTTGGACATAACCGCAGCCTAGTGCGGTCACCGGGCTGTGCTCGATCGCCCGCCTCCTCAGCCCGCCGTTCCGGCGCGCATCGTCACCGGGCTAGGTGGTCTCGATCGCCCGCCTCCTCAGCCCGCCGTTCCGGCGCGCATCGTCACCGGGCTGTACTCAATCGCCCGCCTCCTCAGCCCGCCGTTCCGGCGCGCATCGTCACCGGGCTAGGTGGTCTCGATGCGTTCCAGGCGTCCCTCGGTGAATGAGGCGATCTGGTCGACGATGACGCGCAGCCGCTCGCCATCGTCGCCCGCGGTGTCGAACGCCGGCACGAACACCGGGTCGAGTGTTGTGGGCGCGCCGGCCAGCAGCCAGTGCGCCACGCGATGGATGCGTTCGCGCTGCGAGCGCTGACGCTCCTGATGACGCGGATCGGACATGATGAACTGCAACGCCAGGGTCTTGAGCAGCGCAACCTCGGCCCGCACCACTTCGGGGACCTGCAAGTCGGTTTGGTAGCGGGCGAGTTGCCCGGAGCCGGCGGCCGCTCGCGTGGCCGCGATCGCCGCGGAGGCGAACCGGCCCACCAGCTCGCTGGTCAGCTGCTTGAGCGCGACCGAGGCCGCCAGCGTGGCGTCGTACTTACCGACCCCGGCGACTACCGGTAACCCGGACAGCCGGTGCGCGGCAGCAACGAGATCGTCGGCGCGCACCCGGGCGAAGTCGCGCTCCCCCACTTTGGCCAGCGCGGCGGCCTCGTCGTCATCGGCGAGCACCCGCAAGTCGATCCGGCCGGCGACGACGCCGTCCTCCACGTCATGCACCGAATAGGCGACGTCGTCAGCCCAGTCCATCACTTGGGCTTCCAGGCAGGCCCGGTCTGCCGGCGCTTTTTCACGTACCCACGCGGCGGCGTCGCTGTCGAAGTCGTAGAAGCCGAACTTGCGTCGATCTTGACCCCGTGTCCAGGGATATTTGGTGACGGCATCCAACCCCGCCCGGGTCAGGTTCAGCCCCACGCTATGCCCTTGCGGATCAAGGACTTTGGGCTCCAGGCTGGTCAGGATCCGGAAGTTCTGCGCATTACCCTCAAAGCCGCCGTGCGCCGCCGCGAACTCATCGAGCGCCTGCTCGCCGTTGTGCCCGTACGGCGGGTGCCCGATGTCGTGGGCCAATCCGGCCATGTCGACAAGGTCGGGGTCGCAGCCCAGCCCGATCGCCATCCCGCGCCCGATCTGGGCGACCTCCAGCGAATGGGTCAGTCGCGTGCGCGGAGTGTCGCTGTCCCGCGGCCCGACGACCTGTGTCTTGTCAGCAAGGCGGCGCAGCGCGGCGCTGTGCAGGACCCTGGCGCGATCTCGCGCGAAGTCGCTGCGGTGCTGACCTTCGGTTCCCGGCAAGCCCGCGGCCTTCGGCGCTTCGGGAACCACCCGCTCGCGGTCGAAATCGTCATAGGGGTCTTGCTGACTCATCGACGCACAGTCTGCCAGCCCGACCCGAAAGCGGATTAGATTGTCGGGCATGAGGACAGTCCGCTCGCTCGCCCTGTTGATGGCGACGCTGATCATCGCACTATTGGTGGCGCCGTCCGCCGCTGCGCAGCCGCCGTTCCGGCTGTCCACCTACGTCACCGATGACGCCGGGGTGTTGAACGGCTCGGGCCGCGCCGCGATCCAGTCGGCCACCGGCAAGCTCTACGCCGACCGCCACGTGCAGCTGTGGGTGGTTTTCGTCGACGACTTCTCCGGGCAGCCGGCCGTGAGCTGGGCGCAGAACACGCGCTCGGCCAGCGACTTGGGCGACTTCGACGCGTTGCTCGCCGTCGCCATCGTTGACCATTCCTACGCGTTCCTGGTGCCCAACCGGGTGCAGACGATCAGCTCGGGTCAGGTCGACGATCTGCGACGTAACCAGATCGAACCGGCGCTGCGCCGCGGCGACTGGAGCGGTGCGGTCGTCGCGGCCGCCAACGGCCTCGACCGGGGACAGCCGCCGACGAACTCGGCACCGCTGCTGATCGGGTTGGGCGTGATCCTTGTCGCGGTGTTCGTTTTGTACGTGGCGGTGCGTTACCGGCGGCGTCGACGGCGCGCGGCCGAGCTGGCCGCCGCCCGCCGGGTCGACGCCACCGACCGCGACGCACTGGCGGCGCTGTCGCTGGGTGCGCTCGACGACCTGTCGCGATGGAAAGTCGTCGACGTCGACAACGCGGTTCGCACCAGCACAAACGAGCTGGCGCTGACTGTTGAGGAATTCGGCGAGCAGCGAACCCAGCCCTTCGCTCGTGCCGTCGACAGCGCCAAAGCCGCTCTGGCACAGGCGTTCACCGTGCGCCAACAACTCGACGACGCGATACCCGAGACGCGCGCGCAACGGCGTGAGCTATTGACACAGGTGATCGTCTCGGCGGCGCGGGCCGATCGTGAGCTGGAATCACAGCGGGATGCCTTCGAAAAAATGCGCGACCTTGTGGTCAACGCACCGGCGCGGCTCGACGGCCTGACTCAGCAGATGGTCGAGCTGACGGCGCGCATCAGCCCGGCCGAACAGCGAATGACCGACCTGCGCAACGAATTCGACCCCGCTGCGCTGACTTCGGTCGCCACCAACGTCACGACCGCCAAGGATCGGCTGGCATTCGCCGGCCAAAACCTCAGCCGCGCGCGTGAATTGGCCGCTAAGCCGGTCAGCGGCGAACAAAGCCCACTGGTCGACGCCGTGCAAGCTGCCGAATCGGCGCTGGGACAAGCCCAGGCGTTACTCGATGCGGTGGACAGCGCCGCCAACGACATTCACCACGCGGTCGCCACCCTGCCGTCGCTGATCGCCGACATTCAGACCGGTATCGGGCACGCCGACACGCAACTGCAGGGCGCGCTGAAAACCAAAGCGGCGCACATCCGCGAATTGGCCAGTGCCCGGGACGCGGCGAACAGAGCCCTCGACGCCGCCCGCGCGAATGGTTCGGCCGATCCGCTCGGCGCGTTCACCCAATTGACCAAGGCCGACGCCGATTTGAACCGGCTGCTGGCCACGGTCGCCGAGGAGCAGGCGAGCGCCGAGCGACTCAACCGTGCTTTCGAGCAAGCTTTGTTTACGGCGCAGTCGCGAATCCACGCCGTCTCCGATTACATCGACACCCGTCGCGGCAGCATCGGACCCGAGGCGCGGACCCGTCTCGCCGAGGCGAGCCGGCAACTGCAAGCCGCGCAAGACAAGCGCGAGGTCGACATCAGCGAAGCGATCAGCCGTGCCAATACCGCAGCGACACTGGCCGATCAGGCTCAGTCACTGGCCGACGACGATGTCCGATCCGCTCAGCTCGCCTATACCGGACGCTACGGCGGCGGCAACAACATGGGCGCGATGATGGGCGGCATCATCATCGGCGACATGCTGGGCGGCGGAGGTTTCGGCGGCGGCGGAGGTTTCGGCGGCGGCTGGGGTCCGACGTCGTTCGGCGGTTCGTCGGGCTCGGACGGCGGATTCATGGGCGGCGGCGGCCGGTTCTGAGGGAGCCCGACATGGGAAAGGCGCGGCAGCTCACCACGCCCTAGTGTGCTGCCGCGCCAAGTCTGAATCGCCGGCCATATCGTCCGGGTAGCTAGATGATATTGGTCGTGCGAGCAATAGTCGATAACGTTGGCGAAAATTCTTTTTCACATTTCTTGCCGCAACTTCTAACAGGCCCGCAGCTGCCGTCCCAGATATTCGACCACCGCATCGATGGCCACCCGCTCCTGTGTCATCGCGTCACGTTCCCGGATGGTCACGGCGTGGTCCTCGAGCGAATCGAAATCCACCGTCACGCAATAGGGGGTGCCGATCTCGTCCTGGCGCCGGTAACGCCGACCGATCGCGCCGGCGTCGTCGAAGTCGACGTTCCAGTATTTGCGCAATTCGGCGGCCAGATCGCGGGCCTTGGGGCTGAGATCGGCGTGCCGCGACAGCGGCAGCACGGCGGCTTTGACCGGCGCCAGCCGCGGGTCGAGCCGCAACACAGTCCGTTTGTCCACGCCGCCCTTGGCGTTTGGCGCCTCGTCCTCGTGGTAGGCGTCAACCAAGAACGCCATGAATGAGCGCGTCAGACCGGCCGCCGGCTCGATCACATAGGGCACATACCGGGTGTCGTTGACCTGATCATAGAAGGATAGGTCTACGCCGGAATGCTTTGTGTGCGTGGATAAATCGAAGTCAGTCCGGTTGGCGACCCCCTCTAGTTCACCCCACGGGTTGCCGGAGAAGCCGAACTTGTACTCGATGTCGACTGTGCGGTCGGAGTAATGCGACAGCTTTTCCTTCGGGTGCTCATACAGTCGCAGGTTCTCCCGGTCGATGCCGAGGTCGACGTACCAATGCAACCGGGTGTCGATCCAGTATTGGTGCCACTCCCGGGCGGTCGCGGGCTCGACGAAGAACTCCATCTCCATCTGCTCGAACTCGCGGGTGCGGAAGATGAAGTTGCCCGGGGTGATCTCGTTACGGAAGCTCTTGCCGATCTGGCCGATACCGAACGGCGGCTTGCGGCGCGCGGTCGTCACCACGTTGGCGAAGTTGACGAAAATCCCCTGCGCGGTCTCCGGCCGCAGATAGTGCAGGCCCTCCTCAGTCTCGATCGGACCGAGATAGGTCTTGAGCATCATGTTGAATTCGCGCGGCTCGGTCCACTGTCCCTTGGTGCCGCAGTCCGGGCAGGCGATCTCGGTCATCGGCACCGAATCGGGATCGGCGATCCCCTTTTTGGCCGCGACCGCCTCCTGCATGTGGTCCTGGCGATGCCGGTGGTGACAGTTCAGGCACTCGACCAGTGGGTCGTGGAACACCTCGACGTGCCCGGAGGCGACCCAGACCTCCCGCGGCAGGATGATCGACGAGTCCAGGCCGACGACGTCGTCGCGGCCGGTGACGACCGCGCGCCACCACTGCCGCTTGATGTTCTCCTTGAGCTCCACCCCCAACGGCCCGTAGTCCCAGGCCGATTTGGTGCCGCCGTAGATCTCGCCGGCGGGATAAACCAGGCCGCGCCGCTTGGCGAGGTTGACGACGGTGTCGATGACGGACTCCACGAGGTGATGACTCCTGTCTTTCGCTGCGGGGACGATCGCGCCGGCAATGAGCCGGTGCGCGCCGGTAAGCATCCGTCATCGTAATGATCGACCCCGGGCTCTTTGACATGCGTGATCGTGCATGTGACAGTGGAGGCAACTGGTAATGGTTTCCGATAGCCCAGCGCGAAAGTGACGGTCATGTCCCCCGCAGCATCAACCGAGAGTCACGGCGACATCGGCTCCGGTGTGGGTGAACGCCATGATCACGACGTTTCTGACTTCAGTGAGCTGCCGGCGCCGCCGCCGCGGGAGATTCTGGAAGCCGCCGGTGAGCTGCTGCGGGCGCTGGCCGCGCCGGTGCGGATCGCCATTGTGCTGCAGCTACGCGAGTCTCAGCGGTGCGTCCACGAACTGGTCGACGCGCTGGGCGTGCCGCAGCCGCTGGTCAGCCAGCACCTCAAGATCCTCAAGGCCGCGGGCGTGGTCACCGGCGAGCGGTCGGGCCGCGAAGTGCTCTACACGCTGGTCGATCACCACTTGGCGCACATCGTGATCGACGCCGTCGCGCACGCCGGCGAGGACAAGCCATGACCGCTCGCGCCGGCGAGCGGTCGACCCGGCAGCGGGCGGCGATCGCCTCGCTGCTGGACACGCTCGACGACTTCCGGTCGGCCCAGGAACTGCACGACGAGCTGCGGCGGCGCGGCGAGAACATCGGCCTGACCACCGTCTACCGGACGCTGCAATCCATGTCCGCCGCGGGCTTGCTCGACACGCTGCGCACCGACACCGGGGAATCGGTCTACCGGCGCTGCTCGGAACACCATCACCACCACCTGGTGTGCCGCAGCTGCGGGTCGACGGTCGAGGTGGGCGACCACGAGGTCGAGGCGTGGGCAGCCGAAGTGGCGGCCCGACACGGCTTCTCCGATGTCAGCCACACCATCGAGATCTTCGGCACCTGCTCGGACTGCCGCGGCCGGGGTTAGCCCGTCAACGCGTGGCGGATTTCGGCGCCCTTGTCGAGGACCATCAGGATCAGCGTGCGCAGCGCGTCGTCGGTCAGGCCGCTGCCCGGAAAGTTGTAGCGCAGCATCACGTCTCCCGTTTTGGTGGAGTTGCGTTTGGGGCTCGGTTCGCCCGCCTTCTCCACCAGCGCCACCGTTCCAAGCAGGGTACTGTGCGCCTGCTCGGTCACACTGTCGCGAATCTTCTTGGTCAGCAGCAGATCCCACGCCAAGATCTGGGTCAGTGACACCAGGTCGAGGTCCTCGGTGATGGTCACAACCCGCAACGACGCGATGGTGCCGTCGTGCCGCACCGTCAGCGCGCCGTCGGATTCCTCCTCGAGGGGTAATACCTCGGAAAGCACGGTGAGTAATCGCTCCTGCAACGAAGGCATCTACGCCGTCCCGAATCGTCGATTTCGTGATGCATATTCTTCGCAGGCTGCCCACAGATCGCGGCGGTCGTAGTCGGGCCAGAGTGTGTCCTGGAAGATGTATTCGGCGTAGGCCGCTTGCCACAGCATGAAATTGCTGGTCCGCTGCTCACCCGAGGTTCGCAGTAGCAGGTCCACGTCGGGAATGTCGGGACGGTGCAGGTGACGGGCAACGGTCGCCTCGTTGACCCGCTCCGGGTTCAGCCTGCCCGCCGCGGCTTCGCGCGCGATATCCCTTGCCGCCTCGGCGATTTCGGTGCGGCCACCGTAGTTGACACAGTAGTTCACCGTGATGACGTCGTTGTGCATTGTCATCTCCTCTGCGATCGCCAACTCGCTGATGACGCTGCGCCACAGGCGTGGCCGCGAGCCCACCCAGCGTATCTTCACGCCCATCTCGTTCAGGTTTACCCGCCGCCGTCGCACCACGTCGCGGTTGAACCCCATCAGGAAACGGACTTCTTCGGCTGACCGCTGCCAATTCTCCGTGGAAAACGCATAGAGACTGAGCCATTTGATGCCGATTTCGATTGCGCCACAGACGATGTCGATGACGACGGCCTCACCCATCTTGTGGCCTTCGACGCGGGTCAGTCCACGCTGGGTGGCCCAGCGGCCGTTCCCGTCCATCACGATCGCAACGTGGTTGGGCAGCTGGGTCGCGGGGATCCGCGGGGCGGCCGCCTTGGAAACGTGTTGTGGGGGCCGGCGCGGACCGCCGCCGGGCGACGGCGGGAGCGCGGGAAAGACCACCGGCCAGGTGGATTTGTCGGGGAATGTCGGATAGTCGTCCGGGGCAGGCGGCAGCTGCGGGAAGTCGGTTGCCTGCCGCTTACGCTCAGCCTTCCGCTCTGAGCGGCTCACCCGGCTCGTCCCCATGGGCCACATCCTGCCTGACCAGAGCTATGCGACGGTCGGCGAGGCTCTCATAGACGTGGTCGACCCGGCCTGTCCGCTCGACCAGCGGCAACGTTCGCAGCTGCCGCTCCAAATGCCATTGCAGGTGGGCGGCCACCAATCCGCTGACGTGGTTGCGGGCCGAGGGCGGTGCGGTTTCCGCGGCCTCCCAATCACCGTCGTGCAGCGCCGACATCAGATCCAGCACACCCAGCGGCGGTGTCGTCGCGCCGGCGGGGCGGCAGTACCCGCATACGCTGCCGCCCGCGGCGATGTGAAATGCCCGATGCGGGCCCGGGGTGCCGCAGCGGGCGCATTCGGTCAGCGCCGGGGCCCACCCGGCGATGCTCATGGCGCGCAGCAGATACGCGTCCAGGACCAGCTCTCGGGGTCGGCGACCGTCGGCCACCGCCCGCAGCGCACCGACGGTGAGTCGGTGCAATGCCGGGGCCGGCGCCCGTTCCTCGCCGGCGAGGCGCTCGGCGGTTTCCAGCATCGCGCACGCGCAGGTGTATCGGCCGTAGTCGCTGACGATGTCGGTGGCGAACGCGTCAAGCGAGACGACCTGCGTGACGATGTCCAGGTTGCGGCCGGGGTGCAGCTGCACGTCGATGTGCGCGAACGGCTCCAGTCGCGCGCCGAACTTGCTGCGGGTGCGGCGCACGCCCTTGGCCACCGCGCGGACCAGTCCATGGTCGCGGGTGAGCATGGTGACGATCCGGTCGGCTTCGCCGAGCTTGTGCTGGCGCAGCACCACCGCACGGTCTCGGTACAGCCGCATGGATACCAGTTTGTCACCGCTCTGCGACGGCGCCTCATGCACGCGCCGATAATGTCGATATCGATGAGTAACTCGCCCACATCCCGCTTCCCCGCCCTGACCGACCAGCTCTACCAGCTGGCCAACGGTGAGGTGACGTCCGCCGAGCTGGTCCGCCGCTCGTTGCACGCCATCGACTTGAGCCAATCGACGCTCAACGCCTTCCGCGTGGTGCTCACCCAGACGGCGCTGGCCGACGCCGCCGCCGCCGACATGCGGCGCGCCAACGGCGACCAATCACCACTGCTGGGTGTCCCGATCGCGGTCAAAGACGACGTCGATGTCGCCGGAGTACCAACCGCCTTCGGCACGTCCGGGCACGTTCAGCCCGCCACTCAGGATGCCGAAGTGGTGCGCCGGCTCAAGGCGGCCGGGGCCGTGATCGTCGGCAAGACCAACGCATGCGAATTGGGCCAATGGCCGTTCACCAGCGGACCCGGATTCGGCCACACCCGCAACCCTTGGTCGCGCAAACACACCCCGGGAGGGTCGTCGGGCGGCAGCGCAGCCGCGGTGGCCGCCGGCCTGGTCACCGCCGCGATCGGCTCCGACGGCGCGGGCAGCGTGCGCATCCCGGCGGCTTGGACTCATTTGGTGGGCATCAAACCGCAACGTGGCCGCATCTCGACGTGGCCACTGCGGGAGGCGTTCAACGGCATCACGGTCAACGGCGTGCTGGCCCGTACCGTCGCCGATGCGGCGCTGGTGCTCGATGCGGCGTCCGGCAACGTCGATGGCGATCTGCACAAACCGCGCCCGGTGACGGTGTCCGAGCACGTGGGCATCGCGCCGGGGCCGTTGCGGATCGCGCTGTCAACCGGGTTTCCCTTCACCGCGTTTCCGGCCCGCTTGCATCCGGAGATCCGGTCGGCGCTGGAGTCGGTGGGCGATCAACTGCGACTGCTCGGCCACAGCGTGGTGGCGGGCAATCCCGATTACGGGCTGCGGCTGTCGTGGAACTTCCTGTCGCGTAGCACTTCCGGCCTGCTCGAGTGGGCCGAACGATTAGGCGACGGCGTGGATTTGGATGCACGCACGCTGTCGAATATGCGGATGGGGCGGTTCCTTTCGCAGTCGATCCTGCGTTCCGCCCGGGCGCACGAAGCCGCCGATCAGCGCCGGGTGGGCTCGATCTTCCGCATCGTTGACGTCGTGGTCGCGCCGACGACCGCGCAGCCGCCCCCGCTGGCGCACGCGTTCGACAGGTTGGGCGGATTGGGCACCGACCGCGCGATGATCGCCGCCTGCCCGGTGACCTGGCCGTGGAATGTGCTGGGGTGGCCGTCAATCAACGTTCCCGCCGGCTTCACCTCCGAAGGCTTGCCGATCGGTGTGCAGCTGATGGGTCCGGCCAACAGCGAGCCGCTGCTGATCTCCCTGGCCGCCGAATTGGAAGCACTCGGCGGCTGGGCGGCGAAGCAGCCGGAGGTGTGGTGGAACAGCGGCACGGGCACACCACCGATGTCCAGCGTTGGCACCGAGGTCGATCGATAAACAGCGCCGCGAAATAACTCAAAAGCCAAGCCGGCCAAGTTGTTTAGGGTCGCGCTGCCAATTCTTGGCCACCTTGACGCGCAGGTCGAGAAAGACCTTGGTGCCCAGCAGCTTCTCGATCTGGCCGCGCGCCGCGGTACCAACTTCGCGCAGTCGGGCGCCGCCTTTGCCGATCACGATGCCCTTCTGGCTGTCGCGCTCGACGTAGAGGACGGCGTGCACGTCGATCAGGTCGTCACGCCCCTCGCGCGGATTGACCTCGTCGATAACCACCGCCAGCGAATGCGGCAGTTCGTCGTGCACGCCCTCCAGGGCGGCTTCCCGGATGAATTCGGCCATCAGAACCTCTTCGGGCTCATCGGTCAGCTCACCGTCGGGGTAGTACGCGGGCCCGGGCGGCAGCGCGGCGACCAGCACGTCGATCAGCACCTCGATCTGCTCACCGGTGACCGCCGAGACGGGCACGATCTCGGCGGAGTCACCGACCAACTCGCTCACCGCCACGAGCTGCGCGGCGACTTTGTCCCTGGCCACCTTGTCGATTTTGGTCACGACGACGACCAAAGTCGTTGTGGGCGCGAGGGAACGGATCTGCTCGACAATCCAGCGGTCCCCTGGACCGATGGCTTCGTCGGCGGGTATACACAAACCGATGGCGTCGACCTCTGCGTAGGTGTCGCGGACCAAATCGTTGAGCCGCTTACCCAGCAGGGTCCGCGGGCGATGCAGCCCGGGCGTGTCGACCAGGATGATCTGGAAGTCCTCCCGGTGCACGATGCCACGAATCGTGTGCCGGGTGGTCTGCGGGCAGCTCGAGGTGATCGCCACCTTCGAGCCGACCAGCGCGTTGGTCAGCGTCGACTTCCCGGTATTCGGCCGCCCGACGAAACAGACGAAACCTGAGTGGAATTCGGTCACTGCAGGACGTTGCCTGCGCCGTCGGTGATGATGACTGCCGCCGTCGCTGATATCTCGCGAACCGCCGCGATGCCGGCGTCGTCGGCGGAGCCGGCCTCCAGCCCGGCGGCTCCGCTGGACACCGCCCCGGCCACCGCCGTTTGCAGCGCTGTCAGCTGGAGCGCCGACAAATCCACCGGGGCTCCCGCGTAGGTCCGGCCATCGACGTCGCGCACCGCTGCGCCGCTGCCGGCCTCAGCGCGTGCCATCGCCGAGCGGGCCAGTACCACGAGCTTCGCGTCCTCGCCGTCCAGCGGCTCAGCCGTCATGGTTTACCTCCTGCCCGTCGGGGTCGGCGGGAATCATGCGCGCCGCTCCTCCTCATCGCCTCGCTCTGCATCGTCGTCGGCGCGGCTCAGCAACACGGTGCCGATCCGAACCCGTCCGCGATGATCCGGGCCGCCCTCGGCATGCAACCGCAGCCCATGCGATACCACTTCCGCTCCGGGCAGTGGGACCCGGCCCAGCTCCAGGGCCAGCAAGCCGCCGACGGTGTCGACGTCGAGGTGCTCATCGAACTCCACGCCGTACAGTTCGCCAACGTCTTCGATCGGCAGCCGGGCCGATACCCGAAACCGGTTGTCGCCCAGGTCTTCTACCGGCGCCACCTCGGCTGCGTCGTACTCGTCGGCGATTTCACCGACGATCTCTTCCAACACATCCTCGATCGTCACCAGCCCGGCTATCGCGCCGTACTCGTCGACCAGCAGTGCCATGTGGTTGCGGGTCCGCTGCATTTCGCGCAGCAGCGCATCCAGGGGCTTGGAGTCCGGCACGAACACCGCCGGGCGCATGACCTGCGCGACGAATGTGTCCCGGCTACCGGTCGAGTAATACCTATGCTGCACAATGTCTTTCAAATACACGACACCGACGACATCGTCGACGTTCTCGCCGATGACCGGAATGCGGGAATGCCCACTGCGCACCGCCAGCGATATCGCGTGGTTGGCCGGTTCGTCGCTTTCGATCCAGATCATCTCGGTGCGCGGCACCATCACCTCGCGGGCGGGTGTGTCGCCGAGTTCGAAGACCGACTGGATCATTCGGCGTTCGTCGGCGGCGACCACGCCGCGCTGCTGCGCCAGGTCGACCACTTCGCGCAGCTCGATCTCGGACGCGAACGGTCCGTTACGGAAGCCCCGACCCGGCGTCAGCATGTTCCCCAGTACCACCAGCAGTCGGCTGATCGGGGCCAGCAGGACCGAAATCACTTGCAGCGGTAGGGCTGCCACCAACGAGATCGAGTAAGCGTTCTGGCGGCCGAGGGTGCGTGGACCGACACCGATAACGACGAAGCTGGTCACCACCATGGTCGCGGCGGCGGCGAACAGCCCCCAATCGCGGCTGAGGTGGCGATAGAAGTACGCCGCCAGCAGCACAGTGGCGCTGATCTCGCAGATGATCCGCAGCAGCACCACCAGGTTGATGTAGCGGGGCCGGTCGGTCATCACCTTGGCCAGCCGCACCGCGCCCGGCCGCTGGTCGCGTACCAGTTCGGCGACCCGGGCCATTGACACGGTGCTGAGTGCGGCATCGATCGCCGCGAACAAGCCGCCCAGACCGATCAGCACGATCGCGCCGAGCAGCGGCGCGGACCCTTTCAATTGCCGAAATACTTTGAGATCGTCGCGGACTCCCTTAGCGGCTCAACCTGCGGTTTCGCAGGCAAGTCTAAAGATATCACATAACCACAGCGGTCTATGTCAAAATATTCGCATGCCCGAAAGTTTGCCAGACCTTGCCACGCTGCTCCCCTCCTGGCAGTTGGCGCTGAAAGCCGAACGTAAGTCACCCGGCACCATCCGGACGTACAGCGACGGCGTGACGAAATTCCTGCGCTGGTGTGCCGAAAACGGCCATCCCGCCGAGCTCAGCCGGACGACAATACAGGCGTTCCTGGCCGACCTGCTCGATGAGGGCATGGAGGGAAACACGGCCCGGTCCCGAGACCTGGCACTCAAGCGTTACGCCGCATGGCTGGTCGATGAGGGCGAGCTTAGCGCCAATCCCCTGCTCGGACTGAAACCTCCGAAGGCGGACCACAAGGTGGTCAACGCGCTCTCTGACGACCAGCTGAAGCGACTCATCAAGGTATGCCAGGGGAAGTCTCTACAGGACCGTCGCGATGAGGCCATCGTCCGCTTGATGGCCGAGACGGGGATGCGGGCAGGAGAAGTCGTCTCGCTACAGGTGTCGGATGTGAATCTTCACGACGGTCTGGTGACCGTTGTCCGCGGAAAGGGCGGCAAGGGTCGCGTGGCGCCGTTTGGGTCACAGACTGCCGCAGCGCTGGACCGCTACCTGCGTACGCGACGTACTCATCGACTGGCCGACACAGGGTCGCTGTGGGTCGGCGGCGGTGGTAAGAGCTTCGGGTATCACGGGCTCAACGCCGTCCTAAAAGCCCGCGCCAAAGCGGCTGGCATTGAAGGCTTCCACTTGCATCTAATGCGCCACACGGCCGCGACCCGCTGGCTGCGCGCCGGCGGGTCTGAAGGCGGCCTGATGGCCGTGGCCGGATGGTCAACCCGGGCGATGGTCGACAGGTACACGGGCGCCAGCGCCGCCGAACGAGCCGCGACAGAGGCCCGCGGCCTGGGGTTGGGAGAGCTATGAGCGACAGCAAGGCATTGAACTACGGACAGGTGATCTGCGAATGTCCGAATAGTCGCCGTTAGTACGACAGCCGCTGAATTGTTTACGAGCGGGCCGGCGCCCGCGTATGACGTGTTGGTGTATAGCACTGTGGCGCTTTACGTCGGACCAACGTCGAGCGTGACCACGTCGACCGGGTACCTCGTGCCGGCGACCACGACCGTTCAGATACCGACGACCGGTGCCGAGAATGACACCCTGTACGCGATCGCGTCGAGCAGCGGCACCGCGTACGTGTTGCAGATCCAGTAACCGAAACCTCCTGCGCGCCAGCGTGTTTCACGATTCCACGCTCGGCGCCGCGGGACAGTGGCGCCGGGACGGGCGGCTGCCGTGTTCCCTTGGAACGCGGGAAGGTCAGCCTCCCGTCCCGGTAACCCACCAGAGATGAGGTGAACCATGGCAGACGGCTCTGGTGGGGCGTTTCTCCGACGCCGTGCTGTTTGAGTCCGGCCCGCGGGCGCAAATATATCCCCAGCCTCTCGCTAACCAATTGAGCGTGCTTTTGACTGTGTGGGGCTATTCCGCTTTTGCGGTTCGTTATGCGCAGTCGTTCGTCGCGATTTCGTTGACCGAAACACCGACCTACGGCAGCTAAAGGTTTGGGGGCGTCGAGAGTGCCCCTCGCTCGAAAGCGGCGCAGATTACCGTCTTCTGTTGTGCCCCCAAAAGTCGACTGGGTGAAGTGATGGCCGGCGGCATGCGGATCTAAGCTCCGCGCCTTCCGGTACCCGACCAGATCGGGTAGATTCGGGTCGCTGGGAGTTTCAGCCGGTCGGGAATGAGTTCCGCTGTCCGCCGCGGAACCCAAGGAGTATCGCTCCATAGCCCCACATGCATGGTGATCGTCTGCACGCTGGGATCACGATGACCACATCACTTGATTTTGCTGAGCACCGAACCGACCAGACCGCCTGGTGCCCCGCCACAGCCCAGGCTGTGGAGTTGGTTCGCGCATTAGACCATCAACTGCGCGAGATGACCGGCCAGTTGGCCTTTGTCGGACGCGAGGATGTCACCCGCACGAACGGCCGAGCACGCGAGATGCGGTTGGAAGCAGCCGCGCTGCGGCGAGACATCCGAGAGGCACAGGTTCTCATCGATCGGCTACAGCGCCGCTACCTGAGTGGCGACGAGCGCACCCAACAGCGTCTAGCCGGAGGACAGTCCCGAGCCATGGTGGGCCTGCAAGCCAAGTAACAACGACGAAGCGTCCCCCTCGGGAGGCCAAAGCGGTGACGAGACGCCCGGGTGAGGGTGTCGGGTCCCCGTTGCGCTCATCTAGGAGTTCGTCGACGTGACGACTCGACGGCTCGCCACCATGCTCGCGGATCGACCAGCGCACTGCTGCGAGGAGCCGCAGTTCGGAGTCGATATGTCGAGGTCGCGCATGCGCGCAGCAAAGGTTCGCGTCGCGACTGGCACTTCAACGGATTGGACCAAGCCGATTCGCCGATCAGCCTGCCAATTTCGCGGCGACGTATTGGGTGCCGGGCACCGCGTCACCTACTGGCAGGTGGGATAGGCCATCGCCACGCTACTCCATACTCGGGTAGTTTTAGCTGCAGGAAGGCGGCTCGTTTCGGTGCGTTGATCACCACCACGGTCTTGGTGTGTGTGCCGGGGACGATTGGCTGCGTGATGGCCTCCGTACCGTCGCCGCATTTGGTGTACATGTAGATGTCTTTTTCCAAGGCGCCGTCAGTACCCTCGACGCCCCAGTGGCGAAGCATGAGTGCATTCGCGGCCTCCGGATTCCTGAATCGGTCGACGGTCGACGACACGTCGAGATCGAATCGCAAGAATTGTTGGCCTGGCTTGAGTGGCCGATACGGATCGGCGCATGCTGCGTTCTGCTGGATGGCTGTCACGGTAAACGTGATGAGTTCCCGACCGCCCACCTTTTCCCCGATTTTCTCAAGAACCGGTGGTTCGCTTTCTCGATCAATGATCGTCCCGGCAATGAACCAACCGATGGAGAGCAAACATGCCAGCAGAAGTCAAAGGCGTGGGCGACCGATGGAGACTACCCAGGCCGCTAGCTGCCGAAGACGTGAGAGATGGCCATGCCCGCGCGTGGTGCCACCGCGCCGCGCGCCGTACAGAGATCGCAGCTCGACGCAAGCCAAGACCGCCACGGCGATCTGTATTACGCCCAGCCACCCGAG
>Ga0209139_10000242_pt1 | contig 18134 bp, 16 predicted proteins | sample BogFormECP14_OM3_FD_188246 | JGI IMG/M metagenome (GOLD analysis project Ga0209139, IMG submission 188246) | Bog forest soil microbial communities from Calvert Island, British Columbia, Canada - ECP14_OM3 (SPAdes) (version 2) | ecosystem: Environmental > Aquatic > Freshwater > Wetlands > Bog ...
GCGCGCCCGAGCGCCGCCGGACTCACAGACAGTGCCCTCAGACCGGCCTCGAGCAGCGCTTCGATATGTTTCGGCTCGCCTCCTGCGTCGCCGCACAGGTGAAAGGCGAGAATGTCGGCGCCGTCGCTTTCGGCGCGGGCGGCGAGGTCAAAGAGCTGGCGGACCGCGGAAGCGATCGTTTGGCGCAACGCCTGCGCCTCGGCCGCCGGTTCGCCGGCGCCGCGCGCTCCGCCAGCGGCGTTCAACAATACGGCGAGCGGACCGGCTGCAAAGCCGCCGGAGGCTCGCCACGCGTTGCACCTTCTCGAGCCGGCCGCGAAAACCGAGAAGGTTCATAGGCGGCGAGGCGATGAAATCGGCGACGAACATGCTCGCCGGCCTGTCGTAGATTTCGCGCGGCGCGCCAACCTGTTCGACCACGCCGCGATTCATCACCGCTATTAGGTCGGCCATCGACATCGCTTCGAGCTTGTCGTGGGTGACATAGATCGTCGTCGCCTTTGGGCGATCATGCAGGGCGCGCAATTCTCCCGTCATCACATGCCGAAATTCGGTGTCGAGCGCGCCGAGCGGTTCATCCATCAGGAATGCCTTGGGTTCGCGCACGATGGCGCGCCCGAGGCCACCAGCTGGCGATCGACCGGAGCCCGAGCGATTCAACAGATGTTCGACGTCTCGGATGGCGAGCCACGCGCCGCGAGCTGTCAACTCACAGCGGTCGCCGCTCGAAAGAGCGCACCGCACATAAGACTCTGCGGTCGAATGTTGGTTAGATAGCGGGTTCCTCCTGACGCGAGGATATGCATCCCCGGCGAGTTCACTGTGTTTATTAAACTTGCAAGCGCTTTTTTCACGCAAGTTCGAGAAAGCGCGTTTCGTGCGAGGCGGGAATCCGGGCCGCCAAAATATCCGGGGCGGAGGCGCGACAAGACCCGGCGGCGCGCGCGCCGCTCGCTTTTGTCTTCAGGGGAAATTGTTTGCAGCTACCGTATGAGCGACGAGCTTTGTCGGCGCTCAGCGCGCCGCCTCAGCGTCCCAGCCATTGCGAATGATGCTGTAACCCTCGCGATAGACCTGCGTCGGCGTCGGGAAGAAATCGCGCCAAACGCGCGTCGCCGCCGCCAACGGCGGCAGGGCGCGCCCAAAGGCCTCGATCGTCAGCCAGCCGTCATAGCCGGAGCCTTTCAATGCCCGGAACGCCGCGGCAAAATCGATATGTCCCCGCCCGGGCGTGCCGCGATCGTTCTCGGAAATGTGCACGTGCGAAAGATGACGACGGATTGTCCCGATCGCCTCGATGGGGTGCTTTTCCTCGATGTTGGCGTGAAAGGTATCGTACATGCCGGAAACGTTCGGATGCTCCACCGCGTCGAGGTGCGCGCCGAGTTCGCCGAGCGTCGTCAGAAAATAGCTCTCGAACCTGTTGATCGCCTCGACGGCAAGGGTGACGCCGCGCGCCCGGGCCAACTCGCCGGCCGCCTGATGAAAGGCGATGCCGCGCTGGCGCTCCTCTTCGGTCGGCGCCGCCCCGGAGAAATGGCCCAGCGTCGAGTGGAGCGGCCCGCCGACGACCTTCGCGCCCATCGCCGCGGTGCATTCGATTACCCATTCGATATGCTTCAAGGCGGCCGCACGCTGCTCCGGCGTCTCGCCGATCGGGTTCATGTCGACGCTGGGGAAAAGAGCAATTCCCGTCGAATCGAGACCGAGCTGCCGCAGGCGGCACCCGAGCTCCGCGTAATGTGCAGGATCCCCCTCGAAGATCGGGATCTCGACGCCGTCATAGCCCGTCCGCTTCAGATCCTCGAGGACGGGCCAATGTTCGGGTTGGACGTGAGCGGTCCACAACAGCATGTTGAAACCGATTTTCACGCTGTCGCCTCCCCCAAGGCGCTTCGAGATCCGGCGGCCGAACGCCAGCGGCGAAGCGAGTTCATTCCAAGCCGTATAGTTACCGCGATGGCGAGCCGCGCGTCAATCGCGTGGATTAGGCGGGCGACGCCGTCAGACCCGTCTGTCGCCTCGGAATGGCAGGAACGTGTTTTGATATCAGCCAAGAGACGGTCCGATCATCGCCGCTCGTGGTCGGATAAGCTGCGCCATGCGCGGACGGCCTGATTCGGACATTCAATTGGCCCGGCCCAAGCGTTTGATTGTAGCCGCTATGTCCAGTGATTGATTTGGATCACCGCTGGGCCGAGAATGGCGCAGAAAAGTCCGGGAAGGAAAAACAGGATCATCGGGACGGTCAGGGTGGGCGGCAGGGCCGCCGCCTTTTTCTCCGCCGCGGTCATTCGCTGATCGCGACTTTCTTGCGCCAATACGCGCAGCGCGGACCCCAACGGCGTGCCGTACTTCTCGGACTGGACGAGCACGGTCGTCAATTGCTTGATGGAGTCGACCCCGGTGCGGGCGTTGAGGTTTTCAAATGCGGTGCGTCGCTGTTCGAGATATGACATTTCCGCCGCGAGCAGCGTCAATTCTTCAGCCAGCTCGATGCTTTCGGCGCCGATCTCCATGCTCACTTTCCGAACGGCATGCTCGATGGACATTCCCGACTCGGCGCATATGATCAACAGGTCGACCATGTTCGGATAGGCCCGCCCCATCGATTTTTGACGCTTGGTCTTTTTGTTGCTGAGGAATATTTCGGGTGCCTTGATGCCCAGGTAAGCCGCGAATATCGCGGCGCAAACCTTGAACGTAAACGCCCACTGGAGTTTCGCGATAAAAAACACATAAATCAGTGCGACCAAGAAGAACAGTATCGGCGCGACAAAACGGAACGTCAGGAATGCGTTCTCGGCGCCGGCGCCTCGAAAACCCGCTTGGTTGAGCTGTTGCTTGGCGGTGTCGGTGTTCAGCCAACTCGCGAGATTGAGCGATTCGGTGACGGTCTTGGTGATGCCGCCGGATTTATAGCGCAATGAAGTCTTGCTCTGCGAGGCGGCGAGCCTCTCGCGTTCGCGCATGCGAATGCGCTCGCGCTCGGTGCTCACGTCCTTCATCCGTCGCGCCAAATTATCGGTCTGCAGGAACGGCATGAGGGCCATCAGCACGCCCGCGGCGCAACCCATCGACAACAGCACGACCGCCATGAAATGCGTATCGCCTACTTTAAGCAGCACCAGATCCAACATCGCAGGTTCTCACTCAGAAGTCGAAGCTGATCATCTTCTTCATCATCGCAATGCCGATGCTCATCCAGCCCAGACCGATCGCGCAAATGAGCCGGCCATGGTTGGTCGTGAACAGCAGGCTTATGTATTCGGGCGAAACGGCGTAGAGCGCGCCGGTGACGACGAACGGGACGGCGCCGATGATGGCGGCCGACGCCTTCGCCTCCATGGCCATAGCCCCGATCTTGCCCTTCATCTTCTTGCGCTCGCGGACGGTCTTCGACAGGTTGCCTATGGCTTCCGAAAGGTTTCCGCCGGCCTTGGATTGGATTTCGATCACGATCGCAAAGAAGTTGGTCTCGGTCGCGGGGACACGCCGCGCGAGTTTCACGCAGGCGTCGGGCACCGATATTCCGAGTTGCTGCGACTCCACGACCTTCCGGAATTCCGTCCGCACCGGTTCCTGGGCTTCACTGGCGATGATCCGCAAGGTATCGCCCAACGGCAGACCCGCCCTCACGCCGCGGACGATGATATCGAGCGCCGAGGGGAAGTTGTCGATGAACTTCTTGATCCGACGCGCGCGGAGCCGGGCGAGCACAAAATTCGGCAGGCCCGCGACGACGATTACCGCCACGAGCGCGGCCACCAAGGGACTGCGCGATTTCAAATACGTCAGTCCACCGAGAACCGCTCCCATGACAACGAATATGAGCAGGTACCGCTGGCGTTTTATGGATAGGCCAGCCTGTTCAATTCGGGTTTGAAGATCTACGCGCTTCCTCTTCGAATTCTTTTCGAGCTCCTGCAGACTCTCGGCGATCTGTTTCTTCTTGGCTGCGCGATCGATGGTCGTCGCGCGCGCCTTGGTGTCCGTTTTGGCGATCGCCATACGTCGCTGGTCGGCCCGGGAATCCCCGCCCAGGACCACAAACGCCAGTCCACCCATCGCCACAGCGACGGAACCCGCCAGCAGAATTATATTGTTGACCATCGCCTTTGAAACCTCGTCTGTCCGAGCGGCGGCTACGCTTCCTTGATTTCCGACGAATCGAGTGCGGCCGCCAAGCGCTGTTCCTCGCCAAAGTATCGTGCGCGCTCCCAAAACCGCGGACGTCCGATCCCCGTCGAGCGATGGCGGCCCTTGAGTTTGCCTTGCGCGTCCTCGCCCATTATTTCGTAGACGAAGAGATCTTGAGTGATGATGACGTCGCCTTCCATCCCCATTACTTCGGTAATGTGGGTTATCCGACGCGAGCCATCCCTCAGGCGGGCGGCCTGAACGATGACATCCACCGACGCCGTTATCATTTCCCTGATCGTGCGGGACGGCAGCGAGTAGCCTCCCATGGTGATCATCGATTCCATGCGGCTCAACGCTTCCCGCGGCGAGTTGGCGTGTAGCGTGCCCATGGATCCGTCGTGACCCGTGTTCATGGCTTGCAGCAGGTCGAAAGCCTCCGGGCCGCGCACCTCGCCCACTATGATGCGTTCAGGCCGCATACGCAGACAGTTTTTAACCAGATCACGCATGGTGACCTGTCCGGCCCCTTCGAGATTCGGCGGCCGTGTTTCGAGGCGCACGACGTGCGGCTGCTGGAGTTGCAACTCCGCGGCGTCCTCACAGGTGATCACGCGCTCGCCGGCTTCGATATAATTGGTCAGGCAGTTGAGAAGCGTCGTCTTTCCGGAGCCGGTGCCTCCTGAAATCACCACGTTACAACGGACTCTTCCGATGATCTTCAGAATTTCCGCGCCGGCGGGCGAGATGGCGCCGAATTTCGTCAGTTGGTCGAGAGTGAGCTTGTCTTTTTTGAACTTTCGAATCGTCAACGCGGCGCCGTCGATCGCCAAGGGAGGCGCGATCACATTGACGCGCGACCCGTCCATCAGTCGCGCATCGCAAATCGGCGAGGCCTCATCGACTCGGCGGCCGACTTGGCTGACGATGCGCTGACATATGTTCATCAACTGAGCCCCATCGCGGAAACGAATGTTTGTCAGTTGAATCCTGCCGCCGACTTCGATGAAGCAACGCGTGGGCCCGTTGACCATAATGTCGGCGATGTCGTCTCTCGCCAGCAACGGCTCCAGCGGGCCGAAACCCAAGACATCGTTGCAGATATCATCGAGCAGGTCCTCCTGCTCCGAAATTGAAAGGACCAGATTCTTTATCGTCACGATCTCATGAACGATATCGCGAATTTCTTCGCGCGCGCTGTCCTGGTCGAGCTTGGACAGCGCCGCCAGATCTATCGCCTCGATCAGGGCCCCGAAAATCATCGATTTGGTCAGGAAATAGCTCTCCGGCCGCTGATCCGTCTGCGCTTTCGGCGCGGGCAGAGCGGTTTCTGGGCTCGTGCGAGATATTTCCAGGACCGCCGACGCAGCGCGTTGCGGCGCCGAAGCGACGTGCTGCGTCGGCGAGACCGCTGCTGCCGGCGCGACGCTGGGTCCAGGATTGGAACGCTTTCCGAACATCGTGACTTTCCTTGCATCGCCGCCTAGCGGAGCGACCTAGAATCCGACGATCTCCAACGAGGTGGGCGCGGCGACCGCGGAGACTACGCTTTCTTTGAGCTGAATTTGGACAGGAACGGATCGAACAGACCGCGCTTGACCTTGCGGGTCTCGCCTCGGCCCGCGATGCTATTGGTCAATTCTGTGAATATCTCGGCGCAGCGCCCCTTGGGTTCTATTTCCGAAATCATCTGCCCGTTGTTCGCCGCCGAGCCAAACAATTTGCTGTCATGGGGGATGACGACCAACGGATCCATTTCCATGGTCTTCGTGAAGTCGCCGACCGAAATCTCAGGGCGTTTGGGCATCCCGACGCCGTTCAGGACCAACCTTGGCGGATGATCGTGCGGCCGCGCCCCACGAATGTTGTCGATGATGTTTTTCGCGTTTCTCAAGTTGGCCAGGTCGGGGGCCGCGACGACGATCACCTCGTCGGCGCCCACCATCAGACGTCGCGTCCAAGCGTTCCACGCGTGCGGTATGTCGAGAACGATCCATGGCGTCGAGGCCCTGACCGTGTCTATCAGAGAATCGAAGGAGGCTTCGGGAAAATCATAGAGCCGATCCAGCATGGCCGGCGCGGCGAGCAAATTCAAGTTGTCGCCGCATTTCGAGAGCAGGCGATCGACCAGCGTCGCGTCCACGCGCTCGGGAGCGAACACGGCTTCGGCGACGCCCTGCGGGGGATCCTGGTTGAAGTCGAGGCCCGCGGTTCCGAAGCCGAGGTCCAAGTCCGCCACGATCGTGGCCATCTCCAGCCCCGTCGCCAGATGCCACGCGATGTTATGCGCGACCGTCGAGGAACCGACGCCGCCTTTGGCGCCGACGACCGACACCACGCGACCGACCGGCTTGGCGCCCGGAGCCCGGAACAAGTGGGATATCGTCTGCACGAATTCGACGACGCCGAACGGCCAAACGAGATATTCGCTCACCCCGCGCGCGATCAGTTGGCGATAGAGAATGATGTCGTTGACCTTGCCAAGGATGACGACCTTCGTGCCCGCGTCGCAAAATTGAGAAAGTTCGTCGAGCTGCTCGATCAGGGCATCTCTGTTTGCGGTCGCCTCGAGAATTATCACGTTCGGCGTCGGTGCGCTTCGATAGGCCTCCACCGCCGCGGCGGCGCCGCCCATATTTTGTTTGACGTGAGCCTTGCTCATACGCCGATCGTTGATGGCGCCCTGCACGACGGTGGCGATTTCCGAGGTTTCACAGAAAGCCTGAATGGAAACCCGCGGAACGGGATCGATTTGCGGGATCGCGATCGCCTGCGAATTCATCGCGGGCCCCGCGTCCTCCAATGCTTGAGCACGCATGCGTCAGCCTCCCGCTCCAACTGTGCCGATCGTCGTCGTCTGAGTTTTCCAGTCCGTCCCCGGATCCTGTCCCTTGCGAACATTGCCGATTGCCCGCAGACGCATTTCCTCGTCGGGAGGGGCGCTGGCGCGCGGCTCGGCGAGGTCGCGAGGATCATCGACCTGCGCGGCCAACGCAGATTGCGTCGCGCAACCAAAATTCTCGTAGGAGGTATTTTGCCATCCCTCTACCGAGCTTCCCGAGGCCAAGTCGCTCGGCCATTGCCCGCAGTGAGAAGGCACTTTCGCTCGAAGGCCCTGAAAAACGAGCCTGACGGGGGACGCCAGGGCCGGGTCAGCGACGGGGTAGTAGCCCACTGAGACGTAGCCCCGCACCCCGCTCGAGTACAACGCTCGCCGAATCTCGCTCACGACACTGCCTCTGCCCTCCTGACGACCCGAAGGCGCCAGAATCGTAATCTGCCCACTGCCGAGCTCACGATACCTCTCCGCGAAGGCTCGAATCTTAGCTATCGATAGTGAGTCGATGCCGCCGCCGACAGGAAAGACGTCGACGGATGTCGGCGCCTGGGCGAGAATGATGGGGTGCCGATCGTGATAGTCGGCAACGTCCACATCGTCGTTGGAGGCGTAATCCGCCACGCATGCGGTCAGTGAGAGCGCGCATATTCCCAAAGACAGAATGTCAAGCAAAGTCCGGATCGGGATTTTACGATCATTTGAATAGTTCGTCATGATCTGATTCTCGCTCTACAGTTTATCCGTCAGAACCTTGCGCATGGTCAGTCGGTGATGAATCCGACTTTCCCAGTATAACCCGGCATTGGCTGTAGGTTGCCTGAGCTCGAATAAATCCGATTGACTCGGCCGAGGAACCAAGCTTGCGGATCGCTCGCTTCCTGGAAATTCGCATCCGGGCGCACTACGTCTTTCGGGTCGACGGCGTGGACTATGTAAGGCGTCACGACGATCAGCAGCTCTGTCTCCTGGCGGAGATAGTCCCGCGAACGGAACAACGCGCCCAGTACCGGAAGGTCCATGAGGCCAGGGAGCCCGTTGATCGCCTGTTGCGTCTGCGTTGAAATGAGGCCAGCCGACACGATCGACCCGCCTGACGGCAACTCGACCGTAGTTTCGTTTTTGCGGGTTCGGAAGCCAGGAATCGAAGTGTTATCGATGGCCAGCGAATGCGACGTATCGATATCGGTGACCTCGGTTGCAACTCGCAGCTGGATGCGGCCTTGCGACAACACGACTGGCGTGAAGTTCAAGGTCACGCCATAGGGCTGCTGAATGTAAGTGAGTACACAGCCAAAGCCAGAGTTGTTACAGGACTCCCCGGACGGAATCGGGATCGTCCCGCCGGCCAGGAACTTCGCGCGCTCGCCTGAGATCGCCGTCACCGTGGGCTCGGCGAGCGTACGCGCCACGCCCTGCTGTTCGAAGGCCTGCAGCGTCGCCGTCAGGCTCTCGCCCGCCGTCATCCAACCGATGGCGGCTTGCGTCGCAGATTGGGCTCCGTTGACCGTGAACGGATTGGTCACGTTGAAGTTGAAGTTGTTTCCGGAGCCTGCCAGGTTGATACCGAGCTGCTTGATGATCTGGCGCCGAATTTCGGTGATCGTCACGCGCAGGCTGACTTGATCGAGCCCACGAATGATCAGCGAGTTCACGACTTTCCCGCTGGTCACTTCGGCCGGGGCACCCCCAGCCGCCGTGGCCTGTCTGCTCGCAAGGAAGCCGGAGGCGATGTCGAGAGCTTTTTGAGCGTCCCCCGCGGAGGCCACGGAGCCGGTCAAAATGATGGAGTCCGCGACCGTGCGAACATGAATGTCGTTGTCGGGGATGGCGGTCTTGAACAGCTGCGCCAACTCGCCGACGTCCCGACCGACCGAGATTTCCAGGACCGCGATTTTGCGACCATTCGCGCCGAGCGCGAAGATCGTCGTCTGACCCGGAGCGAGCGTCGAGATATACAACCGCCGCGCGGATCGGACGATCGCGTTCGCGACCTTCGGCTCGCCGACAAAAATCTCGGTCGCGTCCTCCGACAAATCGACGATCACCGACCTGCCGAGACCGAGCTGAAGACTCTTCACGCCGCCCGATTCGATCGAGAGCGAGGATGGCGCTTGCGTGTCACCGGCGACGACAGGAGTAGGGACTGCGAGCGCCAGGAAGGTGAGCATCGCAGCGGCCGAGAGCGCAGCCCAGCGAGCGAGGTCGCGACGCTTGAATGGACGATTCTGTTGTTCGAGACTTACCATGACTTCGCGTCCCCTCATCGAGCGGCTTGCATCGCGGCGCCGAAACGCATGATCGTCATGCCGCCGCCTTTTCCGTTTTCAAGGTCGCCGACTGTCTCGGTCGAGCCGCCGCTGTCGACCAGACTTCGCAGGACCAAATGCAAATTCGAACCGCCCGTATGCTGGGCGAGCACGATCAGTTCGGCCTGGGACGGATCCAGCTCCAGCGTGGCGTTGCCGCCGGTCACGACTTTCTTGCCGTTCTCTTCCTGGACGTTTTGACCAATGGCGAGGACGCGGACGTTGGCCAAGATGGTTTGGGAGCCCATGACTTCCGCGCCGCGCGCCTTGGTCGCATCGTCATCGCGATAGACGCGGACCACGTCGACGCGATCATTGGGCAGAATGAACCCGCCGGCCTCCGAGTCGCCACCGTTGTCTATCTTGATCGCGACGGCGCGCATGCCGGCGGGTAGAATGGCGGACATGAAACCGCCAGCGCCTCCCTTGACGAGCTTGTCGCGCCGCATCGGTTCGCCGCGAAGGAACGACACGCGCGTCATGGATCCCTTGATGTCCGCCATGATGCTCGGGCCGGCGGATTTTGCGATCATGAGTTCGGAAATCGCGGCCTTTGGCCAAACCTGCCAAGTCACCGACGCATCGCCGATCTGCGTGCCCATGGGCACATCTTGCGCCGCGACGAGCACTTCGTCCGTCTCGATTTTTGGCGCGGCCCGGACGATAGGCGCAGGTGGAGTCGGGCCGCCGCTGTTGAACAAGAAGTAGGCGCCGCCGAATGCCGCGACCGACACGCCGAGCACCACGATTTGCATTCTGTTCATGAACTCAGACCCTTCTCACGACGTCCGCGGTCGCTGGGCCCGAATCTGCGCGCCGAATCGTCAAATTACGGTTAATCAGCCGTATCCAAATGATTGCCGAACAATAAAGATGCTTACCGGATTCCCGCGTGCCTGACAGCGGGCGCGACGTCTGGGCACCGTTGCGCGGCGGCCGTTGGGGAAAGCGCTCACTATCGCGCGGCGAGAAGCTGCCAGACCTGCGTCTGCGGGTAAATCATTATGCCCGCCGCGGCGAGCGCGATGCCATAAGGCACGCCCGATGTCGGATTGTGCAATCTGGCGATCCAATCCCTTTTGGTCATCCAGCTCGGTAATCCGACTCTGCGGCCCAAAAGGAGCGCCAACGTCAGGGCGCCGCCGCACATGGCCGCCGATAAACTATAGTCGAGAAGCGGATTCCAGCCCAGCCAAAGCGCGGTCGCCGCCGCAAGCTTGGCGTCGCCGCCACCGATCCAACCAAGCGAGAAGAGACCGAACGTCAGGATCAATACCGCCGCCCCGCACGATATATTGAACAAGACGCCCTGCATGGGAACGCCGAGAATGGCCGCGAGAATGAAATAACCGACCGCGAGAGCCGCGCACAGACGATTCGGTATCGTCATGGTCAGCAAATCCATCGTGGCTGCGAGCGCCATCCCGGCCGGAAAGATTAGCAGGACCGCGGAAAGGGCTGAAGGAGAAAACATGGATTCGCCTGTCGTGCGTCGAATTGGCGCTATGGAGTTTGATGGAAAAACTTTGATTCTGGGTTACCTGACGAGCCTTGACAACGGCGTCGGCGTCCTTCGGGAAAACACTTCGTTTGGATTGGCGCTTTTCGATCAGGACGTCTCGCATGAAGCAAATCCGGCCTCGCCCGAGTCTCGGGGAGTTTCGATCTACTGCGCTGATACCAACACGAGATCACGTCGACAATCGGCCGAGATTGGACGCGCGTCTGCCTGAATCGATCGAAACAACGCTGGCCCGGCCCAAGCCGCGCCAGCGCTGATATATTTTCGCTGTCCTGGTTTTATTTGAGGACACCGCTGATTTCGCTGAACTCGGTGCTGAGGCGGGTGCCCAAGCTGGTCAAAACCGTGACGAGCGCGACTGCGATCAACGAAGCGATCAGCGCGTATTCGATAGCGGTGGCGCCCGACTCGTTGCTGACGAACGCCTTGAGGGACTTGATCATTTTTTGCTCCTGCTCCAAAGTGGTCATCCATACGGCCCTGTATTGTCCGCCGTTTGGAATGGGGACAGGTTACCGGCCGCCCCGTTTCCCCGAAGTTAATTCGATCCGCAGAAGTCCGGCGATTCGAGAATGCGTTTCCGCTTGGTTAAACAGCGCCTAATTGTGGTCTTCACGATGACGAAATGTTTCTACGTCAGTCATCAAAGAAGTCTTGCGGCGGTCAGCTCAGGCACGACGAAGCTGAATGGAATAAAGGACGACGTCGATCATGCCAGATCGAAAGCCAGCCTCGCAATAGCAGAGGTAATATTCCCAGAGCCGTCTGAACGGCGCGTCGAAACCGAGCCGTTCGACCTACGGCCACTTCTTGAGGAAACGCCTTCGCCACAACCGCAACGTCAACGCATAGGTCTCGCCGAAATTCTCCGCTGCGACGATCTCCAGATCCGCTCTGGCGCCGGGCGAGGATCGAAACAAGGCGGCCATTTCGACGGGGCCAGCCATGGGTTCAGGATGGAATCACGTCGAGCCAATGCCGACCGTCGCGGCTTTCGACCTCGACCAGCCAGAGATCGGGATCGTTTCGCAGTTCGCGGGCGAGGCGCGCCTCGGCGACCGCCGGCTCGATCCAGTCGGCTTCATGAGCACGCAACCATCTGCGCTCGCCATAGAGCGCGTCGTTCGTCGGGCCGGGCGCAAAAATAGCGACTCGTCCATCGAGTCGATCCACCAAGACGCAAACCGCGCCGGCCTCCGCGGCGCCGCGCCGCCGAAGAACCGCGTGGGCGCCTTCCACCGCCACGCGACGCAGATAGGCGGCGACCCAGATGTCCGAGCGTAGGCGCGTCGGGCTCAGCGTGAGGCCGAAGAAGTTGCGGCCGCGTTGAGAAGCTTGACGAGGCGCGGGGTGACTTCGGTCGAGATGGGCAAGCGGTGCGCCTTTTCGAAGTCCCGTAGCGCCGCCGCGGTATCGGCGCCCGGGGCGCCGCCGGTCTTGATCGGATATCCGAGTTTGACGAGAGCGTTGTGCGCCGTCGCGATCAGCCGCTGCGAATCCTTGTTCCCGCCGGCGCGAATGATATCCGCTATCGGGTCGGCCGTTCGCGGCAGAAAGACGGATTCGTTCGCGGCGCCGAGTCCAGCCGGTCGAGGCGGCGGCGCCGGCGGGGCTGTTGGGGGAGGTTCGGACAGAGACGACGCCGGCTCCGGCGAGTCCTTGGCCGCCACCGGGGTGAAAGGCGCCCGCCACGCCGGTTCCGGTGAGTTCTTGGCCGCCACCGGCGCCATGGGCGGACTCATGGCAAATAGCGGAGAAAGGTGGCGCGCGTGCTGAAGCGTGAGTGCATTGACGATGATTCCCGCCATCATCGCCGCCAGAGCCGCGACGGCCCAGCCGCGCGCGCGCGCCGGCAGGACCTGCCGCAACAACGCCAATGCGAGGACGGCGCACCCCCTGCTTGTCCCGCGCGCCGCCCTCGAAAGCACGGCGTCATGACGGACACGCGCCAGAGCCTCAGGCAATTTTCCGCTCCTCGAGCCCAAAGGCCGAACCGGAGCTGCCAAAGTGCGGGGCCTTACGGTCGGCGTACGGACTGACCGACGCGAAGGTCTCCAGTCGTGGCGCGCCGCACCCCGGCCCGCCGACCGATCTACAATCCAAGGGGAGCCTCACGGTGACGCGCGTGCCGACCCCGGGCGAGCTTTCGAGCCAAAGCGCGCCTCCATGTAATCCGACCAAGCCGCGCACCAACGACAATCCCAAGCCCGCCCCCTCGTAACTTCGATCGTAGTTGGAGCGCACTTGAAAAAATGGCTCCCCCAGACGCGGCAGATCTTGGGCGGCGATGCCTATCCCCGTGTCCGAAACATGGATATGGATCATCGAATCGGCGATGTAGGCGCCAATGGCCACGCGGCCTTCCGGTGGAGTAAATTTGACTGCGTTCGACAGGAGGTTCAGCAATATCTGTCGGCAGGCCCGCTTATCGGCGACGAGTTCCACCAAGAAATCGGTTTCGGCGCGGACGAGGGCGACTTTTCCGTTTTCGGCCTTCAGCCGCAACATGTCGCAGCAGTCCTTGACCAAAGGCTCCAACTCGAACGGTTCGGCCAAAATCTCAAATTTTCCGGCCTCGATCTTGGACATATCGAGAACGAGATTGACCACCGAAAGAAGATGTTCAGCGGACGAATGAATAATACGCGCATATTCGATTCGCTTCGCGGGTTCGGGCGGCGCGAGTTCGGAGTCCCCGAGAATTTCCGAGAACCCGAGAATCGCGTTGAGCGGCGTGCGCAATTCGTGGCTCACGTTCGCCAATAGCCTGTCCTTCAGCGAGATGGCGAGCGCCGTTTCGGCGCGTGCGGATTCAAGTCGCTGCCGGACTTCCGTGGCGGCGGAAACGTCGCGCGTGACCGATAGGACGACCGCTTCGCGCTGTCTCCCCGCCTCGAGGGGTTGCGGGAGCCCGCGAAAGCGAATTTCCACCCACGTGAAGACCGACTCGTCAAATCCGGCGGCTCCGGCAGCGGATCTCTGGAAGGCGCCCGATCTCAATCGCAAAGTCGCCGAGGCCGTCGTACCGTCCTCCGCCGCGGAAGCGAGGGCGCGAAGGAACTGGGTTCGGTCCGTGACATGAATTCGACGGTAGAAGCCTGTTCCCACTAGATTTTCCGCGTCGATCTGAAAATGCCGTCGATCCTCGCAGCCGACCGACAGAACCCGCCCACTGGAGTCGTGTTCCATGATCAGATCGCCGACCGCTTCGCAAAGCGCCTGAAAATGATCGGGGCTCCCGAATCGGACGCCGCCCTGTCGGCCCGTCGGCTTCCCGGACCGCCGGTCGATCATCAGCGGCGCGCAGAGCAGACACGCCGAAACGCACGCGGCGACAAACCACGCGTGGCCGCCAATCAACCCGACCCGTTCGGCGATCGCCAGTCCTAGAACGACCGCACCGGCAAAAAGACTTTCGAGGATCGGCGGCCTCGCGGACGAAATAGAGTCGGTTTCGCCGTCTCGCGGCCGCGAGCGGAGCAATTCCGCGAGGTGGCGCCAGCTTCGTTTGATCAGGAACACTGAACAAAAACTCCACGCGCCGAGTCGATTCGACCTCGGAGACGATCCCAGCTCAGCCTTAAATTCACCCTAACAAGAGATCGCGGCGGCCCCTCCGGCCGCGACCGGCGCTGGAATACGTGAGCGTTGCGTCACGCTATGGTTGATATTTCGTAGTGAGGACGCACACTCTTCCGGTTAATGCAAGGTGAATTCCTTCGCTCGGATAAGCGGCAATTTTACGACGTCGTCTTCAGGCGAACGGCATAATGTAGCCGCCGAACGTGTCGCTTCTTCGTTGCGAGCAGCCAGGCGAGATCCTTCGATGGGCTTCATTGTCAAATCGGCCTTTTGGCTCGGCATCGTCTTTTCCGTGATGCCGCTCGGCCAACTTTCGATATCGGACCCCGCATCCGGCGTCGGCGCCTTCGTCTGCAGTCCCGCCGGCGCCGCCTTGGCGGAACGCTTCGCGTCGAAGGAAGTTTCCTACGAGCTCGGCGCAGCGGGATGCGCCGCTCTCGCCGCGGCGCGGGTCGACGGCGCATCGTCGCCCGGCGATCGCGCAACCTCGGACGCGAAGACGGCGCCTTCCGACGGATCATCCGCCCAATCGCTCACGGACGCGGACAGACAGCCTCCTTGGATGGGGTCACCGCCTCCTTCGCCGACTCGAGGCTGGCGGGCGACGCATTTGTCGGGTTATAAGCGTGTCGCAAACACTCACCCCGAGCGCCATACTGTCGACGATTGAAACGATCCGCGAAGACTTCGCTTTTCTGGACGACTGGGAAGATCGCTACCGCTATGTGATCGAACTCGGTCGCTCGCTGGAACCTTTGCCCGAAGGCGCGCACAACGACGCCAACAAGGTTCGAGGCTGCGTGAGCCAGGTTTGGATCGAGCGCGAGCCGCGAGCGAACCAGGATGGCCGGACGATCCTCCATTTTCGCGGCGACAGCGATTCGCACCTCGTCCGCGGCCTGGTTGCGATCGCGTTCGCGCTGTACTCGGACCGCACCGCAAACGAAATTCTCGAGACGGACGCCATGTCGACGTTCCGCGAACTCGGACTCGAGCAGCATTTGACGCCGCAGCGTTCGAACGGCGTTCGATCGATGATCGAGCGGATTCGATCCGACGCCCGCGCGTCTGAATAGCCGACATCGTCAGCGCTGTTCTCTCACCCGCAACCGGGAGAAGGGCTCACCGCACGCCGCTCTCGAGGTATTCCACGATCGCTTCGCGATAGGACGCGGGCAGCTGCGCGGCGTTGCGGACAACGGCCGCCTCGCGAGCCGCCGCTCTTGACGGCCGCGAGATCGAACGGAAGCTCCGACGTCATTTCGAGGATCGGCTTGGTCGCGTCCCCATTGGCTTTCACGGCCAGCACGAGTCCTGCGGCGAGCTATCGTTTCATGCAATGACCTCCCTCTCGTCGCGCGAAAAGGGGCTCGATTTCCTCATCGCCAACGCGAGCCGGCTTTATACATTCACGCTCGCATTCTTGATCGCGTTGTAAACTGCGAAAGGCGTCGCAGGCATATCGATGTGATCGACCCGGTAGGCGCGCCAGAGCGCGTCGGCCACCGCGTTCATGACGGCGGGGGTCGAGGCGATGGAACCGGCTTCGCCCGCTCCCTTCAAGCCGAGCGGATTGGTGGTCGAGGGGACGTTCCGGGTCTCGAAATCGAATGACGGCAGATCGTCGGCGCGCGGCATGCAGTAGTCCATGAAGCTCGCCGTCACCAATTGTCCGTTCTCGTCGAATACGGCGCGCTCCATCAGAGCCTGCCCGACGCCTTGCGCAATGCCGCCATGGACCTGGCCCGCCAGCAGCAGCGGATTCAGCGTGAACCCGAAATCATCGACGATGGAGTAGCGAACGATCCGCGTGATCCCCGTCTCGGGATCGATTTCGATCTCGCAGGCATGGGTGCCATTGGGATAGGTCGCGGTCGGAGGTTCGAAGGACTCGGTCGCCATCAGTTTCGCGGGGATCGCCGCCGGCAGCGCGGCTATTTCCGCATAGGAAAGCGAGCGGTCCGTGCCGGCGATGCGCACACGGCCGTCCACGATTTCCAGATCGGCGACCGCGGCCTCGAGGGCATCGGCGGCCAGCTCCTTCAAGGAAGCCGCGAGCGTCTGCGAAGCGCGCGTCACCATGACCGCGCCAATGGGAATGGATCTCGACCCGCCGGTTCCATGACCCGTTTTGACACGGTCGGTGTCGCCCTGGACGACCTTGATTCGCTCCAAAGGCACATCGAGATATTGCGAAACCACCTGGGCATAAGCGGTTTCATGCCCCTGGCCGTTCGACTGAGTGCCGATCAATACCGTGAAATCGCCGCTTTTCTCGAGCTCCACCGAGCCTTCTTCACCGTCCCCCCAGGCCGTGCATTCGATGTAACTGGAGATCCCGAATCCTCGTATGGCGCCGCGCTCTAGGGCATCTTCATAACGGCGGTTGAATCCGGCATGATCGGCCTTGGCGAGGCAAGCGCGCATCGCGCCTTCGAAATCCCCCACGTCGTAATCCCTGTTCGTGTGGGTGTGATAGGGCATTTGCGCGGACTTGACGAAGTTGCGCGCGCGAATTTCATCCGGCGCGACCCCGACGGCGCGGGCGCAAACGTCGACCAGCCGCTCGAGCACGTAAGCGGCTTCCGGACGACCGGCGCCGCGATAGGCGTCGACCGGCACCGAGTGCGTGTAGATGCCGCGCACCCGAGCGTGGAGCGCGTCCACGTGGTAGCAGCCCGTCGCCATCGAAGCGCCCAGCCACGGAATATAGGGGGCGAACATATGCAGATAGGCCCCGAGATTGCCGAGAATATCGACCCGCATCGCCAGAAACCGGCCCTGCGAGTCCATCGCCATTTCGGCGGTCGTGACGTTGTCGCGGCCTTGCGCGTCGCCGACGAAGTGCTCGGAACGATCTCCCAGCCAGCTCACAGATCGGTCGAGCCGGCGAGCCGCCTCCAGAACCAGCGGATACTCGCGATAGACGAACGCCTTCGTCCCGAACCCGCCTCCTACGTCTGGCGTGATCACGCGAAGTTTATCGGGAGGGATCTTCAGGATCGGGGCTATCACGCCATGCGGGCCATGAACGCCCTGACTGCCTATGGTCAAAGTCAGCCGGTCCGACGCCGGGTCGTATTCTCCGGTCGCGGACCTTGGCTCGATGTAATTGGCGATCACCCGGGGATTGACGATCTTGATCCGCGCGACGTGCGCCGCCGACGCGAAGGCCGCGTCCGTCTTGGCTTTGTCGCCGATATGGGTGTCGTAGGCGACGTTGCCCGGAGCCCCGGCGAACACCAGAGGAGCGTCCGGTCGGATCGCCTGTTCGACGTCGGCCACGGCGGGGAGCTCCTCCCAATCGATCGTCAGAGATTCGGCCGTGTCGCGCGCCTCGGCGAAGGTGTCGGCGACCACCATCGCCACGATGTCTCCGACGTGTTGGACTTCATCGGCCGACATCACCGGAAAAGGTTTCAGCGGCGTCTGCGTTCCATCGGAATTGGGCATCGGCGCCAGACACGGCAATCTGCCGAGCTCCGCGAAATCGCTCGCGACGAATATTCCTTTGACGCCCGGCATCGCACGCGCAGCGGCGAGATCGCCGATCTTGAAGCGCGCATGCCCATGGGGACTTCGCACAAATACGGCGCGAAGAGCGGCTTGGTCGCTCGCATCCGATGCGTAACGGCCGGCTCCCGTGATCAATCGCACGTCCTCGACGCGTTTGATTCCTTGGCCCATGCCAAATTTTGTCGGCTTCATAGTGTCCAGCAGCCCTTTCGAAGGTGAGGCGCCCGTC
>Ga0209139_10000243_pt1 | contig 18102 bp, 17 predicted proteins | sample BogFormECP14_OM3_FD_188246 | JGI IMG/M metagenome (GOLD analysis project Ga0209139, IMG submission 188246) | Bog forest soil microbial communities from Calvert Island, British Columbia, Canada - ECP14_OM3 (SPAdes) (version 2) | ecosystem: Environmental > Aquatic > Freshwater > Wetlands > Bog ...
CACTTAACAAGATCACTTTTTTTGGCTTGGGGCCGGATACAACCGAAGCAGGGCGCACATTCTTCGGCATGACGGAAACGATTGTTGGCGGGAACGTCGTTAAGCCATTTTCCGGGCACCTGAACTTATCACTCTTTGGCGAGATGAATGGCCGCTTTGTGAGCATTCGCGCGAGCAATGGGCAAGCGAGTCCGTCAATCGGTCAGGTGTATGATGAAGCAACGGCTCCGGGACTAACGAAGCAGCCGGGAACGTTCCAACTTGGCGAAAGCATAAGGATTCGTCCGGTTTTCGATAAAGACCTTATTCGCTTAAATTACAGCGCGGCCTACCAGCAGTATTTTGCGACAGACAATTTCACTTTTCAACGTCTGACAATAGATCTCGGCCATCAGTACATCCTCCACAGTAAAACCTGGATAAATGAAGCACGAGTGATTAACGGTCCTGACGCATGCGCTATCGACTTATCACATCCGGAGTGCCCCAAACCTTATGCACGCAATTTCGAAGGAAGTATCGGATTTCGATTCTTTACAACTCTCTCCATGACGCCGGGAGGAAATGCCGTTCCTTTCTATTTTCAACCCACGCTCGGTGGCTCGGACATTAATGGAAATCCCTCGTTGAGCAGCTATCAGGATTATCGCTTCCGGGCTCCAGACGTAATGTTTCTTCGCGAGAGCTTTGAACACTCCATCTGGAATCTGCCGATAGGATTCACGCTGATGGCGGACGAAGGAAAAGTCGCGCTGACCCGTGGAGGTCTGGGCTCCAGCCCGTGGATTCACAGCTTTTCGACCGGCCTGACGCTCCGCGCAGGTGGTTTTCCGCAGGTCTATCTGCTGTTTTCATGGGGCGGCAACGAGGGGACGCACACCAGCGCCAGCGTCAACACAGCACTTCTGGGCGGAACGTCGCGACCTTCGTTGTTCTAAGGAGACGAGTATGTTCGGGTCGGAGATCCTGGATATCGCGATAGGGATGATTTTTGTCTATCTGTTGCTCAGCCTGATCTGCTCGTCGGTCAACGAATTGATCGAACGCCAGTTGAAGAACAGGGCCACAGACCTTGAGGCGGGTATTCGCGAACTTCTCGATGACCATGCGGGAACAGGCCTGGTTACGGAGTTATATCAGCACGGGATGGTCAACGGCCTTTTTAAGGGCGACTACAACGCCAAAGACAAATCGAACCTGCCATCGTACATTCCATCGCGGAACTTCGCTCTTGCGATCATGTCCATCGTCGCCTCGAAAGACTCTGCGGGAAATATTCAGGGCGCGATAGCCAAAATAGAAAGCAGCAAGGTCAAGAATGCACTGACAGCCATGTTCGAGGTGGCCGGAAACGACGTGCAGAAGTTCAGAGACAGTGTTGAGAACTGGTTTAACAGCACCATGGATCGCGTATCTGGCTGGTACAAGCGTCGCTCACAGCTGATTATTTTTCTGCTGGGATTCTTCGCCGCCGCGATTATCAACATCAACTCCATCACCATTGCGAACAACCTGTGGATTCACAAGGCGGAAAGAGACGCGATCGTTTCCGCCACGCAGGGCTATCTCGCGGCGCATCCAGCTGTTAGTCAAACGGAGCGCGACCAGTCGCTCAAGGCGAATATCGAAGGAATACAGAGCTACGGACTGCCAATAGGCTGGAATATTTCCCTGCCCAAGGATAATTGGGAGTGGTTTCGCTTTGGCTTATGGTCACTACTCGGCTGGCTGATTACCGCCTGCGCCGTGTCACTCGGAGCCCCATTCTGGTTCGATATGTTGAACAAATTCATCGTCATCCGATCGACGGTTAAACCGCACGAGAAGAGCCAGGAAGAGCAATCCAAAAGCTAGCGAAAGGTGAATTATGGGCGACGCAGAGGTTCACTAACTGTTGGTCAGGTTGTCGATTTGACTTCCCGCGCTAAGGCTGTGCGGGCCAGTGAGTCTTGTGGGGCATTTGCTACAGTCGATAAGACTTGAAACCGGACCTGGATACCACGGGATGGAGAAAACCGCTTAGAATTGCGACGGATTGCAAAACACCGTTCCCTCGGAGGTCCCGTTCAGCTCAATGCCATGTGTATTTGGGAGGAAAGTCGTCCGATAACTCGGTCGGGACGCTGGAGAATTGAATTGTGCAGACTGAATGGCGGAGAGGGTGGGATTTGAACCCACGGTACGGTTTCCCGCACGCTCGCTTTCGAGGCGAGTGCTTTCAACCGCTCAGCCACCTCTCCGTGTTTGTAGAATATTGCCCGAGCTTCTGGAGGCCGGACTAAAGTCCGGCGCCTACACAAGATGCGCGGTTGTTTCCGCTTTCCATCGTAACAGAGGCTTGCGTGGCGCGGCAATCGCCGCGCGTCATGGCCGTACGGATAGCGTACGGCGCGCACGCCTTCTTTTCACGAAATACCGCGCCAGGGAAAGCAGGCCGGAATACTGGTAATCCGCATCCACGTAATTTTGCAGGACGTAGAATGCGAAATAGTAAAAGCGGCAGAAAGACCAGATGGCTACCAACAATAGCAAGGCGACTGTCGCGGTCGGACGCTGCAGAAATAGAATACCGGCAGAGAGCACGCCCAAGAGGAGGAATAGGCCTCCTTTGATTGTGATCCACCTTGGATTGGTTAAATCTCTATTGATTGCCATGCGCGACCAGCCTTTTTCCATTACAGAAGGCGCCCTTTTTGACGCCAGACATTTGTAAGACGGCGCGGGGTCGCTAGCGCCTCGACGCGAAAAAGCTTTGCAGCAACTTAACGGATTCCTCCGTCAGCACGCCCGCGTCAAAGGGCAGCTGATGATTCAGAGATGGATGCGTCAAAGCCGTAAAACAGGTGCGCGCTGCGCCGCCTTTGGCGTCATCAGCGCCATACACCAGGCGCGCCACCCGCGCCTGAATCATGGCGCCCGCGCACATGATGCAGGGTTCGAGGGTGACGTACAGCGTGGTGTCCGCTAGGCGGTAATTACCTAGATGCTTTGCGGCGGCACGGAGCGCCACAATTTCGGCGTGTGCGGTGGGATCGCAATCGCGGATGGTACGGTTGTTGCCGCGTGCGATGATTTCTCCGGCGTGGACCAGTACTGCGCCGATCGGCACTTCGCCGGCGGCGGCAGCGCTGCGGGCTTCTGCTAGCGCCTGCTGCATGAATGGGATGTCCAATTCCACGAGAACTACAGGGTAGCATCCGGGTGGACGTTGGGCATCCGCCGCGAGGCCTTCAGCAGCGGGAGCCTTCGGCGTGGGTGTGCTTAGGGCTTACGGTGCGAAAGCGGCGTCAAGCCGCCGCACTCCAAAAGAGGCTGCGCGTCCGATAGCCTGAGGGGCAAGATTGATGAGAGGGATGCTACGATTCCGCGTGCAGCGTGGTGCATTTGCGAGCGAAGCTAGGATCGTCGTGCAGAGAAACGGGCGGAGGGCAGCGGGATGCTGAGTTACTCGCGGGGGCCGGATGAGCCGCTGTGGGAGAAGACGATTGGCGAGGTGCTCGATCAGGCGGCGGAACGCTTCGGCGATTGCTTGGCGCTGGCGTCTTGCCATCAAGCGAAACGGCACAATTGGCACGAATTGCGCGAACTGGCGGATGGCGTTGCGCGCGGGCTGTGGTCGCTCGGGATTGGGCCCGGGGATCGCGTGGGACTGTGGTCTACCAACTGCGTGGAATGGGTGATGGTGCATCTGGGTTGCGCGCGCGCGGGCGCGGTGCTGGTGAATGTGAATCCGGCGTATCGCGCGCATGAGCTGGCGTTCACGCTGGGCAAGTCTCGCATGAAGGCGCTATTTCTTTGGGAACGCGATGGCCGCGCGGAGTATGCGCAGATACTCGAAGAGGCGCGGCACGGCGCGGCGCTGCCGCTCGAACACGTGATGCTCTTCGGGACGGCGGCGTGGGAGGAGTTTCTCTCATGCAAGCGTGAGGCGCGCGTTTCGATCCAGCCCGAAGACGTCGCCAATATCCAGTACACCTCAGGGACCACCGGCCTGCCGAAGGGCGTGATGCTGACGCATCGCAACCAGATCAACAATGGCAGGCTCCTGGCAGAAGGCATGCGTTACACGAGCCGCGATCGCATCTGCGTTCCCGTACCGATGTACCACTGCTTCGGGTGCGTGATTGGAACGATGGCGGCGCTGGCGAGCGGGGCGGCGCTGATCCTGCCCAATTGGACTTTTGAAGCAGGCGCCACGCTGGCGGCGGTGCAGGCGGAGAGTGCGACATCGCTGTATGGCGTACCGGCGATGTTCATCGCGGAATTGGGCCTAGCGGAATTCAAGAACTTCGATCTGACGAGTCTGCGCACCGGGATGATGGCGGGAGCGCCGTGTCCGGTGGAGGTAATGAAACGGGTTATGACCGAGATGCACTGCCCGGAGTTAACGATCGGCTACGGTCAGACGGAGAGCACGCCGGTGGTCACGATGTCGGCGGTAGATGATCCCGTGGAGATTCGCGTGGCGACGATTGGCAAGGCGCTGCCGTGCACGGAGATGAAGATCGTCTCGCTGCTGGATGACAGCACGGTGCCGGCCGGAGAGCGGGGCGAGGTCTGCGCGCGCGGATATATGGTGATGAAGGGTTATGACGACGAAGCGGAGGCCACGGCAAGAGCGATTGACCGGGAAGGGTGGTTGCACACGGGCGATCTGGGGATGATGCGCGAGGACGGATACATGCACCTCACCGGCCGCGCGAAGGACATGATCATCCGCGGCGGAGAGAATGTTTATCCGCGGGAAGTGGAAGAATTTTTGTACACGCATCCCAAGGTGGACGAAGTGCAGGTGGTGGGGATCCCCCACGAGCGCCTGGGTGAAGTGGTGCTCGCGTGGATCCGGTTGAAAACCGGCGAGAGCGCCACGCAGGACGAGGTTCGCAAGTTTTGCGAGGGGCGGATTGCATACTTCAAGATTCCGCAGCATATCCGTTTTGTGGAGGCGTTTCCGATGACGGTGACCGGGAAAATCCAGAAGTTCAAGATTCGGGAGCTGGAGACCAAAGAGCGCGGACTCGAGGGCTTAGAGAAGTGGGGGATGGCGTAAGCCCGGGGGCGACCGGTAGGGGGCAGCTTCCGAATATGCGTGTCGACTCAAACGGTCGATACAACACCACCGGGCCACCGCATGGCTTGACATTCGCTGGGCGGGGAAAGAAACTTACTGCGCCAGACGACTCAACTAAAAATTGTGTTTCCGGAACCGCGCGCGCCTTTTGCGTGCCAGAGAAAATTAGCGCATGGAACTTCGAAAAGACCCCATCACGCAAAGCTGGGTGGTTCTGGGCAAGCGCGAATCGCTTGGCGAGGCGGCGGGGTGCCCTTTGGAACCGGACATCATCGACAAACAACCCGCGATTATGTCTTATCCGGCGGAGGGAACGTGGCAGGTGCGCGTGATTGCGCACCCTGACCCGCTCTATCGCATCGAAGGCGAGCCCGGCCGGGTGGCGGAAGGCATGTACGACAAGATGGGAGCGACGGGCGCGCACGAAGTGGTCGTCGAAACGCGGCAACACGAGAAGCGCATGTCGCGTTTCAGCGACGAGGAGCTGGAGCGCGTGCTTTCCGTATGGGGAGCGCGCATCGCGGATCTGAAAAAAGACCAGCGATTTAAGTATGTGAGCATTTTCAAAAATCAGGGCGCCCTGGCAGGCGAAGAGTTTGCCCACGCGCACTCGCAGATTACCGCGACGATTTTTGTTCCGCGCCGCATCAAGTACGAACTTTCCGCATCGCACGACTGGTACAAGGAAAAAGAGCGCTGCATTTTTTGCGACATGGTGCGTCAGGAAGAAAAGTCCGGCAAACGCATCGTGGATGTGCAAGGCGACTACTACGCGCTGTGTCCGTATGCCTCACGCGTGCCCTACGAAGTCTGGGTGATGCACCGCCGGCACAATCATCTTTTCGAGCAGCCGCGCGCGGGCGCGAACCGCCGCCACCTTGCGGCGCTGCTCGGCCGCGTGTTGCGGCGGCTCGAAAAAGTGGCGCCGGCGTTCCATTTGGTGGTGCACACCTCACCCAACACGCGCAGCAAGAAAGGCGAGCTCGCGGGGTATTGGAAGACGCTGGCGGATGACTACCACTGGCATATCGAGATCCTGCCCATCGTCGAGACGCGCAGCAAGTCTTACAGCATCAAGGAAGTCTATTTTAATGCGTCGCTGCCGGAGCAGGCGGCGGAACAGTTGCGCGCCATCGATCTCAATTCATGATCCACGAAAAACGTAGTGATGCTCGGCTTGCCTCGCGGTCCACGGTCTCTTCGCGCGGTTTTCGCAATGCCGAGCGCGGCGGAATACTCAGCACGTTGATTGCGCTGCTGTTTCTGGTTGCATTCTGCGGTGCGCTGTATCTTGCGCGGCGTCCGCTGCTGCGCTTTGCCGGTGAAGCGTGGATTGTCGATGAAACTCTGGAGCATGCCGACGCCATCATCGTACTCTCGGACGATAATTTTTACGCCGACCGCGTCACGCGTGCCGCGGAATTGATGCGCGAAGGCAAAGCCCCGTTGGTGGTGGCCAGTGGCAGAAGGCTGCGCCCGTACGCGGGGATCGCGGAATTGATGCAGCACGATTTGATCGAACGCGGCGTGCCGAAAGAAAAAATACTTTCCTTTCCGGAGGACGCCGACGACACGCGCGAAGAAGCGGAGGCCTTGCGCAATCTGGTGCTGGAGAAGAAATGGACCAGCGTGTTGGTGGTTACATCCAACTATCACACCCGGCGGGCGCGGTATATTTTTCGCCGTGTTTTTCCACAGGGTGTGCAACTGGCCGTGGTGAGCGCGCGCGACGGCGATTTTGATCCCCAGCAATGGTGGGAAAAGCGTAAGGCTTTCAAAGAGTTAACTCGCGAAATGGCGGGTATGGCGGTGGCGATGTGGGAGCTGCGGCATCAAAGTGAGACGACTTCCGTATCACAATCTATTGTAGGTCTCTCCGTACCAAAACCACTAGCGGTGGTATAGACTTACCGGAAACACCCTACATTTACCCCTGCCCATTCCCCTTTACACCGCTTAAGTGCTGTACTATCTTCAGTTGTCTGAGTCGCAGCCCCCTTCCAGCCGAGACGCGACTTGCAAAAAAACTCTCGCTTGAGGTGTCTCAATGTGGCGTAAAGAAGATTCCAAGCCTCACGGCGCGGCGGATGCAACGCCCGTGCCTGTGGCTCCCGCTGGCGTAACTCCGATCGCCAGTTCCGTGGCAACTCCGAAAATGAATACGCAGCCTGCGGCGAGTACGCCGTCAACGAGTGCCGCGCGCTCCAGCGCGTCGATTAGCCAGGGAATAAAAATTAAAGGCGAAGTGACAGGCAGCGAAGATTTGTATGTTGACGGGCACGTTGAAGGAAAACTGAATCTCTCCAACGGAACGTTGACCATCGGGCCCAACGGTGTGGTGAAGGCCGACGTGGATGCGCGCGAAGTGATGGTGAGCGGGCGAGTGGATGGAAACATCAACGGGCGCGATAAGGTTCAGCTTTTGAGCACCGGGCAAGTCTCCGGCGAAGTGCGCACCGAGCGGTTGGCAATTGAAGAAGGCGCCACGCTGCGCGGCAAAGTGGAAGCCGGCAAAGTGCCCTCGAAGATCGCCGAAGTTCGCGCCGCGGCAGCCGCGGCGGTGGCCGGCAAGGCGGCCTTGGGCGCCGGATCGGCGGCGGATTGATCCATGGGCTTCCTCAATAAACTCGGCATCGCGATGGGCGGGAGCGTGGCGCGCGAATCGTCCAACCCGGTGCACAGCAACGGCAAATCGCACAATGGCAACGGTGTAGCGGCCGCGGCGGGGTCCACGCGCGCGCCGCAAATGCAGGAAGTCAATCGCATTTCGAACGGCTTGAAAGAATTGCTGTGGAATCTTGACGGTTTGGGCCGCGGCACCATGCTGGATCTCGGTCCGGCATGGCAAACCACGCTGAGTTTTTTCATCGAGCGCGGATTCCGCGTCTCTTCTGAAGATATTCTGCGCGGCTGGAAGGAATTTCTTACCGAGGAAGAAGCGCGGTTGCGCGAGGCAGGTGTTGCCGCCAACGCGCCGGGGCGCGACGCTTTGGATATGACGCCGGGCGGCCGCGCCATGCGTTTTCTTACCGCGAACCTGCAATATCCGAAGTCTTCTTTCGATGCGGTTTTGTTGTGGGATTTGCTGGATTATCTCGAACCTGCGGTCGCGAAGCAGACGGTGGCCTGGATCACCGAGTTGCTGCGGCCGGGCGGCGTGGTGTTCGCCATGTTCCACAGCAAGAAGCCGGAGGGCTTCCAGCGCTACCGCGTGGCCGATTCGAATACGCTGCAGGTAATTTCTTCGGCGATGATTTGCCCGGCGCAAAAGGTTTATCAAAACCGGGAAATTCAGGACCTTTTTGGACGCTATCGCACCAGCAAGTCGTTTGTCGGACGCGACCAGTTGCGCGAGACGCTGTTCATCAAGTAAGCAGGCCAGCGAAAATCTCTGCTCCAAATTGAAAAAAGAAAAGAGGGAGCCACGGCTCCCTCTTTTCTTTTTTCTGAGATCGTTGCATCCGCTCTAGCGGCCTTGGCGATGTTGCCGTACGCGCTTTAGAGGCGCCAGTTTAGTGGTGCTTGTGGTGCCTGCGATGGCGGCGCTTGCCGCTGCTGTTGCGATGGTTGCGGCGATCATGCGCCGACGCGGGATTTTCAGCCGACGCGGGGCTAGCCGCCGCGGCCATGGCTGCGGCACGCACCGCTGGGACCGCCGGCGAGAAACCCGCCAGCAAGACCGCAGCTATCGCGGCGCACAAAAACTTTGCCATGCATTTCATGTTTCAATCTCCTGCGAAAAGTCCATAACTTGCCTTCATTGGAGCACATGGGGGCAAGATTGTCTCGCAAGAAAATCACAGGTGTTGACTGGCTGTTCCACGGTACAGGTCGAAGTGTAGCCGTACAGTTTGGTGGGTGCGTAGGGTTGGTTGCAACTCGCGCGTTTCGCGGATCGCGTTTCAGATGCCGAGCTTCAGTTTCTCAAGCCATCGAATGACGTCGTGTTGTCGCGAGATGACCTCCGCCTGCCAGGCGACGGCCAGTGAAAGCATACTCATGGTCACCGCGCAAACGGCCAAAACTAATCCCATATTCGATTCGCTTGCAGGAATACGAAGGGTGCGAATCAGCCACGCCATAATCGGGATCTCCTAGTACGTTCAGGACTTAGCAAGTGGGAGCGCCTGCGGAACACCACCATTGGCTTCTGCGGGGCAATCGGGGGGCCAATGATGCGTGGCTTGTTTACACCTACGTAGAGCAAACGAAACAAGAGAGTTGTCTCGCGGCCGGGGCGATAGCCTTGATTCGTTGCCGCAGGCCAGTGTGCAACGAAACGCGCATTAGTTCCAGTTCACTTCCTCGAGTTCCGGTTACGCAGCATGCGGGAGCAGTAGGGGATCGACCCGGACGTGCCGAGGTTTTGTCGTCTACTGCGCAGTCTACTTATAGCTTCGCGAGCCCACGGTTTCCAGCAACTGTTCCCAGGTTTCCGGCGCGCGCAGAGGAATCGTAAGGCTGTAATGCCCGAGCGCGGGATCTTTCGCCGGCTTGTGCGTTTGAGGCGTCGCGTTGGCGAGCGGTTCGTTAGCGTCGTCGCGCACAATTTCGCCCGCATCTTCGTCCACGCGGCCGTTGCCCACACCGTCCGCAAGTTCCTCCGCGTGGCCGGTGTTGTGGCTCGCCGGAACCTCTTGATTCGCGAGCAGAATATTTCGTTCGCAGCATGGAAAAAGATCGCGAGCTTCGTTCGCGGTCGCCACGCCGAGTACCACCGCGTGATAGCGGAGCGCTCGATCGTAAAGCTTGGTCAAGTCGCGGATGCATTTTTGCAGGCTGGCGCCAACCGCCAACGACCAGAGCACGCCGTGTTGGCTCAGCGAGAGCTTGCGCAATTTTGCCTCGGCTACGAAGCGGGCGATATCCGCATCGGAGGCGCCGGCGAAAAAGAACAGCTCGTCGAAGTCGCGCTGGCGGGCCATTTCCGCGTCCCGTGCAGGCAAGCCGGAATTCTGTGCCAGTTCGCGGGGTGAAAGGCTGCGCAGCGGTACAACCTCCACGCCGGTGTCCTCCGCGAGACTGGCCAACGCTTCTTGCGCTGCCGGCTGCGGCTGCGCCACCGGCATGCTGGTGAAGCGGCCGAGTCGCAAAGTTTTTTCCGGGCGCAAATGAAAATAGTCCTCGGGCAAAAAAACGGCGCAACCGCCTTCGCCGATAAAAGGATGAGTGTGGCCATTTTTGCGGCGCGGATCGTCCATTTGCAGGCGCGTGCGGCTGGTCACCCACACAGCGGGAACTGCGGAATGATCGAGGCTGGCGCTGAACTCGTCGAGGCCGGGCAGGGCCTTGCCGCGCACCGGCACCAGCGAATCCACCGCCAGGTACAAAACACAAGAAGTCTGCCGCAGATAAGCTCCCCAATGATTCTGCTTCCATTCTATCGGAAGAAGCGTTTACGTGCGGCGGTCATGAACCTTTGCGGATTAGGCTGGCTGCTTTTGCGTGCCCGCGCGGTGCAGCGTGGGAAGAAGGCCGGTCAACAGGCCAAGCGCCGGGAGGTAAGCGCAAACTTTGTAAACGAAGATGATGCTGGTGGCGTCGGCGAGGCGGCCGAGCACCGCGGCTCCGATGCCGCCCATGCCGAAGGCTACGCCGAAAAAGAGGCCGGAGATCATGCCGACGCGACCGGGCACAAGGTCTTGCGCGTAGACCAGAATCGCGGAGAAGGCCGAGGCGATTACGAAGCCGATGATTACGCTGAGGATGGCCGTCCAGAAGAGATTTACATACGGCAGCACCATCGTGAAGGGAAGTACTCCCAAAATGGAGACCCAAATTACCAATTTGCGGCCCACCCGATCACCCACAGGCCCGCCGATGAGCGTGCCCGCGGCTACCGCCCCGAAGAAAACGAAGAGATAGAGTTGCGAGCTTTGTACCGAGAGGCCAAATTTGCTGATCAAGTAAAAGGTGTAATAGCTGCTGAAGCTCGCCAGATAAAAATATTTCGAGAAAATCAGGGCCATGAGTACGGCCATCGCGACCGCCACTTTTTTGCGCGGCAAGGCTGGCGTTGCGTCGCTATGCGCGGCGGGCCGTTTTTGCAAATGCAGGATGCGAGCCTTGTACCAGTGGCCGACGCGCGTGAGCACGAGAATACCCAGGAGCGCGGCTAGCGAGAACCATGCGGCACCGATTTGTCCGCGCGGCAGGACGATGAGCGCGGCCAGCAGCGGACCAATAGCCGAGCCGGTATTGCCGCCCAGTTGAAAAAAGGATTGCGCCATGCCGTGCGCCCCGCCAGAAGCGAGACGGGCTACGCGAGAGGACTCCGGATGAAAGACCGCGGAGCCCACGCCGATCAAACACGCCGCAATAATCAGCACGAAAAATGTGGGCGCAACGGCCAACAGTAAGAGGCCGGCTAACGTGAAGGCCATTCCCACGGGCAGCGAATAGGGCATGGGCCGCCGGTCGGTGAAGTAGCCGATGAAAGGCTGCAGGAGCGAGGCCGTGATTTGGTAGGTGAGCGTGATCAGTCCGATGCTCGTGAAGTCCAGGTGGAAGGACGTTTTTAAGATGGGGTACATGCTGGGGACCAGCGACTGCACCATGTCGTTCAGCAGGTGACAGAAACTTACCGCGGTCAGGACGCGGAAGAGCGTGCCTTCTTCGATTGGCGTCGGCACAGTTGCAACGAAATTTGGCCGTGCGATTTCCGGGGGAGCAACGATTTGCGTGCTCATACGCTGGGACCTGAAAGCTTCACACAACTATTTTAGATGGATTCACCCAGGCTTTCGCATAAATAGTGATGATTGGTCCATATTGGAAATAGTTTGGGCGGGCTACTGATCGAAGAGAACTAGCACTACCGACTCGGAGCGTGTGCTTCCGTTCTGTGAGCCACGAACTGTAGGACCGCCTCGACTTGATCGCGCGTTACACCGAACTCCTCCACCAACTCATCGACGCTCATGTCCTGGAGGTTCTCGAACACCGTCGCCACTGGCGTGCGGGTTCCACGAAATACCCATGCGCCGCTGCGTTTGCCGGGAATGCTTTCAACGGCCGGACATTGAGACCAATCCAGTGTTGCCATGTTCCTGCTCCCACGCTCATCGCGAGCTGGGACGGATACGATATGGACATCCGCCCTTCCCTGGCTGATTATGACGTTCACCCAGCGTTGCCGCAAGACTCGAAAGAAGATGCCAGTTAGACGTGGACTTCGACCGCGGAGAGCCGAAGTTTGCCGGCGTTGATCGTCGATTCCAGCGCGTTGACGATGACCACATCGAACTTCGTGCCGCCCAGCGATTTGATGCGCGTGAGCGCGAAATCAAGATCCATTGCGTTCTGATAGGGGCGGTTCGTGGTCATGGCGTCCAAAGTGTCGGCTACGCCGATAATGCGCGCCATGAGCGGGATCTGCGGGCCCGTCAAACCATATGGGTAACCGCGCCCGTCCATGTGTTCGTGGTGCAGTTCGATACCCGGCAGCATCTCTTTGAGTTGCGAGACGGGGCGCATAATGTTGGCGCCTTTTACGGTGTGCTGCTTCATCAACTCGAATTCTTCGGGCGTCAGTGCGCCAGGCTTTTTCAGTACGCGATCTTCGACGCCGATTTTGCCTACGTCGTGCAACAACGCGGAAATTTTCAGCTTATCCAATTCCGCGGCGGGCAATCCCAGTTGTTGCCCGATCAGTGTTGAATATTTCGCTACGCGGCCAGAGTGACCGCGCGTGTAGGGATCCTTTTCGTCGATCGCAGCGGCGAGCATGCGTATGGAACCAAGAAACAGCTCGCGATTTTCTTCCGCGGCTTCTTTCAGGCGCTCGATGTACTCCTCGATGTCGCCGGCCATCTTGTTGAAATTTTCCGCCAGCTCACTGATTTCGGCGGCGCCGCGCACGGGGGAGCGCTGGTGAAACTCGCCGCGGCTGATGGCGCGCGTGGACGCAGCCAAACCGCGAATCGGCCGGCTGATGCCCACCGCAAAGAAATATCCGAACAGGATGGCCACCAGCACCACGATGGTCACGAACGCCAGCGCTTGGCGATTCAGCTCCGGCACGCCCGCGTCCGCGCGTGCCTGATCCAGGCTGCGTTGCGCGATGACCGCCCAATTGACTTCCGGGAACGTGCTGTAGGTGCCGATCATTTCGATGGGATGTTTTTTGCCGGGCTCGGTGAACCGCACCGTCGCGGTGTTGCGCAGCTCCTGCGGCAGCGCCATGACTTGTGCAACGAGCTTCGAGTTGGTGCTGGCGTCCGCGCCGGGCACGAAATGCTTGGTGTCTGGGTGGGCCACAATGTGGCCGTAGTGATCGACCACAAAAACCACGCGTCCTCGCACGCTGGCGTCCTGCAAACGATGCAGGATCGGGTCGAGCGAGACCACCGCGGCCAGCATGCCGGTAAAGTTATCGTTCACGTCTTTGAGTGGGACGGCGATCACGAAGGCCGGGCGATCATCCGGCGCAAGCGCCAGCGGATCGCTGCGAAATTTCACCATCTGGGTTTGCTGCGATTGCAGGCAGGTGACGAAAGCGCGTTGCAACGCCTTGGCGACGAAGGGGTCCTGCTCCGCGCGGAAATTGCCCTGCGATGCGCTGGTGCCTTTGCCGGATTTTCCCACCACCGTTAGATACACGAACGTATTGCGATTGCTGTCCAGAAAGTTTTCCAGCAGCCGCGTGACTTTCGCCTGCTGGATGGGGTCGTCAACGTTGTCGATCAGGCCCGTGAGAGCCAGGATTTGCCGTTCGCTGACCAGTTGCTGCGTCAGGTTGGACTCAAAAAATTGGATTTCCTGCGCCAGCGAACGCGTCAAGTCCGTTTGCTGCACGTTTTCCGTGTCCACCAGCTTGTCCTGGCTAAGCTGCAGCACTTGACGGTGATACAGGCCTATGGGCAGTGCGCTGACCAGCAGCAGCGCCCCCAGCACTAGCCAGAGAATACGGACGCGGCCGGTACGGAGCCGGGTCCAGTTAGACATCGGGGCGGACGTGGGGCTGGCTGGCATCACGAACTCTAATTTTAAGGTATGCCCAGCCGTTCGGTAGGTGTCCGGAAGGACAGGCGTCGCGGATGTCTAAACGGGTGGTGACACGGAAAGCGGAGCGCTACCGCAACCTCTAACCGGGCGTGATGCTTCGTCCGCTGGACACCGCGTCACCGTCGCCCTTTTTCAAGCCTCGGAAAACGATGGTCGAGAGGATGGTCATCCCGCCGAGCACAAGGAACGCGCGGTGGACGCCGTGAATAAATTGCCCAGCGTCGGAAGTATGCCGATCTGGAACGAAGAAGGCCGTGACCAGCGAAGCAGACGCCACGCCGAAACTGATGGCCATCTGCTGCGTGGTGCTAGCGATGGAACTGGCGCTGCTGGCCTGCTCCTCGCTGACGTCGGCATAGACCAGCGTGTTCATGCTGGTGTATTGCAGCGACGTGAAAAAGCCGTAGCAGAACAGTTCCAGAACGATGAGCCAGACCGGGGTGCGCGCCCCGATGGTGGCGAACAGTAAAATCTGCAGGCCGATCAGCAGCGTGTTGGACACCAGCACGGCGCGATAACCGAAGCGCGCCAGAATGCGCGGCATGGCCACCTTCAAGCTCATGGCGGCAATGGCCTGCGGCATCATCAGCAAGCCGGATTGAATGGGCGTGAACCCCAAGCCCACCTGATAGAGCAACGGAAACAGAAAGGGAAGCCCGCCAATGCCCAGGCGGGTGGCAAAGCTGCCCACCACTGACGCGCGAAAGGTGCGAATGCGAAATAGCGCCAGTCGCAGCATGGGATACGCGGTGCGCGCGGCATGGAAGCCATAGCCCGCCAGTAGGGCGATGGAAACTGCCAGGCATCCCAGGATCTCAGGCGTGCTCAGGGTGTGCTCACCGAAGACTTCCAGAACATACGAAAGCAGGGCAACGCCCGAGCCGAAAAGAAGCAAGCCCAGCACATCGAGCGGATCGGTGTGGTCTTCGCGGTAGTCCGGCAGATGCAGATAGACCAGGATCAACCCAACCAGACCAATCGGAATATTCACGAAAAAAATGAGCCGCCAGTGGAGGTAGCCGACGATCAGTCCGCCCGCGATGGGTCCGAGCATGGGACCGATCAAGGCAGGGATGGCCACGAAGCTCATAGCGCGAATTAATTCTGACTTGGCAAACGTGCGGACCATGGTCAGGCGGCCAACCGGGACCATCATCGCTCCCCCGCAACCCTGCAGGATGCGGCACGCCACGAGCACATGGATGTCGCTGGATATGCCGCAGAGAAATGACCCGAGCGTGAAGATGCCGATGGCCGAAGAAAACACCCGGCGCGTTCCGAAGCGATCCGCCATCCATCCGCTGATGGGAATAAACACGGCAAGACTCAGCGTGTAGCTCGCCAGCACGGACTTCATGCTCAGTGGAGCGACGTGCAGCGCGGCGGCAATCGTCGGAACGCCCGTGTTCAGAATCGTCGTGTCCAGCGATTCCATGAAAAACGCCACGGCGATCAGCCAAGGCAACAGCTGTTTGCCGGTGGCGGGCAACGAGGGCGATGGGTCGCCGGTAGGATTCAACGGTATTCCCGTTTTTGTGGCCGCTCCATAATTGCGCGAATGGCGTCGCGCGGAGGAAGGCCGTGGTGCAGGATGGCATCGACCTGCTCGGTGATGGGCAGTTCGATGTTGTGCTGCCGGGCCAAAGCGAGTAGCGGCGATGTGGTATGCACGCCTTCGGCGATCATGTGCGTGGCGGCTAGAATTTCGGCCAGATTGCGGCCGGCGCCCAGCTGCACGCCCACTTGGCGGTTGCGGCTTTGCCGGCCGGTGCAGGTGAGGACTAAGTCCCCCAGCCCCGCAAGCCCCGCCAAGGTTTCAGGCTTTGCACCCAAAGCCACCGCCAGCCGGCTCATCTCGGCCAGGCCACGCGTCACCAGGGCGGCGATCGCGTTGTGACCCAGCCCTAACCCCTCACACGCTCCGGCAGCAATGGCAATTACATTTTTCATGGCGCCAGCTAATTCCACTCCAAGTACATCATCGTTCGTATAGAGGCGGAAACCGGGCGCAGCGAACTCTTCCTGGATTAGCGCGGCAAGCGATTCGGCGGCTGCGTTGCTCGCGGATTTGCCTCCGGACGCCACAACCACTGCGGTCGGCTCTCCGCGTGCGGCCTCCGCCGCGAAGGAAGGTCCCGAAAGCGCGGCGATCCGCGCCGTAAACCTTGTGCCAACAACTTGCGCGAGCGTTTCGCTCATCCGAAGGTTAGTCGCCGGCTCCAGCCCTTTTGTAGCGCTGACGATCGCCGCCCTCTCCGGCAAGTAATTGCGCGCTGCACTGAACACCGTGCGCACATGAGCGGACGGAACCGCACACAGCACAATGTCCGCTTCAGCGAGAACCGTTTCCATCCGCGAAGAAACAAATACCGATTGAGGAATAACGCATCCCGGCAGATACGTCTTGTTCTCGCCTGCGCTAACAATACTCGCGGCTAGCGTTTCGTCCCGCGCCCACAGCGCGATTTCGTGTTTGCGCAGGCTTCGCGAAAGGATGATGGCGAGGGCCGTGCCCCAGCTTCCCGCTCCGAGAATGGCAATTTTTGTCATCGGCTAGTAGCGCGGCCAGTGAAGTGGCGCCGGTAAAGGGGATCGTAACGCGGGATCAATCAGCCGTCTTTCTCTTTGCGCTGCTCAGCTTCGCTCGCTGTTTTCCGGAACGAAAACTTCGCTTCCGTGCCTTCCACCAGCCGCTGCATGTTGGCGTCGTGTTTGTAGATGACCAGCGCGGAAATTCCCAGCGAACCAAACGTAACCACCAGCGGCGGCGCGTGATGCGGAGCCCACAGAAAATACATCAGCAGCGGAATAGCCGCCGCCGCGGCCAGCGAACCGAGCGACACAAAACGCCAAAAAGCCACCACCAAAATAAACACCGCCAGCGCGGAAAGCATCGCCAGCGGGCACAGCACCAGAAAAACTCCTGCCGCGGTGGCCACGCCTTTGCCACCCTTAAAGTGGAGCCAAAGCGGGTAACAGTGGCCGAGCAGCGCGCAAATACCCGCCACTATCATCCAGACGGCGGAATCTTCCGTCAGCCGCGCCGCGGCCAGCACCGCAACCGAGCCTTTGGCGGCATCCAGCAACAGCGTCAAAATTCCAGCGAACGGTCCCGCCACGCGCGAAACATTGGTGGCGCCGATATTTCCGCTGCCCGCCTTGCGCACATCCCGTCCGCCAAGAACGCCGCCAACCAGCAGCCCAAACGGGATAGACCCCAGCAAGTAAGCCACCACCGGAATGCCCAGATGAATCAGCTGCGTGCGGTCCATGCTAAGAGCTTTTCAGCGCAGTGGAGGAGCTAAGTGATCCCGGGGCCGCGCCGATTTGCGCGCCGTGTTGATTGCTGGTCGGCGCGCCATTGTATAGAAAATGAATGCGCACCATGTCTAACGCGGCTTGCGAGGCTTGCATGCGAATCATTTCGCGGTCGCCGGGGAAAGTGAGGCGTCGCTCCTTGACGCCCGTCGCAGAGGAAAGGGCGACGTGTACCGTGCCCACTGGTTTTTCTTCCGTGCCCCCGCCGGGACCGGCAATTCCCGTAATGCCCACGCCCAGCTGGCTGCCCGCGCGGCGGCGAATGCCTTCCGCCAACGCGATGGCCACCTCCGAGCTTACCGCGCCTTTGGCTTGAATCAGCGCCGCCGGCACGTCGGCCCACGCGGTTTTCAGCTCGTTGCTGTAGCACACCACGCCGCCGAGAAAATACGTGGAACTTCCGGCGATGCTCGTCAAGCGCTCCGCGAATAGCCCGCCGGTGCAGCTTTCCGCCGCGGCGATCGTGGCCCCGTTTAGGATCAGCAGGTGCGCGACAACCTCATCGAGCGTGGACCCGTCGCGCGAAAAAATTCGGTCCGTCAGCGCAATCTCAAAACCCTGCACGATTTCGTCCAGCGTTTTCTGCGCGTGCGCGAAATCGTCGGTCCACATACGCAAATGCACCTGCACTTCGCCCGGCGCGGCCAGCACCGTGGTGTTCACGTCGCTATATCGCTTGTAGATGGGCGCGATGCGCTGCTCCACGT
>Ga0209139_10000245_pt1 | contig 17982 bp, 18 predicted proteins | sample BogFormECP14_OM3_FD_188246 | JGI IMG/M metagenome (GOLD analysis project Ga0209139, IMG submission 188246) | Bog forest soil microbial communities from Calvert Island, British Columbia, Canada - ECP14_OM3 (SPAdes) (version 2) | ecosystem: Environmental > Aquatic > Freshwater > Wetlands > Bog ...
CACTGGTCGAAACCGAGTATACGGGCGAGCTCGGCGTTCGATGACTCCCGATACGTATGGATAGCAGAACCAACCCGCACAGGCTCATACATCGAGTTCGCACACCAGTCATCGCAGTGTTTCGCGACTCAATTGCTGGCCAACCTTCACATTGTCAGAACGACGCGGAACTCGGCCTTGCCGCTCATCATGCGAGCGTAGGCCTCGGCGGCCTTTTCGAGCGGATAGGTTTCAATCATGGCACGCACGCCGCTTAGTTCGGAGAAGCGCAGTGTATCCTCGGAATCCGCGGGTGTGCCGGCGGCCCAACCTTGGATCGTTTTGCTGCCGTTGATGAGCTGTACCGGCGAGACCTCGATGGGTTCGAAGGCGGCGCCAATGACCATGAGTTCGCCGTTTGGGCCTAGACCGTTGAAGAGTTCGGACATGGCTTTCGAGCTTGGGGCTGTCGCGAGGATGACCCGTGCGCCGCCCAGTTTTTGCAATTCTTCGGCGGCGTTGGCCGCGGCACTGTCAATGTACACGTGCGCACCGAGTTTCTTGGCGAGTGGCGCAGTTTCGGAGCCGCGGCCGATGGCCGCGACTTTATAGCCGAACTTGTTGGCGAATTGAATTCCCAGGTGCCCAAGGCCGCCGATACCCTGCACAGCGACCAGATCGCCTGGCATCGCGCCACTGTGGCGCAGCGCGTTGTAGGTGGTGATTCCGGCGCAGAGTAGCGGCGCGGCTTCGACATCGCTGAGGCTGTCCGGTATCGGCACCAGCGCTTCCACGGGAGCAATCATGTATTGCTGGTAGCCGCCGTCGTAGCTGATGCCCGCAATTTTTCCATTTTGGCAGTTGCGAAAATCTCCGCGCCGGCACTCACGACACGTGCCGTCGTGTCCGCCGTGCCAGCCGACACCGACGCGCTGCCCTTTCTTCCACGCCGTAACGCCGGGACCTGCTTCATCGACGATGCCCGCCACTTCATGTCCGGGAACGCGGGGATACTGAATGCCGGGCCACGCGCCTTCTTTTGTGAGTACGTCACTGTGGCAAACACCACAGGCCTGCACCTTGATGCGCACCTGTCCTGCAAGTGGGTCAGGTATCTCGCGCTCGACGATCTCGAAATCGGCTCCTGGCTTCGGAACTTGCACCGCTTTCATTGGTTTTACCGCGACTCTGGTTGTTGCCATCATTCCTCCTTGGAAGTTTCCTGAGTTACTTAAAACGATCCACGGTTCTCGGCGAAACGGCCAGCTGCGGACCGACAAACCTTTATCCTGCGACCTCGAAAATCACTTCCAGTTCGACGGGCGTGCCGAGCGGAAGGCTTGCGACGCCGAACACCAAGCGGCAGGGGCTCTTTTCTTTTCCGAAGACGTCTTGCAACAACTCCGAAGCGGCGTCGGCAACTTTCGGCAGGTTGCGGACGTCTCCGGAAGTGGCCAGGAACACACCGAGCCGGACGACGCGTGTGACTTTGTCGAGCGATCCCAAATGCTCTCGCGCCACCGCAAGGGCGTTAAGCGCCGCGAGGTGTGCCGCGGCACGTCCCGCGTCTTCATCGAGCTCTGCGCCGAGGCACCCGACAAATTTCGCCGCGCGTCCTTCGGTGGGAAGCATTCCCGTCAGAAAAAGCAGGTTGCCGGTCTGCACCGCTTCCACGTAGGCGCCGAACGGTTCCGGCGGGGCGGGCAGCTTGATGCCAAGTTCCTGCAACCGCTGCTCGGCGCTAACCGGCTGAGAGCCTTGCCGTGGGGCTACCATTTGCCTAAGTGCGCACCGCCATCCACGTGCAGCACCTCCCCGGTCACTTGACCGGCCTCTGTCAGGTACATCACCGCATCCACGATATCTTGCACGGTGGAGATTCCTCCCATGGGTTGTAGTGTCCTTAAAAGATCCGTTGGACCGTCCTTGTGCATGGGCGTATCCACAACTCCGGGCGCGACGACGTTTACGCGAATGCCCTGCTTCGCGTATTCCATCGCGAGGTTCAGGGCCGCTGACTGAAGGCCGCCTTTTGCGATCATCGGCACCGTTGCATGAGTGCCGGCGATGGGATGGTCGACCATGGTGGTCGTGATATTGACGATGCTTCCGCCGGTGTTCTGGAGCAGCATCTGCTTTACGGTGAGCTGCGTAACGTAAAGAAATCCTTCGATGTTCGTGGAGAGCAGTGCTTTCAAATCGGCCGTGGTGTATTCGGGAAATGGTTTTGAGAAATAAATGCCGGCGTTGTTGACGAGCGCATCGATCGAGCCAAACCTGTCTACCGCGGTGTCCGCTATTTTCTTCGCGGTGGCCATTTCGCCGATGTCGCCGTCGACCAAGGCGAGCTTTTCAGAGGCGTTTAGCGACTTGGATTTTGTCGCGGCACGCGAGGTTCCGACGACGTTATAACCCTTTTCTAGAAAGGCTTTTACTAGACCGGCTCCGATGCCTTGGGATGCTCCGGTCACGATGGCGGTTTTACCTTTGGTTGGCACGGCCGAAGCTTTCCCTTTCGCAGGAAGTCGAGCTGGGTGTTCGCGGAGCGTTCTGCAAAATCTTGGCGGCTCCGCCGCTGGTACATGGACAATCGGCGGTTAGGCGATTACATCGAGACAGATGCTGGGGGCAGGTCATTCGATGTAGAGAAAGTTGAGGAATCTGCGTTCGGGGAGGGGCGAACGGAGGCCGGGTGACGACCGGGAGGATCGCGGGTGTTCGGTCGGGTTGGAGGAAGGCGAGAGGGCGCGATGTATCGTGCCCTACAGTGGGACGGTGCGGCTTGACGAGGCGGCGATGCGCGGATCGGGGGTGCGGGCGGCGGGGTAGAGGCCGAGGACGCGCAGGTGGCTGGTGGCTTGGCGGACGGCAGCGAGGGCGGCTTCGAGTTGAGGGGTGGAGTCGGCTTCGACGTCGACGAAGAATTGGTATTCCCAGGGGCGGCCGTGGATGGGGCGGCTTTCGATTTTCTGGAGGTTGACGCCGTGTTTGGCGAAGGGTTCGAGGGAGGCCAGGAGCGCGCCGGGGCGGTGGGCGAGGCGCATGGCGATGGACATTTTGCGGGCGTCGGGAGATGGCGGTGTGGCGGCTGCGGTTGCGGCGGGGAGAAGTAGGACGAAGCGGGTGAAGTTTTCGGGGTTGTCCTGGATGTCGGAGGCGAGGATAACGCCGGCGTAGTGTTCGGCGGCGCGACGGCCGGCGATGGCGGCGGAGGATTTGTCGCCGCGGGCTAGGGCTTCGCGGACGCTGCCGGCGGTGTCTTCGGCGGGGACGCGTTTGAGGTGGGGATGAGCGACGAAGAAACGTTCGCACTGGGCGAGGGCCATCGGATGGGAGGAGACGGAGAGTAGGTGGTTAAGCGTGGCGCCGGGTACGCCGATGACGTGATGTTCGATTGGGAGGATGGTTTCGGCAGTGATGGTCAGGGCGCTTTCGAGGAGGAGATCGTAGACGCGGACAACCGGGCCAGCGAGGGTGTTTTCTACGGGGGCGAGGAGCGCGTCGGCGAGGCCTTCGCCGATGGCGCGAAAGGCGGCGTCGAAGGTGGGGCGCGGGACGGTGGTGATTTCGATGCCGAGGAGCTGGACGGCGGCTTCTTCACTGAACGCGCCGGGCTCGCCTTGGAAGGCGACGCGCATTTTGGAGTTGGGTGATGCGGTCATGCGTTGGCCAGCCTTCTGCGTTGCTTGGGCGAAATTTTACGGCGGCGTCACGGGTTGGACACAGGAAATGTCCGTGTTGCCGCGTTCAACCGCGCCCTATGATGAAATGAAAACGGGGCGGCTGCAAGCTGCGGCGCGGTTGCTGCGAAGCTGAGTCAATCCATCCTGGAAAATATGCAATGAAAATGCCGATGGGCTTGAAAATTGTGGCGAGCGTGGCGCTGCTCGGAGTGGCGGTGTGGCTGGGGACTAGCGAGCATTTTTACAAATCGGCGCTGCTTTCGATTTTCTTTGGCGTGACGCTGACTAGCGTGGTGTTGATTCATTTCCGCGTGCGGCCGTCTTGGCAGGATGTGTTGCGCGTACTTGGCGGGGCGGCACTATTTGCGCTGGTGGATTTTGGATTTTTGCACTTTAGGCCGAGCTTGGCAGGGATTACTTCTTATCTGGGGATCTGCAGCCTGGTGATTTTGGGATTGCGCGCGATCTGGTCGCGGGGCCCGGAGCAAGAGCAGATGGCGCTGGCATTTGTGCCGGCGCTGCTCTTTGTGACGTCGGATTGGGGCAGCACGATTCTGCTGGGCTGGACGGAGCGGGCGAACCCGAAGGTGCTCGATCTTTATTTGTTTTCATTTGATTCGAGCTTGCGGGTGCAGATTGCGTTTTTGATGGGACAGGCTTACGCGTTGTGGCCGTGGTTCCGGGCAGCAGGGACCGCGTTTTATATCGGGCTGCCTCTGGTCATCGGGCTGGTTTACGCGGGGCAGCTTTTACGAGACAGGCCGCGCGCGGTGTCGGCAATGATTGCGTTTCTGGTGACCGGGCCGATCGGCGTGATTTTCTACAATTTTTTCCCAGCGGTGGGGCCGGTGCACGTGTTTCTGAGCGAGTTTCCCTGGAAGCCGATTCCTACCGAGCAGGTGACGCGGCTTTTTTTGGAGCCTATCGCTGTGGCTGGCCTGCGGAATTGCATGCCTTCGCTGCACATGAGCTGGGTTTTGCTGGCGTGGTGGTATTCGCGAGGGCTGTCGGTCTGGGAGCGCGGGATTGCCATGGCGTTTGTGGTGTTCACGGTTTTCGCGACGATGGGTACCGGTGAGCACTATTTCATTGATTTGATCGTGGCGTTTCCGTTTGTCGTGTTCTTGCAGGGATCGTGCGCGATTGGTTTGCGATGGAACGACACGACGCGCGTGATTGCGGTTGTTTATGGGTTGTTGCTGACGCTTGCATGGATCGCGATGCTCCGCTTTGCGCTCAAAATGTTTTGGATTTCGCCGATTTTGCCGTGGGCTTGCTGCGTTCTGACGGTGGCAACCGCAGTATTCGTGCAGCGCAGACTGGAAACGGCTATGGAAAATCACGGGATGCAAGAACCTGCTCCCGCAAATAGCGTCCCGGTCGCTGTTTCCTGAAGACTTGCGCGCAAGCAAGAATGAGACTCTCCATCTTTTGAACCACTTTGGCTGCGAATTCGAACGCGGCAGGAACGCGGATACGCCTCCGGACTGCGGTTAACGCGGTATACTTCGCTGGGGAGAACGAAAATGAGCTTGGCGAGACCAGAGAGCGGGGAGTACGCGGGTTATTACGAGAAATATGTTGCGCTGGTACCTGGAAGTGACGCGGTGAGCGCGTTGGAGGCGCAGCGCGTGCAAACGATGCAGCTGTTTGCGGGCCGCAGCGAGCGCGACGGCAATTTTCGATACGCCGCAGACAAGTGGACGGTGAAGGACGTGCTCGGGCACCTGAGCGATTCAGAGCGGATTTTCGCATACCGGGCGTTGCGCATTGCGCGAGCGGACCAGACGCCGATGGCGGGCTTCGAACAGGACGATTATGTGCGCAGCGGCGGATTCAGCGAAAGGAAGCTGGCGAGCTTGGTGGAGGAGTTCGCGGATGTGCGAAGCGCAACGCTGGGGCTGTTCCGCTCCTTCAGCGGCGAGGCGTGGTCGCGGCGCGGTACAGCTAACAAAAATGAAATCAGCGTGCGTGCGCTCGCGTTCATTACCGCCGGGCACGAGCTGCATCACCGGCAGATCCTCGAAGAGCGCTACTTTTCGGCTATTCCTCGCGCCTGAAGTGTACCGGCCGTGAGTGCTTGTTACGGCGAGGCTTCAGCAGAAAATAAAGCAGGATAGCCGCCAGAGTAATGCTGAAAGCGGCCGCGAGAATGGCCGCGGCTTGCGCGTTCAGGGGATTTTCGAACGCATCTCCGAGCACGTACAGCCCGAAAGTCAGGAAGAGGACCGCCAGGAAACTGGCAAGACTTCCGAAGGTTCGTGCCAGCCCCCCGCGAATGATCAAAGGCTTTCCGTGATGCGTGGTAATGCGGACAAACGTGTCTGCGCGCATGGCTCACCCCTTGCGGGAAGTCTCCCGGACGGCGGCGGGATCTTCGAGGCGCAGAAACTGCAGATAGGCAAGAGCTGGCGGGATGTATTTCTTTTTCATGGGCGAGCCGCACCCGCAGAGCGGGCTGCTTCCTTCGAGTTCGCTGTCCGATCGCACTAATATTTCGCAGTGGCACGCCGGGTTGGTGCAGTGCCAGTGTTCTCCTTTTTTCATCATCATGGTGCGCGTTCCTCCCTTTCAAGCTTGCTGGGATGGCCGAGAAGGCGCTAAAGCCTGGGCTCGCAGTAAGTGAAGTTGGACGATATAGATCGGTAATTAAAAGTCAAGAGAAAGATTCTCGATAAATAATAAGTACTTGTACGATAACAAGCGCTCCCTGCGGGAGCAATCTCTCCCAAGCAAAGACCGTGGCCGATGCGCTTTCGTTTCGCCGTTCATGGCGAGAATCGCCGCCCTGCGAGCATACGGTTGTCAGGGGCGCGTCTTCGTGGTTAAGTTGCGGGGGCCGCGGGCGGCTGCTAAAATCGTTGATTTGCCGGGCTGCTGGCAGTCGACGCTGAAGGCTACCTGTCATTTCTCAGCTGGGTAACCCACAGATTTTGCTCCGGTTTGCAGGCTGGGCGACGAGGAGTGCAGCAAGCCACGCAAGAAAGCGCAGCCGCAGGGTAGCTGGTGGCATCGGCGAACAGAAAACGTTCGTCTGAGTGATTCTGGTCTCTGCCGAAGGGGGATTACGAGTGGCTAAGTACGATGTGGCGATTATCGGGAGCGGTCCGGGTGGGTACGTGGCGGCGATCCGGGCAGGCGAATTGGGATTGAAGACGATTGTGGTGGAGAAGGACCCGTTTCTAGGCGGGACTTGCCTCCACGTCGGGTGTATACCGACGAAAGTTTTGCTGCATCATGCCGACGTGTACGATCACTTTAAAAATGGCGCGGAATTGGGGTTCGAGGTCAGCGGGCTGAAGATCAATTGGGCGAATATTCTGGCACGCAAAGACAAGATCGTGAAGAAGCATGCCAAGGGGATCGAGTTTCTTTTTAAGAAGAACAAAGTGGAGTGGGTGCAGGGCTGGGGGCGCTACGCGGGACCTGGACGCGTGAGCGTCGATAACAACGGAAAGAAGAGCGAGATTGAGGCGGCGAATGTTTTGCTGGTGAGCGGATCCGAGGCGCGTTCTTTGCCGGGGATCGAGCCGGATCATAAGACGATTTTGACGAACCGGTCGATTTTGGAGCTGCCGGATATTCCGAAGACGTTGATTGTGGTGGGAGCGGGCGCGGTCGGAGTGGAATTTGCGTCGATTTACAATTCGTTTGGGACGCAGGTGACGATTTTAGAGGCCCTGCCTCGGGTAGTGCCGGTCGAAGACGAGGAAATCTCAGCGGAGCTGGAAAAAGAGTTCAAGAAGAAGGGCATCCAGATTTTTACCAGCAGCATGGTCGACAGCGTGAAGAAGGACGCGAAGGGCGTCACGGTTTCGTTTAAAGACAAAGACGGCAAGCCGCAGACTTTGCAGGCAGAGAAGCTCTTGATGGCCGTGGGGCGCAAGCCGATGACGGACAATTGCGGGCTGGAAAAGTCGAAGGCCAAGCTGGACCGTGGATTTGTTTTGACCGGGGCTAACGGGGAGACGGACGAGAAGGGTTTGTACGCGATTGGGGATATTGTGGCGGGCATGCCGCTGCTCGCGCATGTCGCGATGATGGAAGGGATTGTGGCCGTCACGCATATTGCGGGGAAGCAGACGCATCCGATTTTGAAGACGCGGATTCCGAATGCGACGTATTGCGAGCCGCAGATCGGATCGATTGGTTTGACGGAGAAGCAGGCACGCGAGGCGGGACATGCCGTGAAGACCGGGAAGTTTCCGTTTCTGGGGAACAGCAAGGCGACGATTTTGGGGAACCACGGCGGGTTCATTAAGGTGGTTTCGGACGAGAAGCATGGCGAGATTTTGGGGATTCACATCATTGGGCCGTTGGCGACGGAGATTTTGTCGGAAGCGGCGGCGACGTTGAACCTCGAGGGGACCATCGACGACATGATGAATATGATTCATGCGCATCCGACAGTTTGGGAAGGCATGGGGGATGCGTTTGCGTCGGTGAGAGGTTTGCAGATTAACGTTTGAGATCTTGCTGGGTGGGGCGCAGCATGCTGCGCCCCTACAAAGAGAGTCGTGCTGTTGTGAAACGCTGCTTGATCGTCGATTTGGGATTGGTTGGATACGCGGACGCTTATGCGTTGCAGAAGCGTGTTGTGGCGGCGCGCAAGGCCGAGGCGATTGGGGATGTGCTTTTGCTTTGCGAGCATTTGCCGGTGATTACGCAGGGGCGGAACGGTAAGCGGGAACACCTGTTGGTCTCGGAGAATTTGCTGCGGCAGCGGGGCGTGGAGTTTTATGAGACCAGCCGCGGCGGGGATGTGACGTATCACGGGCCGGGGCAAGTTGTTGGGTATCCGATTTTGCAGTTGGGCGAGATTCGGAAGGATGTGGTTTGCTATGTGCGGTCGCTCGAAGAGGTGATGATTCGGGTTACGGCTGAATTCGGGATTGCGGCTTCACGCGAGGCGGGGAAGACTGGGATTTGGGTTACGGAATCGGAAAAAACTTTTACGCAGAGTCCACAGAGAACGCAGAGTTCACAGAGGGAAGAAAAGGCGCCGGAAAAACTCGGTGCGATTGGGGTGCATATCAGCCGGTGGGTGACTTCGCATGGGTTTGCTTATAACGTGGCGACGGATTTGCGCAATTTTGATTTGATTGTGCCGTGCGGAATCGCGGGACGGAAGGCTACTTCTTTGGAGAAGTTGCTGGGGCGAGCGGTCGATTTGGCGGAAGTGAAGCCGGGGATTGCTGAGCATTTTGCGGACGTGTTTGGATTCGAGATGCAAGGGGCGTCGCGGGGCGAGCTTTTGGAGCAGTTGGAGATCGCGGAGCGGCAGATTACGGTCCCAGCTTAGGTATCGCAGGACAGACATTCGTGTCTGTCGCTTGGTGTGGCTGAGTAAGCGTAAAGAAGGGAGACAGGCAGGAATGCCTGTCCTACCGGAGCGGCAATGAAGAAGGAACTGACGCGGCAACAGTATCTGGACTTGTACTACTACATGCGGCTGAACCGGGCTGTCGAAGACACCATGGTGAAGCTGTTCCGGCAGAACAAAATTGTCGGGGGGCTTTACTCGAGCCTGGGGCAGGAAGCGATTTCGGTGGGCACGGCGTACGCGCTGGAGAAGAAGGACTGGCTGGCGCCGATGATTCGCAACATCGGGGCGCTTTTGGTGAAGGGTGTGCCGCCGCGCGACGTGTTCATGCAGCACATGGCGAAATACGATTCACCGACGAAGGGCAAGGACGGGACTAGCCATTTCGGCGATTTGGAAAAGCTGCATATCGTCTCGCCGATTTCGATGCTCGGGGATTTGATTCCGGTGATGACCGGCGTGGCGATGGCCGGGCGCTACCTGGGGCAGAAAATTGTGACCATGACGTGGATCGGCGACGGGGGAAGCTCGACGGGCGTGTTTCACGAAGGTCTGAATTTTGCGGCGACGCAGAAGGCGCCGTTTGTTTTGATCCTGGAAAATAATTTGTGGGCGTATTCGACGCCGGTGAAGCGCCAGGTGCCGCTGGAGAATCTCGCAGATCGCGCGAAGGCGTATGGGATTTCGAGTTACAGCATTGATGGCAACGATGTGGTCGAGGTGTTTACGACGACGCGGGAAGCGGTGGCGCGGGCGCGTGCGGGCGAGGGCCCGATTTTGATTGAGGCGAAGAGCTTCCGGCGACTGGGGCACGCGCAGCACGATCCGGCGGAGTACGTGCCGAAAGAAATGCGGGCGTATTGGGAAGGCCGCGATCCCATCGCTCTGTATGAGAAGTTTCTGATGGGCGAGAAATTGCTCGATGCCAAGGGTAAGAAGGATGTTGAGGAGAAAATCGAGAAATTGCTCACCGCGGAGCGCGACTTTGCGGAAAATTCGCCGATGCCGCCGCCGGAGTTTGCCGCGGTGGGCGTGTATTGCACGGGCGACGACTGCCACAAGATTCAGCCGAAATGGGAGCGGCCGATTTCTGAAGTGACGCCGCCGAAGTCGAGCGTGAAAGCAGTGTGGACGGTTGAGGGATTTGGGTCGGGAAAGAGTTCAGGCGGTGCCAATGCGCCGATTCATTTTGGGGACACCAAAGTGAATCTGGAAACGGGAGCCTCCGGAACGGCGGCGGCCACCAAATCGAATGGGTCCAAGCCTTCGGTAAAGTCGGCAGGAAAAAAACCTGTGAAAGCGGCGGCTTCCAGCGCCATGAGAAAGGCGCGGAGGTGATTATGGCGCCCAATAGCAAAACAGCAAACGGATCGCAAAACGGAAGGGAAATTACGTTTCTCGAAGCCATCAAACAAGCGATGTTCGAAGAGATGGAGCGCGACCCGGCGGTGGTGCTGCTGGGTGAAGACGTCGGCGTTTATGGCGGGGCGTTCAAGACCAGCGAAGGATTGCTGGAACGGTTCGGATGGGAGCGCGTGATTGATACGCCGATCAGCGAGAGCGCGATCATCGGGGCGGCTTGTGGGATGAGTTATGCCGGGCTGCGGCCGATCGCGGAGCTGCAGTTTATCGATTTCATTGTGTGCGCGTTCAACCAGATTACGAATTTTGTGGCCAAGGGGCACTACCTGTGGAATGCGCCGGCCCCAATGGTGATGCGCGGGCCTTCCGGCGGCGGCGTCCACGGCGGGCCGTTTCATTCGGCCAATCCGGAAATGTATTTCGTGCATACGCCGGGATTAAAGGTGATTTATCCTTCGACGCCGTACGATGCGAAGGGACTTTTGAAGGCGGCGGTCCGCGACAACAACCCGGTGCTTTTCTTCGAGCACAAGTTTCTTTACCGGCGGATTAAGGGCGAAGTTCCGACCGAGGATTACACGGTGCCGATCGGCAAGGCGATCGTGCGGCGCGAGGGCAAGCACCTGACCATTATTTCTTACGCGGCGATGATGCACACCTCCCTCGAAGCCGCGGAGGCATTGGCGAAGGAAGGCATCGAAGCGGAAGTGATCGATCTGCGGACGCTGCTGCCTTTGGACGAAGAGACGATTTTGCAGTCGGTGCGCAAGACCAACCGGTGTCTCGTAGTGCACGAAGACACGAAGACGGGTGGAATCGCCGGCGAAATTGCGGCGATTCTCTGCGAGAAGGCGTTCGGCGATCTCGATGGGCCGCTGATGCGCGTGACGGCGCTGGATACTCCGGTGCCCTACTCGCCGCCGCTTGAGGAATATTTTTTGCCGAACGCGAAGAAAGTTTTTGACGCCGCGAAAGAGCTCGCGCGCTATTAAAGCAAGCTCGGACGGGCACGGCATGCCGTGCCCCTACAACGGAATTTAGCCGCACAGGAGACCGCACATGGCCACAGACGTCGTAATGCCGCAGATGGGTGAGAGCATTTTTGAAGGGACGATCACCAAGTGGCTGAAGAAACCGGGCGACAAAGTGGAACGCGACGAGCCTTTGTTTGAGATTTCGACGGACAAGGTGGACGCGGAAATTCCATCGCCGTCGGCTGGCGTGCTGAAAGAGATCAAGGTCGGCGAAGGGCAGACCGTGCCGATTCAGACGGTCGTCGCGGTAATCGACGGCGCGGGCGGGGCGGCGGTTTCTGCGCCTCCTCCTGCGAAGACCGCGGCACCGGCTCCTGCGGCTGCCGCACCAGCACCTCCTCCAGCCGCCAGACCTGCGGCTCCGGCCCCGGCGCAGGCAGCAGCGCCTGCCGCGATGCCCTCGCGCTCTGGCGGAGAACGCATTCACAGCTCGCCGCTCGTGCGCCGTATGGCTGCCGAGCATGGCATCGACCTGACGACGGTTCCAGGAACCGGCGCGGGCGGGCGCATCAGCAAGCAGGACATCGAAGCCGTGATCGCAACTGGTGGAGCTCCCGCAGCACCGCCACCAATTACCGCGACCCCGGCAGCTGCGGCTCCTGCACGGACCACGCCGCCGTCGCCTTCCGCTGCGCCAGTGCCTCCAGCGGTTTCGGGAGGACAAGTGCATGTGGCGTTTGAATCGGCGGTGCCGCGCGAAAAGATGTATTTCGGCAACTACACCGTTGAGCCTATGAGCAATATGCGGCAACGCATCGCGGAGCACATGGTGGCTTCGAAGCGCGTTTCGCCGCACGTCTACTCGGTCGATGAGATTGATATGACGAAAGTGGCGTCGCTGCGTGCCAAATCCAAGGACGAGTTTGAGAAGCGCTACGAAACGAAGCTGACGTTCATGCCGTTCTTCGTGAAGGCCGCCGTAGCCGGTTTGCGCGCGTTCCCGACTATGAACGCGTCGCTCGACGGGACCAACGTCATCCTGCACAAGGAGATCAACATCGGCATCGCGGTGGCGCTCGATTGGGGACTGATCGTGCCGGTGGTGAAAGGCGCGGACGAGAAGAACGTGCTGGGCATTCAGCGGACTTTGAACGATCTGGCGGAACGCGCGCGTTCCAAAAAGCTGAAACCCGACGAAGTACAGGAAGGCACTTTCTCGATCACCAATCCAGGCGTCTTTGGCGGGCTTTTTGGGCTTCCGGTCATCAGCCAGCCTAATGTGGGCATCCTGGGCCTGGGCATGATTGAAAAGCGGCCGGTGGTGATCAACGACTCGATCGCCATCCGCTCGATGTGCTACGTCACGCTGAGCTACGACCATCGAGTAGTGGATGGCGCCGTCGCCCACCAGTTCCTGCACAAGGTGAAGGACACGCTGGAGAACTGGTCGGAGCCGGTACTCTAGCGTACTCGCTGCGGCCACAGGGCGACCACCGAGATTCGCTAGAGCTTCACGACACGTGTGGCCCTGTTTCCTGCATCCGGACACCTGTTCGGATGTGGGACGCCAATTCCCGCAAGTGGTTGGGCCGCCGGTCTGCAGCGTCTCGATTTCTCGTTCCATGTACCAAAAACAAACGGCTTACATCAGAATTACGGTGGAAGCCAGCCTGCCCCCTCCTGTTGTGGGACCACCGCTGAAATGCTAACGACACCGCCGAGAATCCTGATTGCCGACGACCAGCCCGATGTGCTGAGCGCGTTGCGCCTGTTGCTGAAGGGTCAGGGCTACGAAACCGAAGGAGTGACTTCCCCGGCCGAATTGCTGCGGGCGCTGCAGGCCGACGAGTTTGACCTGCTGCTGATGGACTTGAATTATGCGCGGGACACGACCTCGGGACGCGAGGGGCTGGACGTGCTGAGCCACCTGAAGGAGTTGGAGAATGCTCCGGCGATTGTGGTGATGACCGGCTGGGCGACGGTAGGGCTGGCGGTCGAAGCCATGCAGTACGGCGTGGCGGATTTTGTGGAAAAACCCTGGACCAATGCGCGGCTGCTGGAGATTCTGCAAAAGCAGATTACTCTGGGGCGGGAGCGACGAGCGTCGCGACGGCGGGCGGCTCAGGAGAACCAGGACCAGCGGGAAATCGCGCAACAGTTTCACCACCAGGAGCAGGAAGTGGCCGAGGCGCGGGCCATCCAGCAGGGCCTCTTGCCGAAGAGCATTCCAGCGCGCATCGGATATGAGATTTCGGGCGCGTGGCAGCCGGCGCAGAGCGTTGGCGGGGACTATTACGACGTGCTGGAGTTCGACGACGCCTCGCTGGGCCTGTGTATCGCCGACGTGGCGGGAAAGGGCTTGCCGGCGGCCTTGCTGATGTCTAATCTGCAGGCGGCGGTGCGCGGACTGGCCTCTCCCGCGCTCGGTCCCGACGGATTGTGCGCCAGGCTGAATTCGCTGGTTTGCCATAACACCGGGAACGACCGGTTCATTACGTTTTTTTACGCGCAGCTGGATGCTCCCGCGCGGCTTCTGCACTATGCTAACGCGGGGCACAATGCTCCCATCGTGATGCACGCCGACGGGTCGCACGAGCGGCTGCAAGCCGGGGGCGGCGTGCTCGGCGTGTTTCCCCGGCAGAAGTTTGCGACTGGCACGGCGCAGCTGGCGCCTGGCGACCGCCTGATACTTTTTACGGACGGCGTGACGGAGGCCTGCGACACCGCGGGCGAAGAATTTGGCGAAGTGCGCCTGCTGCGCCTGCTGCAAGAACATCGCATGGCGGCGGCTGCTGCGCTACAACAGGAAATTCTCGCAGCGACCGGCGCGTTCTGCAGCGGGCATTGGCATGATGACGCCACGCTGCTGGTCCTCGCTGTTTCCTAACCGGAAGGGCTTCGGAGTGTGTGACGTGCACTCTGCCCTGAATTTTCACGCCGGCAAATTCACTGCATCGTCGGCTTCAGTTTTGCCACCCAAACCGCGAAGTGATCCAGGGGAACGGGCTCGATGCCCGCGTCGCGCAGCGTGCGATCGACGAAGCGGGCGCGATCGCTTTGGCCCGTGAGCGCAACATCCGTGATCGCGGCGAATTCCGTCTTGAGCGCAGACCTGGCGGCGATGCGCTCGGTGGTGTAGGCAAGCATTTTGGCATCGCCCGGCGCGCGAGAGACCGAGAGCGTCTGCAGGAACCCGCGCGTACCGTTGCGGCGGTAACTGTAGTCGATGCGCATCGGATCGCCGGGAAACGTAAATTCCGAAGCGCGGACAGAAGTCTGGACTCTGCCCCACAAGCGCGCCTGGCGGAAGACCTGCGAGCAGTAGGAGCGCATCTGCGCGCGGCTTCCGGGCGCGCCGACACGCGTGGCCGCGCGCGGCGGCGCAACGTGGTTTCCATACAGCCGCTCGAGTTCCGCGTCCAGGTCGCTGGAGATAACGCCTTTTTGCGGAGCGAGCTGGAGGGCGTTCGACAGCGTGTCATCCCACTTGCGAAGCAGTTCTTCGAGGCCTTTGCCGTTGGAGCCTCCGCCATTTGTGCCGTCGCTACTTATGCTTCGGGCGGCGTCGAAGCGGTCTTCCAGGTCGTCGCGCAGTGCCCGCAGCAGCGATTCGTCCGATTCGGGATGAAGGCGGCGGACGCGCGCGTACTCCTCCTGCTCTTCGATCACGCGCAGGCGGCGTTCGCCGGACTGCGGATCGTAGACGAGGACGCCGATGTTCACCCATTCGTCGCGCACGAGGTTCGGGGTGTAGCGCAGGATGCGGTAAGCGCACGTGCGTTCGGCTTGCAGGGATTCGGAAGAGCTTTCAGTCATAGGTCACACCCAGTTTGGAAAAGGCTGACGATTGGATTTTTTGGCGTCCAAGATGAGGTCCCTCACCCGCGAACGGCGTCGCAGCAACTGCTCGCAAAGGCGCAGAACCGCATCGAAGTCGTCCTCGTACCAGGCCGGAGGAATCTGCTTAGTGATTTCGTCGAGGGCGCGCTCGTTCATTTGTTTTTCAAGGCGCTCGAGCCAGGGCGCGAAGGACTCCATTCCGGTGACGCCTTCGTAGACGCGGTTGCGCGCGTACAGCCCGCGCAGCGGGGCGTCTGGAAAATTCCATTCTCCGGCGTTAAAGCAAAAACCCTGGTCGATCATCAGCGTGCTGTACGGGGTATGCGTTCGGTCTCCCCCAGAAGACTCCGCCACCGCGTTTCCCGCAGGAGGCGGCTCGCGAAAAAAAAGCGTCTGGCGGCCGTTCGTGTTGCACGTCCATTTGTCGAAGACCAGCATACCGGCAAAGTCGTGAAGATTCGCTACCTGCCGCAGTTGTTCGTCCGGCAGGAAGTCGTGCAGCGTTAGACGCCGCGGGTCTCCCGGGTAGCGCGAGCCAAAGTGCAGCCCCGGCTGGCAGGGGACGCGCAGGCGCGGCATCTCCATCGCCAGATCCGGCGTCAAGCGGATGAGTTCTTCAGTCACTTCGACAATGGCCACTGGCGTTGTCGGCAGCCCCAGCCGGGCAGCCACTTTCGTACCTAGCAGTTCATTCACCAAAATCCGCCGGTGCTGCGGGTTATTTTGGAACTTGACGACGTAATAGTTCCCGTCGGAGCAGCGCATCAAGTGCGACTGCGCGCCGCCACGCATCCGGCGTAACTGTTCCAATGCCCGCAACATGCGCGGCTATGCTAGCCACAATTATTTCATCCGGCAAGCGGGCAGTTCGTTATATCGGAGCGCCTCCCGATTCGGGAGATTTGCAGTGCAAGAGTGGGAACTCTGAGGAGCACGCTGCGTTCCAGAGTGGAGTCTGATCGTTTTCAAAAAAGAAAAGACTTGGACCGAAATCCAAGCCTTTTCGTACGTCTGAAAACCGAACGCCCGCGGAGCGCTAGCGTTTCTTTTTCTTCGCGGCCTTCTTTGTGGCCTTCTTCGCCGTCTTCTTTGGCTTTGCTTTCGGCTTGGCCTTTTTGGCCTTGGCTGCGGCTTTCTTTTTCGGAGCGGCTTTTTTCGCCGCCGGTTTCGCCTTCGCTTTAGGCGCCGGTTTTGCAGCGGGTTTCGCAGCGGGCTTGGCCGCCGCCTTGGCCGCTGGCGCCGCTACGGGTTCGTCTTCGGTGATGAGGATTTCTTCCTCTTCCGTTTCCACGATCTCCTCAGCGCCGGCTAGCTCGTCTTCCTCCTCCAGCCGCGACAGCTCGTTATCGTCTTCGAAGTTGTCCTTCTCTAAATCCATACGATCCTCCCGAGGGGCAATCCACGAGCCTCTGGCTCGCGTATGCTGCATCAGCTGGAGTCGCCAAACCCCCTCAGCCGCAGCGAAGTTGTTATCGTACTCCTGCAAAGTTGTCAAGCATTCTGCTGCGTGGCGGCCGGAAACGCCTTTTCAAGACGCTACGAGCCGACACTTGGCGGAGGCACGGTTCCGGTTGCCCGCATCAAAGTGATGGCCTTAACGCGCTGTATATAAAAGACTTACTTAGGAACCGTGGCTGAAGCCTGGCTGGACGAAGGCGCGGGTTGCGCGGCGTGCGTCTTGGAGCTTGCTTTTGAATGCGCATGCGCCGGCGCGATCTCGGGCGCGCCCCCGACGGTATAAATCCGCAGTACCATGCCCCGGCTCACCCGGTTGGCCGTCATGTGATTCCACTTGCGCACGTCTTCCGCCGGCACGTTGAAGCGATCGGCGATTCCGAGGAGCGTGTCGCCTTTGCGTACGCGATAGCGTACCAGACGGCTCTTGGACTCCGCAGCAGAAGCCGCCGCAGGAATAATCAATTTCTCTCCGACGTCGAGCGCGGCGTGGCGATCCAGATTGTTGGCATCGGAGATCGCCGCCGGCGTCACACGATATTTTTTTGCGATACTCGTCAGCGTCTCGCCCGCTTCGATGCGGTGCCGCCGCCAGCTCACCCATTTGTCCGCGGGAATGTCCGCGATTTCTGCGGAAAATTTTCCAGCAGTGCCCACCGGAAGATGCAGCTCAAACGAAGGATCGTCCGGCGTCGCGAGGCGCAGCAGCGCGGGATTCAATCCGCGCAGCGTATCGACATCCACGTCGATCGTTTCCGCCACCAGCCGCAGGTCGATGGCGCGGCCGGGCTTCACGACGTCTGTCGGCACCGGCTGTTCCAGATCGGCTTGAATGCCGTAGTGCGCGGCATCTTTGGCGATGAGCGTGAGCGCCAGAATAATCGGCACGTAGTTCTTGGTTTCCTTGGGGAGCACGTTGCGCTTGTAAAGCTCCCAGAAATCGGCGTAGCCGGTGCGCTCGATGCCCTTCTGCACATTTCCCGGTCCGCAGTTGTACGCGGCCATGGCCAGATACCAGTCGCCGAACTGTCCGTACAAATCGCGCAAATGCTGCGCGGCCGCGCGCGTAGCTTTTTCCGGATCCTGCCGCTCGTCAATCCACCAGGTGTGCCGCAGGCCGTACTCCATGCCGCGGTACGCGACGAACTGCCAGATTCCCCGTGCGCCAGCCCGCGAAAGCGCCAGCGGCTGAAACGCGCTTTCCGCCTGGGCCAGGTAGATCAAATCCTGCGGGACGCCTTCTTCATGCAAGACGCGGGCAATCATTTCGCGATAGCGCCCGGAACGCCGCAAACCCGTTTCCACGATGGCTCGCCCGCGGGGTGTCTGGAAAAAATTGAGGAACGAGAGCACTTCGTCATTCACG
>Ga0209139_10000246_pt1 | contig 17939 bp, 13 predicted proteins | sample BogFormECP14_OM3_FD_188246 | JGI IMG/M metagenome (GOLD analysis project Ga0209139, IMG submission 188246) | Bog forest soil microbial communities from Calvert Island, British Columbia, Canada - ECP14_OM3 (SPAdes) (version 2) | ecosystem: Environmental > Aquatic > Freshwater > Wetlands > Bog ...
TGTTTGCGCTACTTGTAATCAGATGTACTTCGTCACTCCAGAACGCGGACGGAAAGAGGGTCTTCGCTGCCGATGCGGAGCGCTGAACCTAAACTAAACTTCCTACAGAAAGGGCAGTAGCCGGTTTCTGCACTATTTGCTTGATGCCCGGGCAACAGGCAATCGCAGTAGTAGGCCGGGCTTGAGTGAATATATATCGCCAGCGTCGGTCTGCACCCGCGCCCCCATTAACGGAGCCGCGCCTCCAGCGCCTCTTTGATCTCGTCCAGGGCCTTCGGATCCTCGATGGTCGCCGGGATCGACCAGGGATCGCGATCGGCGATCTTCTTTATCGTCCCGCGCAGGATCTTGCCTGAGCGGGTTTTTGGCAGGCGGGGCACGACGAAGGCCATCTTGAAGGCGGCGACTGGGCCGATCTCTTCTCTCCCGACTTCATGGTCCACTATCTGCGCTATTGGAGCACGCGCCCCGACTTCCCCGTCTTCTTCAAAGCGCTCCCGATCCTAGGCAAAGACGGCACGCTGGCCAAAATTCAGGTCGACAATCCCGGCGCAGGGCACGTCTTCGCAAAAACCGGCACCTTCGGCTCCGAAGATAAGCTCAACGGCAAAATGATGCTCAACGGCAAAGGCCTCGCCGGTTTCGTCATCACCAAGAGCGGGCAGAAACTCGCCTTCGCCGCGTACGTCAATCACGTCGCGCTCCCGCCCGATCCTGAAGCCGCACAATCTGTAGCGGGTCAGGCGTTAGGTGAAATCGCCGCAGCAGCGTACGACGCGCCACTCGATGCGCCCGCGGCTTCGTCCTCTACTTCCTCAACCTCCTCTAGCTCCTCTCAATACGACATCATCATCCGCAACGGCCAGATCATCGACGGCACCGGTAACCCCTGGTACGCCGCCGACGTAGCTATCCAGGGGGATCGCATCGCCGCCATTGGCAACCTGAGCGATGCTCACGCCAAAAAAGAAATCGACGCCAAGGGGCAGATCGTTTCGCCCGGTTTCATTGACATGCTCGGTCAATCCGAGTCCGCTCTCCTCCTCGACAATCGCTCGCTCAGCAAACTCTCGCAGGGCATCACGTCCGAGATTACCGGCGAAGGCGGCTCCATCGCCCCACAAAACGAAAAAACTCTCGCTCCCCTGAAGCCCTTCCTCGATCAATTTAAATTCACCGTCGACTGGACCACACTCGACGGCTATTTCCGGCGCCTCGAAAAACAAGGCACGCCCATCAACATCGGCACCTACGTTGGCTCCGCGCAAGTTCGCGAAGCCATCATCGGCGACGACGATCGCGCGCCCACGCCCGCCGAGCTCACGCAAATGGAAGCTCTCGTCGACCAGGCCATGCGAGACGGCGCTTTAGGTGTTTCCAGCGCGCTGATCTATCCGCCGAACAGCTACGCCAAGACCGACGAACTCATTGCCCTCGCCAAAGTCGCTTCGAAATACGGCGGCCTCTACGCCACGCACATGCGCAGCGAAGGCGCCTCGGAAATGCAAGCGCTGGCCGAAGCCATTCGCATCGGCCGCGAAGCCAATCTTCCTGTCGAAGTTTTTCACCTGAAAGTCAGCGGAAAAGCTCGCTGGGGCAACATGAAGATCGTGGTCGCAACGATTCAAGCCGCGCGTGATTCCGGCCTGGATATCGCCGCCAGCATGTATCCGTATCCCGCGGGAGGCACGGCGCTCGCCTCCGCGCTTCCGCCGTGGGTCGCGGACGGCGGCACGCAGAAACTCCTCGCCCGCCTGAAAGATCCCGAAGTTCGCGCCCGCATCAAAAAAGAATTAGCGGGCGATCATCCGGACTGGGAAAACCTCTACTACGATTGCGGCGGCGGTGCCGGCGTACTTCTCGCGTCCATCGAAAACAAGGATCTCAAACACTTCGAAGGCAAGACTGTCGCAGACGTCGCCAAAGCCTGGAACAAATCGCAGGAAGACACGCTGATGGATTTCGTCATCGCTGACAACGCGCAAACCGGCGCCCTTTATTTCATGGCCAGCGAAGAAGACATCAGAACCGGCCTCGAACAGCGCTGGACCAGCATCGGGCTCGACGCCAACGAAATGTCGCTGGACGGCCCCATCTTCGAAGCGCACGCGCATCCGCGCACCTTTGGCTCCATGCCGCGTTTCCTGGGCCACTACGTGCGCGATGAGCACATGATGCCGATCGAAAACGGCATCCGTAAAATCACGTCGTTCCCCGCGCAGCGCGAACATCTGGATAGCCGCGGCATTCTGAAAGTCGGCTACTTCGCCGACATCACCATCTTCGATCCCGCGACCATCATCGACAAAGCCACCTTCGTCAACCCGGCGCAAATCTCCGAAGGCATCGCGTACACCATCGTCAACGGCCAAATCGAATACGACCACGGCAAACTTACCGGTGCGACCGCAGGGAAAGTTCTGCGCGGCCGCGGCTACCAGACATCTGGGCGTTAAAAGAGGGACGCGCTGAAGCGCGCCCCTACACCTGCAAAAGCTGTGTAGGGGCGGGGCTTGCCCCGCCCCTACGATGTCGACCCTACAATAATCTAGAAATTGAACGCAGAAGAACTGGACTGAAGAAAGATCAAAAACTTTCAAGTCGAGGCGGACAAACCCGAGCGGCAATCACGCCGCCAAACGCGCTACTCACGACTTACTTCTTCAACTAAGGGACGTCTTCCCCAAATCCACCACCCGCCGCTCGTACGTCATTTCGGCCCATCCATGCTTCCCGTAATACCGCAAAACAATCTTATGGCCCGGCACAATCTTCGCGCGCGCTTTGGTCAGGGAGTCCGTGAGCGTCACCCACTGCCCGTCCACCAGGTAACTGCCTTCCCATCCGCGCAGCTCAAACCGGCCGTCATTCTTCAGAATCAGCGGCGCCGCCGAGCATGCCATCACTTTATTTTCCACTTTCGCCTGCGTGCAGGCGTAGCTGCCGCTGACATCCGGTGCAGTAGCCTGCGCTTTCGCCAAAGGATTTAACGCGAAACACAAGGCGGAGAACACAACATACCGCAAGAAGCTCTGCACAACGCGATCGAGTCCCATCGGGCTCTCTCCGTAACCAGGAGGCGTAGCTGCGGGGCACCGTCCCTGGCCATTGGTACAGGTGCAAGTTACCAGCCAAATCTGCACCTTGCAACACATTCATAACAAATAGCTTAAGAAAACACCGGACCTGTACTTCGCCGTCGCCTGGGAAGATTGCTTCCCATTTTCCACATTCCAAAGGGTTTGCGACCTGTACCTCGTCGACCGGCCCGAAATCGCCGCCCGGAGCGCCCCACCGGCTATCAGAACGGTAGCTCCGCGACTGCTTGCCCATCCTTGCGCGGGTCAGAACCTCCGTAATTCACGCCCGCAGCAAAATCTCGCAGCACGGCCTGCCCGCCGCCCACCCTGCTCGAAAAAGTGCCCAGCACTTTGATCTGGTGCCCCTTGGCGGTTAATTCGTCCCGCACTTTCCCGTTAACGCGCCCTTCCATCTCCACATCGCAACCGGTAAACGTATATTTCGTGAACCGTGGCGCTTCGACAGCCGCCTGAATGTTCATCTTGAAATCCGCAATGTTCGCGATGAACTGCGCATGCGCTTGCGCCTGATTCCATCCGCCCATAATGCCAAACGCCATGCGCTTGTCGCCATTTTGCGCAAACCCCGGAATGATCGTGTGCCGCGGCCGCTTATGTCCCGCCAACGCGTTCGGCGAAGCTGGATCGAGCAGGAACAAGCCGCCGCGATTGTGCATCACGAATCCCGCGCCCGCCGGTACAATGCCCGATCCAAACGCCGAATAATTGCTTTGAATCAACGACACCATGTTCCCGTCGCGATCCACGACGCTCAAATACGTCGTATCGCTCCCGCCCGCAATCTCGCCAGCCGCCACGTCGCACGCGGCCTTGTCCGGATCGATCAATTTCGCCCGCTCTGCGGCCCACGCCTTCGACGTCAGCGTTCCCACCGGAATTTTCTGCCCTCGCGGATCGCCCAAATATCGCGCGATATCCGCATACGCCAATTTCTTGGCCTCAATCATCGTGTGCAGGGCTTTGGTCGAGCCAAACCCTGAATCCTTCTCGCCCAAAGGGAACGTCTCCATAATGTTCAACATCTCAAGCGCCGCCATGCCCTGCCCGTTCGGGGGCATTTCGTACACCGTCCAGTCGCGGTATGTCGTTGAAATCGGCTCGACCCACTCGCTCGAATACTCCGCCAAATCTTTCTCCGTCATCGTCCCATTGTGCCGCTTCATCGCGTCCAAAATCTTCTTCGAAATGTCGCCTTTGTAAAAGGCATCTCGTCCGTGCTCCGCGATCTGACCCAACGACGACGCCAAATCCGGGTTCTTAAACACTTCACCAACTTTTGGCGCGTGATCTCCCGGCAAATAGAGAGTCGTCGCCGCATCATCCGCCCGCAAAAGGTCGACTTCCGCGGCCCAATAAGCCGCATCCCACTCCGGCACCGGAAAACCATCCTGCGCCGTTCGAATCGCTGCCGCCAAATCCTCCTTCAATTTTTTCCGCCCAAATCGATCCGCCAATTTCTGCCATCCATCCACGACGCCCGGCACAGTAATCGAATGCACGCCCTTCTGCGGCATATCGACCAACCCCTGCTTGTGCAAAAACTCAATCGTCAACGCGCGCGGCGCCCACCCGCTCGCGTTCAGCCCGTAAAGCTTGTTGGCCTTCGCGTCATACACAATCACGAACAAATCCCCGCCGATCCCATTCATCATCGGCTCAACGACGCCCATCATCGCGTTCGTCGCGATCGCCGCATCGACCGCATTCCCGCCACTCTCCAAAATCCGCACACCCGCCTGCGAAGCCAGCGGCGACTCCGAAGCCACAATCCCGCCGCGCGAAATCACCATGGATCGCGTTTGCCCGCGGTCCTGCCCATCCACTTCCCAACTCGTCAACACCAAGCCCCCCACCAAAATAAAAATCGCCATCGCCCGCACCGGACACAACATTTGCATGATCCCCCTCAACCACCGCAAACAGCGCCCGCATCTTACATCCCCCGCCAACGCCAGTCTTCAACAACTCGCGTGGCGCACGAAAAGGATTGGGGCGTTACGGCTACGCGAATTGGGGCGCTGCAGTGCTGCGCCCCTACAGGTCGGTGCAGCGTGTCCCCTTCCAGATCGCACAAAAAAACTCCCCGGGCAAGAACTCTGCCCGGGAAGTTTTTGAATCTGCCGCTTTCGCGTCAGCACCGACTACCACCAACCATGGCCGCCATCGTGATCCGCCGGTGCCAATGCCACGCCACGGAAAACTTCTCCCGCACGCGCCGAACGGATTGTCCGGAATACACCGATCTGATCGTCTCGATCATGGTCGCCGTCGCCTGTTGGCAACGTCGTCGCCGAGATGACGTCCGTTACCTTCACGAGCTTGTTGGGATCCGCGCCCGTGTCCCCATTGGCGCTAATTGTGGAAGTAATCGCCCAGATTGTCACCGTACCGTCGCCATTCACACGTCCGGCGATGTTTCGGCAACCGCCGGTCGCTGGATCGATCGACGCCGGATAGTGAGCGACGCTGTAGGGCACACCGATGTTCAGGCCGTTCTGTATTGCATAGATCATCGTCCACGTGCCATTTTGTAGAACCCATTTCTGCAAGCCCGCAGTTGCCTGCGACTGCGCGTCCGCCACATTCCCATTCACCGCCGGGGTTACCAGGGTCCCATCGCCCTCATCGCAGACGTACAGGGTCGTGGCATTGGCGAAGAACATCCCAAACGGAAAATTCGTGCCCGTGCTCGCCTCTGTGTTTGGAAAGCCCGGCAGAATGTTAAGCGGTACGGTCCCAAGGTCTGCCGCCGTGCCCGCTGGCAACGTGCCTAGCGTCCCCGCTTGGAACACCGAGTTGATTCCGTTTCCGCCGCTGCCCTTACTCACATACAGCGTGTTGTTATAAATTGTGAGGCCGCGGAAGTTGGTGTCCTTACCCGGCTTATCGCCCGACAGGAACTCCAATCTCCCGATCATGCCGATGTTCGGCGGTACCGTCGTCACTCCCGGTGTCAGCGTTTCCGCACCCGTCGCATTGATGAGATCAGAGCCCGCCACCGTGGTTGCCAGCTGCTTCTTACCGATATTGCCGCTGTTGTCGTTCCCCGCCATGTAGTAGTCACCGTTCGCGCCTTTGCTCGCCGCGCGCCCGTTGTCGCCGCTGTAGGCGTTCCCGTCCGTGATACTGAGGTGGCCGTCCGCATCCACTTCCGCCACCGCACGATAGTAAGCGGTCGGAATGTTCGGGGTGTTTTGCAAGCTCGAGGTCACTGGATTCGTCGGATCGCAAATCCCTGGCGTGTTGGAAGCCGAAACATCAATCAGATTCGGCGCCGTTGGAGAAACTGTGCTGCCGCCGCATCCCACTCCGCCGTGATAGCCCATAAAGGTCAGCGACTTCCCGTCCACAGAGCGGTTCAGCGCGAGCTCCGACTTCGAGCTGAAGCTCGTCACCATGTGATCGGTGGGAATTGGCAACGTGCCTAGCACCCAGCCGTCTACGGTCATGTTATCCAGGAAAATCGGCGAAGTGATTCCAAAGCTGCCATCCGTCCCAGAGTTGTTCCAAACGTTGTGCGAGTCCTGATCATTGGGAAATTCCCCGTTATCGCTCGCGAACCCGCAGGGAACCGCCACCGGTGTTGTCCCTCCCGCAATCAATGGGACTTGGACCGTGAGACCCGTCGCGCCCCCCACGCATCCGGGCGGCAAAGCCTCGCCTGCGATCACCGTTGAAGCGTCTCCCACATAGACGCTTCGGGTCAACACGATCGAATCCGGTGCAAATCTGAAATGATCACGATGGTCGTCGTCAGCAACGAGTTTCTTCGCAAACACACCCGCCGCAAACACGATCGCCGCTCCAGCCAGCAATACTGCTACTGTATCTTTTTTCTTCACGTAGTTAGCCCCTCCAAGGCGCACAAATACTGCTATGGAGAGACGTACCCACGTTTTGCACTGAGGTTAAGAATGTGTCAACGCTGGGTTGCAAGTACTAAGGCCCCTAGTAGAACTAGGCCGCCCGAAAATCGCCATCCTCAGACTCGCTCGGTCTCCAGAAAAGCCACCAGCCCACGGAGACCCCGGAACCGGGCATTCGTGGGCTCTACTGGAGTTCCGAGACTATGTGCGCGCCGTCGCAGTTTTAGCCCCCTGCAAGGCTCTGCGCTCAATACTCTTGGCAGAGTTGGGAGTTTCCTCGCGTTTGTGCGCGTCCAAAGCCTTTCCCTTCGGTGTCGCTGAGGCGGCCGCGCGCAGCCACTGATTCGACCTTCGTCACGCAAACGTGAGTGTTCTTTTCTTAGGAAATCTCGCGGCGTCGGATGCCTATTTGACGACCGCTAGGCGGGCGGTTTATGAGCAAAGCCCGGAGGCGGTATTGGACCGGCGGCCAATCGTGTGGATCGCCGTCAAGGACGAAAAACCCAGCATCGGCAGCAAGATGATCGTAAGAAACGTAGGCGCCTTCAGAATCGCCGCGGCTATAATCGCAGCCGCCCATAAAACCGACGTAAGGATGCTTGCTCGACTCATCTGTTTCTTCATCTGAATCCTCCCGTTGAGTTGGCTTGACAACGCTAGCACACCGCTCCGTGGTGCGCATCTTTAATTCCCTCAACCTTCACCACAACCATTCGTTTGTTTCCTGTTCTTCCGCATCCTGAAAACGGTAGACTGTACCCCGCCTCCGTCACCTGCCCAATCCGACCGTTTCGGAGCCATGCCACATGCCTGAAGAAAAACAGCACGCCCCTCAAACGCACGCGAGCGCCGCCGCGCCGGCAAGAGATCCGCATCTCGAAACTCGCATGGACGCTCTACTCGCGGGCCGTCTCGCCGATCCCTTCTCTCTTCTCGGTCCGCATCCCAACGGCCCGGGCTGGGTCATCCGCTTCTTCCGCCCAGGTGCCGCCGACGCAAGCATCTTGCTTCAAGGCGCATCGGAGCCCATTCCCGCGCGCAGGCTGCGCGCCGAAGGTCTTTTTGAAGCCACGCTCCCGGATTCGCAGCAAAGTCCGCCCGCGGCCGGCTCCTATCGCGTTCACTTCCGCACGAGCTACGGCGAAACCGTCGAAACTCTCGACACTTACGCCTTCCCGTACCTTCTCAGCGAGTTCGATCTGCACCTCATGGGGGAAGGCCGCCACTACGACACTTACGAAAAACTCGGCGCGCATCTCAAAACGCTCGAAGGGGTACGCGGCGTGCACTTTGCTGTCTGGGCGCCCAGCGCAAAACGGGTCAGCCTGGTTGGCGACTTCAACCGCTGGGATGGCCGCGTCAATCCCATGCGCGCCCGCGGCTCGTCCGGAATCTGGGAGCTCTTCATTCCCGAATTGGGCGAAGGCGCTATCTACAAATACGAAATCATTGGCGCGCAGGGTAACATGCTGCCGCTCAAAGCTGATCCCTACGCCTTTCGCGGCGAGCTACGTCCCAACACTGGCTCGGTCGTCGTCAATCTCGACACTTACGAGTGGTCCGACGGTTTGTGGATGCTCCAGCGCGGGCAAAAAAATTGGCTCGAATCGCCCATTTCCGTCTACGAAGTTCACCTCGGATCGTGGCGCCGCGTGCCGGAAGACTCGAATCGCTGGCTGACCTATCGCGAACTAGGCGACCAACTCATTCCTTACGTAAAAGACCTCGGCTACACGCACATTGAACTGCTGCCCATCATGGAACATCCGTTCGACGGTTCCTGGGGCTATCAGACCATCGGCTACTTTGCCGCAACCAGCCGCTACGGCTCCCCTGCGGAATTCATGGAGTTTGTCGACCGCTGCCACCAAGCGGGCATCGGCGTTTTTCTGGACTGGACTCCTGCGCATTTTCCGCGTGACACGTTTGGCCTCGCGCAATTCGATGGCACGCACCTTTACGAACACTCCGACCCGCGACAGGGCACGCATCCGGACTGGGGCACGCTCGTCTACAACTACGGACGGAACGAAGTCCAGAACTACCTCATCTCCAACGCTTTGTTCTGGCTGGACAAATATCACATCGACGGCCTGCGTGTGGATGCCGTCGCTTCCATGCTCTACCTCGACTACTCTCGTAAAGCTGGCGAGTGGATTCCCAACGAATTTGGCGGGCGCGAAAATCTTCACGCCATCGCTTTCCTCAAGCGCATGAATGAGGTCGCGTACGCCCGTTTCCCTGGCATTCTCACCATCGCCGAAGAATCCACATCCTGGCCCAGCGTGACGCGGCCCACGTACCTGGGCGGTCTCGGCTTCGGCCTCAAATGGAACATGGGCTGGATGAACGATACGCTCAAGTACTTTTCCGCGAATCCTATCCATCGCAAGTACGAACACAACAAGCTGACGTTCTCGATGCTCTACGCCTTCTCCGAGAATTTCATGCTGCCCTTTTCCCACGACGAAGTGGTCCACGGAAAAAATTCTCTACTGCACAAAATGCCGGGCGACCTGTGGCAGCAATTTGCGAACCTCCGTCTCTTGCTCGCCTACCAGACCGCACACCCAGGGAAGAAACTGCTCTTCATGGGCCAGGAAATCGCCCAGCGCAGCGAGTGGAGCGAGACGCGCAGCCTCGACTGGCACCTGCTGCAACACGATTCGCACAAAGGCATCCAAAACCTGGTGCGTGATCTAAACAAACTGCTCGGCTCGGAACCGGCTCTGCACGAAGTTGATTTCAAGTGGCAGGGTTTCGAGTGGATTGACGCCAACGACTCCGACAACAGCGTCTTCGCGTTCGCACGCCACGGAAAAAGACCAGAAGAACTGCTTATCGTCATTCTCAACTGCACCCCGGTGGTCCGAGAGGGTTACCGAGTCGGCGTACCACAAGCAGGCTTCTACGCAGAAATCATGAACACGGACGCGAACGGCTATGGCGGCTCCAACGTAGGCAATATGGGCGGCCAAAACGCCTCAGATCACGCATGCCAAGGCCGACCGCATTCGCTAGTTCTAACGCTGCCTCCACTAGCCGCCGTCTTCCTGAAATGGCAGGCCAAGTGAGCCATGAACTCACGACTGGCGGTTCTCGCCCGTTGTAAGGGCGCAGTACGCTGCGCCTCATCCAGCAGGACGCCGGCATCGCGGCCAATTGGCAACTCCCCGTCGTGCCGCACGGTCGGTCGCTGCGGCAGAGTCACCAAAATCAGAATTCGGTCACCTTGGCCATGCTTTCTCCCACCAGAAACGAAAATCAGGAAACTTTTCTCAAGGCAGTCTCGTATCTCTCTCCAAATGCCCCAAGGAGGCATCCCCCTATGGTCAACCGCACCCGGAAACTCTTCCCCGCGATAGCCTTTTTGGCGGCATCGGCTCTTTTCGCTCCCCTGCACACTTCGGCACAAACAAGTTCAACGGCATCAGATACATCCGCGCATGGCGAGCGCTGGCTGCACGTGCGCGTGATCAGCAGCAATTCCAAAGGCGAGACAGTTCGCGTCAATGTTCCTCTGGACTTGGCGGAAAAGGTGATTCCGGCGATTGACCATGACCGGCTGCACAACGGCAAAGTGCGCATCGGCTGCATGGATTGCGACGGCGTGGACGTGCGCACCCTGTTTGAGGCCGTTCGCTCGGCTAAAGACGGGGAATACGTGACCGTGCAGAGCGAGGATGCGGACATCAAGGTGTCGAAGAAAGACGGCCAAATGTATGTTCATGTGCACGACAAGAAGAAATCCAAGGATTCGCGAGTTGAAGTGAAAATGCCGATGAAGGTTGTCGAGGCGCTGCTGTCCGGTTCCAAGGATGAATTGGACCTCGCGGCGGGGTTACACGCGCTTGCATCGCAAGGCGATGTGGAATTGGTTTCGGTGAAGGATGACGAGAATACCATTCGAGTTTGGCTGGACTCGAAGAACGTTACGGATTAGGCGGCAGTTCAAGGTTTGAAGGTTTCTAGCTTCGCTTAGAGCCGCGCGCGTTGCTCGGGGGACTGGAAGGATAGGCAATCATGATACTTCTCGCGAAAATCGCTTTGGGTTTTGGGGCCACAGTGCTGATGGCAGGGGCTTATACCTTTCGGGAGGGCGTGCTCCGCGTCGATGTTGACGAGTCACGCGGACGGGGGCAACACGTGCACGTTTGGGTGCCTGCGGCGATCATTCCGATGGCGATGCATTTCGTTCCGCGAAATCAAATGAACCACGCGGGTTACGAGGCCGGAAAATTCATGCCCCTCGTGCACGTTGTGGCGAAAGAACTTCAGAAATATCCCGAAGCGGAACTCGTCGAGGTCAAGGACGGAGTTAAGTACGTTCACATCCGCACGCACGACGGCAAGTTAATGATCGACGCGGAGGAGCCTGGGCAAACAGTGCATGTGTCTTGCCCGCTCGCCACCATCGATGACGTTTCGCGCGAGCTTGCTTCTTTCGCGCCCGCATCCTGAGCCGCCAAAATCCGCGCGCCAAGCTTCACGGAGTCACCCGAAACCTCGCGCCAATTCGCCCACGCCCTCCCATCTCACGGCTCTTGCGGCCCGATCTCTCTAAAGTCCTGCGCTGCGTGCACTGAAGATGTCATGCGCATGTAACGGGAGCGCAACATTTTTCGGCGAGACTGCTAGGCGCTCCGGGCGATCGACGCCCGGAAAATTGAGAGGAAACACCATGCCAAGGTTTCTCCTGAGGCAATTCGCGTCTACTGTCCTTACGGCTGCACTGATCTTCGGCACCTGCGGCGCCTCCCTCGCCGACGAACGCGACCGGGACTGTACCGTCACGACGGCGGCGGCGAACGTAAAGCACGTCTTCGTGATCGTGTTGGAGAACAAGACCTTTAGCGATACGTTCGGAACCAGCATGCAGGATCCTTATTTGCAGCATACGCTGGTGCCAATGGGCGGACTGCTGACGGAATATTACGGTACCGGCCACGTCAGCCTGGACAACTATATTTCGCTGGTCAGCGGGCAGTCTCCGACGCCAGACACGGACGACGACTGCATTCCCGGTTTGACGGGGGCAGGCGCGGCAGGCGGAAACTTCAACGATGTGGAGCGAACGGGTATGGCGCCGGACGGGCAGGTTGTTGCCGCTGGGGGCTGCATTTATCCCAAGGACATTCGGACGCTGCCGAATCAGCTCGAAGAAAGCGGCCAGACCTGGAAGGGCTACATGGGCGACATGGGCAACGATCCCGCCCGCGAGAGCGCCACTTGCGGACATCCGACGATCGGCGTCGGGACGGACCACACCAATTCGGCGGAGGCGCCAAGCGCTCTGGTTCCACTGGGCGACGCTTACGCCACGCGCCATGACCCCTTCATGTATTTCCACTCGATCATTGATGATGCGGCGAGCTGCAACAAGCACGTAGTCAATCTCAACAATTTGCCCAAAGATCTGGCGGAAGAGCGAACCACGCCAAATTTTGTGTTTATCACACCGAACCTGTGCGATGACGGCCACGATGGCAGCGGTACCGGCGCCCCTGGCACGCTGTGCGCCAACGGCGGGCCGGGGGGCCTCACGTCGATCGACAACTTCCTGAAGACTTGGGTGCCACAGATTATGGCGTCGCCTGCCTATCAAAAGGACGGCTTGCTGATCATCACCTTCGACGAAAGCAACATCACGGAAAGCGTTACCGTGGGCCCAACCGGACAAGAGATCGTGGATCTGACGTTCGCGGGCCAAACGTGCTGCAATCAGCAGCCGGGACCGAATCTAACAGGTGTTCGGCCCGGTACGGCGACCTTGGTCAATTCGCCAGCGCTCCAGGAGAACATCATCTTCAACGGTTTCGGCGGCGACCGGATTGGGGCGCTGTTGCTCTCGCCCTTCGTCAAGCCGGGCAGCACGTCGGACATCGCCTATAACCATTATTCGATGCTCAGGAGCCTTGAGGATATCTTCCAACTCGACCATATCGGCTATGCGGCTGACAATCGCCGCTTGCAGTATTTTCTGGATACAATTGGAGAAGATGAGAACGTCTTCCAGGGCGGACACGGCCACAAGCATTTTGGCGGCGGACCCAAGTTCTAAAGCCACTAGGCGCCGCCGTTCGGAAGCAGCAAGGCCCGGATGGGGATGCCATCAACGGGCTCTTGATTTCTTGATGGTGATCGCCAGGAATGCCTGATCGAAATGGGCGGGGACGATTCTTCGGTTACAAATTCTTTCTCACTTCCATTGTTGCGCTGGCCTTCTGCTTTTCCCTTAGCTTGACGCGGGCGGGGCAGGCCCCGCCCCTACAATTGGATCGGGTTACCGCGCCTGCCTGCGCTTTCGAAACGAAGTCCGTTGCTCCTGTGGCCGTCGCGAGCGAGGCGGCGGGATCTGTTTCCGCTGTCGCCACTTTGGGCAAGAGGATTTTTTTTGATGCCTCACTTTCGGCCTCTGGACGGATGTCCTGCGCTACCTGCCACAGTCCTGCGCATGCCTATGGGCCACCGAATGGATTGGCAGTGCAGCTGGGAGGACCCGGGATGGACCGCCAGGGTCCGCGGGCCGTGCCGTCCTTGCGCTACGTGCTGAACCGGACGCCGATTTGGAATAAGGAGTTCATCTCGAATCCAGCGGAACGCATTATGGAAGGAGAGGAGCCGCCCACAGGCGGCTTCGGCTGGGACGGCCGTTTCAACACGCTGCATGAACAGGCTACGTTTCCGTTGCTTGCCGCCAGCGAGATGGCCAATGCCGGGCCGGAGGAAATAGCCGCAAAATTGCGGCGCGCCTCTTACGCAGAGGAGTTTCGCAAAGTGTTTGGCGCGCAGATCTTCGATGATCCGGCCAAGGCTTATGCGCAGGCGCTAATGGCCCTTGAGCGCTTCGAGCTGGAAGATCCGAGTTTTCATCCTTACAACAGCAAATACGACGACTACCTGGACGGGAAAGTTCGGCTGAGCGCGGAGGAACAGCGCGGGTTGGCTTTGTTCGACGACCGGCGACGCGGCAACTGCGCGTCATGCCACCGGGATGAAAAGGGTGCGGACGGTTCGCATCCACTCTTCACGGACTATGAATTCGAGGCGCTGGGAGTGCCTCGCAACCCGGAGATTCTGGCCAATGCTTCGCCGCCCGGCTATTTCGATATGGGCCTTTGCGGCCCCTTGCGCACCGATCAGACGCGGGAGTCAAAGTACTGCGGACTGTTCAAGACGCCGACGCTTCGCAATGTGGCAACGCGGCAGGTGTTTTTCCACAACGGCCGCTTTCATAGCCTGAAGGAAGCATTGCGCTTCTACGTGCAGCGCGACACGGATCCGCGATTGTGGTATCCCGTATCTCCCTCGGGCGAGGTAAACAAATTTGACGATTTACCCTCGCTGTTGCGCGCAAATGTAGATGTGATCGACGAGCCACTGACACGTCACGAAGGCGGATCCCCTGCCTGGAGCGAGACAGAAATCGAAGATGTGATCGCTTTTCTCCAAACGTTGAGCGATCGCGACGCAGTACCCGCTAAGAAGCGTTCTGAGGCTTCCAGTTCGTCGCGAGCTGCCGGAATGGGGATGCAGTAAGGGATGATGCCCCTGAGGGGCGAATCGAAGCCACAGATAGGGACTCAGACTGGTCGCAGGGACTACTATTGGTTCGGCTGCTGTTGTTTTTGCATCTGCTGCATCATCTGGCGTTTCATCATTTCGGGATCGAACTTCGTGGGCGTGCCGGTGATGTGGTCCTTGGCATCGGTAATCAGCTTCACGAGGACCATGTTGTTTGTGGGCGTGGCTTCTTTCACTAAACTCAGTGGAGTGATCTTGGAGTTGACCCAGACATCTCCTTTTCCATCATCTTTGGTCCAGTGATCGCAGGCGAACGTGCCGGCCGGAACGGTGATGGTATCGGGACCCACTTTGTGCCACTTTTCCATTTCGTCGCTCATGCGGGAACGCTGTTGTGTGGTGGGGTCCATGGGCATTTCCATGGGCGGCTGGCCGGCCAGCTGAAAAATCAGCCGATGAAACTGGAAGTCGTCTTTGGTGACGAGCATTTTGCCGTAGGTCATCGCGCCCGTTCGAGGATCGGTGTGGCCGAATTCGAGCCAATAGGCGTCTTTCCCGTCGACGGGCTCGCGGCCAATCACGCTCATTTCTACGGTGCTTTTCTTTTGGTTTCGCTCGGTTTCGTAGACGGCGCCACTGCCGACTTCGGGCTTGAAGATATCGGCGATCGCGGGCTTCTTGAAAAAGTCCATGCCCAATTGGGCGCGGGCAGGCGAGGAGAAAATGGTGCAAAGACCGGCGGCCACTAGCATCAGGTGCAGTCGTTTCATGGTGAAACTCCTTAGGTTGAATCGAGCTGGGCCGAATTTTCTACGTAGAAGGGCTGTAGAGTGTCCCAAAATTAGCAGCTTGGACGTGGCGAAGCAATCGAGTAGGAAAAATGCGGTAGCGAAAGAGCCCACAGGCTGGCTGGAGCAGAACGATGCGCTTCTACCTGGGATGAGGCGGACCGCCCGGGCAGACCGCACGGGAACGGAAAAAAATTATTCGTAGGCGAGGGCGACGACGGGATCGTAGCTGGCTGCGCGCAGAGCGGGGTACATGGCGCCAATGGCCGCGCCGGCGACAGCGAGCAGAGAGGCGGAAAGAACCCACTGTGGAGTAATGAGAATCATGAGACTGGGGTTCGCTTCTTTCATGACCGCTTGAAAGATGAACGTAAGTACGATTCCGAGCGCTGAACCCGCAACGGTGAGCATGAGAGTCTCGCCGAGCAGCATGCGGAGAATTCCTATACGGGAGAGCCCTAGGGCTTTGAGGATTCCGATCTCGCGCGTGCGCTCCATGACCATGGTATGCATGTTGAGAAGAACGACGAGGAAGCTAATGATGAGCCCGAGGCCAACCATCGTGCGCGTGAAGGGTTTCAATTGGGGAAGGCTGGAAGAGCTCATGAGTGAGACATATTCGGACATAGAACGGACGCGATCTTGCGGAGAGAGCTGTAAAATTTGCGCGCGCGTGCCTTCGGTGTCGCCTTTGCTGCGGACATAGAACATGGAGACGCGGTTTTCGGCGCCGGCGATGTCCTGCGCGGCTTTCAAGGGAATGAAATAGCGCGCGCCTTTGCCATGGGCGACGATTCCGCAAATGGTAAAGGTGTGATTCAAAAGAGAAATTTGTTGTCCGACTTTCAAGTGTTTGGTGCGAGCGATGATGTCGTCGGCGATGGCTTCTTCGTTTGATTCAAACGGGCGTCCGGAACGGAATAAGAAGCCGCGGCTTAGGGCGTTGAAACGTTTGTAATCGATGCCGTAGACGATATTCAAGTTCTTTGGTTCCGTGAGGATAACGGTCGGAGCGACTTCATCGACACCGGGGAGCGCGGCGATTTTATCGCCCAAAGATTCCTGCATGACGGCGCTGGAAAAGGCGAAGAAGATGGAGGAGTTCGGCGGCTGAACCATAAGATCGGCGCCGACGCCCTCCTGGCGTTTTCCCCATTCGGAAAGAACGCCGGTGGTGAGACCCACAATGAGAAGAACCAGAATGACTTGGATGGCGATGGCGAACACGCTGAGGAAGCTGCGCAGCGGGCGCGCGACGACATTGCCCCACATCATCTGAAAGAGGGAAAAAGTTCCGTCGAAGGAGTCATTCATTGGAAGGACTACTGTAGCATTCGCGTTGGGTGTGGTCAAAAATTGGCAGAGCGAGGGAGGCAAGTCTGAGGCCGAACTCGACGAAAAATATTTCTGGAAGATTAAGTTTTCAACACAAGTGTTGATAAGTATGTGGAAAATGAGGTCGCGGCGACGGCTAACTGCACTTTCTTCAATACAGTGAAGCTGTTTGCACAATTCTAGGGCAAGTGGAGAAAGAGAGCGCGGAGAAGGAGGAAAAAAAAGAAAAAGAAAAGAAAGAAGAAGAAAAAGATTTACGCAGAGGGAGCAGAGACGCAGAGGTCACAAAGAAGAGAAAGAAAAAGAAGGAGAGAAAAGTACAGGAGACCTTCGCGATGAAACAAAGCTCGGGGAAAAATTCTTCGAGCGGATCAAATTAGTACCATTTTGGAGGACGTTCGAGACGGATCTTGATGACTTGGTGCGGGTCGGTGATGTCGTACCAGCGGCCGTAGGTCTTCCAACCTTCGGCGATAATCTGGACGAGAGCGCGGCCGAGAGGAGCTTCGGCGACGTGCGCGACGCCATCGCGGTTCGTTTTGACGTTCAGTTCGATTTTTTTATCCTTCTTCATGGCATGTTCTTCGACGTATTTGACGTAGACGCTGGCGTTTTCAACGGGAACGGCTCTCTCGCCACCGGTGACTTCGATCGTCAGGCGCGTGGCTTGAGAGGTTGGAGCGGGCGCCTGGGGCGGAGGAGGCGATGGATCCTGAGCGGCGACGCAAATGGCGGAGGCCACAAGAAAAAGCAGGAGAAGACCTGAAAATTTTGGCCGAGACAAGTTCATGTTCCGGTGGACCCCATCCTCCACGGAAATACGCTATGGCGTCAAGTTACCTCGCCCTGTCCTAAGATGCAAATGGGTGGCGGAATGCTGCTCGGAAGAGTCGCCGCGCGGACGGGAAGCGATGTATTCCAGGCTACACGCGGATGCGGCGGATTTGACTCACTGGTTTAGGTCCTGTAACTTCGGAAGAATCTGCCCTGCAGGTCGTTCAGAGCCGCAAGCGCAGCGATGGGCCCCTTGTCCCAAAACTTCAGATCGACGGGGAAACGCAGCGGAATTTTTCCGCTGCAAGAGGCAGACCGCGCGAGAATAGGTCTCGCGAGGTAAGAGGAGAGCACAATGGGATTTGCCACGAACGCCATTCACGTCGGGCAGGAGCCAGATCCCGCGACGGGCGCGATAGTCGCGCCGATCTATCAGACGTCGACGTATGTGTACGAGGAGCTCGGGAAGAACAAGGGTTACGACTACGCGCGGACGAACCATCCGAACCGGAAAGCGTTAGAGCGCACCGTTGCGAAGCTGGAGGGCGGGC
>Ga0209139_10000247_pt1 | contig 17874 bp, 22 predicted proteins | sample BogFormECP14_OM3_FD_188246 | JGI IMG/M metagenome (GOLD analysis project Ga0209139, IMG submission 188246) | Bog forest soil microbial communities from Calvert Island, British Columbia, Canada - ECP14_OM3 (SPAdes) (version 2) | ecosystem: Environmental > Aquatic > Freshwater > Wetlands > Bog ...
GAGCGGTTCCGCGACTCTATCGATCAGAGAACGATCGCTGTCTTCGTAGTGTGGTTCTTCTTTTGTATAGCAACAACGCTGACTCACACATTCGCCGTGGCAAACATTGCCCATGGAGCCGGCGCAGGTCTGGGTATTCTTGTTGGCTTCTCGATGACGACGCCCGACCGTCGTATGCTTCTGAACTCCGTGATCGCGGCAGTCGTCGTGTTTGGCTTATGGGGATCAACACTTGGACGGCCACGTCTCAACCTCTCGGGAAAGACTGGCTTCGAAGAGGGGCAATGGGGCTACGCGGCATTGCTCGCGAATCACAATGAAGAGGCTGTCCGTTGGCTACGTGACGCAACCACCCAGCAGCCTAAGTCTCCCGAATTGTGGATGGACTTGGCCATCGCCTACCACCGGCTTGGTAACATTCCAGCGGCAACCGCGGCTTACAATGAGGCTCACAAACTGAAACCGGATGATCCCGCGTATTCCGTCCCGATCGATAAGTGAAACGGCGGCAACGAAGCCAACGAGGTTTGCGGAACAATAGGAATCGCCGAAGAGCTACTTTCGAGACAACGAACGATATCGGAAACAGTCCACCAAATGGTCGTTCACCATGCCAGTCGCCTGCATAAAGGCGTAGCAAATCGTCGAGCCAACAAATCGGAACCCGCGCTTCTGCAAATCCTTGCTCATGGCGTCTGATTCTGGTGTCTTCGCTGGCAAACTCTTGTGCGTCTTCCGGACATTCTGTTTCGGTTTCCCGCCAACAAATTGCCAGATGTATTTATCGAACGAGCCGAACTCCTCCTGGACCTTCAGAAATGCCTGCGCATTCGAAATCGTCGCTGCGATCTTTAAGCGGTTCCGGATAATCCCGGCATCCTTCAACAGCGCGCGAGCCTTCTTCTTGTCATACCGCGCCACTTTTGCGACATCAAAGCCATCAAACACCTCGCGGTAGCGCGCACGCTTCATCAAAACTGTGTCCCAACTCAAGCCGGCCTGCGCGCCCTCGAGAATCAAGAGCTCGAACAGCGCGCGATCGTCATGTAGCGGCACACCCCATTCCTCATCGTGATAGGGAATGTTCAACTCGCTCGTCGCCCAGTGGCACCGTTTGGCCGTCATTTCTCGCGCCCTCGTCTGGAAATTCTACATCAGATGCAAAACCGCTCGTGCCTCACGATGGCCGGCAAAAAACCTCTTTCGAACCTACGAATCTGATATGATATTTTCTAAGAGCAGCCTATGAGATTACCTAAGAGCTTCATGGTCGAACCGGAGATCAACGAGTACGTCGACGCGACGAAAGGGAGTCGTTCGGCGAGCGAACGCGTAAACCAGCTTCTCAAGCGTGCGATCCTCGAAGAACAATACGATCGCCTCGAAGCAGAAGCCGCGGCGTTCTTCGCCGAGTCTCAGGGTTCTCGCGCCGAAACTCGCGCGTTCCAGAAAGCGGCTTTACGCACGTTTGACCGAGATTGATGCATACCATGCGTCGACCCTTAGGCTGGTTCCCAAAACGCGGCGAGGTCTATCTCGTGGAACTCGATAAGCCTCGGCCGGCAATTGTGCTTTCGGTGGACCAACTCAACCGCCACGCCCTGGACGTCTGCGTCGTCGGTATCACGACCAAACAACACATTCAATTCAGCATGCGCGCGCCATTAAAGGCGAAAGAGGGCGGGCTTGATTTCGATTGCTGGGCGAAGTGCGACCAAGTGACCAGCGTTGAAAAGAGCCTGTTGCGCTATCCCGCACTCGGCGCGCTTTCTAACGCAACCTTGGCTCGCATCGAGGAACAAATCCGCGTGGCATTGGGACTTCTCTAACATTTATGAAGCAAAGGACTCGTCGGGTAGCGGGACTTCCCGTGCCACTACTTCAGGATGGAGTGGATGATAATCGTGTTGCCGCCGAGGAGGACGGGATCGGACGCCAGTTCGTCGGTCCAGCGGTCGGTGCGGCGCTGCTTCGGGGTTAGCTTCGCCAGGAGGCGGATAAACGTTACCAGAGGCCAATAGAGCCACTGATTGCCCTTCTTGCGGTCGCGGTAGACGCCTTGAATCGCGAAGCCGTTCTTCTCGAGATAGTAGCGTAACTCGTTGTAGCCAATAGGGTTAGCATGGACGGCGATTTCGTCCATGCCGGCGCAGTCATAGTGAATCTTGGCCTTGGATTGCTCCGAGAGTGGCTTGAAGTGCGAGGTATAGCCGAAGAGCAGCCACTTCAGGCGCTCCTCGACGTTCATGATATTTGGCACGCTGATAATCAGGTGGCCGCCCGGTTTCAGCAGCCGGCGGTACTCGCGAAACGCTTGGGGCGGCGAATCGATATGCTCCAGGCCGTCGAGCGAGGTGATGTAATTGAAGGACTCCGAGGCGTAAGGCAAGGTGCCAGCCAAGTCGCCGCGTTTGATCTCGACATTATCGAGGCGGAAAAGCTCGGAGTAGAGGTCGCAGCAGCGCACGTCGATGCCTTCGTTGAGCAAATCCTGCGCGAGCGCGCCCTCTCCCGCCGGGCAATCCAGGATGACGCCGCGCGGCAGCGTCTTCAAAATCTTGAGAACTGTTTCGTGCAGGCCCGGTCGGGACATGGCGATTGGCCCGCGGTCTCCTGCGAGCAGCGGGGGATGGTCCGCCGGCTTGACCGTGCGCGTCGTAGTTGTTGCTGCTGTCTCGGCTGTGGCCAATCTATGCTCCTGAAATCCTGCGAACTGGGGCGCGCCCTTTGAAGCTCAGGGTAAACATGCTTGCGCCCCTACAATGAATTAGTCGCTCCGCGCAAAAAAACAAAGGGCATGCCGTACTTAACTGTACGACATGCCCCGTTGATCTTCCTAGTTTTTTGCTGCGACATTCATAGCGACTGCTACGATTCGCAGCGCTGTGCGCATGCCCCCAGGCGGCGAATCAACTGGCGACTGGGACCAAGTGGCGGTCTACCGCCTTGGTGATCTGGTCTTTCGGTACCGCGCCCACAATCTGCTCCACCATCTGGCCATTCTTGAACAGGAGGAGCGTCGGGATTCCGCGAATGTTGTAACGCCCGGCGGAATTCATCGCTTCGTCGACGTTCAGCTTCATTACCTTGAGCTTGCCCGCATAGTCGTGCGCAATCTCGGCAACCGTGGGCGCCAGCATGTGGCAGGGACGGCACCATTCCGCCCAAAAGTCCACCAGCACGGGCTGCGCGCTGCTTGCCGTCAAAACCTCTGCTTCAAAATTTCCGTCCGTTACTGCTTGGATGTTTTCAGCCATGTTGTTTGTCCTCAACAGCTTGCCGGTAGGCCGCTGTCTCGCTCTCCTTCGTCAGTTCAATTAGATGTGGTAACAGACATTTGGTTTCGTCCTGCGCCCCGGAGGGTCAGCGCCGCTTGGTACACCTTAGCGTACTCTGCGGCCGGCCCCTTCCAGGAAAAATCCTTGGCCATTCCGTTCAACTGGATGCGGCGCCAGATCCGTTCGTCAGTGCAATGATGCAAAGCCTGGCGAATCGCATACATCATTGCGGCACCGGAATATTCGGTGAACTTGAAACCGGTGCCCGTGCCGTGTTCGAGGTCGAAGGGTTCGACGGTGTCATCGAGTCCGCCGGTGGCTCGCACAATCGGCACCGTACCATACTTCAAGCTGTAGATCTGATTCAAGCCGCAAGGCTCGTAGCGCGAGGGCATCAAAAACATGTCGGCGCCGGCTTCGATTTTATGCGCGACTTCATTGTCGTAGGCGATTTTCACGCCGACGCGTCCGGGAAAAGTGCTGGCCATCGCCTGAAACAGTTCTTCGTACTTGCGTTCGCCGGAGCCGAGGACGACAAGCGAGAGATCTTCTTTCATCAACTCGAGTGCCTTCTCTGCAATCAGATCGAAACCCTTCTGATCGGCGAAGCGCGACACGATTCCAATGACGGGCCGCGAGGCGTGCTCGGGCGCGATGCCATACAATTCGAGCAGGGCCTGCTTGCAGACTTGCTTTCCGCTCATGTCCTTCGCGGAGTACTTCATGGGGATGAATTTGTCTTTGTCGGGGCTCCACGCGGAATAATCGACGCCGTTGAGGATGCCAACGAGGCGGTCGGCGCGATCGCGTACTACGCCATCGAGTCCCCATCCAAATTCGGGCGTTTGAATTTCCTGCGCGTACCGCTTGCTGACGGTCGTGAGATAGTCGGAGTAAATCAGGCCGCCCTTGAGAAAATTCACGTTTCCGTAGAACTCCAGGCCGCCGGGAAAGAAGAGGGTTGGCGGGATACCGGCGCGGGCCAAAACGTCGGGCTTAAAGAGACCGTGGTAGCCCATGTTGTGAATCGTGAAGACTACCGGAATATCTTTCACGGTGGGATCGTCGCCGTAGGAAGTGCGCAGTAGCACAGGCACTAGCCCGGTTTGCCAATCGTGGCAGTGAATCACGTCCGCGGGCCAAACGTGCTTTGCGATTTCGATCGCCGCGCGGCAGAACTCGCTGTAGCGTTCGGCATTGTCGGGAAAGTCTCCCGCGGCAGTGCCATAGATACCGTCGCGATCGAAAAACTCTGGATCGTCGACAAACAAATAGCGGACACCTGAAAGTTGCGTGCTTTCGATAACGGCGGGAAATCTCAAACGATTCGCGAGCGGAATCGTTAGGCTGGGCATGACGACCGCGGTGGCCTTCGTGCCACGATAGCGCGGCAGAACGACGGCCACTTCATGGCCTTGCGCCACTAGCGCTTTGGGGAGCGCTTCGACCACGTCCGCGAGGCCGCCGGTTTTCGAAAACGGCAGGCCCTCCGATGCTACGAAAAGAATTCGCACTTTCTTCTCTTTGCTCGATTCCCGGGACGCTGATCGCGTCCTTTTCTTCTTCGGCGCAGTCAAGGCAATGATCGCGTGTTGCGCAGTTATTTTACGCTACTGGAGCCGATTGTTGGCGTCAAGATCGAAGCACGCGCGGGCCAGCGCAGGTAGGAAACCGCAGGCTTCTCTTCCTGTTACACTTTCGGCGCATGGCCCGTCAACGGCTTGGCCAACATTTTCTCGCGGACATCGACTGGCGCGAACAGATAGCGCGAGCCATCGGAGTTTCGCCGCACTCGCCGCTGCGCTTTGGTTCCACGCCTGCGCATACGGCGTCGACCTCCGCAGAGTCTTCGCCCGCGCTCGATGCAACGTACTGCTGGATTGAAGTCGGCGCGGGCCACGGCGAAATGACCGAACATCTCGTCTCGACGGGCGCCCCCGTTTACGCGATTGAGCTGGATTCCCTGCTCATTGCGCGACTTCAACGTCTCGCGAAAAAATCGCCGAACCTTACGATTATTCCTGGCGACGTTCTCGAAACCGAACTCGCCGCGATCGCCGCGGGCCGGCGGATCCGCCTCTACGGCAATTTACCGTATTACATCACCTCGCCGATTCTGCACCATTTTTTTACGTTCGCGGATCAGATCGATGAGATTCACATCGTGATTCAGGAAGAAGTCGCTCACCGGCTGGCCGCCAAGCCGCAGACCAGGGACTACGGTTACCTCTCCGTGGTCACGCAGCTCTACACGAGACCGGAATTTGTCCTCCAGATTCCGCGCAGCGCCTTCAGTCCGCCGCCGGAGGTTGGCTCCGCGCTGGTGACGCTTCGTCTTCCGGGCGAACGCGTAAACCTGGCGCTCCGCGACGTAGGGGCCTTTCCGGAATTTGTAAAAGTGTGTTTTTCGCAGAAGCGGAAAACGCTGGTCAATAATTTGCGGGCATTGGCAAGCCCGGAGGCAGTTCGAGAAATCCTCGCCGCGCAGAACCTGCGTCCCGACGCACGCGCGGAGCAGCTTTCTGTCTCGCAGTTTGCCGCTGTGCACGATTCGCTGACTTCCGAAAGTTAACTCTTCTCTCCGTCCTTTTTATCGCCGTCCTTCTTCAGTGCCGCAACCAGCCGCTCAGGATAATCGCTCATGATGCCGTCCACACCTGCGGCGATCAACAAGCGAATGTGCGCCGGATGATTGACCGTCCAGCACACTACCTGCAAATCGTTTTTGCGGGCCTGCTCGATCAGGGACGGAGTCACCAGGTCGCCGCGCACCACCAGTTGGCGCGCACCCACATCCAGCGCGGATTTCAGCAGGTCGGGAATATTTCCGTCATACAGCGCGCCGGTCATCAGCGTGGGCTCGATCTTGCGCAAACTGGCGAGAACCGCGTGGTCAAAAGAAATCACTATGACGCGCGCTACTTCTCCGGACTCGCGCAGAGCGCCGATGAGGGCATGCTCTCCGCCCCACGAGCCGCTGGGTTTCAGCTCCAAATAAGAGACGACGTCATTCTTCTTAGAGAATTCGAGAATTTCTTCGAGGGTGGGAATGCGCTCGCCGACATATTCGCTTCCGAACCAGGAACCTGCATCGAGGCGGCGGAGCGCAGTTTGAGTCTGGTCGTGCACGCGGCCCTGGCCGTTGGTCGTGCGCTCCAGCGTTTCATCATGGATGGCTACAAATCTGGCGTCGCGCGAGAGTTGCAAATCCGTTTCGATGAACGTCGCTCCCAGAGCGACCGCTTTCTTGAAAGCGGCGAGCGTGTTTTCCGGCGCATGGCCAGAGGCCCCGCGGTGCCCGATGATGAACACTTCAATACGCTCCTTCTCGCTTGCGCCAGGCAGGTTGATCGTCTGCCTGCCGAGACTCGCGGAGTTCCGCTCTTCGCCAGAATGTCGGCTAGGTTTCTATGCTAACACCCGCATACAGTCAAATCGGTGCGCACCCGAACCGATGCATCTTGAGTCTAACCAAAACAAGCAGCCCATCTTCACCTCGCAGTTTCCTCCCAGACTTCTCCTGACTTGGGATTAGAATGGCCTTGTTCCCACGGGACTGCCTCGCTCGAGCGCACTCTCAGGAAGTGAGAAACCATCATGGCTGCAAGCGCAAAACCTGATTCGACGAAGTCACCGCTTCCATTCGCGAATCGCGTCGTGCCGTTGAACTCTACGCCCGACAATTTCGATCCGTCACGCGATTTACCGGCGGGATTTCTGGAGTTTCTCGCGCCGCTGCATGCGGCGCTTACGCTTCGCCAACGTGCGCTTGTCCAGCGCCGCGAGCGCGCTCTCGCCGATGCGCATGCAGGAAGATTGCCGGATTATTTGACGCCGTCGGCGGCAACGACAAATTCGTGGAGCATCGAGCTGCCTGCGTGGTGCGCTGACCAGCGCAACCAGATGACGGGGCCAGCCGATGACGCGGACCTGGTCGTTAAAATGCTCAATTCCGGCGCGCCGGGCGTGATGCTCGATCTGGAAGATTCCAACGCCAACAGCTGGGAGCACACGACGCGCGGGATCCAGAATATTCTCGCGGCTCTCGCAGGACGCTTGACTTATTTCGACCGCAAGCGCGATAAGACTGTTGCGATTTCGCCGAGCAGCACGGTGATTTTCACGCGGCCTCGTGGCTTGCATATTCATCAGGCCGGAATTTTGCCGGACGAGCTGCTACCTGCTTCCCTTTTTGATGTTGCGATGGTTGCGCATCAAGTGGACTTCGGCGCGCTGCGGCATCCCTTGTGTTTCTACATTCCAAAATCGGAGTCTGCCGACGAGGCGCTCTGGTGGCGTGATCTCTTCCAGATGATTGCGCGCGCCAAAGGTTTGCCGGCCGGCGCGATCAAGTGCATGGCGCTGGTGGAGTCGCATCCCCTGGCTTATCAGATGGAAGAGTTTGCCTGGAATTTGCGCGAGCACGTTCTGGGGTTGAATCTGGGCCGCTGGGATTACATGGCGAGCCTGATTCATTTCAATCTGGAGGATCCGGAGTGGGTGCTGCCGGACCGCAACACCATTCCGCACAACGTGGCGTTCTTCCAGAGTTTGCGCGAATTGATCCCGGAGATTTGCCACAAGCACGGAATGCTGGCGATTGGCGGTATGACGGCGCTTTTCCCCAGCCGTGAAGATGCGGAACTGAACGCCCGTGCCCTCAAGGCGCTAGGCGAGGACAAAAAGAACGAAGCAACCGCTTTCATGGATGGTGCTTGGACCGGTCACCCTGACCAAAACGCAATCGCGGTCGCTCAATTTCCTCAGCCCAATCAGATTCACGAGCGCCCAATCGACGCCAACACACGCCCTGACCTGAGGCCGCTGCCGACGGGCGTCGGCAAGCGGACGCTTGCGGGCACGCGAGCGGCGATTCGCACCGTGATTCGTTATCGTAATGGCGTTTTGAATGGGAAGGGCGCGAGTCTGCTGGACGGCTACATGGAAGATCTGGCGACTGACCGGATCTATCGCTTGATGATCGCGCAGCGCGTGAAACACGCGAGGAGCGTGGAAGTTCTGGACGAGAATGGTGGGCCCGTGCTGCACACGCCGGAGTTGATCAGCCGGCTTTTTGACGAGGAGCTTGAGCGACTGCTGGGCGAGCCAGCAAATGTTAACGATTCGCAGGTCTCAGTTTCGCTACGCGACGCGCGTAAGTTGAGCGAAGAAATGATTCGACGGCAGGAATTTAATCCGGCGTAAGAACGCACCTGCATGATCTACTTTTGGGCGAAGAATCGAAAAGGGCCTCTGACCGAGGCCCCTTTCACATTTGGACCGGGGTGTTTTAAGTGGACTGCAGTGTGTCTAGTTCGAACCGCCTGAGGTTGCGCCCTGAGATTGGCCGGCGCCCTGATCGATTTTCAGATCATACTTGTCGCCGGAGAAGAACATCTCAGAGACGGTCTGACCGCCATCTTTACCGGGTACTAGCGCGTAACCAGCTTGCGTGTTAGCAACGTTCTCAGACTCGATGTGAGCAGGCACGGTGGCTACCGTTTGCTTGCCCTTGAGAATGCTCACCTTCACGTCCGGCCCCGGGCCGCTCCATTCAACCTTGTAGTCTCCTGGGGTCAACTGCGCACCGCCAACCGTGATGTTTTCGCTCACGTGAAACGACTTCTTAATAGTATTTCCCGCGACAGCGCTGACGGCAAGCAACAGCGAACCGCCCAGCACCGTCACTGAAAGCCTCGACACTTTCATAGACAGCTCCTTGGGTTGTTCTCCGAAGAACAAGAGCGCAAGAAACGCTCCCGCGTCCTAGAGGTACATCGTTTTAATTACACTTAATTGGATGGAAGACCTCAGCGGAAGGTTTCATTTCTTTGGCGAAAAATGGGTATTTGTTTGCGGAGAGTTTTTGTTACGGATTTTCAAGAGGATATGAAAAAGGGGCCTAATGACGGCCCCCTTTTGCATTCTGAGATTCGTGCGTAAATTCCGAAATGAAAAATCGTCAGTTCGGGCTGGTTGTGGCCGCGCCTGTCGCGGTGCCCGCGCTCGTCGCTTGGCCAACTTCGAGATTGTACTTGTCTCCGCTGAAAAAGACCTCCGTGATCGCGGGGCTGCCGTCCTTGCTTGGCGCGGAGGAATAGCCGTCTTGTTTATTGGAAATGGCAATCGCGACGACGTGCGCAGGCACGCTGGCAATCGTCTCTTTGCCCTTGAGGATGTTTACGGTCACATCGGGGCCGGTGCCGCTCCATTCAAACCTATATTCGCCGGCTGGAATCACCTTGCCGTCAAGAGTGACGGGCGTGGCAAAGCGGAGCGTCTTTTTGTTGCCGTTGCCCGCGAAGGCAGCGGCGGAAAACAACAACGAGGTGCCGACCAACAGAGTGAAAAGTTTCGTAACTTTCATGTGCAACTCCCTTTTATTTTTCTCCTGGCACCGAGCGCTGAACACTCGCTCCGGCCCGCGGAGGATTTTGACTTCGTTCGTCCTTTCCTTAGATGGCGCGTACGCGCCGGCGTTATCCGCGAGGGGCCGCAAAGTTTGCTTGGAACGCAGAAAATAATTTCATGGTCGATAACGGATAGTTTGGCAATAAAAACTTTGCGTAGATTATTGCTGTGGGATTACAAGCTAGCGCGATGCCGAGGGGCTTTATGAAAGTTTTGCAACGATCGAAGCAAGAAAATGATTTTCAGTTGCGAGTCGATGCATTGGATTGGGCGGCCGCGGCAGAATCGCTGTCAGCGCGCGGATATGCCGTTACCGAATCGCTTTTGAGCGAGAAGGAATGCGCGGATTTGGTTGCGCTGTACGGCGATGAGAAACGATTTCGGAGCCACATCCTTATGGAACGGTATCGTTTTGGAATTGGCGATTATAAATATTTTGAGAATCCTTTGCCGCCGGTGGTGGGGAGCCTGAGGACTTTTGCGTATCCACATTTGGCGGTCGTTGCGAACCGCTGGGCTGAAGAGTTGGGAGAGAGCGGTACGCAGGCGCGATATCCCTTGGAGCACGCGGAGTTTTTGAAACTATGCCAAAAAGCCGGGCAAGAAAGGCCGACGCCGCTGATGCTGCATTATGAGGCAGGTGGTTACAACTGTTTGCATCAGGATCTTTATGGCGATGTGAGCTTCCCTTTGCAAATGGTGTTTTTGCTGGGGCAGGCGGGGCGCGATTGGGAGGGTGGCGAATTTATTTTGGTGGAGCAGCAACCGCGTGCGCAATCGAGAGCTGAAGTGGTGCATGCGAATCAAGGGCAAGCGATTATTTTCACTACGCGGCACCGGCCCGTGAAGGGCGCGCGCGGCTACTATCGAGTGAATTTGCGGCACGGTGTGAGCCGCGCGCATCGCGGGACGCGCTACACCCTGGGGATTATTTTTCACGACGCAAAATAGGAATTCGCTAAAGGTGGGGCGAGTTTCGCTGTGCGGATTGTTTGGGCACGCGGACACTACTGCGCCGCTGGACACGCGGCACAACGGCTATATAATTTCCGTCATGCATACCAAGCGTCTTGCTCATAAATTGCTTTTCGTTGGAATTTTGTGCGCTTTTCTGGCTACGGCGTCGCGCGCTCAGGATGCGGAACATGAACTTGCGGCCTGGCGCGCGCAGCACGTGAACGACCTTCTGAAACCGGCGGGGTGGCTTTCGCTCACCGGGCTTGAGTGGCTCGAACCCGGCGACAATTCCTTCGGCACCGCTGCGGACAACAAGATTCATCTTGCCGGGAGCGGCGCCGGGCACATCGGGATTCTTCGGCTGGAGGGGAAGAGCGTACAACTCTTGCCGCCGTCGGCAGGATTTCCTCCTGATTTGCGAGTGGCCGATGCGCCGGCGAAGCCGCAGGCCCTTCTCGTGGAGGCTGACACCGATAAAAACGCGCCGCATATCACGATCGGCACGCTCAACATGTATGTGATTCGGCGCGAGGACCGCTTTGCCTTGCGTGTCAAAGATTCAAAGTCGCCGACGCTCGTTGGGTTCCATGGATTGAACTGGTACGAGCCGAACGAAAAATTTCGCGTGAAGGCAAAATGGATTCCGTACGATCCGCCGAAGTCGGTAACACTAGCGACGCTAGCTGGGACAACGTATGCGCAACCTGTTCCGGGGGCGGCCGAATTTACGTTGGAAGGCAAGACGTACAAATTGGAGCCGGTGCTGGAAGATCCAGCGGCTACGCAGCTGTTTTTTATTCTGCGGGATACGACCAGCGCGACGACAACTTATAAAGCTTGCCGGTTTCTGTACACGGTTTTGCCGACCAACGGCGCCGGTAAGCCGGGCGAACTTTGGCTGGACTTCAACCGGCTGGAAAATCCGCCTTGCGCTTACACGCCATACGCGACCTGCCCGTTGCCGCCGCCGCAGAACCGCTTGGCGATTGCTTTGCCCGTTGGCGAGAAGCGGTATCACGAATAGGGCTTCCGTCGATTCGGAGAAATTCTTCGAGAGGGCACGGCATGCCGTGCCCCTACGAGGAAAGCTCTGCCGATCGGGCCTGCGCGCTTGGAATTTTGCCGCGTTCTGTCGGACAATTAATATCGGACAGAACATGAACCCTCCTGATGCCAGGGCACTCGCTAGAAAAGACGACGACGCAGCAGCAAGAGAGAGACTCGTCGCGCTAAGGCTCGCTTTGCTGCGCGTTCACAAGACGCTTCTGGATATGGAGCGGCGGGACTACGAACGCGCTAACGGGAAAGTCACCGTGGGGGAATTGTTCCGGCTGGTGATCGACCATCAGCAGTTCGGTTGGCTGCACAACATTTCGGAGTTCGTCGTCCGGCTGGATGAGACGCTTGCAGGCGAAACTCCAGTTATGGCGGAAGACGTGAGCACCGCTTACTCGCTGGCGCGTAAGATGTTTGCGCCATCGGAATCGGGCGACGCGTTTCAGAAAAAATATTATGACGCGATCCAGACGGATCCGGCCGTCGTGATTGACCACGCGGAACTCGCGCGCTTGTTTAACAACGAACCACCCGATGTAAGCTCGCAGTAAGCCGTGGGACACGCGCATTTCAAACTTCGGCGAATCACTCGAAAAGAACTTCCCAGCCATACTTTGGAACTGGCCCGGTTTCTGATCGGGAAGGTCGTGGTGCGCGAACTGCCGGAAGGGCGGATCAGCGGACGAATCGTGGAAGCCGAAGGCTATCCGCCGGGCGATCCCGCGGGGCACCACTTCCGGGGACCTACACCTCGCAACAAATCATTGTTTCTGGGACCTGGGCACGTCTACGTTTATTTCAATTACGGTATGCATTTCATGTTGAATATTTCGAGCGAACGCGCTGGGATTGGCGGAGGTGTGCTGATTCGCGCGATTGAGCCGCTCGACGGAATTGCGTTAATGCAGCGGAATCGGAAAAGCACGGAACTGCTCGATCTTACGCGCGGGCCGGGGCGGCTTGCGGCCGCGCTGCGGATCGATCGCAGTCTGGATGGGCTTGACCTCTTTTCGCGCGGGCCCCTTTGGCTGGGAGCTTTGGTCGTTTCCAAATCGAAGGAGCCAGCGTCGCGCAAAGAAATTGAGGTTGCGACTGCCGTGCGCATTGGCATCACGCACGCTGCGGACAAGCCGTTTCGCTACTACGAACGCGGAAACCCTTTTGTTAGTGGACCGAAGCGGCTGCTCGTTTCGGAGGAGCCGACGCACAAGGCACGGCGCTGAACGTTAGTCGCCGCAGGTGTACCCGGCTTGTGTACTCATCGGCAGGAACTCTTGTTTGCGGGCAGGTTTTGCCGATTTTGCCACGCGCATCTGGACAACCTTGACGCTTGAGCGATGCTGTTTCTGGCGGAGGCGATCTCGGAGATCGTCGCGAAGTCTTCGGTGCGCGCGGAAGAGGCGCAGGCGAACCGCGACCGTCGAAATGCCGAGGCGCGCGGCGACTTCGTGCGTTGAATACTGCAGTACATCGCGCAGCAGACAGATTTGGCGCAGCTCCGGCGCGAGGCGTGCGATGGCGCCCGCGATCAGCACGCGCATTTCGCGGCGAGCATAGCGCTCTTCGGGATTATTGGTGAGCGCGGGAAGGCGGCTGCCAAACGTGTCCTCTGGCGTGAGACCGGGCTCTTCGAGCGAGACGTATTTGCCTTCTCGGCGCTGGCGGATCAAGTCGATCGAAGCGTTCGTGGTGATGCGCGAAACCCAGGCGTGGAGGTCGTCCTTGCCTTCGTTTTGTTGGCCTGCGAACTGGTTGAGGCGCGAGAATGCCTTCAGCAGGGCCTCTTGGCGGGCGTCTTCGGCATCGGCGCTATTGCCAGTGAGGCGTAGTGCGCGGCGGTAGAGGCCCGGGGCGTAGGGGAGGACCATTTGGGCGAAGGCTTCGCCGTCGCCAAGGCGCGCGTTCGCCAGAACCTTTCGCTTGGAGGCGCGAAGGCCTTCGGCGGCGTCCGGTTGGAAGTTGTAGGCGTCTAAGACCACGCTTGCGGCGCTCATGTCGGACAGGCGAGTCGCATCCAGAGAACCGCGCATGCCGCAGCGCAAGCTGTTGAAAACACTAGAGTAACTGATTTGCGAGGAGACGGGCTCGGCCACGAGACCGTCCGATTGTGGGACGCAGCGTCGCGATTCCGGTCATTTGTCAGTGATCTGATCTCGCTTTTGGGCGATTACGAGACGAGGTTCCACGCTATTGTTCGGTGCTTCTTTTAGCGGTCGGGACGACATTCTCGTAGACCTTGCCGCCCTGGACCTTGAAACTGAGCTTCACGCAAGACGGTCCCGCGAGCGTCCTTGCGGCGGTGCTCTTCAAGAATCTCAAGCCAGCAGGATTTTCGGATCTATAAGCCAGCGTGAGGGAGGCAAGCGCATCGCAGAACCCGGGACTTACTTTTCGAGAGGCTTAACGTGCGCGGTGAGCCACTCTCGAATTTGACGAATGCGAAATTCCTTCTTGGCGATGGACTCCATGATGAACTTGTAAGCGGCCAGAGGTTCGAGGTCGAGATATTGTCCGTTAATGCGGAGGAATGTATCCGTCGCAGCCAAGCCGATTCGCTTGTTGCCGTCGAGAAAGGCGTGGTTGCTCGCCAGCGATTCCATGAGTGCCGCCGCTTCGTGGACGAGGTCGTCGTAATAACCATTCTGCGGGCGAAAGATGGCAGCTTCGAGCAAACCCCGGTCGCGAAGTCCGTGGATGCCTCCAAATTCGTCAATCAGCTGACGATACATCTCAATGGCTTCAGCGACCGTTAGATAGACGTAGCGCGGCGAGAAATCCGTTTCGGCTACCATAAAGACTTACTTCGCGAGCAACTGATGAAGCTTGCGGTTTTTATCCGTGGAGCTGCGAAATTGGCTCATCACTTCGGGGCGAACCGTGCTTTGAGATGGAACAACGAAGCTGATGTAGTGTTCCAAGGCTTTTTCGAGCAGAAAGCGGCGGGATTGCCCATTCTCTTTGGCCAAATCGGAAAGTTGTTTGTAGAGACGAATATCCATTTCCAGGCCGATTTTTTTGGTAAGCGTCTTGGGCATCCGGATGTTCCCCCTGAAAAGATCATACGCTCTCAACATTCAAGAGTCTAGACAATTCTAGAAGACTCTACACTTCTCAGGAAATCCGGACGTTGCCCCGAAGTCCGGAACTGGGAAGGGGTCTACCGGTTCCGAAAAAACGCGTTACTTGGCTGCCGGCGTGATGACGATGTTGCGGAACTGCACGTGGCCTTTTTCGCTGCCTTGGAGGTAGATGGGGCCGGACAGTTCTTCGTGGCTGTCGAGGGCGCCGCCGGTCAGGCCGGGAATTTCTTTGTTGTCGATGATGGTCGTGCCGTTTAGGATGACGGTGACCATTCGTCCCACCAGTGTGATGTCGTAGGTCTGCCATTTGTCCGGCGTGCGCGCGGGCTCTGGCGACGGAGCGAGGAAGCCGTAGACGCCGCCGAGACGCTGGCTTGGGGGATCGGTGGCGGAATCGGTCTCGATCTGCACTTCGTAGCGGCCGCGCAGATACACGCCGCTGTTCGAGTTTGGTCCGCAGTTGAACTCAACGTGGAGTTTAAAATCTTCAAATTTGGAGTTGTTGATCAGTTCGGGGCCGTTACCCGGAGTGATCAGTACGCCGTTTTCCACTTTCCAGGCCGGTGATGCGCCGGGCTTGTCTTCATGCCAGCCGGTTAAATCCTTGCCATTGAAGAGGGGGATAGCGGCGCCCCAGCTTGGCGCGGCGGCTCGCTTCAGAGAGGGCGCGCGGCGTCCGGTCCATTGCCAGTTTTTTCCGTCGGGGCCATTCAGAGTCCCAGAGAGAATTTTTCCATTTAGCGCGCCTTCAAAGACCAGGTCGGTCTTGCTCTCTTCCTCCCCTTTCGGAGAGACGAATTTCAGGTGGCCATTCGACAGTTCCGCGCTTGGAAGCGGCCGCGGGTTTCCCCAGCGGCCCGTCATTTCGGCTTTGAGCTGTCCATTTTCCTCGCGAAGCTCGAGCCAGGAGGGATACTCGCGGTCGGGCGACTTGAGCGTCAGATCCCACCGGCCAAGATAAGCTTTGGCGGACGCCGACGCGGAATCCGTTGCGGCTTTGTCTTGCCGGGAATACGCCATGGCGGACAGCAAAATGACGCAGACGAACACGAGCACAGCTCTGTGAATTTTCATCGCGAGACGAATCCCTTCTATTTGGAGTCAATCGACGGCATGCGGGCTCAATGCGTTCCGACCGGTCGCGCTACTGATCTTTGTCGAGGTACTCTTCCGGTACGTCGTCCTCCGGGACCTCGTGCGTGCGGACTTCGCCTTCATCGGCGTCCGGAGCGTCCTCAACACCCTTCACGACTTCGGCCTCGAAGGCATTTCCTTCTTCGAGCAGTTCGTCCACGCTCTCCGAGTCCGCGCCCTCGCGGTTGGACAAACCTTGCAGGTCGCCGGACTGGCCGCCAGAACGCGATCCAAGCCCCTTGGGCTCGAACACCACGGAATCCACGCCTTCGCTTTTGCCGCGCGGCCGGCTCTTCTTCACCACTGGTTTCTTTTTCGGCGCGGCCTTTTTGACTGCGGGTTTGGACGCCTGGACTTTCTTCGCCGGCTTCTTTTTGGGAGCCGCTTTGAGGCGCGTTATTTTCTTCGATTTGGTTTTCTTCGATTTGGTTTGCTTCTTCTTCTTTTTGGTCTTGGTAGCCATGCCGGGAGTTTATCACGAGACAATACGCCTATCGCGCCGGAAGCGGAGCGGAGGCGTACCGACCCAGAACGACCGCGGAAACCGAGTTTGATCGTCCGTGAGGTTGCAAAGCTGGCCGACAACCTCTAGTCTGCTTGGGCTGAGCAGACGAAAGGGCCGAATCACTTGCCGGACTTCAGTCCTAATTTTCTCGTTGATGGATTTATCTGGTACGTCGCGTTTCTCTTTTCGACGACGTGCCACGAAGCCGCGCATGCCTGGGTTGCCAAACTGGGCGGCGACGAAACCGCGGCGCATGGTGGGCAAGTCTCGCTGAATCCCGTGCCGCACATCCAGCGCGAACCCTGGGGAATGGTGGTCATTCCCATCCTTTCGTACTTGTTCATGGGCGGGATGATCGGATGGGCGAGCGCGCCGTTCGATCCGCTTTGGGAGCGGCGGCATCCGCGGCGCTCGGGTTGGATGGCGCTTGCCGGACCGGCGGCGAATTTCACATTGATGCTGATAGCAGTGGCCGGACTGTGGTTAGGGGCAAGTCAGGGATGGTTTCATCCGGACCCCATGACCGGAAACCGGGATTTCGCGGCGACCACCCTGCTCATTTTTTTCTCGCTGAATTTGCTGTTGGGCACGTTCAACCTGCTGCCCGTGTCGCCGCTGGACGGCAGTACGGTGATCCTGCTTTTCATGAGTGAAAAGACCGCCCTGCGTTACCTGGGCTGGCTGCGCGGAAACAGCTTCGCGATGGCAGGTTTACTCGTGGGAATCCTTGTGTTTCGCCAGATTTACGGCCCGATCGAGACCTTCGTCAGCCGACTGCTGCTGCCGGGACAGATTTAGTGTTCCGTAACGGAGCACTCCTTTGGGGCGTGGGCTTCCTCCGAACAATCTCCGTTGCCGCCGAATAGGCTGAAAACATTCCGTGTCAATGAGTTACGAAGGATTGCGAGTGGTTGCCGGCCTGCATTCTGTGCGGCGGAGACCTTCGATGGTTCGGAACACGCACTTGCCAGCAACTCGCCTGTTCGCCGTGGAAGTTTCCGGCTGGGACAGCAAGGAGCACTTTTTTGTGGAGCGATGCGAGCTTGAGTGGGACGAGGAATCGAGCAAGCAGGTCGAGTTGAAGCGGGCACTCGGGAAGAGCAACCTGCTGCTCGTGAGATTGCTGCAGGAGGGCGAGTCGAATCGTGCCCACCCGGTTGTGTATGAAGCGGAATTCGTAGGAAAAACGAAGAGCGGGCGGCAGCAATTCCGGCTGAACGCGGTGGTTCCTTCCTAGCACACCTTGCCCGTTCCGGGCCGAAACGAGACGGTGACCCAAATTGAACTGGATAGAAGCGAGCGTTGGGCTCAATGGAGTAGCGGTGCGACGCGCGCCTGGGCGGCGAAGGGCTATAGAGTCTGTGTGAGAACTGGGGTTGACGCGCCTCTTATACTGCGAAGGAGGAGAGGCGCGATGGGCAAATTCTTCGATTACAATCCGGACCAGGCGTAT
>Ga0209139_10000248_pt1 | contig 17848 bp, 42 predicted proteins | sample BogFormECP14_OM3_FD_188246 | JGI IMG/M metagenome (GOLD analysis project Ga0209139, IMG submission 188246) | Bog forest soil microbial communities from Calvert Island, British Columbia, Canada - ECP14_OM3 (SPAdes) (version 2) | ecosystem: Environmental > Aquatic > Freshwater > Wetlands > Bog ...
GCGCCGAGCGCTTCGGCCACGGCGAGTCCTTCATTGCCGTACTCGTCGCCCTGGCCGATCAGCGACTGCCCGTTGCGCTGGTTGCGGGCGGCGTTCGCGTCCCACTTCGCGGCGAGCGCGTGCAGCGGTTCGAGCAGCCCCGTCGCCTGCTCTGGCGTCTCGGTGGTCACGCGCCAGCCACCGCCCTGCGGATGCGCCGCCATCAGGCGATGCCGAGGAGGACGGGCCAGGTCAGCGGACCCACAACCCCGTCCGCCGTCAGCTTGGCCGCCTGCTGCAAGCCCTTGACCATCTGGGCGGTAGCGGGCCCGAACACGCCGTCGATGACCAGCGGCGTAATCGGTGCCCCTTCCCGTGCGTTGCACAGGCCCTGCACGGTCCGGACCGCGTTGCCGGCCATTCCCTGCTGGACGGTTCCGAGTTGCTGCACGAGGGCCTCCGTTTCGGTGGGCTGGCCGAAGAAGTCATCAGCCAGCATGCTCATGTCGAAGTCCTCCTGACCGTCCGGCCGGGAGAACCCGTTGGTCCACTGGGTGCCGTCCATCTCGGTGCTGACCTCACCGCAGGAACCGGGCCCGCAGATGTGCGGGCCCGCTCCCCAGTGCGCCGACAGCAGCCGCACGGCGGGCCGCGAGATCCGGTTGATGCTCAGCTCGTTGAGCACGTACTGCATGCTGGCGACGCTGGCGTAGAGGACCGGCCGCGATGCGGGCGCGGCGCCGAGCTTCCGGACTGCCCAGGCCACGCCGCCCGCCACGGTCAGGTCGCCGATCTCGACGTCGCAGCCGTCCGCCGCGGTCGTGCCACCGGTGACGGTGAGCAGGACCAGCTGGGCGCCCGGGAACTTCGCGCGCAAGGCGGCAGCTGTGTTGAAGTCGCCGTCGATGTAGCCGAGGTAGGCGTCATAGCCGGGGGGGAGCTTGGCGACGGTGACGCTGTCGGGCATGGCCAGGGTCATAGGTGCACTCCCGCGTACGAGCCGCTCGAGACCATTGAGAGCTCAGGCTCACACGGCATGTCGCAGTCCATGCCGCCCATCACGTAAACCGGCGCGTCCGGGTCGAATGCCTTCAGCTTCTCGATCAGCTCGGTGACGGTCATGATGCGAGTCCTTCCCGGTATGCGGCCTCTTCCGCCGCCATGTTCGTAATCCAGTCATCGGTAAGCGCCCGGAACGCCCCGGTATCGCTCGCGCCCCGCGCGGAAGGGTGCCGGGCGCGGGCCAGCCGGAGCTCGCCGGTGTCCGCCAGGCGCTCGCCGTCGTCCTCGCGGAGCTGCGCGGCCCAGCGGTCCCACTCGTCGATCTCCTGCGTCACGTGCTGCTCGCGGGCCTCGCGGCGCTTGCGGAGGATGTCGGTGTTGCGCATGTTCCGCTCGTGCAGGATGCCCGCTTCCCGCCCGTCGGTGAACGCCACTTTCCAGGCGACCGCGCACACCACCGCGGCGACGGCGACGACGATCAGCACCAGCGTGAACGCCCATCCCTCAACTGTCATGACCCGTTTTCCTCGATCCTTATCGTGCAGCCGGGCGTTACGTTCCCGGTTGCGTAGCACTTGCTGAGCGTGAGCTGGTTCACCTGTCTGTCGTCGAGCCAGGCGCCCCCGTCGGTGAGCCCGTCGAGGACGGCGCGCCCCAGCTTGTCGAGGTCGGGCTGCCGCATGTGGACGGCGACCCGCTTCGGAAGTGATTTCGGGCGCAGCAGGTAGAACTCGATGGTCACCGATACCGCCCCTGCCGCGGGCGTGAGGCCGCTTTTGTCCATGCGGAGCTGGCACTGGGCGCGGACGGCTTCCCGCCACGGGCCGACGGCCTTGCTCGACTCGATCATCCGGCCGCCGCCGACGTGGCGCTTGCTGCCCTGGGGCGCGGGGGTGCCCCGCACGACGATGATCACGGGCCTTGCACCTCGAATCCGTCTACTGCCGGACCGGGCTCGCCGTACGGGCCGGGCCCGGTGCGTACCGCCGCCTCCATCGCCAGCTCCTCGGTCGCGTAGACGGCAGCGGGGTAGAAGAACGGGCTCCCGTAGTCGTCGCAGCCGTTGTACTCCGACATGACCCAGACCTTCACGGCTTCCGCCTCTCGGCCCACAGCTGGAAAGCCAGCGCGGCCAGCATCCCGGCGGCGTACCACAGGTCCCGGTTCTGCTGCATCCGGATCTCCAGCAGGCCGATCTCGGCCTCGAAGCGGCGCACGGCCAGCTCGGTATCGAGCTGGGCCATGCGCCGGTCGAAGTCACGCGACGCCCGGTTCACCGGTTCGCCCTGTGGTCGGCCAGCCAGCAGATGGCCCACCCGACCGTGTAGCTCATCCAGGTGATCATCTCCCACCGGTAAATCCGGGCGCCCAGGCAGACGCAGATGACCGCGACCAGCCCGGCCAGGATGCTGGCAACCGCTACCGCCCTCACCGGCTGGCCTCGCGGACGCTGGCGGCCAGGCCCTGCACCGTCTCCCAGTGAGTGACGAGGTAGCCGATTACCTCCCCGTAGGTGACCTGCCGGTTGGTTTCCTGTTCCATGGCGAGTTTCACGACGGTGACGCGGCGGTGGATGCCGACGGGCATGCGGACCACCGTCTGCTCAAACGGCATCCCGGGTCACCTGCTTCAGGACCGCGTTGGCCTCGCCGATCCACACCGCCATCATCAGCGGGCCAGGATCGCTGCCTTCTTCCTTCCAGGCATCCACCCTCGCCATCAGCGACTCGGCGACACTCAGCAAGTAGGGCGTCATCACCACTGCCTTTCCACGGCCCACGGCACCATTTTCCGCACCTGGTGAACCAGCGTCTTGACCCGCATCGCCTCCGGCCACGCGTCCCACACGGTGTGGATCTTCGCGACGGCCCGGTGCTTGAGGAAGTCGGCCTCCGACATGCGGGTCACCAGCGAGTAACGGCTGCCGTAGTCGATGTAGCAGTAGCCGCCGGTCACGGGGCCCCGCTCCCCGAACCAGTCGGCGTCGTGCTCCGGCGGGATGTTCGCCCCCGTCAGGCGCAGCTGGTCTTTCTCGTGCACCAGCATCGCGACCACCGAGCACGGCTCCGCGTTGGTGATCAGCCGGACCTCGCCCTTGTAGTCCGTGATCCCCGCCACCGTCCCCCCGAACGGCACCAGGTGATACTCCCTGCCCGGTTCGAGGCCGAGGGCCGCGGCGTCCATCAGCGCGCTCATGACGGACAGGCGGCCGGCCTCGTTGTCTGGGTGCAGGACGCGTGACCAGTGCTCGGCCTGCTTGGGGTTGCTGAGCCCGTTCTTGAGGCAGGTCAGGGCCCAGCGGCCGAACCTTTCCGGCTCTACCGACTTCGGCAGGATCTTGGCGAACTCGGTGAGGCTGGCCTCGATGAGCTGGCTGGGGGCCTGGACGCGGGCGACAGCGTTACTCACGGTCTCAGCGGGCATGGCTGCACCCGCCCATCAGCGTGTGGTCCTCCCAGTGCTCCAGGGCGGCCCGGAGTTCCTCCAGGCTGTCCGGGTCGGGCACCTGGTACGCGCCGCAGTTCTCGTCGCATTGGACACGGTCGCCGGGTCGGTCGTCACTCACGACTGGCCGCCATTCAGGTAGTGCACGCGGGCAGCGGCCTCGTCGGCGGAATCGTGATCGCTATCGGCGTGCCACGTGCTGGACGGGTCGTAGAAGCCGACCGTCCACAAGCCGCGCTCGAAGCTCTGGTAAACGTAGCCGTTCACGCGCTGTCGCCTTTCTTGGGTGTGCGGCGGATGTAGTCGTTGTGGCGGACGTGCGCCTTGACCTGAGCGTCACCGGTGATACGGGTGGCGACCTTGGTGCCGCCGACGGTGAGGATGGTGGCTTCCCCCAGCTGCTCCCGGATCTTCGCCTCTTCGAGCTTGGCGATATCTAGCCAGGTATCGGCACGTGCCCTGGCGTTCGCCCAGGTGTCCCAGACGGCTGCGTCGATTTCGGCTTCTTTGCCCTTGCTGGCGGGGAAGCGGGCGCGGAGCGCGGCGAGGGATGCCGACGACCCGTCAACGTCCGGCGGCGGGTACTTGCCCGGGTTGCTGAACCGCAGCCAGAACTCGGCGCCGGCCAGCCGCATCAGGTCGATGTCCTCGTGGACGTCGCACCGGATCGGCCCGGCGCAGTCCGTGTGGTCGATGACGTAGGAACGGAACTCACCAGACGGCAGGAACAGCACCCCCACGTGCCCTGTCGGGACGTCGAGGGTGTCCATCTGCCACAGGACCTGGGCGCGGACGCGGGGCGGGGGGCCGTCGTCCCAGGCGTGCCTGTCGGCGTCCGCCCACGACTTGCATTCCAGCACTGCGGAAATCTGGCTGAGTGAAACGCCGAGCACCCCGTCTGGGGTGGCCATCTGCCACGGCCGCTCAGTGCTGCGCCATAGCTGGGCGCCCGTGTAGATGCTCTGGTCGTTCTGCTCGAACCAGCGCTGGGTGATCAGGGGCTCCAGGTAGCGGCCGAGCCTGAGCCGGTCACCGTCCGGCTGACCGTCCGGGATCGCGCCGGTCTTCTTGTGGTACAGCGAGTACGCCGAGTCGTAGGGGCTGATGCCGATGATCGCGGTGATGTCGGTCGCGGTGACCCCCGCCCGGCGCTCGGCGTGCCAGCGGGGGTCATCAGCGGAGCAGACCAGCTCAGGCATCAGCGGGCGTCCCGGATGGCCTGCACGAGGTCGTCGTGGAGCTGCTTCTGCTCGCGGCCGGCGGTGATGAAGATTCCGGCCTGGGCGCGCTTGTCGTCGTAGGAGGGGTTCCAGGTGGGGATGGCGAGCATCTCGCTGAAGATCTCGGAGGCCTTGTCGTAGAACTTGACGGTGGCGTGGTAGATCCGGATGCTGAGTTCTTCGAGTTCGGTGCCGGTGAGCTGGGCTTCGGTGATCACGTGGTGGTCCTTCCCCGGTGGCGCTGTGCTTGTGGTTTCCATGTTAGGGCACGGTTGAGTGCATGGCAATGTGAACGGGAAAGTAAACGGGAAATTGATTAGCTGAGTTCGATGTGCTTCGCGCGGGCCTCGTCGGCCTGGCGGCGGGCGACGTCCGCGAGAGCCGGGCGCTGCGGCGGATCGATGCCGGCCTCGCGGTAGCGGGCCTCGTGCGGGTCGTGCTTGAGGATGCCGGTGGCCCGGTTGACGCAGTGCTGCCACGGCCCGGCCAGGCACCAGGGGCAGCGGGCGGTCAGCAGGGCGACCGCGTGCGGGTTGCGGGGAATGCCGAGTTCGGCCTTGGCGGTGAGGTAGTCGGCGCTGGGCGGCTCGGCCGGCCGGCGGGTGAGGCCGGGGGGCGGCGCGGCAGGCAGGGGCGGCGGGGCCTGGAGCTCCCGGTGCCACTGGCAGTCGCGGGCAATGTGGCCGTCTTGCTGGCAGTTGAAACACTTCATCGAAATTTCCTTCCAACGCGCGCGCACGCGGAGGTGGTTTCTCGTTCAGCAACCTCAGTTATCTCAACGGGAGACCAGTCAACGGCAGTGGTCATCGTCCACAGCAGGCTGTTGACTTTGACCTGCTCGGTCACCTCTGGTGACCTCGAAAGCAAGGTGCGTTCCGCCGGTTACGCAGCGTTTATTTTATTTAGGCATGCTAAGGAGAACTCCCGGCAGCATTAATTGATGCGGAAGCCTGATTAATCCGGTAGCATGGCCAATGCTGATGACATCCTCATCTAACCGCGCCGGAGGAGTCAGCGCAACCCGATCAGGCCGACGGGTGCGCTGATCATGAGGCCCGGTTACAAATGAATAGGTTCACCCCCACTCGCCGCCCGCAACGGCCGCGAGTCCCCAGGGCCCCGCAGCCTTCCCCGGTGCAGCGGGGCCCTGTCATCAGTAGCCCCTGTTCGCGGGCGTCGACTGCCGGTCCGTGGCCCGCCCCCCGATCACCCACCGGTCCGCCTTCTTCACCTTCTCCCGCGCCGCCGCCGACGCCGCCGCCCCCGTCGGGTGAATCCGTATCCGCAGCGCCCACCGCCGCTGCGGCCACCCCGCCTTCAGCACCCGCGCCCCCGTCTCCCACTCCAGGCTCCGGGCCGGCCACGACGACGCCCGCGGCTCGCGGTAGTTCATCCCGTCGCGCGTCCCGTACTTCTTCAGCTGGTAGTAGCAGGCGCGCTTGTACGCCCGGACCCAGCGGACCTCGCCCCACCGGTCCCGCTCCCACGGGCTCGCGCCCATAAGCGCCATCGCGGCCAGCGCCCTGGGCGACGGCGGGGCGAGGTACTGCCCCGTCCACTGCCCCTGGTTCCGGTACGCCCGCTCCAGCAGCTGGCGGGCGGCGTCGTCGAACCAGATGCTGACCGGGTCTCTCGGTGCTCCCATGCGCCAATTTTGGCGTAACTTGCGTTACCATGGCGCCATGCCAAATAGGCGGGGATTCCTGCTGATCGTGATCACGGTGAGCCTGATGTACCCGGCCCGTGCCACCGTCCGCGCCTGGGGCAAGCGGCAGCTGCTGTCCCAGCAGCCCGGAACCGTACTCCATGGAGCAGGCGAGGTAGTGGTGACGATCCTGTGAGCTACAACATCCGATTGCAGGTCACGGACGGAACCGTCACCGTCGCGGCTACCGGCGGGACCGTGCCGGACGGCGCATTCGAGCTCAGCGGGCACGAAGACCCGGGTTACGCGACCATCAGCGTGCTGCGCACAGTAGGCGGAACCGCGGTCTCGCAGGCCAGCGCAGCGAGTTACGCGGCCCAGTTTGCCGGGGTGACCTCTTGAGCCAGGCAACAGTTGCACCGGGCGGCACCGTAGCGGGACGCCCGCAGCCGCAGACCACCGCAGAGGCCGCCGGCGGGCCGTTCATCAGGCACGCCCCGGACGGGCGGCGGGCGCAGTACGTCAGCACCGTGGGGTTCTCCGGGCTGATCAGCAACCCCACCGTCTCGATGCCGGGGTACGCCAAGGGCTACCGGCTGGCGACCACGATCAACGCGACGAACACCGCGTCCGTGCCGACGATCGCCCCGGACTTCCCGGACGCGTACTACCAGCTCGTGCAGATGAAGGACGCCTTCGGCACCCAGCTGCTGACCGGGCCCGGTTACGCGATCCTGCGGCTCGTCGACCTGTACTCCGGGCAGTTCGGCGTGCAGGACATGCGCGACCCGCAGAACAGCCCGCAGCAGACCGTCTACACCACCGCCGCCAGCACCGCCGCGTCGGTGACGTTCGGCCGCTACCTGCCGTTCGAGTTCGCGAAGGCCTACGGCGTCATCAGCGGCGCGAACGCCGCCCTGCTGCCCGTCCTTCAGCTGAACACCGCGCCGACCACGGCCCTGTGGCCGACGAACACGCCGACGACCGCGCTGTCCGCGCAGCAGACCCTCGACAGCGACTTCTACTGGCTCCCCAGCGCGCCGACCGACCCCCCCGGCCTCGGCACCACGTGCCAGTGGATCTACCAGCCCTCCAACCCCACGATCCCCGCGAACGCCAGCCAGCTGGTGCAGCTGCCCCGCCTCGGCGGCTACCTCACCGTGCTGATCCTGGAGGTCCGCGACTCGCTCGGCGCGCGTGACGACAGCCTCTGGCCGCTGCGGCCGAAGATCCTGGTCGACGGCGTGCCGCTGATCGACACCCTGTTCTCGACCTGGCAGGAGGACCTCGCGATCTCGACGGGGATCGGGGCGGGCAACGGGTTCGTCAGCAGCTTCACCTCGGCCGTGCAGCAGGGCACCATCCCGATCCCGCGCCCCGGCGGGACGATCGCGCTGAACCGCAAGACGTCGCTGGCCCAGATGGATCACGGGCTGCTGGACACCGGCGAGATCTTCCTGTCCACCAACCCGGGGACGCAGCTGGAAATCGGCGGCTTCCCCTGGGGTGCCGGCAACGGCAACAACCCGCACACCCTCAACGCCATCGTCGGGCAGGTCGTGCCGTCGGGCACGCTGGTGCAGGGCCTCCCGGAGATCTGATGGGCATCGACTGGAAGCTGGCGCTGAGCATCGCGGCGGGCCTCGTCATCGGCGGCCTCGTCGCCGGGCTCGTCTCCGGCATCGCGGGCAGGGCCTGACATGGGCCTCTACCTGAACACCGGCCTCGGTGCCAGCGTCTTCGGCGGCGGCTACCCCGGCGCCGCCACCCCCGCCGCCGCCGGCGCCAGCCCGCAAGGGCCCACCACGATCGGGCAGAAGGCATTCGGGATCACCACCGGAGGGAGCGGCGGCATGACGTGCGCCCACGTCGGGCTGATCAGCGGCGGCACCTTCAGCCTGATCGCCCTGCTGTTCATCTACTACTCGCTGCCCCGGTAAGGAGGAACGCATGCGGTTCAACCTGGTCTCATTCGCCCTGGGCGTCGGCGCTTATTGGGCTTTTCAACATTTCACAGGTAAGGGCAACACCGGGAAGAGCAGCTGATGAAGGGCGCGACGTGGGCGGGCATCGCCCTGACCGTCGTCCTGTGCGTCGCCCTGGCCGACGCGATCGCCAACCCCACCGGCACGGCGGTCGTGACCGGCGCGGGCACCACGATCGAGAAGCAGGCACTCAACGCGGAACTCGGCAAGAGCAGCTAGTCCTTAGGAGGAGCGGGTGAAGCGGTACACCGTACCGGGCTGGCCCGCCGGGCTCCAGGGCCACAGCGCCGTCACGCCCACCCTGGTCCGCATGGCCGCGTCCGGCGCCGAGCAGTACAAGGACGGCCTCACCGGCCAGCCCGGCACCCAGGCGATCCCCGTCGACCCCTCCTGGATTCCCCCGGCCAGCCTCGCCAGCCAGGCGCAGATGGGCCTGAGCCGGTCGGGTGACACCCGCAACGTGTTCTTCCCCAACCTCTACTTCGCGCGTCCCCAGCGGGCGTTCTGGCCCGGCGCGGGCATGCCCGTCAGCGTGCAGAGCGACAACCTCATGCCCGTCCCCGCCGTCGACCCGCGCGGCATCCCCGCCGTGATGGCGATGCCGATCGTGCAGCGCGGGCAGAGGCAGATCCGCCAGCCGCAGGCCCAGCCGAGGTGGTCATGAGCGAGCAGCCCACCGCCGACGCCCGCCCGACGCCCTCATCGGGTGGCAAGAAGATCCTCGGCGTCCCCCGCACCACCTTCTACCTGCTGGTAGCCGGGGCCGTCGTCGTCGGGCTCGCGTTCTACTGGTGGAAGAACTACCAGAGCGCCCAGCAGGCCTCGACCGCGAGCACCGCCAGCGGGACCGACACCGGCAACGTCGACACCAGCGGCCAGCTGTCCACCATCCAGACCGAACTCGAAACCCTCCTCGAGGAAGAGGGCGCGACCACCACGACCAGCACCAGCGGGTCGGGCGGAAGCAGCGGCGGCGGTACCGGGTGGGGTAACGGCGGCGGCTGGTCGGGCGGCACCAGCGGCAGCGGCAGCGGCTCATCCGGCAGCAGTTCCTCGGGCAGTTCCGGCAGCACCTCCTCAGGCAGCGGCAGCGCCAGCGTCAACGGCAACGGGTCAGCGCCGGTCACCAGTACCGGCAGCACGAGCACCGGCAGCACCTCCTCGAGCACGACCGCGGCCGCGCCGAAGACCAGCCCGCCGAACATCGCGGGCAAGGCCAACGGCAGCCAGATCGTCATCACCTGGGGGGCGGTCGGCGGCGCGACCGGCTACCAGATCCAGGTAGCCGAGCCGGGCGGCAACCTGATCCTCAACAAGAACCTCACCGCCACCAGCGCGACCATCAGCCCCGCGCCGATGCGCGGCACCTACGACTTCAAGATCCGCGCCCTGAACCAGAACACGCCCGGCCCCTGGTCGGCGGTCAAGCAAGTGACGGTGCTGACGTGATCACCATGACCCGCCCCGTGCGGTACGGGCAGCAGGGCTACGCCTTCGAGCATCCCTACGGCCGCAACTACGCCCCGGCCGGCCGGCCGGGCTCCGGCGGCGCGCCACGGGTGACGGGGCCGCTGCCGGTCACCGCGCCGGGCAACATGCCGTTCGCCGGGATGGACCCGTCCGACCCCTCGACCTACGTCCGCCCGTGGAACCCCCAGCCCGGCATGGTCGCCCGCCTCAACTTCGACGGCGCCCAGGCCCAGATGAGCCAGCCGACCGGCGGCGTCCAGCGCGGCAGGCAGCAGCGCCGCAGGGGGTACAGGTGAGCAGGCTCAAGGGCCGCGTCGCCCGCATGGGCAGCCAGGCGTACAAGGCACCCCAGTCCGGCAAGACCGGGACGGGGAACTCCTCCCCCGGCGGCGCGCCCGCCCAGTCACCCGGCATCCAGTCCGCCGCCGTCGCCAAGGGCACCGCCAGCCCGGTGACCGCGCCAACGGGCGGGTCAGCCGCCTCGCCCCCATCGGTGATGATCATGCCGCTGCAGCGGGTCGTCATCCAGCGGACCAGCTCCCAGTACGTCACCGCGGGCATGGAGGACCTCACCCCGATCTGGACGACGGACGGGGCCGCGGTCCCGGCGTCGGCCAGGGGCAGCTGGGGGCAGCTCCGCGCGGCAGGAAGGCCATAGCGATGGATGACAACACGGTGCTGGTAATAGTCGCGGCGCTCGCGCTGACTCTCGGCATCCTCAATGCGAAGCGGATCGACTCGATCAGCCGGGAGATCGACTTCATCGTCGGCGGCGACATCGAGACGCTGAAGCTGAAGCGGAAGCTTGACGGCTACCCGAAAGACGACGATGGATGAGCAGGAGCAGTGGCTGGTCCTCGGGTCGATCCTGGGGCTGGCCGTGTGCGTGATGCTGCACGGCACGGCGATCGCCCGGCTGAACCGAGACGTAGAATTCGTTACCGTGCTCGCTGAGAAGAGGATAGATGTCTGACCTGACCCCGGAGCAGCTCGCCCAGGCCGCCGCCGACCTCCGCAACAGCGCCCCGCCCGGCGTGTCCCCTCCCTCGGAGGCCGAGGTCGCCGCTGGGCTGGCCGCCAAGCAGGCCGCGGGCCCGCAGGGCGTGACCGACGTCGACGTCGCGAAGCTGTTCGCGATGATCACCGCGCAGCAGAAGCAGCTCAACCAGCTCCTCGCCGAGCGCGCCGCATCGAGCAGCGAGCCGGTGCTGAACAACGCGGTCTCGCTCCGCGACCTGATCGCCGTCCACGCCACCCACACCCCCGGCACCGACCACAGCGCGGTGCTGCGGCTGGCCGACGACGCGGTCGACGCGGCCCGCAACGCCGCCGACTCCGGCGACGGGTCGCTGGTGACGCAGATCAGCCAGAAGATCGCCCGCGCCCTCCACAAGGTCCACCCCGGACCCGGGGAGAACCACTACTTCCGGCAGGCGCTGGGCCTCGCCGAGGTGCACCTGCCCGACTCCGCGGCCGAGCTCGTCGCGCCCGTGGTCCCGGCCGTGGCGCTGACGTCGGACCGTTCCCCGGCCACGGTGGTCGCCGGGTCGGTCACGGGCTGAAGTGGCGATCGCCCGGCTGGCCGGCCAGGGGGGCGGCGGCGTCGCGTTCCTGGTCTCAGCCGGGATCGTGTACGAGATCATCGCCGCCGCCTGCTCGAGCCCGCAGACGACGGAGATCAACGCGGGCAGCCGCGCGCCGACGCTGATGAAGTGGGTGCACATCGGCCTGGTGCAGGCCGCCCTGTTCGTCACCGCCGCCGCGTGGTTCGACCGCGGGCACCGTACCGAGATCATCGCCGGGGGCGTCGCGGCGGGGGTCATCATGTACGGGTCGTACCTGCACGCCAAGTCCGCCGGGCTGTCGAGCAGCGAGCCGGGCACCGAGGACACGCCGCCGCGGTCGTCGATGCTGAGCTGGGGGAACCCCACGTGACGACGATCGGGATCGGGATGGTCTTCGGCGCCTACGCCCTGGGGATGTGGGGGTACTGCCTGGTGCGGGGGTACAACGTGACGTTCCCGCAGCTGTTCGGGCAGACCTGGCCCGGCCAGCAGGTTAACAGCACCGCGCCGGCCGACGGGCACAGCCTCGGCGTGATCAACAACAACACGGAGATCACGAACCCGGCGATCCTGAACCAGGAGCAGAACGGGTGACCGGCTTCTTCCTCGCCTGGGCCGCCGGGCAGGGCATCATCTTCTACCGGTGGGGGAAGCTCGGCGCACCGCCCACTCCGGGCGTGCTCGCGCTGGCCACGGGCCTGTTCGCCGGGCTGTCCGTCGTGGGGGACGTGTACCGGCCCGCCCGCCCGGTGGTGACCGCGTTCGCGTGGGCGGTCGACCTCGCGATCCTGATGCAGGTGCTGGGCACCGCGCCGGCCGGGACGACCGGCTGGCCGCCTGACCCGATGAGCGATACCTCGGTGTTCCCCGGTGCGAGCGCCGCTGCTTCCGCTGCCGCCCCGGCCGCGTCGTCGTCATCTTCGTCGTCGTCGTCGGTTCCCGTTGTGGCGCCCAATCAGCTCGCGGGCTGACCGTGGCGGCTACCTATACCTACGCGCAGCTTGAGGGCCTGTGGATCAACGCGGGCGGATCGGCGGCCACCGCTCCCGTTGCGGCGGCGATCGCGGAGGCCGAGTCCGGCGGGGTATCCAACGCGGCCTACCCGAGTACGACGGTGGCGGACGGGCAGGGGTCGAACACCGTGGCCACCGGCCTGTGGCAGATCCTCGGGGTGCCCGCCGGGTTCACCCCGGCGCAGCTGACCGACCCCGCGGCCAACGCGCAGATGGCGGTCGCGAAGTACGAGCAGGCCGGCAACTCCTTCAGTCCCTGGGTCACCTATACCAACGGCCAGTACAAAGCGAAGCTGAGCAACAGCACGACCCCGGACACCACGGGCCTGCCAACGGCGACGGCTACGACCACCGCCGCGACGGCGACCCCTGCCGCCTCCGCCGCCACCTGCCTGCTGCTGACTCCCGCGATCGACCTCGGCGTGACGAGCGTTCCGCAGCTGTGCCTGCTGTCGAAGGTCGCCGCCCGGACGCTGGTCGGCTACGGGCTGCTCGGCGCGGCCGGGATCGTGGGCCTGGCGGCCGCCGTCATCCTCGCCGCGAGCGCGTTCGAGCACAGCGGCGCCGCGAGCGCGGTCACGCAGTCGGTGGCCCCGGTCCGCGCGGTGGTGAACACCGCCCGCAAGGCAGCCCCGTCGTGATCACGCACTTCGAGGCGACCATCACGCTCCTGGGTGTCGTCATCGGGATGCTGGCCAGCCTGGTGACCGCGGTGTGGAAGGCCCGCGGGTACATCGACCGGCTGAACACCACGGACGGGAACCTGGCGACGGCTATCGAGAACCTGGCGGCGACGCAGCGGGACCTGCACCGGGAGAACCGGGAGCGGTTCGAGTCGATCGAGCGGCGGCTGGAGCCGCCGCGGCGTGGCCGCGCAGGTGCTGCACCTGCACGATGAGCGCGGTCACCGCCCCGATGACCCCGGCGATACCGGTGCACAGGGCCGCGATGTTCTCAGGCGTCCACATATCAGTCCCGTTTATAGTCGCAGGCCAGCAGCACTATCAGTCTCATTTATGATCGCTTCGGCGCGGACGTGACCAGCAGCGGCATCCGGATCTGCTTCGGGATCACCAGCACGTGATACGGCGGGAGCTCGTCGACGGCGGCGGCGATGACGTGCCAGTCACGGCCCATGCTCTCGGCGACGTTCTTGATCATCTGCCGTTCCCGCGTCGGCCACAGGCTCACGAAGCTGGCTTGCCTGGTTGCATGCTTGGAAACCCAGGCAGCAGCCTGAAAGCTCGTCACCACCGAAGTACCAGCACGGCGCGCGGTGATCAGCATCCGCTCGATGTCCGGGCCGAGCCGGAACATCCGCTGGGAAGAGAGCAGCTCGAACTCGTCTACGTAGAGCGTCCATCCGCGCGTGCGCCTGCACCAGATCACCGCATCCCTCATCAGCTGGTGGAGTGCCGCGTCCTCCTCGTCGGTCAGGGCCTCGAACCCGGCGATCAGGCCGACCGGGAGGCCCTTGTCGACCTGGTCCCAGATCCACCGGTCGGTGCCGGGCCTCGGCTTGCCGAGCGGTGACCCCTTGGGCGGCGGCATCGAGGTGAGCCGCTGGTACCCGGAAGACTCGAGGGTTTCGTCTTCGCCCTTGGGGTCGAGGGACAGGACCCACTTGCGGCCTTCGAGCAGGCCGACGGCGAAGGTGGACTTGCCCTCGCCGGTCGGGCCGATCAGTGCCCAGTGCTGGCCGGGTTTCCAGGGCGGCGGCAGCGGCAGCCGCACGCCGCTGACCGCCGTCTTGCTCTTCTTACCCCGTACCCAGGGGATGAACTCGGTGTCCCAGTCGAGGACTACGGCGTGATGCCCGTAATCGTCAGCGCGCGGCTCAGCGGATGTAAGGCTCATGCTCACATGGTGTCGTGTGCTCGCAGGTCCGGCACCTTTGCACAGGACCGTACCGGAATCCCTTGAGCCAGTTGCGCAGCGACCACCAGTGAAGTTTCAGGGTCACGCGTCGACCACGATGCCCTGGGCGCGGCGGATCGCCTCTTCCTCCGCCTGCGACTCCGTCACGTTCGCAGCCGGTGGACTCAGCAGGAACGCGATCAGCTCATCGACGGACTGCCCGTACTTCGACTCGAACTCCTGCTCCTTGCGGATCGCGATCTCGAACTTCGGGCCCGCGACCTCCATCCACGTCATCAGCGACGACCGCAGTGCCTCGGTCCCCGCGCTCACGAAGAACGGGTTCGGCTCACGCGGCGGCTGCATCTGCGCGCGCTGCTGCACGTGCACCATCAGCGCCGTCACGATCACCGGCGGACCCAGCAGCGCCGAGACCACCTTGCCCTGACCGGCCAGCCTCGCCAGGGGCTGGAGGACCGTGTCGGCCACGGTGTCCTTCACCGCGTCCTCCAGCAGCAGCCCGGCGACCGGCGCCTGTATCCGGAGCGTCCGCTGGAGGGGGGGCAGGGGGGCGGCGAGCTTGGCCATGCCGCGCCACAGGCCGCCGAGGATGTCCTCGGTCGAGATCCGCGGCTTCTTCTTCGCCTTGGCCGCAGCGGGCTTACCGCGCTGCCAGAAGTGCTGCTTCCCAGCAGTGGTAGCTGAAGTCGGCCGCGTCCTGGCTTTTGGGTTGCGGGGCTTCGACTCGGCCATCACCGACTCATCGAACACCTCATCAGCCGGGGGCTCACCGAACGCGCTGTCAAAATCGTCATCGGGATAATCCGGGCGGGCGGTGTCAGCTGACCCGTTGGTACCAGGGTGGGCGAGGTCGTAGGCGGCGCGGATGTCGCTGTCGATGTTGCCGCGAGCGTTGACGCTCATGCCCTGCTCCCTGGCCCAGTTGCGGATGTCACTTGCCGTAGGCACTTGCGCTTCCTCGTTTCACGTGAAACATCAGCTGACCGGGACCAGGGTCATCGGGCAGTTATGGATGATCCCCTGCGCCCGGGCCAGGTCCATCAGCTGCCCGGCGTCGTCGATCCGCTGCCGGATCGCCTGCGCGGCCGCCGTCCGCCAGCGGTTCGCCTGGAAGTAGGGGATCAGCTGCTGCTGCCACGCCATGACCTCCCGCGCCAGCTCCGCGTACGGCGGGGGGAACAGGCACGCGGGGCAGCTGCCGGACTGGCGCTTCTGGATTTCCTCGAAGTGACCCCGCTGCCGCTCGACGTGACTGACCTGCCGCAGCACCCCGGCGACCATCTCACCGCCGTAGACCTTGTCGTCGTGCCAGGAGCACAGTTCCATGACCTGGCCCTTGTGCCCGTGCTCGCACACCATCCGGCAGCGGACGTCGGCGCGGCGGCTGCACGCGTGCTCGCCCTGGGCGACGTTCTCGGGAAGCTGCATGTCCTCGGTCCGGGCCGACCCGGGCCCGTACATGCCGCCGAGCAGCCGCCTCGGCCCGCCCGACTCCGCGCCGTACGGGTTGCACCGGCCCAGCAGGATGCCCGGCGCAGTTATAGATGCCGTCACTCGGCCCACCCCATGAACTTCTCTACTTTCCGGACCATCGGGACCGGTGTCTTCTCCGCGAGCTCGGCCGGCTTGGGCGCGGCTGGCTCCTTCGGGGCCTTGGGTGCCTTGGCTGCGCGCTCGTCGAGTTGCCTGCGGATCTCGTCGGCGACGTTGACCTCGGGGCGCTCCGGCTCGGCGGGCTCCGGCGGGCTGGTGATGCCGCCGATGAGCTGGTCGAGCCTGTCGAGGATGGACTGCTGCCCGGTTTCCAGGCTGCTGACCCGCTGGTCTAGACCGGTGTTCTCATCCGGAGGCTGGTCAGGCGGGGTATCAGCCACGTGCGGCCTCCGCATCCTTGAGCTGCTGGGCCAGGCCGGCTAGCAGGTCCTGGGCCGAGTGGATCTGGAAAGCGCCGCCGATGATCCGGGTGTCCGCTATCCAGTCCAGCCTGCCGGGCGCGCTGCCGTCCGGCACGTACGAGGGATACGCCTGCACCTGGATGTAGGTGCTCGCGTTTATCCCGCCGGCCACCGCCCGGCCGAGGATCTCCACGACCCACTTGCCCAGCAGTTCCGGGTCGACGCTGTCGATCTGGTGCGAGTAGCTGTCGATCGAGATCGTGAGCCTCATGACCTGGCCTTCGGCTTGAGGCCCACGGCGGCGCGGAGCTTCGCCCCCGGGTCCATCAGCGACAGGCCGCGGGCAAGCGCGGGCTTGTGCTCGTCGATGAACCCGCTGATCTCGTTGAGCTGACGCTGGATGGCGTGGATGCCCTCGTCGAGGTGGTTGAGCCGCTTGATCAACTCACCGTTACTTAGGATTTCTTCTTGATTACTGTCAGTTTTAATTGCGGCCATGCCCCAATAATGCCACAATTAATCCCAGCTCGTTGGTCCGGGCTGAGCCGGCGGCAGAGTGACGCGGTGGACCCGTCCCCTGCCGCCAGTCCAAGAGTGTGGCCGTAGCTCAACAGCAGAGCACCGCCTTGTGGTGGCGGATGATGCGGGTCCGAATCCCGTCGGCCACCCCAGTCCGGTCTATGCTGTGGTCATGACCGAGGACACCGCAGACGGCTACCCGATCGCGATGCGCGCCGTCGCCGTCATCGGCCTGTTCTGCCTGGGAGCCATCGCCTTCGTCCTGCTCGACATCCTCGCCAACGGCAAGCTCACCGCCGGCTGCGCCGACTGCGGAGACAAGGCAGACGCCGGTGCCTGACCTCGAACTCGACATCGGCGCCCAGCTCGTCGCGGCCATCGGCAGCGTCGCCGCCATGATGCAGCGGCAGGAGCAGGCTAACCAGCAGCGCATCCAGGCCATCCGGCAGATCCCCATTACCGCCAACCAGATCACCCAATCGGCCGGGATCATCGACCAGCCCGACCTGCTGGCCGTCAAGACCGGCTACTACTGGGGAATCCGCAGGCTCACCTTCTCCGGGTTCACCGCGGGGACCGCCGTGGTGTACCGCAACAGCGTCAGCGGGGAGCCGCTGGTGCCGATCCCGTCAGCCGGGGTCTTCACCTTCGGCCGCGCCGAGATGCTCCTCAACCCCGGTGACCGCCTGGTCGTCGCGGCCACCGGGCTGACCGGTTACCTCCAGATGAACGGCGCGGCGGACTGCTTCGAGCAGTGGTACCTCCCTTACTACATCGGCTGAGCGGTGGGCAGCTACCCGTTCGCTCCCCCCGGGCTCACCCCTTACCCTGACCAGCTGCCCGCCGCGGTGTACGGCACCGCCCCGGCCGGCATCCTCGCCCTGGCCGCCGCGGTCGCCAACCGCAACGCCGCGCGCCTCGACATCCCCGTCATCGGCGACAGCGTCACCGAGGGCCAGGGCGCCACCACCGTGAACGGCCGGTGGATCGCCCAGGCCAACCGGGCGATGAGAGCCGCCTACCCCACCACCGCGAACGGCGCCGCCGGCGCCCAGGGGTTCATCCCGGTCAGTACCACGGGGGAAACTTCATTTACCTGGCCGGTCACCCTGGCATCCGGCGGGAGCGGGTCGTTCGTCGCCCCGGTCGGCCCCGTGCGTGACGCCATCACCCTGGGCGCTGCCACCACGTACACGTGGACGGCCCCCGCGGGCAGCACGTCCTGCAAGGTC
>Ga0209139_10000249_pt1 | contig 17811 bp, 18 predicted proteins | sample BogFormECP14_OM3_FD_188246 | JGI IMG/M metagenome (GOLD analysis project Ga0209139, IMG submission 188246) | Bog forest soil microbial communities from Calvert Island, British Columbia, Canada - ECP14_OM3 (SPAdes) (version 2) | ecosystem: Environmental > Aquatic > Freshwater > Wetlands > Bog ...
GAGAGGCAACCACGCCGACGGCGAGGCCGGGGCGCCGGACCACCAGACTCGCCGTCACCTTCGTCCGTTTTTTCAGCCACAAGACCAGAACCAGCCTTAAGGGCTGCCAGCGTCGGACCTGGTCCGTCCGTGCGAGACGCCACTGGCTAACGTGACTCGGATGAATCTCGACCGCAACCAGGCCTCCATTCGCGACGCCTGCGACGCCGGTCTGCTCGCCGGCGCCGTGACCATGGTGTGGCAGGACGGAAAAACGCTGCAGGTCAACGAAATCGGCTCCCGGGACGTCGACGCCCAGTTACCGATGCAGCGAGACACGCTGTTTCGCATCGCGTCGATGACCAAGCCGGTCACCGTCGCGGCCCTGATGAGCCTGGTCGACGAGGGCAAAGTGGCACTGCGCGACCCGGTCGTGCGCTGGTTGCCGGAATTCGCCGACCTGCGGGTGCTGGATGATCCGGGCGGCCCATTGGATCGAACCCATCCGGTTCAACGGGCGATTCTGGTCGAAGACCTGCTCACCCACACCAGCGGCCTCGGCTACGGATTCTCGGTGGGCGGACCGATCTCCCGGGCATACATGCGGCTGCCGTTCGGGCAGGGTCCCGACGCGTGGCTGGCCGCGCTCGGCGAGCTACCGCTGGTACATCAACCGGGTGAACGACTGACCTACGGGCACTGCACCGACGTGGTCGGCGTGCTGGCTTCGCGCATCGAAGGAAAACCGTTCGACCAGGTGCTCGACGAACGAATCCTGCAGCCGCTGAGCATGATTGACACCGGCTTCCACGTGACGCTCGAGGGTCGCCGTCGCGCCGCCACCATGTACCGGCTCGACGGCAACGACACACTCCAGCACGACGTGATGGGCCAGCCGCACATCACGCCGCCGGCGTTCTGCAATGCCGGTGGCGGGCTGTGGTCAACCGCGGACGACTACCTGCGGTTCATCGAAATGCTTTTGCGCGACGGGACAGTGAACGGTGTCCGGGTGCTGTCAGCGGAATCGGTACGGCTGATGCGCACCGATCGGCTCACCGATGAGCAGAAGCGGCACAACTTCCTCGGATCGCCGTTCTGGATCGGGCGCGGTTTCGGGCTCAACCTGTCGGTGGTCACCGATCCGGCGAAATCGGCCCCGTTGTTCGGGCCGGGTGGTCTCGGGACATTCAGTTGGCCCGGCGCATACGGGACCTGGTGGCAGGCCGATCCGGCTGCCGACCTGATCCTGCTGTACCTGATCCAGAACATGCCGGCATTGTCGGCCGATGCCGCCGCCGCGGTCGCGGGCAACACCTCGCGGGCAAAACTCCAAGCGGTGCAACCCAAATTCGTCCATCGCACCTATCGCGCGCTCGGTCTCTAGATGGCTGAATACACACCTGAACGCATCGCCGGACCGCGGCTCCTGCTGCGTTTTCCGGTGCTGGACGACGCCGGCACGCTGTTCCAGCGGGTCGCCCGCGACCCCCAGGTCACCAAGTACCTGCTCTGGACGCCGCATCCCGACGTCGCGGCAACCCGACGGGTGATCGCCGAAAGAATCAACGTCGGCGAGCACGACCGAACCTGGGCCATCGTGCTGCAGCACAGCGACGAGCTCGTCGGGATGATCAGTTGCTGGCGTCCGGTCCGGCACTCCGCCGAAATCGGCTACTGCATCGGGCGACGTTGGTGGGGCAAGGGTTTGATGTCCGAAGCCCTTGACATGTTGTTGGCCGCACTCGACGCCGATCCCGATGTCTACCGCGTCTGGGCCACTTGCAATGTCGACAACGAGCGATCAACCCGGCTGCTACAGCGAGCCGGGTTCCTCCTGGAGGGCCGACTGGCCCGTCACGCGGTCTACCCCAACCTCGGGCCCGAACCACGCGACAGTCTGCTGTTTGCCAAGGCGCTACGCTAGACGGAAGTCACTGTCGCAGCATGACTTCCAGAAAATCCTCGCGTCGCCCCGCGGCCAACGGGCTGGGTCTCGAACCCGACAGGTGCAGGAAGCCGATGCCGGCGGCGAATGTCGCGGTAGCGCGCATCTCGGCCTGCTGATGGTCGAAGCCGGCATCGAGGAAGGCCTGCCGGACCGCGGCGATGACCTTATGATCGGACGCCCGAACTACGGCGGCCACGGTGGACTCCGATCGTGCCCACTCCCGCATGGCGCGCTCCAGCATCCAGTGCCGCGGACCCACCAGCGCCGTCATCATCCGCGACAGCCGTTCCCGGGGCGGCTGAGCAGCAAGGGCATCGAAGGACCGGTCCTCGTCGTGGACCACGGCCCAGGTGTGGATCAGCGCGTTGCGGTAAGCCGTCATGTCGCTGAAATGCCAGTAAAAGCTGCCCTTCGTGACGCCCAGACGCGTGCACAGTTGACCGAGGGTCAGGGCTTTGACGCCGTCTTCGGCCAGTACCCGAAAACCCTCTTGCACCCAGTCGTCCACGGATAGCCGGGAATTGGTCGCACTAACCGAAGACGCCATGGGCGGTAAGCCTAGCGATTGCCGTTACGCTCGTCGTGGATGCCGACGGTGTCGGAACACCGCGCCGCGTTGATTCGTTTCAGCGCGTCCTCGGTGAACACCGACAACCCCAGATCGGGGTTGTATCCGTGAATTTCCTTGACGTCGAGTTGGGCGAGGAAGTACAGGATCTGCTTGGAGACGACCTGGCCGGGAACCAGCACCGGAAAGCCCGGCGGATACGGCACTACGAATCCGGTTGACACCAGGGACTTTCCGTCAGCGATCCGACGGCCGGCCTCCCCGATCATGACGTGTTCGCGGTCGGTGTCCTCGTAGCCGGCGTAGAACGCCGAACGCATGTCGCCGAACGAGCTGGCGTCGTCGGGCCGGAAGGCGCTGTCGAACTCACTGAAGTCCGGCAGCGGCGGCAGGTCCTCGGTGATCTCCTCGACTCGGCGCTGGTGCAGGGCGCGGTCGTCTCTGCTGGCCGCGTTCTGGGTTCGGTCGAAATCGGTGGCCACCCTGCGCAACACGTCGAGCAGATAGTGCACGCTCGACCAGGTCACCCCGATCGTGAAGATCAACAGCACGCTGTTGATCGACGTCTTGTTGATCTGGATGCCGAACCGGTCCATCAGGATCTTCTCGCGGAAGTCGTATCCGTTCATGCCCGTCTGACCCAGGTACAACGTGACCCGCGTCGGGTCGAGCACGAATTGGTCGGACCGCCACGCCTCGTTCCACTCCTCCAACGCGCCTTGGCGCACCTGGCGGTAGGAGCTGACCGCGGAAAGCCGGAATTCGTCTGGCACCAAATCGGATTCGTCGAGGATGCGGAACCACTTACTGATCAGCCGGTCTTTGCGGACGCGGTGACGGAAGACCAGCGCCATGTCGTAGACGTAGCGCACCATCTGGAAACCTTCGATGTCGACCTGCCGACGGGCCAGATCCAGCGAGGCGAGCAGCTGCTGGTTGGGCGAGGTCGACGTGTGGGTCAGAAACGCCTCACCGAACGCGTCGCGCGACTGGGATTGGAAATCCTGGTCGCGGATATGGATCATCGACGCCTGCCGCAGCGCTGACAGCGACTTATGCGTCGAGTGCGTGGCGTAGACCCGGACCCGGGCACGGCTGGGGTCGGGAAGCAACCGGTGTTCGCTCCACTCGGCGCGGTCGATGCCCTGCATCGACTCACGCCATTGCTGGTACTCGTGCGCGTAAGCCGGAGACGACAGCATCAATTCGAGTTGCTCGGCGGCGATCATCGCGGTGCGTTGCCGCGCCCACGGCACCGCGGTGGCGAAGGCGTACCACGCCTCGTCCCAGAGGAAGCAGATGTCCGGCTTGATCGCCAGCACCTCTTGCATCACCCGCCGCGGGTTGTAGACGACGCCGTCGAATGTGCAGTTGGTGAGCGACAACATGCGCACCCGGCCCAACTGCCCGACAGCTTCCAAGTCGAGCAGTGCTTTTTTGATGGTCTGCAGCGACACGGCGCCGTAGATCGCGAACGGCTGGAGCTCGTAGGCGTCCAGGTAGAGCGGGTACGCACCGGCCAGCACCAGACCGTAGTGGTGCGACTTATGGCAATTGCGGTCGATCAGCACGATGTCGCCCGGCCGGGTCAGCGCCTGCCCGACGATCTTGTTCGCGGTCGACGTTCCGTTGGTGACGAAGTAGGTCAGGTTGGAGTTCCAGGTGCGCGCGGCCTTGTCCATCGCCTTTTTGATGTTGCCGTGCGGATCCAGCAGCGAGTCCAGTCCACCCGAGGTGGTCGAGGTCTCGGCCATGAAGATGTTGCGGCCGTAGAACTCCCCCATGTCCTGCAGCGTCTTGGAGTTGAAGATGCTGGCGCCGCGGGCGACGGGCAGCGCGTGGAATTGACCGGCCGGCCGTGCCGCGTAGGCCCGCAGCGCGTCGAAAAACGGTGTGGAGTAACGGTTCCTGATACCGGCGAGCACGGTGGTGTGCAGGTCGGTGACGTCGTTCAGCCGATAGAAGGTGCGGTCGTAGACGTCGGACTGGTCCTCATCCTCGGCGGCGATCGACTCGTCGGTGAGCAGGTAGAGGTCGATGTGTGGCCGCAGTTCGTGGATCCACTCGCCACACTCGACCCAGTCGTGGGTGCGGTCGGTGGCGATCACGGCGTCGTTCCGCCCGAGCAGTGTGGTCATCAGCGGCACCCGGTCGCGGGACCGCAGCGGAATGTCGTGCCGGATGATGGCCGCCTGGATCTCCCCATTCAATGCGACCGCGGTGATGGCATCCTCGACGCTGGACACCACGAGCAGCTCGAACTGCACGTCGTCGCCGACGTCGCGAATCGCGCGCAGACTTTCCGCCAAACCTTCGGGCGCGGTGATCGGGGCGTCGTCGGCGAGCAGCACGGTGTAGAACTGCTGTTCCTTGGCCCGCGCCACCAACTCCTGATCGGCCAGCGACGAAGAGGTGTCGAATAAGGCTGCGCGGTCGCCGTATTCGGAGAGGAGTCGCACGGCCAGCGACACCTGTTCGGCGAGGCTGACCGTGGCGAGTTGATCCAGATAGCCGCAGTAGGTCGCCAAGTTCTCCGGGCCCGGGTAAATCCAGTAGCGCTCGTAGGCGCTGAGACGGTTGAGCAAGCGCCGCACCCGGGCGGCTTCGTGGCTGGTGTCCATCCCGGCGCGGTCGACGACGGCGAGATGGTGGCACGCGTCGTCGAGCAGATTCCAGGTGTCGATGCGCGAGTACGACGGGTTCGCCACCGCCGCCAGCGCGGAAACACACAGCCGTCTCGGGCGCCTGCCGTTTCGGTCCATATGGCCAGTGTGTCCCTCTGTTAACCAGGATGCGAGCGTTTTGTCACCTCCGCCCGGATTGCCACAACTGCCTCACCAGACTCTCGGACACGGGTACGGCCAACGCCTGCCGCCAACACATGCTCAAGCCTCGAAGTCGTCGTCTTTCCTGCCACGGGTGATCGGAATCCAGCGGCGTGGCGCGACCTCGGTGACGTCGGACAGCGATCGCACCACCGCTTGGGTCAACGCCATGATCGCGGCCATCACCGGAAGCAACGGCCGGAGCGGCGTGACGGCCGTGCGAACCGTCTCGATGCGGCGGGCCAGCACGAGACGCTCGATCGAGTGATACAGCCAGGCGCCGACCCCGAGCGCATAGATCGTCAGCGCCGCCGCGATCGCCGCCTGCCCGTAGGCAGCGCACATCACCGCGCCCAGAATCACCGTCGCCGCCAGAATGGCGGCGATCAGAGCGCGCAGCTCCAGCCGGGTCATGAATCGCCGGCGTCAGGGCTCGATTGTCCGTCTCCTCCTCGGGCCGCTTCCGCGGCCCGAATCGTCGGCGGACGGCTCGATTGTTCGTCTCCTCCTCGGGCCGCTTCCGCGGCCCGCATCGTCGGCGGACGAACCGCTTGAGCGGCCGCCCGGATCTGCGGTGTCACCAGCATCACCTGGCCCAGCACCCCGTTGACGAACCCGGGCGAGTCGTCGGTGGACAACTCTTTGGCCAGCTCCACCGCCTCGTCGACGGCGACCGGCCCGGGCACGTCGTCGGCGTGCAGCAGCTCCCACACCGCGACACGCAGGATGGCCCGGTCCACGGCCGGCAGCCGTTCCAGCGTCCAGCCCTGCAGGTGCGACGCGATCAAGTCGTCGACGTGCGCGGCGTGCTCGGTCACCCCGCGGGCCACCGTCACCGTGTACGGGTTCAGCGGCGCCACATCAGGTTTGGCCGCCGCCAGCGCGGTGCGCGCGTCGGCCGCCTCGGCCGGGGTCAATCCGCGAGCCTCGGCTTCGAACAACAAGTCGACGGCGCGCTTACGCGCCTGATGCCGTCCCCGGACGGGCCGACTCACGCGTTGACACGTCCCAGGTAGCTGCCGTCGCGGGAGTCGACCTTCAGCTTGTCGCCGGTGTTGATGAACAGCGGAACCTGAAGCTCGGCGCCGGTCTCCACGGTCGCCGGCTTGGTGCCGGCGCTGGACCGATCACCCTGCAGACCCGGCTCGGTGTGCGTGACCACGAGTTCGACGGTCACCGGAAGCTCGATGTACAGCGGCGCGCCATTGTGGAAAGCCACCTGTACCGGCAAGCCCTCGAGCAGGAACCGGGAGTCGTCGCCGACCAGCGACTCCGGCAGCGGGTGCTGCTCGTAGTCCTGGCTGTCCATGAACACGAAGTCGGGGCCGTCGCGGTAGAGGTAGGTGGTGTCACGGCGGTCCACCGTCGCGGTCTCCACCTTCACCCCGGCGTTGTAGGTCTTGTCGACGACCTTCCCGGAGAGCACGTTCTTCAGCTTGGTGCGGACGAACGCCGGACCCTTGCCGGGCTTGACGTGCTGGAACTCGATGATCTGCCACAGCTGGCCGTCGATAACCAGCACTAGTCCATTCTTGAAATCGGCAGTGCTTGCCACAGTCGGTGAATCTCCTACAGGATCGCCAGTTCCTTGGGGAACCGGGTGAGCAATTCCGGTGCGTGGCCAAGGGCTTGCCCCGCGTCAGCCACAACCAGCGTGTCCTCGATGCGGACGCCGCCGCGGTCAGGCAAATAGACGCCGGGCTCCACGGTGACCACAGAGCCCGCACGTAGTGTACCGGCGGCGGTGGCGTTGATCCCCGGCGCTTCATGGATCTGCAGCCCCACCCCATGGCCGAGACCATGACCGAAGTGGGCGCCGTGCCCGGCGTCGACGATCACCTCGCGGGCCGCCGCATCCACGTCGGCCAGGCTGGCTCCGGCTTCCAGTGCAACCCGGCCGGCTCGTTGCGCGTCGCTGACCAGCTCGTATATCTCCAGCTGCCAGTCAGCGGCCTTGCCCAGCACGAAGGTGCGGGTCATGTCGGAGTGATAACCGCCGACCAGGGCGCCGAAGTCGATTTTGACGAAGTCTCCGGCGGCCAGCACCGCGTCGGTGGGCCGGTGATGCGGGATCGCCGAATTCGCCCCGCTCGCCACGATCGTCTCGAACGAGACGCCGTCGGCGCCGTGGTCCAGCATCAGCGCCTCGAGCTCGCGGCCCACCTCGAGCTCGGTGCGCCCCGGCCGCACACCGCCGCGGGCGATCAGGTCGGTCAGCGCGGCGTCGGCCGCTTCGCAGGCCAGCCGCAGCAACGCCACCTCCCCGGCGTCTTTGATCTCGCGCAGCGCCTCCACGGTCTGTGCGGCGCGGACCAACTCGGCGCCGCCGGCCTCAGCCGACGCGGCGGCCAGCGCGTCGTAGGCGTCCACCGTGACCACGTGGCTCTCGAAACCCACCCGCTGCGCCCCGCTGGCCGCGGCAAGCCCGGCGAGGTAACGCCCGCAGGCCCGCTCAATGGCCACTTCCAGATCGGGCGCCTGCTGGGCGGCCTGGGTGCGGTAGCGACCGTCGGTGGCCAAAACGGCGTCATCATCGTCCGCGAACACCAGCAGAGCAGCATTGGACCCGGTGAAGCCGGACAGATAGCGAACGTTGATCAGGTCCGTGACCAGCATCGCATCCAGTTCGGCCGCCCGAAGTCGAGCTCCGAGGGCGGCTCGCCGCTGGGAATGTGTCACGCCAGCTGACGCTACTCGCTACGCTGTGGCCCCATGACTAACTGGATGCTGCGCGGCCTGGTGTTCGGCGCCGCGATGGTCGTCGTTCGCCTGTTTCAGGGGACGTTGATCAGCGTGTGGCAGACGCACGCCGGACTGATCAGCATCGTGCTGCTCCTTCTGTTCATCGCCGGCGTGGTCGCGTGGGGGGTGATCGACGGCCGCGAGGACGCCGCAAGCAACCCCGACCCGGACCGCCGCGGTGATCTGGCGATGACGTGGCTGCTGGCCGGTCTGGTTGCCGGACTGGTCAGCGGTGCGGTGACCTGGCTGATCTCGGTGTTCTACACGGCGCTGTACGTCGGTGGCCTGATCAACGAGCTGACCACGTTCGCGGCCTTCACCGCCTTGGTGGTGTTCCTGGGCGCGATCAGCGGGGTCGCCATTGGCCGCTGGCGGGTTGATCGTACGGGCGCCTACAGGCCGCAGAGCGGCGCCCGCGGTGGCGACGAGGATCGGGCCGACACCGATGTGTTCGCCGCGGTCCGGTCGGAGCAGGCCGCCGCTGAGGGCACCGCTTGGCCGCAGGAACAGACGGCGTCCGTGGCGACCGCCGAACGCGAGTACGAGGCGCCGACGGCCTACAGCCAGGAAGCCGAAGAGACGACGGAAGCCGTCAGCCCGGCCAGCGAGGAAAAGACCAAGAAGATTCCCTGGCCGCCGCCCAGCGCCGCGAAGACCGAGGCGCTGCCGTCCCACGAGCATTCCGAGCCGGCCACCGAGCACATCGAAAAGCCGAAGTCAGACGACCACTAGCGGCCTAGGCTGGCCAGGTAGCGCAGGGCTAGCAGATACCCCTGGACGCCACATCCCACGATGACCCCGCTCGCCACCGGGCTCAGGTATGAGTTATGCCGAAACTCTTCGCGGGCATACACATTGGAGATGTGCACCTCGATCAAGGGCGCGCTCAGCTCGGCGCACGCGTCTCGTAGCGCGATCGACGTGTGCGTCAGCCCGCCGGCGTTGAGGATCACCGGCTCTTTGGCGTCTGCGGCCTGATGGATCCAGTCCAGCAGCTGAGCTTCGCTGTCGCTTTGTCGCACAATGACTTTCAAGCCGAGCTCGGTGGCCTCGCGTTCGACCAGCGCGACGAGATCGTCATGGGTGGTGTCGCCGTAAACCTCGGGCTCGCGACGGCCGAGCCGGCCGAGGTTGGGTCCGTTGATGACGTTGATGCTCATCTCGTGCCCACCTCCGCGTAGGCGGCCGCCAGCAGGGCCGGGTCCGGACCTTCCAGCCGGCCGGGCTTGGCCAAGCCGTCGAGCACCACGAACCGCAGCACCCCTGAACGAGTTTTCTTGTCGCCGGCCATGGACTCCAACAGTTGCGGCAGAGCGTCGGCGTCGTAGCTTGTCGGCAGCCCGAGCGAGGTCAGGATGCTGCGGTGACGCTCCGCGGTGGCGTCATCGAGACGCCCTGCCAGCCGGCCCAATTCGGCAGCGAACACCAACCCCACCGAGACCGCGGCGCCGTGTCGCCATTGATAGCGCTCCCGCCGCTCGATCGCGTGACCCAATGTGTGGCCGTAGTTGAGGATTTCGCGCAGGTCGGATTCCTTCTCGTCGGCGGCCACCACCTCGGCCTTGACCACGATCGCACGTCGGACCAACTCCGGCAGCACCTCCCCCGACGGATCCAGCGCCGCCTGCGGGTCGGCCTCGATCAGGTCCAGGATCACCGGGTCCGCGATGAAACCGGCCTTGACGACTTCGGCCATGCCGGCCGCGATTTCGTTGTGCGGCAACGTCTGCAAGGTCGCCAGGTCGACCAGTACGGCGGCGGGCTGATGAAACGCGCCCACCAGGTTTTTGCCGGCTTCGGTGTTGATCCCGGTCTTGCCGCCGACTGCCGCGTCGACCATCGCCAGCAGCGTGGTGGGCACGTGCACGATCGACACGCCGCGCAGCCAGGTCGCCGCGGCGAAGCCCGCGACGTCGGTAGCGGCCCCGCCGCCCAGACTCACCAAGGCGTCCTTGCGGCCAATGCCGATGCGGCCCAGCACTTCCCAGATGAAACCCACCACGGGTAGGTCCTTGCCGGCTTCGGCGTCCGGAATCTCGATGCGATGTGCGTCAATGCCCTGGTCTACCAGGTGATTTCGAATCACCTCGGCCGTCTCCGTCAACACCGGTTGATGCAAGATGGCGACACGGTGCCGGCCGGCGAGCAGCTCGCCGAGCTCGCCCAGCAGCCCGGTACCGATCACCACCGGGTAGGGCGGATCGACGGCCACCTGCACGGTGACCGGTTCGGGAAGTTCCGTCATTTATCCGCCTCGGCGCGACGGGCCGCAGCCAGGGCGGCCGGCGTGGCGGGGGTGGGCGGCGGTCCGGTTCTGGGCTCGGGCGCGCTGGGCACTTCCGGGGACGGCGTGCGGCGCCACGGCGGACGGCGGCGGTTGCGCGCGAGGTTGCCCGGTTTCGGGTCGTTCAGCCGGCACACGATGTGACGGACAACGGCTCCAGGGTTGCGACGGCTGGTATTCACCCGGATCGTGGCGACCTTCCGATAGAGCGGAACACGCTGGGTCATCAGCGCGCGAAACTTCTCGGCCCGGTCCGGCCCGGCCAGCAGCGGCCGCACCGTGTTGCCGCCAGTGCGCCGAACCCCTTCGGCCGCAGTGATTTCCAAGTAGATGACGGTATGGCCGGCCAATGCGGCACGCACCCCCGGAGTGGTCACCGCGCCGCCGCCAAGGGACAGGACGCCGTCGTGCTCGGCCAGCGCCGCCCGGATCACGTCTTCTTCGATGCGGCGGAACTCTTCTTCCCCGTCGGTGGCGAAGACGTCGGCGATGCGACGTCCGGTCCGCTCCTCGATCGCCGCGTCGGTGTCGAGCATGCCGACGTTGAGGGCCTTGGCCAGCCGTCGCCCAATGGTGGACTTACCGGATCCCGGCAGTCCCACCAACACTGCTCTCGGCGCCATCAGAATTACCCGGATGCCCGAACTTCGGTGACCGGCTCCCGCTCGGCCACCGACCGCAGGTACGACTCGATGTTGCGCCGGGTCTCGGTCAACGAATCGCCACCGAACTTCTCCAGCGCGGCGCGAGCCAGCACCAACGCCACCATCGTCTCGACCACCACGCCAGCAGCGGGCACCGCGCAGACATCCGAGCGCTGGTTGATCGCGACCGCCTCATCGCCGGTCGTCATGTCCACGGTGGCCAGCGCGCGCGGCACGGTGGAAATCGGCTTCATCGCGGCGCGTACCCGCAGCGGTTCGCCGTTGGTCATGCCGCCTTCCAGCCCGCCGGCCCGGTTGGTGGAGCGCACGATGCCGTCGGGACCCGGATACATCTCGTCGTGAGCGCGGCTGCCACGCCGGCGCGCGGTCGCGAACCCGTCACCGATTTCCACGCCCTTGATCGCCTGAATGCCCATCACGGCGGCGGCGAGTTGGCTGTCGAGCCGGTTGTCGCCACTGGTGAAAGAGCCCAGACCGACCGGCAATCCGACCGCAACGGCTTCTACGACGCCGCCCAGGGTGTCGCCGTCCTTCTTCGCGGCTTCGATCTCGGCGATCATCGACTCTTCGGCCGCCTTGTCGAAGGCCCGCACCCCGCTGGCGTCGATCGCCGCGAGGTCACCGGCCTGCGGCGGCGGACCCTCGTATGGCGTTGAGTCGCCGATCGAGATGACGTGGGACAGCACCTCGACGCCGAGGGCTTGCCGCAGGAACTGCCGGGCGATGGTGCCGGCCGCGACGCGGGCAGCGGTCTCGCGGGCACTGGCCCGCTCGAGCACCGGACGGGCGTCGTCGAACTCGTATTTGAGCATGCCCGCGTAGTCGGCGTGGCCGGGTCGCGGCCGGGTCAGCGGCGCGTTGCGCGCCACCTCCAGTTCCGCCGCGTCGACCGGGTCGGGCGCCATCACGGTTTCCCACTTCGGCCATTCGGTGTTGCCGATCTCGATGGCGATCGGCCCGCCGAGTGTGACGCCGTGGCGCACCCCGGCCAGCACGGTGACCTGGTCGCGCTCGAACTTCATCCGGGCGCCGCGGCCGTAGCCGAGGCGGCGGCGGGCCAGCTGGTCGGCGATGTCGTCGGAGGTGACGGTCAGTCCGGCGACCATGCCTTCGACCACGGCCACCAATGCTCGGCCGTGAGATTCACCAGCAGTAGTCCATCGCAACACGAGTCCCATCTTCCCACGACAGGCCTCGACAATTAAAAAACGGCAGACTGCGCGCTACCGTGAACGTCGCGAGGCAGCGAGCTGCCAGATACCCAGCACCAGAGCCGCGTCGCCCGCACCGGCCAGCGCCCAGTTGCCCGCGGTGCTCAGCGAAAGCCAGCCAAGGGCTGCCGCCACCCACAGCGTCGGCGCCAGCAATAGGTTGGAAACGCCGCAACCCAGCACCAGCCGACGCGAGAGCGGACGGATCCGGTTCACACCGAACAGCAACAGGGCGCCGCCGGCGAGAAACGTCAATCCACCGGCCACCAGGTCGGCCCGCGGCATGCCCCACATCTCACCGAGCCGACCGCTCAGCGCGGCGACAACCGCACCCACCACGGTCCAGAAGGCAAGATCGGTGCCGACGGAGCGCCAGCGTGTGTCGTTGATTCGGTCGGGGCTACGCGAAATCGATGCATACGTCATGCCCAAGATGGTGCGGCGCGAGCCGCTGCCAAATCGACCGTCGGCGCTGCCAGAAGCTGCCACTTTGGCTACGCCAGCTGTGCCACCCCTAACGCGGCCGCGCTGGCCAGACACATCGACGGGCCGTGCGGCACCGTCTTCGCCGACCAGCCGAGTCGCGCCACTATGCCGACCACAGCGGTCAACAAGGGCGCCGCGATCGCGGCGAGGAACCACACGTCCGTACCGAAGCATCCGGTCAGCGCACCCAAACCGAGGGCCAGCTTGACGTCCCCGGCGCCCATCGCCGTCGGCGCCAGCAGGTGCACCAGCAGATAGACCGTGGTCAACGCCGCGGCTCCCAGCGCAGCTGCCGGGCCGTGGCCTGAGCCCGTGGCGACGAGCATCACCGCCGCGAATCCCGGGAGGGTGAGCCCGTTGGGCAGTCGACATTGGCGGACGTCGTAGCCGGTCAGCGCCGCCATCCACAGCAGCACGGCCGCGGTCAGCATGCGCCGCAGGCTATTCCAAAGCCGCCGCCATCGCCGCTCGCGGCGCGGGTAGGCCTGTGAATTGTTCGACTTGCGCGAAGGCCTGATGCAACAGCATCTGCAGACCGCTGATCACCCGCCCGCCCGCGGCGGCGACCGCGGAGGCCAGCGGCGTCGGCCATGGGTCGTAGATCGCGTCGAGCAGGATCGGCACAGCGGCGAAGGACTCCGCGTAACGGGCCGCGACCTCCGCGGGCAAGGTGTTGACCAATACCGCGGCGGCAGCGACCGCATCGCTGATCGCGCCGTCGTTCAGGTCGCAGAACCGGGCCACTGCGCCGACCCGGTCAGCCAGCTCGACCAGCCCGGCGGCCTTGTCCCGGTTCCGCGCGACGATGGCGATGTCGGTGACACCCAATTCGGCCAGTGCCACGATCGCCGCCGGCGCGGTACCGCCGGATCCCGCGACCACGGCGGCACCCGTCGCGAAGCCTTCTGAGCCCAATGCTCCTGCCACGCCGTCAACGTCGGTGTTGTCGGCCCGCCAGCCACCCGGCGTACGCAGCAGCGTGTTGGCCGAACCAACCAGCTCGGCCCGGTCGGTGCGCTCATCGGCGAATCGCAGCGCGGCGAATTTGCCGGGCATGGTCACCGACACGCCAACCCATTCCGGGCCGAATCCGCTTACAACGCCAGGCAATTCGTCGGCGCCGCACTCGATCCGCTGATAGGTCCACCCATCCAGGCCGAGCGCCCGGTAGGCGGCCAGGTGCAGTTGCGGAGAGCGCGAATGTGCGATCGGCGAGCCGAGCACCGCCGCCTTTTTAGCGCGCGCTGTCGAGGACACCGTTGCGCTTGGCCAACTCGATGTTCGCCAGATGCTGTTGATAGTCGCGGGTGAACAACGTCGTGCCCTGCGGGTCGATGGTTACGAAGTACAGCCAATCGCCGTCTTCGGGATGCTCGGCCGCTTTGAGGGCGTCGGTGCTGGGCGAACAGATCGGCGTCGCGGGCAGTCCGTCGTTGGCGTAGGTGTTCCACGGCGTGGAATTGCCGCGGTCGCCGTCGGTGGTAGCGACCTCGCGGCGGTCCAGCGGATAGTTCACCGTCGAGTCGAACTCCAGCTTGCGGTGCTCGGCCAGCCGGTTGTAGATGACCCGCGCCACCTTGGCGAAGTCCTGCGGTTTGGCCTCCCGCTGGACCAGCGAGGCGACCACGACGATGTTGTACGGCGACATGTTCATCGCGGTGGCGGTGTCCAGCAGACCCGATCTCACGTAGTGCTCCGAGCTGGCGCTGATCAATGACTCCAGGATCTCCTGTGGAGACGCCGACGGGTTGACGTTCCAGGTGCCCGGCCCGATCAGGCCCTCGATCCGACGGTGATCGTCACCCATCGCCGTGGCCGACGCGACGGCCCACGACGGCACCGAAAGTGATGCCAGCGGGGTCTTTTCGGCCGCTGTGCGCAAATCGGCCGCCGCGATGCAGTGCTTGTCCCCGTTCAGCTCGACGCAGCTGGCGTTGGCGATCATGGTGAAGATGCCGGGTGTGGTGGCGTTGGTCTTGACGTCGGTGGTGTCGACGAGCTGCTCACCCTCGGGGATGACCACCTTGCCGACTCGGCTCGCGGGATCGGCGAGCGCCTTGACCGCCGAGGCCGCCGGAAGCTCGGTGCGCAGCCGGTAGTAACCGGGCTGGATCGCCGAAATCGCGTCGTTGCCTTGGGCGGCCTCGAGGAACACTTTGACGGTCCGGACGACGTCTTGTTTGTGCAGCGTCTCGCCGATCGCCGTGGTCGAGTCCCCGGCATGCACCTGGATCACCAGGTCCTGTTTGCCGTCGCCGGCGAAGTCGTTTTGCGGGCTGAAGCTGTGCCACATCCTGGAGCCGACGAACACTGCGACGATAACCACGCCGATGCACAGGCTGACGAGAATTCCGCGGGCGGTGCGCCGTCGACGAACCTCCCGCTCCGCGCGGAGACGTTCGGCGCGCGACCGCCGTCGACGCGGCGGCCCGACCGCCACAGGTCCTGGTCGCGACCCGCTGCCCCCGGCTGCGCCGGGCTCGCGATCGCGACGCGGCTGAGCGCGCTCCCGGCTGTCAGACACCGTTGACCTCCCCGGGCAGCATGGCACGACGTTCGTCGAGCCAACCCTGCAGGATCGCCACCGCCGCCGCCTGGTCGATGACCCTACGCTGGCCCTTGGCCTTGACTCCGGCCTGGCGCAGCGATCGCTGCGCGCTGACCGTCGTCAGGCGTTCGTCGGCCAGCCGCACCGGAATCGGCGCGATCCGCCCGGCCAGCACCTCGGCCAGCTCGATCGCGTCAAGCGCCGACGGGCCGGTGCGGTCGGCCAGGGTTCGCGGCAAGCCGACGACAACCTCGACGGCGTGCAACTCGGCGACCAGCTCGACCAACCGCCGCACGTGCTTGGCGGACCGGTCGCGGCGGACCGTTTCCACCGGGGTGGCCAAGATGCCGTCCGGGTCGCTGGTTGCCACGCCGATCCGCACACTGCCGACATCGATGCCGAGCCGCCGCCCAGCTCCGGGATCGTCGCTGCCGGGCCGGTCCGGCAGGCGATGCGAGGAGTCCACTCAGCTGATCCTTGCTATCTCTGCACGCACCGCGTCGAGCGCCGCGTCGATGCCCGACGCATCCTTGCCCGACCCCTGCGCGAGATCCGCCTTGCCGCCGCCACGTCCGTCGACCGCTGCGGCGAGCTGCTTGACCAAATCATTGGCGCGGATACCCAGATCCTGGGCCGCGGGGTTCGCAGCCACCGCGTACGGCACGCTGTCGTCTTCGCCCTCGGCGATCAGGGCGACCACCGCCGGATCGTTGCCGAGCTTGCCGCGGATGTCGCCGACCAGCGAGCGCAGATCGGCGGCCGTCATGCCGGCCGACATCCGCTGCGCCACCAACCGGACGTTACCGACGTGCTGCGCTCCGGCGGCGGCATTTCCCGCAGCGGCCCGCGCATTGGCCAGCCGGTTGCGTTCGATTTCTTTCTCGGCGACCTTCAATCGCTCCACCAGGTTCGCCACCCGGGCAGGCACTTCGTCCGAGGGCACCTTCAGCGACGACGCCAGCCCGGCCATCAGGGCCCGCTCCTTGGCCAGATGCTTGAACGACTCCAGGCCGACGTAAGCCTCGACCCGGCGCACGCCGGAGCCCACCGACGATTCGCCGAGGATGCTCACCGGTCCGATCTGCGCCGAGTTGTGCACGTGCGTGCCACCGCACAGCTCCAACGAGAAGGGGCCGCCGATCTCGACAACACGCACTTCGTCCGGGTAGGCCTCGCCGAACATCGCCATCGCGCCCATCGCTTTGGCCTTGTCGAGTTGCTCGAGGAAAGTGTGCACTTCGAAGTCGGCCTGCACAGCCTCGTTGGTGACTCCCTCGACCTGGCTCAGCTGCTCGGCGCTCAGCGCGCCCTGCCGGTTGAAGTCGAACCGCAGATAGCCCGGCCGGTTCAGCGAACCGGCCTGAACGGCATTGGGACCCAACACCTGTCGAAGGGCGGCGTGCACCATGTGGGTTCCCGAGTGCCCCTGGGTGGCACCCTTGCGCCAGTCGGGATTCACGGCCGCGACCACGGTGTCGCCCTCGACGAACTCGCCGGATTCCACGTTGACGCGATGCACCCAGAGGGTTTTGGCGATCTTCTGCACGTCGGTGACGGCGGCCTTGGCGCTCTTGCCCGCACCGGTGCCGGTGATGGTGCCCTCGTCGGCGATCTGGCCGCCCGACTCCGCGTACAGCGGCGTGCGGTCCAGCACCAGTTCGACCCGGTCTGCCCCTTCGCCACCGTGTGCGACGACCGGCACCCGCTTGCCGTCTACGAAGATGCCCAGAATGCGTGCCTGCGAGGTCAATTCGTCGAAGCCGGTGAATTCGGTGGGGCCCGCATCGACCAGCTCGCGGTACGCCGTCAGGTCGGCGTGCGCGTGCTTGCGCGCTGCGGCATCGGCTTTCGCGCGGCGGCGCTGCTCTGTCATCAGTTCCCGGAACCCGAGTTCGTCCACTTGCAGGTCCGCTTCGGCGGCCATCTCGAGGGTGAGCTCGATCGGGAATCCGTAGGTGTCGTGCAGCGTGAAGGCATCCGAGCCGGACAGCACGGTCGCGCCGGATGCCCTGGTGGCGCCGGCCACCTCCTCGAAGAGCCGCGAACCGGATTGCAGCGTCCGGTTGAACGCGGTCTCCTCGGCGACCGCGATGCGGTTGATCCGCTTGAAGTCGGCGACCAGTTCCGGGTACGACGGGCCCATCGCGTCGCGGACGGTGGCCATCAGCTCGCCGACGATCGGGCCGTCGATGTCCAGCAGCTTGGCCGAGCGGATGACCCGCCGCAGCAACCGGCGCAGCACATAGCCGCGACCGTCATTGCCGGGACTGACGCCGTCGCCGATCAGGATGGCCGCGGTGCGGCTGTGGTCGGCGATGATGCGGTAGCGCACGTCGTCGTCGTAGTTGCCGACGTCATATCCGCGCGGCGCACGCCGCGCGACCGTGTCGATGACCGGGCGCAGCAGGTCGGTCTCGTAGACGTTGTGCACGCCCTGGAGCAGGAACGCGACCCGCTCGACACCCATGCCGGTGTCGATGTTCTTGCGCGGCAACGGACCCAGTATCTCGAAGTCCTCTTTACCGATGCCCTCGCCGCGTTCGTTCTGCATG